>ERZ869936.1139-NODE-1139-length-20418-cov-7.411629_pt1 | contig 20418 bp, 22 predicted proteins | sample MGYA00520876_ERZ869936 | MGnify/ENA primary metagenome ERZ869936 (study PRJEB32218, sample SAMN09650985) | biofilter metagenome | isolation source: enrty point of leading RO module | place: Saudi Arabia: Thuwal, RO plant located on Red Sea | collected 2016-02-17 ...
CAAAGGCAGCAAAGTATCGACGAATAGTATACTGGGTACCGGCAGCATTTGCTTTCTCTCTAACAGCTGCTGCATACTTGTCCGCCGATGTGTCTATAACTTCTGCGCTAGAAGCCCCTCTGGCGGCAGCCCAAGAAGCCTCATTGTTCATACGCATATTAGCGTCACCGGTATGGGCGTAGATGGTAGGCATTACTCTTCAACAAACGCCGTGAAGGTTGCGTCTCCTCCATGATCGGTAACATAGGTACTATCAGTTAGCGGTTCTTCAAATCTATCTTTTTCTGCTTGTGACCATGTGCTAATCTTTGTTCCAACAAGAGCAGCATTTAAAACTTTAAAGTCATCGGCTGAAATCTCTTTGGTATGCTCCGGAGCGTAGATAAATCTAATGATGTCTACGTGACCATCAGTCCAAGTAAATGTTGCTTTAAATGTTCTTGTCATTTCAAGAATGCTCCCCAGTTCTTGCCGCCGAGTGCAACAATGCCTGTAATATCAACGCCCGGATCTGCCGGATCTATGTCGCCAAGTGGGCTCGAAGCCGCTGATTCTGCGGACCTTTGTCGTGGAATATCTGGCGTTGTGCCTTCAAATAGATCAACCCCACCATACGCTTCGGCACCAATTGCATCTAAAAGCTTCTTTCTACCTTCGTTGATGTTTGATTTTTTACTAACCACATCAGCCTTAAACATAGGCTCAGCTTTTACAGGCTTCTCTTGAATCATAGGAGTACCTACTCCTCTCATAACCTCTGATATGATTGAAGAAAGAACTCCCTCTTCTAGAAGGCTTTCTTTTATACACTCTTTAACCATTGGTTTCAAGAGTTTTTTAAGCTCTGCTCTTTTCATATTACCTTCTTGTTGTCGGAAATACCTGCAAGCAGGTGCCATCTTTGCGCTTCTTTTGATTCTCTAATTGCAACTTTCTTGATATTTTGTGCATTAAATTCTTTTCTCAAGAAGCTCTTAGCCAATTTGATTACTCTTGTAACAATCTTTTGTTTGTCACGCTGTTCCATATCGGCTGGCAGAACCTGCATTAGCTTGCCACCAATAGCAGCGCCAACTTGGACCTTACCCTTGGATGGCGGAACATACCCTCCAGTTTTTGTACTGGATAGCTTGAGCTTAGCAAACAACTTCTCAATTCCACCAGACTTGCTCATGACCCGACCTAGATTCTTCTTAAGCCCAGCACCCTTGCCAAGTTTCTTGGACATCTTTTCATATGCCTTCATTGCAATTTCATCTCTGCCTTTGCTTTTGCCAGATGGAATGACCTGATTTTGCTCCATTGCCTTAAGCAATCTTTCAGCTGTCTTAGCACTTAAACCATCTTCTTCCATCTTAGCGAATGTAGTTCTGTAGACATTAGGGTAAGACTTAGCTTCGTTGATCTCGGTAGATTCAACTTGAAGCTTGTTCGCCTGCATTTGCTTTGCGAGGTCTTTAATAATATTCTTAACTGCGCCCCTTACCTTAATATCGAGTTCAATTCCCTGTGATTTAAGGCTCTGCATTATTCTTGCTGCAAGGAAATCAGAATCCTTCTCGTTAAAGAGTTTAATCTTAGCCTCTCCTTCTTCTCCGGTAGGAGCCTCATCAGGGGTCTCCTCAGGGGTCTGAGTTTTTTGAGGATCCTTCACTGGGTCCACGCCGGGTGGCATAACAGGCTTAGGCTCACCGGGCTCTGGAATAACATTGGTCTCTTTGGTAGGCTCTGGGATCTCCATAGAATCAAGAGCCTTTTTCAAGGCAGCAGATCTAGATCTATACTTACCATTGAGGTATAAGGCACCTGCCATTAGAACACCTGCACCAGCTAGTGCAGCCGCAGCTGCTGCTGGTGACACGCCCAAAGTAGCTAGAAGCCCTTTATAAGCGGGTACTGTTTTTGTAATCAAAATAGAATTATTTGCAGTTGGGCCAACAGTGGTAACTGTAAGTGCCTTAGCGCCACCAGCACCAGTGGTAGCAGCAGCACCACCGCCACCACCGCCTGCGGCAGCAGTCGGAGCCTGCGCAGCGAGACCTTTCAACTGTGCCAAAACTGCATTACCTGCCTGATCTCTAGCTCCGCCCGGTGCTGCAATTCTTGAGGTTAGATCCCCGATGGTTGTTGTGATTGAATTCCAATCTCCAGAAGCAGCAGCTTCCTGTGCCTTTTTTAATACTGCGTTAAAGTTCACGCCCATAAGACCTTTGCCTTTTGCAAGCTTGATCAATGAACCTTGAACAAACTCATTAATAAGCTCTTCTTCGATCTCGTTTTCTTCTTTGAATACCTTATATACCCCAGAGAGCTTACCTTGTGAGGTTTGGATGAACTTTCTGAGAGCCTCAACTGCCGAGACCGCAGTCTCATGTGGAATTTTTCCATCTTCAAGAGCAGCCAAGATTGAACCATAAGCAAAAAGCATTGCGTTTAGCCTGTTGGCAAAGTCTGCATTGTCTTTCTGGTTTGGGAACATCATGCCGTCTTTATCTTTCTTGAGCATCAACTTCTGCATTCCAGACGGAATTACAGTTCCAGCTCTTTGAAGCATCTTCTTAAGTTGCTTGCGATCCATTTTCATGACTTTAGCGTCTTGATTTAGACCAAGAATCTTGCCCATTCCGATTCCAGCTTTTGCTCCCATGTGCTTAACTTTAGCCCACATGTTACCGACAAATTCTTGTAGAAGTTCTTCATTAATATTGTCTTCGCCAAGCTCTTGAATTGCCTGCTGACGCATGAACTCTCTTAGGATAATTCCACTAGCGTCAAGCCCTTCTTCTTGAAGTCTCTTATTCTCTTCAAGAATATCACTTTCAATAATCTTAAATTCATTAATTTCTTGTTTAGCCTCAAGAATAGCCTCTCTAACAAGGGCGTTTAGGCGGGTCTCAGATGTAGACATGTTTAAAATCTCCAATACAACTTAAATAGTTTATTTCATAGCAAGTTATTCAAAATCTTTGATAATGTTGCCCAGCAATTGCTTGATTTTTCCACCTCTAGATGTGCCTTGGTTCTCATTAATGTTAATGTCTTCTTTTTTATACATAAAGGCGTTAGGGGTAGATGGCTCTGACACTATGTCGAAGCATATCAATTGCAAATCATCTTGAACAATCGCAGCTTCTCTTGTTTCTCTTAAAGAGCCAAGCGACCTAGATGAAATACCAATCTTTACTTCGTCATCCACGAGAGCACGAAGTATTTGTCCTGACGGAGTTGTCAGGACTTTTATCTTACCCATGAGAACGTTACCGTTCCACCACATATCAGTTACCATATGTGAGGCATTCTTAAGGTTTACAACAGAATCTTCTGGATGATCAAGCTCGCCACAAGCGCGACGATCTTTAACAACTTCCATATATTTTTGAACTTCGCGACGGAGAATATCAAGTGGATATTTTCTTTTATTGCCATTGAGTCTTTCTGCTTCGTGACATTTGCCGACTAAGTACAAAGCTTTACCCTCAGACATTTCTCGTTTTTCAGATTCAGTCAAGACATCTAAACAAGCGCCATCTGGGCATAACTCATAAAATTCTCTTAAAAGTTGTTTTTTCATTTTTGTCTCCAAGTAAAAAGCGGGCGCAACCCGCATGAGCTAAGAGCCCTTGCAACAGCGTCGAACTTCTGGGATATTTAAACGGCGCATTATTTACTCCTTAAATTTGAGCTTTAAGCCAAAATCATCAAAAGTCATACAGAGAATATATGAAGTTCCAGAACTAATACAGCCAAGAACAAAATAATTTACTACAGTATGATCAAAAGTAAATAGTTCGGTATAATCATTAATACCACATAAAAACACGCCAACCCAAAATCCCATACACATCGGACAATTGAACAACTCTCCGAAACCCCATAACCATTCTTTGGTAGGTCTAATCTTATTAAAGATAGTCCCATAAACAATAAGCTGCGTCATTCCATACGCAGCTAATATAAAATACATTAAAGCCACATTACCCTCACAACATATAACTTAAGAAATAAGAACTAACTCCGCCGTAACCGGGACGGATTCCGCCCTTAGTAGCTTTTTGTGGAACTTCACCAAGCTCGGTAGAATCTGCGTCGTCCGGATCGAGGAACATTTTTTCTTCCATCTCTTCATACTTCTTGAGATAATCAAAGAAAGGCTGCTCCTTCTCAATAAACTTAGCAATGTTCATAACAACTAGGGCCAACATCTCGTCTGACTTATTTGGCACTATTACACCTTCAAGGGCACCAAACACATTTCCTCCACGAACACTAGAAGGCTCAACGATACCTTTCTTCTTCATGAATTTAAAAAAATCATTTTGTGTGTCGTAAACCATATCGGTTGTTTTATCTTTTGGGAAAAGTGTTATCTTATTGTCTTTTGTTGAAATAACAATATCAACTTCTGGATGATCGCTGATAATAAGTCTATCATCCATGGTTGACCTAATATCCAACTTAAATTTGATAGAGCTAGTCTGACTAGGCTTCTCAGCTGCCTTTTCGGTTGCGTCTTTAGCTTCCGCACCCTTATTTACAACAATTTTAACTGTCATCGCTTTCTAGCTCCTGAACCAACTGCTGAATCTTTAGTATGTTTCGAATTAGACCTTCATTGATTTGTCTTGAGGAATAACTCTCCAGCTCAGTTAAAACTTTCTGTGTCCCATCTAGAGTTTCTACATCTGATGTAGCCTGCGTTTCGTTGATGAAGTGTCGCACTGACTCTTTTAGTCTACCAAGCTCGTCGTTTAAATAAATTTTGAAATCGATACTCTGGGGACCGAATGAGGAAATGTATCGGGTCAATAGTGCCTTTTGATTCTCGTTTAGGCTATCAGTGTATTTTTCATTAAACTTCTTGACAAACGTATTAAAAACGAGATTGTCAATAGGCTCCATTTTATCTTTTGCCTCTTCCGGCGCGGATGTCATATAATCAATAACTTTTGTCTCTAGTAAAACTCGATTCTTAATTGGAACATCGGTATTAAAAATTTGTGCCAAAGTTGCGAGATTCTTGTAGTTTGGAATAAAATTAGAGAATACTGATTTTGTATATTCTTTGTTCATATCACCAATAAGCTCAGTCTGCTCTTGGAACACAGCATCATCAAGTATGAACTTTCTCTGCGTCTTCGCTTCAAAGATAATCTTTTCGGCAACTAACTTATCTACTCCTCTTGTTTCTAAAATACTATTGTATAGATCAAGTTCCCGGTTTAGAGCAGTGCCCTTTCTAAAATACTTTTTGATTAATCTTTTTGCTTTCGATCTTCTGGCATCATCTTTTTTGATAATCCCCTTGGTCATCTCAGCGATAAGTGTTTCATATAAAAAGGCAGTATTTCTTTTTTTATTATGCTTCATTTCTTAGATTCCTTTGATTCTAGACTATCAATTATTGCTTGAACTTCATAAGGTGCTTTTAGGAGTTTTTCTTCTAGAAGCATTTCCTTTTCTTCATAATTAGAACCTTTATTCTCATTCTGCCTTAATTGATTCATTCCGGTTGAGCCATAGCCTCCGGGGAAGATAGTTCTTGTAGAAAACTCCATTCCACGTCTTGTAGATCGTCTTTTTCGGTTATCTGGACCTGTCCCACCTTTTTCACGATTATCTTTTTCCGAAATATCTCTCTTGCCCGGTACCGCAAGGAGTGCAGATTCCTGACCTTCTGGTGCAGGTGTTTCAGCTCCAGCTTCAGTTGGTGGTGTCGCGGGTGCCTCTGCGGCGGTCTCGACATCACCTTCGGGTGTAATCTCGGCAGCGAGATCTTCTCCACCGCCGCCAGCCAAGTCTGATATGCCCCCTAGCCCTGTCGATGTAGCAGAAGCAAAGGCAGTCTCAGCTTGCGCAGATTGCTCAGCTGCGGAAGCCAACTGTGAATCGTACTTGCGATCATAGAAAATCTCTCTTTGATTCCTGAGGAATTCATCTTGTGTAAGGTTAAACAAGTGCTCTGCAATCCAGCGTCTTGAGAAATATCCTTCGGTAGCTGTAGAAGCGATTTCAAACTTAGTCTTCCAATGTTCTAGTTCTTGCAGTTCCGCAAGCTTTGAAGGATTATTAAGATAAAGTGAGAAGTTTAATAGATCGTCTCCTCTGAAACCAAGAGTATACAAGTGGATAACACCGATTTTCTCTAGCTCTGAGATAGCTGCTCGCTGTAGACGCTGAATAGTTCTGGCGAAACGAATATCTTTCTGTGCAAGCGTTGTTTTGTCTTCTGTGCCTGCCTCGCCTTGTGTTAGATAAGAAGCAGGAATTTTTAGAGCAGAGAATAATTTATCTCTAAGATACTTAACATCATCGATTGCAGCTGCGTTCTGCCCGCCCGCCAAATTCTCAATCTTCGTTGAGCTATCTCCACGGACAGGAATATAGTAATCTTCCTCTACACTCATAGGATTGTAGCGGAGGTCTACTCGACCAGTCGATGGGTCAACCAATTGATTTCTCTTCATGGAAGTCATAACTTTCTGCATATACTGCTCAACGTCAGGTGCAGGGATATTTCCAACATCAATATAAAATACTCTTCTGTCAGGCGCTCGTACCACTCTGTAAGCCATCATGGCGTCTTCCATAAGAGTAAGCTGACGCCAAATACGACGAGCAGGCTCTAGTACTGATGTTCCATAAGGAGTATATTTGTCATTACCAAGAATGCGGAAGTGAGCCATCTGCCAATTCTCAAAAGTCATTCCTGCGGAATTCCATTGGAACTGAACATAGTTTGGATTAGTCTTATCCTCGCCCTCAAGCCTCTCAACCTCGCCAGCAGGCAAGCCAATAACAGTTTTAACTCCATGACCTTCATCAATATCTAAATATAGAAAATAATCTCCATACTTACACATTGTCCTACACCATCCAAATAAGTTGTATTCAATGTTCAATACGTTCTGGTAGAGCGTAGCAAGAATCGCCTTAATCTCTTCATTAGGACATTTAATTGTTAGCATTGGCTGAAGCGATGAATGTGTTGTCATCTCATCGGCATAAATGTCAAGTGCTGATGCGATTTCTGGCGTATACTCCATCTGGTCAAAGTCGCCATACCTTTCAGATCTTCTTTGGTTTGCCATTGCCGAAGCGTTGATCTGCTCAAATGGGTTGTACCCACTTCGCTTAAATTGTTGCCCGGATGCAGTTTTAAATCTACTAGCATAATGATCTAACTGAGATCTTTTATAGTCTCTCGTCATCTGAGAGCGGTAGTTTGTTATTGGTCCAGAAAACAGTCTAGTTAATCTTCTAAATAAAGTAGATTCTGGATTTCGTGGATTTGAACTCTGGTTAGCCATTTTTTAATTATCCTTTTAGAAGCCATATAAATTGCTTTTGTTCATTAACATTCTGGTGAGCTTTTTGCAAAATATCTTTTTCGTAGCCTATTTGGCCGGGAATTTGCGTATTCATTCTTCGAGAAGTAAAAATAATCGAATCTAAACAAGCTTTTTTATGGTTAACGTTTCTTGTTCCCGCAGCTAATGCTGTATCCCTCACCCAACAACCTATTGCCAGAGACATGACTAGATCATCATGGTAAGTTCTCATTGCTTGAGGCTTCCCGTTATTCCAAATAAAAGTTTTAAATTCATTAAAAAGTCGCACCGAATACACATTAACTAGTTTATTTCTAATGAACTCTTCTAGTTTTGCAACGATTAATGGTCTGGTCTTACTTGATGTTGTAAACCCCGGAACAGCGTTATTGGTGCTGGAAGCCAAAGTTGGCTCAATATACTCATGCGTTCCTTTAACTGAATAATATAAATTTGGATACTCTAACTCTTGCAGTTTTTCTAACACGGAAATACCAATTCCAACATTCTCAACCACCATCAAAGCATTACCATATTCTTTACCAACTTGATTTAAAATGTTGGCATACATGTCCAAGCTTGGCTTACCTTGGTATTCAGCAATAACTTCCATAGTATCCAATTTAAAAACATGGAAAACTGAAAAGTCTGCTCCATCACCCCGAGCGACATCAGCAACAACCATATAATTGGATTCAGGCTTATACTCTTCCCATATCCAATAATTTCTATCATATCCAGTTCTATATTCTGGGTCTCTTATCATTGTATGAATTCTTTCCAGATCATCAGAGTGAATAACAGTCTCGCCAGATGTGTTGAAGTTACACTCTAGCTCCTGTGCGATCTGACGACGGGACATGTTTTTTGTTTCGTTCTCAAACCAAGCTTGATCTCTTTCAGGATGAACATCCCAAGGCAAGCAAATAGGCTTGAAATCATTTTCCTCTTTTTCAGCATCCACATAAGTCTTGTGGAACCAGTTGCCGACACCGTTAGGAGTAGACAATGCGATACAACGACCACCTGTTGATAGTGTAGGATACAAACCAGTCCAAAGCTCTGACAACCCTTCAACGTGAGCAGCCTCGTCAATAACTAGAAGAGACAAAGCCTCTGAACGACCAGCGTCCCCGGAGGTTGATGTTGCTTTAATCTGAGAGCCATTAGATAGCTCGAAGCTAGTTCTGTTATCAACTGATATATCTGATATGCGAATCCAAGGCGGCATGTTTCGCATAATATTCTTTACTTTTTTGACTAAGTTTGCAGCGGTATTAAACTTAGTGGCCATGACAAGAATATTCTTATCACGGTGGAACAACATCAGCCAAACAACATAAGCAGCTACGATTGTAGAAATACCCAGCTGACGAGCTTTCAAAATTACTGTAAACCGGTGATCATTGAAATCTTTTAGTAAGTCACTTTGGTAATCAAATGTTCTAAAGGGAATAGAACCTTTAAGTGGGTGAGAAATTTTACAGTAGTTATTAATAAAATAGCTTGGATCTTTACCAGATTTAACTACTTCTTTGATGATCTCTTTTTTAGTAAGCTCATGCACGATCAGCCTTCTCTGCGGCTGTCATTCTCTGGTCTTTTGCCACCAAAGCCACCCTCATCTAAGAATTTTTGGAAACCATCTTGCAAGTCTCCAGTACTTGGTGGCGTGATAGGTGAAATGTCGCTAACGTCACTAATGAGATACTTTTTCTGTGCTTGAACAAATGTTCTGACTCGGCTTGTGTTTTGTACTATAACTTTAATCTCGCCATCTGCCTTAAGACCAACGCTTTCTCCAGTGATTTGACGGTATCTCTTCTTCAAGTATGAAGCGATGTCTTCGACTACCTGATCCATGCTACTCTCAAAACCACCACGATAAACTTCTTTCAACTTAATCTCTGATTGGTAATTGATTACCACAGAAGGTCCAACAAATTTAACCTTGAAACCATCCATAACTCGTGAGTTAAGAACTGGGTTACCCTCTTCTCGCTTGAGACCAATCTTAACAGGCTCGCCATTATCATCATAAGATCCATCATATGCATCAGCTGCCGCTTGAGCAAGTCCTCTAAAGATTTTAAGTTTTTCTGCTGACATTATTTGTTCTCCTTGGAAGGTCTCCAACCTTCTTCCCATCTTTCTTCTCTATCTTCTACCCATTTTATGTAACATTTTTTGCAGCATTCAAACTTACTCATGTATACATCGTCTTGTAGGCTAAAAGAAAAAGTGTCGCAGACAGGACAAATTCTATTTTGTTCTTTAGTAAGTAGTTTTTTATTGATCAAAACACCATCGACTTCAACCTTCTCTTCTTTTTCTCTTAGTAGAATTTCTTTTTTTTGAAGTTTTTGAAGCTGCTCTTTGTAATCGTTTTCTTTTTCATCACTCCAATTACTTCTAGGATTCTGTATGGCTTCGTGACCATACTTTTTTGCTATAGCCTTTTCTAGCCTTGCAATTCTATTTAAATCTTTCACTACTCCTCCATCTTCTTATGGAGCGCGGAAACTATTCTAGAAGCATCATGCTCTAACAAAAAAGGAAAGAAAGCATGGATAAGACAAACTACACTTCCGTACAACATCACGAAAGAAAATCCAAGTGCTCTAACCATGTGTGTGAAATAATCCATCCCAATACTATTTGGGTGTTCACTGAATAACTTTATCAATCGCATATGCAGTTCCTACTCCTACAGCTATACCAGCAGCAACGCTGCCAGCAATTACAAGAGGAAGATTAACCTTCCTGTCTTTTTTTATTATATTTCTAAGTTCAATGATTTCATCATCTCTTAACTTAATCTTTTCTTCGTATCTAATTTTTGCTTCGTCAAACTTAATTTCAATAGTTTTTATTTCTAAAGAAAACTTTTCTTTTTGAAGATCAAGCTCAAACTTCAGTCTGTTGTCAAATTCTATTTTTTGAAACTCTTTCCAAGCTAAAAGCTTTGCAGTAGCTACATCATCAAAACAAGTTGCCTGAAATGGAACTCTACCTCCCCGTGGTACAAGGGTAAACTTACCATCGTTACCATACGCCGGAGGACTCCATAAAGCTAAAACCAAGCTTAGTAATAGTATAATTTTATTTAACATATTCAAATCCAAATACTTCTTCTATTTGAGCTGCAAGCTTCTCCGGGTCATCGCTTCGTAGCCTTACGATCTCTCCGACTCTAGAATTTTGCATATCGTAGAGTTCTTCTTGCACAGTTGCATAATTTTCTTCAATTTCAGCAACCTTCTTTTGATATTCTTTAAGAGCTTTTTCCTGTCGCTCTACTTCCCGAGCATGGCTCTCTTTTACTGTCGCCAACTCTTTTTCGTAACGCTCAGTCGCAGTATCAAAAGATTTTATAAGAGAAGATCTATCGTAATACCATGAAGTAGAAACAGCAAGAAGCAATACACAAATTGCTATTTCTCTCCAATATTTTCGAACTATATCCCAAAAAGGCATCAAGCTGCCTTGAGCTTAGCAATAGCGTCAATAACTGACTGACCACCGAGGTAAAGAGCAGAGATTGTCACCCAGTCACCACTAGTAACGTAGCCTGCTGCTGCAAGTCCTGTCGCAGTTATCCACACGAGAAGTTTTCTAGAGAGAACCTTTTCAAGTCCCTTATCAATAAATGCTTTTGCCATTGTCATAATACCTCCTTAATTTTACTGACTAAAAGTCATACCCATTTTCGCATCATCAAACATGCTTGCCATACCGAGAAGATTACTTGCCGCTTGCGGAGTATACCCGAGAGATTCCAAATAATCTTGAGGCTCCATGCCTTTCTCTTGTGCAAGTCTTCTAATCTCTTTTGGCAAATCTGCATCGTGCATTGTGACACGAGGACCTGTAGATGCTGGCTCATCTGTCATAGTTTCAATTTCTATACCCATGGGGATTTCCATTTCGCCAAGAAGTTTAGTGACTTCTTCTTGAATAATTTGCTTTATTTCGTTTCTAGATACTTTCATACTTATTCTCCAACAAGTCACTATTGACTCATAGTGTAAATAGTCACTGCTTTATGAAAGCGTAACCATTTTTCTTTTCAATAGTGACCTCCATGTCTACACAATCTTTCAGCGAATCAAGATGTGTAATAAGCAACACGGTTTTAAAATAAGTCTTGACAACATCTAGGATTCTGACAAAGCCTTCCATATTTTCTGCATCAAGGGCAGTTCCGGGCTCATCCAAAATAAAAATATCTGATTTTGGAAGACTTGACACCGATAGCAACGCAAGTCTAATCGCCATAGCCCCTAGAGTCTTTTCTGCACCAGAGCCCATTTCCAAAGGTCTAGGATCGTGCTTAGGATGCTTGATAAGAATATTTAATCTCTTGCCATCATCTTCAAATAGAATCTCAAAATCGACAATGTTTGCCAATACCTTTGCAATTTCTTGATTAATGACGGGAAGCTTCTTCTTGATCACATCGTAAGCAATACCATTAGAGTGCATACACTTCATAAACAAGTCGTAAGCTGAAAATTCTTGCTGTAGGTCTTCTAGTTCCTTCTTGAGGGAGATCAAGTTATTGTGGCGCTCTTCGAAAGATCCATGCTGCTTGTACAAGTCTTTTGTCTCGTCAGAGCATGTTTTGATTCTTGTTTGAGCAGTAACAAGATTATTTTCCAGCCTTCTCTTTTCAGAAAGCAAAGCTTCTAGATTTTCAATGGCTTCCTTGTTAGCTTCATAAAGCTCTTTCTTTGCTTGCAATTCTTTAAGGCTCTGGCTCAAAGAAACAATATTATTCTTGTTTTGCAAGATCTTAACTTGAAAATCTGAGATATTGGAAGTTATCGTGTCTCTCTTAGAGACAAGTTCATCATACTTTTGAATATACTCTTCCACGTCTTCTGGTCCCAGAGCAGTAATCTGCTGTAAAATCTCTGATACCTTCGTATTGTGCGAGTCTTTTTCTTGTACAGACTTGTAAGCATCACAAATAAATTTACACGTAGGATACTTATCTCCGCAAGGAATTCCATCTAAGAGATCCTCTTTTTGAGCAATAAGCTCTAGCTCAGACTCAATATCGGATACTTCCCTGTTCAAAGTTTGAATCTGCTCTCTCTTCTCAAAATATTGATCAATATCAAATTGCTCAAGAAAAGTTTCAATCTTTCCTTTTAATTCTTCTGAGGAAGTCTTTTCTGTTTCAAGCTTGCTTGTGCTCTCAGACAAAGAAGCAACCCGATTATTTATGTTCTGTATCTTGCTTCGGACATCTTCGATGTCGATAACCTCAACAGGAACACTAGAAATCTTAGTATCAATCTTTGCGATTTCGCCCTCTAGTCCTGTGGCCACCTTCTCCAAGGTTTCGCATTCTAGATACTTCTCATCAAGTGTTTTCTGATTTTCTTGGACCTGTAGGGCAGCTTGTTCAATCTCCTCTTGGAAATCTCGACCTTCAAGACGCTTAATTGCTCCTCTGGTCTCGGCGATATCAGATTTTGCAAGCTTAAACTTCTTTTCAAAGATTTCAAGATCAAGGAACTTAGCAAAAATTTCTTTTCTCTTGGTCGAGCCCTCACGCAAGAAAGACAAAGCATCTAACTGCGAAGACATAGAAGAAATCAGGAAATCATCCAGCGAACCAAGTACTTTACGAATATTCTTATCTGTTTCGTTTCTCGTGAGACCATTATGGCTGGTATCTTCTCCGGTGATAAGATCGTGCGAGGTAAAATCAATACTTGTCTTTGCTTCAGTAATCTCTTTACCTTGTGACTTCTTTTGATACTTCTCGGAATCACGTTGGATAGTATACTCTTGATTATCCACTGTTACTACGACTCTTCCAGAGCCAGACTCCTTATTCTGATTGATGACATTGAGATTTTTTCTTTCGTTCTTGGAAGTCGAGTTAAAGATCGTATACAGGATACTGTCAATAGATGAAGACTTTCCAGAATAGTTCTTGCCAAAAATACCCACGATGCCATTCAATTTAGAAAAATCAATTGAATTGCCTTCGCCATAATTAAAGAGATTATCCCATTCAACTGTCTTCAGGCTCCAGTTGATATTACGTCCGACCTCTTCTTCATCTTCTGCAATCTTGTTGTACTTTCGGTTAATACTAAAAACCTTTTCCAGAACTTCTTCGGATACCTCATAGTCCTTTAAGTATTCTTCAATAAGCTCTTCTTGAACTTTAATATCGCGAAGGTTTTCTTTCTTAATACCCTCAGTCAGTTCGCTAACATCTCCTCTTTGGCCCGCAGCACGATTCAAAAAAGAAACATTTTCTGGCTTGTACTTGTGCTTTACAAGATCCATAGCTCTGCGCATCTGCACAAGTGGTAAATTATTGTTAGACACCACTCGCAAACGAGCACCAAGAGGGACATCTATATCATTTGGGATCTTGCCTTCTCGCGTTAGCTCAATTGTGATAAATGGCTTTGGATTTGTAATAGCTACATGCTTGCAAGTAAAATCGTCTTTACTCTGAATGTCCCATAACAAAAAGCCCTTATCTACTGATTCTCCATGATTCTGTTGAATTGTTGAGCCACAATATCTTACTCGACCTTCGGTATCTACAATTTGCTTCTTATGAATGTCGCCCAAGAAAGCAAAATCATGATCCTCAAAGATCTCTGGTGTGTGGTCGCCATGCTCCATAATCCAACCAGAATCAGTTTGAACACCTGCAATAGAGCCGTGATAGAGTGCAATATTGACATTGTTGTCGTTACTTGGCTTAACCCAATTCTCTTCATCAAAGATAGACAAAACATTTAAGCAGTAACCATTACCAAGATCTACTTCTCCAGAATCTTTAAGAAGATAGAGATTCTTCAAGCCAAGTGCTTCAACAACCGGAGTGATCGCGTCCTGCCGATTCTTGTTCTTTAGGTTACCATCGTGGTTTCCTAAAATAATGTAAGTTGGTGCAATAGATTCCAAGTTTCTAAAGAAATCAGAACATAGCTCAACAAATTCTGGAGAAATCTGTGTCTTTGTGTGGCCGATATCTCCACAATGAACAATGTAATCAACCTTTTCATTCCTTAACGTTTCATACATTTTCTCGAACACGGCACGATATTCTTTCTGGTATTTTAGGTTTCTGATATGAGTATCAGCAATATGAGCGAACTTCAAGTATTCCTCCAATTTATATTATATAACATCGTATGCTCTAAAGTCAAGCATTGATAATTTTATCGATTAAATGCAGATCGGAAGTCATTTTTTCTGCCATCGACATTCTTTGCGTGAACGTCTGAAAGTTCATTTCTGCAATATCATCATAGCCAGAAGTGTCTACTTTTAGGACCTCCACCCCATAAGACATAAACATTTTAATTATTTTAGATGTCTTGTGTTTTGCATCGTCATCAAGAGCAATGATTATCTTTGGTCCGTTGTTTAGAATAGCACGAAAGATAGTACTGTCCTCTCTAAGGGTCGAGCCAAGAATTGGGATAGCATTACCAGCCTTGATTGCATCAAAAACGCCCTCAACCAGTACAACGTCTTTGTCCCAATCTAAATAAAGCTCATTAAACACGATATCTTTGCTGACCGGGGGATTTTTGTACCGCTGCCAATCATCATATATCGAACGAGCAATAAAATAGTTTACATACCCATTTGAATCGAAGGATGGTATAATCACTCTTTTAGCGTACTCGCCCTCGGTGCAATATCCAATTTTCCATTTGATGATATCTTTTTTATTTACTCCACGATTTCTTAAGTAATTTAGATAAGGCTTTGCTGAAAGTGGTAGTTCGGAATTTACCAGTGTCTTAAACTCAGAAGGTAGGCTTATTCTGGTCTCAATTTGAATATCCTTATTCTGGCCAAATAGGTCTTCGAACTCAGTTAGATCAACTTTGCCATTTAATTCCTGCCACTCTCTATAGTCAGAAAATGAACCAAACTTACGAATTGCTCTGGCAACGTTCCTACCACGAGTATCACATACCCAGCATTTAAAATATCCCTTATCGACATTTACTGAGAACTTCCTTTTATGGTGTCCACAATATGGACATGTGAACAGTTGCTCTTCGCCTCTAGAAATACATTGGCCAAATACATTTTTTAAGATTCTGATTTTTTCGCTTCGCATATGGCCCCCGCTTTTGCTATTACGATTGAATCTGCCCTATCATATGATTCTGGCTTAGGATTCCCATTCCTAGTATATTCTATCGTAAAGCTTGGCTCACTGTCAAGTAAAAACTTCAAGACAACAGGTTTCGCTTTTTGTCCTTTGGGTATTTTGATGCCACATAACTTTCTAGCTGATGTCGCAGCAATATATTCTGGTGTAATCTTATATTTATCATAAACAATCCAAGACACAATGCCATTAAAGCGAGACAGAGTTGAAAGAGTTTTTGCAGATGAAAAACCTGAGCGGAATGATTGTAGCGACTGTTCGATATAAACTGCCTTAATTTCGCTTCCAAATTCTGCATATATGTTTTCTAGCCCCTGCTTGACATCTTCCACCTTCTGAAAGAAGTCTTTATATTTTCGCGTATCCCAAGATCCGTTAAGGACAAGTTTATCTCCATCAAAGATACTATACCCCGTTATGGATGTACTCACATCTAAGCCAAGAATCATATTAGATGTCTACTTTTAGTTTAAATGTGAAGTCTCTATCTTCTGTTTTCTTGATCGGCTTAGCTACGTTCGCAACTCCAATCAAGTTCCTGTTCTCATCATAAATCCCAATTTTAGTTATATATGTTTCTTTCTCAAAGTCAGCATTTGGCGTTTCAAACGAAGAACTAACAATATTCTTAATTTTAAGCTCGTTCTCGGTAAAGTGTAGTGCTCCTGTGCTTGGGTAAGCAATTGCGCCGCTCTGTTCCCACTCGACAAATGTTGGATTAGAAGAGTAATTTAACTCACCCTTGTTTGCGTGGGCGAGCATTGTAATTGTAGGAACCTCTTGTACACCTTCAAATGTGAGCGAATAACTTGATGATGGAATAATAGAAGATTGTACACCATCGTTTGCACCTACGCCAAAATAAAGCCACTGTGGGTTTTTCAAGCTTGATGGATCATCAATATAATCTCTTGTATCAGGTGCAAGGTTCCAACTCCCAGTAAGTAAGATTACACCTTCAGTATAAAGGACAACACCAGCAATAGACCCAGACCCTTGTTGCTGAGCATAATGAGAGCCTGTAACTTGAACTAGTTCTCCATTCTCAGACTTATCTGTAAGCTCGCCAATCACCGTTCCAGAAATATAGAACTTAAGATTAACACTACCTTTCTTGATCGAAGAGCCATAAAAGATAGAAGGAATAGAAATCATGTTTATTGCTTGAGTACCCTTATCCCATTGCTGACTTCCTCTATCAGAGGTGTATGCATAATTATGGCTTATTGGTTTGTAGAAGTTAAGAGTATTCTTTAGAGCCGTGACCCTTGCTCTTGTCGAGTTTGTATCAAAGAAATGTCTTATGATACTGGACGAGAGGGGGTAACTACCAGTCATAACATCACCGTACAAAAACTGAGTATTGTATTGTGTTGTTGAAATTGTCTTAAATGAAGATATTGTACCCTGTTTAGTAATAAAAGGATAAATTAATGATGTATCTTCGACTTGATCGGTCCCGATGACTCTACCTGTTTCTTGTTCTAGCCTGTCAACGTTTAGTTCGTAGAGGCTGACATTACCGGGAGCAACGTTAGGCACATACTGATTAAAGCTGCCAGACTCCAAAGACCTATTGTTCAAATAGATCTGCGAGTCGTAAATAATAAATTCAGTTCTTGGATGAGTTTCGATAACATTGAATAATTTATCGGACTCTTTGAACCTATAAAGAGGCATCTAGACCCCCTTTAGTAATCAAGTCTAACGCGAAGAGTCAACTCATTTGATGGTGTCTTCTTGAGTGGCTCTGAAAGCTTAGCTACTGCAAGTAGTTCATTGTCTGCCGAATATAGCCCAACTGATGTGATGTAGGACACAGGCAAGTCACTGCTCTTGTTCTTCACGACCAGCTTGCTCTCACTTAGGTAAGTAGGGTTTGAAGAGTAGTTATATTCGTTGTGCGCAGCACGACAGAAGTAAATTGTAGAGTTAAGCTCTGTTGTGTTGTTGAAGGAAAGTGTCTGAACAACGTTTCTTATTCCATCGCAAGCACCAGAAATTGAAGAACCAGACAGAAGTGAGTCAACAGAAGCACTGTGTGCATTAAAGTTATAGGAAGCAGAGGCAGGTGGCCCAAACTCTCCGCCAATAACAGATGCAGTCAATACCACAACTCCAGCCTGATAATAGATTAGGCCAGCCTTATGAGGCGCAACATCTGCACCACCACGCTGGACATAAAGGATGCCGTATTCTCCCGCTGGTGAATTAACTCTGTAGTCGTTAACAGAACCGCTATCACTAATCGTGAGTGTGTCCACAGTCTCTTGTCTGAGGGGAGGCGTGGCACCAGTCATTAATGTGATTGAGAAAGAACCTTTTTTAACTTCGTCTTTCCCTAGAAGTCTGGCAAAGTTAATAAAGAAAGCTTCTCTAATCTTGTCTCCACCGAAAAGATCGCCATCAGCATCGAATTCTCTGACAGCGCCTACATCATCATAACCGACAAGCACCTGAGCCATTTGATTATAGAGATTAATTTTCTTGGCTTGCTGAGCATAAGTATTAGGAGATGACTGAGAAAGAGATGATTGGCTTGAATAACCAACAGTAAGGTCAAAAATGTGGTTGGCTGATGAACTTAGGTAAGGATAATCATATACCGACTGGAACATACCATGTGCATAATTTTTAACATTACCATCGCTATCGTAAGTTCCGGATACAATTGTTCCAGTAACTGGAATCGCTTCATGTAGTAGCGTTCTTGTAGTAGCAACATCGTTATTTAAAAAGTTTTTGAATATCGTAGCCATTTATTGTTTTCCTCTAGATTTTATCAGGACTTATACTTAACATATCTAATTGGAATATCGATTCGATATCCAGTTGTTGCACCAGTTACTCTGATTGTTGTATCAATAAAGTAATATGTAACAGTAGTACCAGAAGCAATATCGTATTCTGACCCAAGCTCAGTAAATAGGAAAGTACTAGAGTTTAGATCTATTGAGGCGTTGACTTTGAAAGAAAGTGTGGTTCCTCTTGGGCCAGCAACAGACTCAGAAGCTGATTGTGCAGCACCTGCATTGTTTGAAACAACAAACTCAGGGTCAGTTCCTAGTGATAGATAATAAGTAGCAATATTATCATCATCGATAAATGAAACTGCTGCACTGCTACCATTTATTGAAACCAGTGAGCCCAATCTATTGTCCATCTCAATAATATACTGGGTCTCAACCAAGTCAGAGTCTAGTGTGTTATCAGCTGAAATGGCAGTGGTGTCGAGCCCCTGATCGCATCTTACTGATGTGCCGCCAGTGAGGGTAGCACCATTGATCCAGCCATCTCCAAGATTCTGTCCAGTAATCCCAGCAGCAGTGTCTCCGCCACCAACATACTTTTCAGTCTGACTATCAACTGCCACTCCGAAGTAGCTTGAATCATATTTTGCGTTACCTGCGTTTAGCTCATTAAGCTTAATCACTGGTAAGTACAAAAGATTAGTTCTGGAAACAGAGAGCAACTTTGACTTCATTGATGAGGCGTTATTAGTAAAAGCCTCTAGAACTGGCGTTTGTAGGATTTCTAGATCGTAGTATGCGGAGCCACTAGGGTGGTTCTTATCAAAGTTTGCATAATCAACTTCGTCGTCGGCGAGTGCAAACTTCGCAATCTGGAAGCTGCCGTCACCGCGAGCCAGTCGCATTCTACCTGTGTCTGTGAGAACGGCGTCTAAAATAATGTCGCCGGAGTTGTCTAAAAATCCCATTTTGTAATCCTACTCCTGTAAATAGTATTCAATATAAATAGTTTCTGTTTTATTTAAAACACATCTGTTTATGATATTATACCACGAAACACGTCAGCATAATCTATCCCTAATCTGTCAAGCTCGTCTTTTAAATCTTTTCTAAGCTCAACCTCTTCATCTGTTCTTTGGTGTCTCTTCTTATAATTAACATTTAAATCAATTTTTCTTCCTGTTGATTTAGAAATAAATCGAATTTTAAATTTCTTGCCCCAGATACTTTCATCTTCTGCACCCAGCGAGTAATTTACTGCCTGAAGTGCCGAACGGGCGTCTTCTAGACCGTTTCTCTCAGGATCAAATACTGCTTGAGTTAATCTAGGTACAATATGTGCATATTTTCTAGATTCGATCACAGGTTCAAACGGCTTCTGTCTAAGTTCAGGATCAACAATGTTCACAATCATATAGACTGCACCATCATTGTCAACTAGTTCAACTTCAAATATTTTTGTTGGATTTGATACATTCGTATGAACATCTCTAGCCCTGAACATGTAATAATACTTTCTGTTAGGCTGAATATCATCTACGAAAGATGCCGAACCGGCGCGCTGGCCAGACACTGGGTCAATGACGGTATCCAAAAGGATTCTTTGATTTTGTGAAAAGTCTCTATATCTTTCTGGCTTTTCATCCATCCTAAATACTTCAAAGTTCATAGCTGGATCATCTGACCTGAATGTTATTGGATCACCGGCATCTAAGAAGTTTTGTTGTCTTATCTTCTGGAATTGTCTCACGTCCGCAGGATAAATTGGGATAGGATATGTAGTCTGTTCCCCAATTGTAGAATTCAGAAGAATCAATGCTTTATTGTTTTCGCCACGATATGGAACAATATTAACATCCGGAGGTAGCGGAGGCGAGTCAACAGTAAATAATGTATGGGTAAAGAATGGAACCTCTACAAGCTCTATTCTTGGGTATGACACAACGTCTACGCATGAAGCATAATCTTCTGCCGGAGGAGGTACATCAATTCCGGGCAAAGGTATAGCTTCTCCCGCCTTTACTGACACTATAATTTGGTTAAACGCTGCCATAAGTGTGGCTTTTGGAATCCCATACGCTCGGGCAACTGCCTTACAAATCAAGTTATAAGAAGAAAAGTAAGCAAGATGACGTAAGTTTCCAGAGTATGAAAAGACAGAAGCCAT
>ERZ869936.1140-NODE-1140-length-20418-cov-4.498993_pt1 | contig 20418 bp, 18 predicted proteins | sample MGYA00520876_ERZ869936 | MGnify/ENA primary metagenome ERZ869936 (study PRJEB32218, sample SAMN09650985) | biofilter metagenome | isolation source: enrty point of leading RO module | place: Saudi Arabia: Thuwal, RO plant located on Red Sea | collected 2016-02-17 ...
CGACTTCTTCGCCAGATCCATCACCATCCGCTCCGTCCCGGCGGAGATGACCGACGCGGCGTTCGCGATCAACACCTCCCCCGGCTGAGCCAACGGGGCGGGGATGTCCCGCAGCTCGAGGTTGCCGCTACGGATGTTCTGGAGAAGTTGATGCATTCAACTCGTGATTGTCTTCAGCGCTCTGAGAGCTGGCCCGTTGACGCCACCACTCATTACGTACCCTCCTGATACGAGGCGCCATTCGCACATCTCGAATGAAGTCGTACACACTGTAAAACATATTGTACGGGACCGTTGTCAAGTATGCCGAGAAGAGAACACTTGCCTTCTCGCCGAGTCGGCACTCATCGCGATATTCCGGCACATTCTTCCAAGCGGCTCCAGTATCGAATTCACTTGCAACAAAGTCGCAAACCGATCGATACCGACGTTTGAGGTACCAGAGCACAGCACGAGGCATCTCCATCTGAGGGCTCCTCCAGACTCGCTCAGCCGATTCGCTACGACCCGTACACGCCTTCGCGTCGACGCCGATGAATTTACAAATGCGCTCCAACAACGCGTCTGGCGATTGCTCGATCTCATCGTAAAATCCAACAAATAGCTGTTGCCTCGGGAATACTGACAACCAGTTTTCGAGAATGCGGCGATAGTCCGACCGGCGCCGATTGCGTAAGACACCTGTATGCCATATACACCTCAGTATATCGAGCTTGGTCAACTCTCGCTTGTTGTATCCACTAACTTCCATGCGCGCCTGCGACCACGCCCTCTCCTCCGGCCGGCGCAAGAGAAGAATGACCCTAAGATCCGGCATCAGGTCTCGAATCAACTGAATCGACTGCCGTTTCAAGATTGAATAGGAAGGTGTGACCTCTCCCACAACGAGGCGGTTCTCGTCACCTCCTGATACTACATCGACGTACCACTGAATTGTCTCCTTGAAGATCATCCGATCGAAGAAGTGGACCTCCTTCTGGGCCGGGAGCCTCAATTCTGGATGCGAACGCAGCACCTGCCAGAGCCAGGTTGTCCCGCTTTTCTGCGCACCAATTACGAGAAATTGTGGCAGCCTGCACCGGTCACACTCGGTTGTCGGTTGCTCGATGGCCATCCAAGTCGCAGTGCTGCCAGTGTCCACTTTCTTTTGATCTCGCGAGAGCGACACCGTCTCGAAAAGATCGAATCTGTTATCCCCGAGGCGCTCCCAACCACCGGGCAACGTATGCCACCGAATTTCCGCTTACAAGCCGACGAAGCGCGAGGAAGTTCCTGGCCGACCACAACGGCAATCGAGCCAGCGATCTCGCGGCTGCTAAACCTGCGTTTCTCGGGTTTTGCCTCGCTTCACACCCGTACTCCGCGAATTCCCTGCGGGCAATGGCATTCATCCAGAAGACATCTTCACCGCCCAATTCGGGACGTGAGGACTCCGGAAAGCTGGAGTTGTCAGCGCTCTTGATACCGTCCAGGTCGACCAGCGGTTCAATCTGTAGGAATCCCTGAACGCGCTCCAACAAATCGCGTGGCCTTGACAATTCTTCGTTTCTGACAAGGAGGATCTTGTCAGGGTGCTTGCGCGCCTCTTCAGTTGCCGCCCTCATGTATCGTCTCCATACCAAGGCGCATGCCAGTGGATGGTAGAGTCGCTGAAACGCAATTCGGGAGCGCGGAGCCTTTCGATCTCCTTGATGTTTGTACGACAGCATGAAGTCGTACGGATTTCGCAGCATGACAACCATCTTGACGTGAGGCAAATAGGTCACAATACGACTGAACCACAGAATGTGTTGTGGAGTCTTCTCGATCGAAAGTCGTCTTCCATTTCCTTGAGCAAGCGCATGGCACATCCGACGATAGACATCTCCCGGACCAAGGCATTCATGCGCGCGCTTGAATTCGTCTTCCAGAATCGATAACTGCTGAGCGTGGTTCATCGGCAGACAGCCAGGACCGTCTCCCATAGTCGAATCGAGGATGCGCTTCTTGAGGCCATCAATCACAGTGTGCAGCTGTTTCTCGGTATACCCGCCATCATTGCGTGGTGGTACGAAACAGCGTGCGAAGAAACGCGACTCCCCAAAGGCGGCAATTTCGGGGTGCAGATTCAGAGACTTGCAAAGCCAAGTTGTGCCGGCCCGCGACATGCCGGCGATCATTCGAATCGGCTCAGTCGGCGTGTGCATGGATACCACGACCTTGATCAAACGTGCCCTGCGGCTGTTTGGGAAAAATCGCAGGGCGTGAGGACATGCCCCATTTTAGGGAGAATCACCCGATTGTCGGTATCGGAGATTAGCTTTGCCGACGGGCTGCCTCATACATCTTCGCCTTCACATGAAACATCTGCACCAACTTGAATGTGGCGTAGATCAGGCCGGCGCGGCCGTCGAGGAATCCAAGGCGGCAGATGTAGATGTAGAGGAATCGCAGGAATGGGGAACCGGGCAGCCGTATCAGAGTCCGCTTGAGCCATCGGCGACGCTGAGCTTGGTTCCCAAAGAGGGTTGCGGGGAATTCCGTATCCTTTCCCTCACGCAGAACTGCGGCCTCCCATGTTGAATACTCGTTGTGTTTATCGATGTAACGTGCCAACGAATTCCAGTTCTCATGCCGTACGGAAGAAGTCAAGCGGCTTGTCGGGCCATCGACAACGACATGCTCGTGCACCTCGATGTCCGACATCGATTCGTCCTGTCTGTCCAGCCGCTGCTCGTAGCGCCCCCGACCGACTCGGAACAGGCTACACTTCCAGAGTTGTGTGTCCCCGAATCGAAGCATCCGCCCTAGAAACACAATCCGAAACGGCAACCAGTAGCCGTCGAAGGTTCCGCTCGAAATCGCCTGCGCAATCTCCTGCTTGGCCTCGGCAGTCAGGATCTCATCCGCGTCGAGTAACAGCACCCAGTCATTCGACCAAGCGTGTGTGTCGAGCGCCCATTGGCGCTTCTTTGGCCAACCTCCCTGGTAGTCAAACTGCAGGACTGTCGCGCCGGCATCTTCAGCAATGGAGACCGTGTTGTCGGTGCTTCCTGAGTCCACGACGACAATCTCATCAGCCCACTGCCGAATCGTATCGAGGCAGCGAGGCAGATTGGCCTCTTCGTTGCGCACGGGAATCAAGACGGAGAGGGGGACTCGAGCGTCTGTCAGTCTGGCCGAAGCGTTGGTGCTGGTACTTGTCACGCTATCGATGGCGAAGTCTTTAGGCGTCTTTGACGCACAAGTAGTGGCGACGGCTACGTCGCGTTTCGGCTAGATTGCGCACACACTCGGACGCACCAACTCGCCGCATGACTGCGAATCGAATGAACTGAATCCGGGCGTGTTATCGGGTACATCAAATGGGTGAGCTCAAAGCCGGTTATTGTTTCTGTGGCGAACTCCGATACATCCTGCTGTGATTGCGCTTCATTCGCAGATACTGCCAGATACTTGGTGTCGTGTATCTTCTGCCACCATTTTGACACTGTGCTGTTGACTTAAGTGCCACGTAGTTCGCACATACTTCGCACACTGCATCTGGCACGAGGCGCCTGATGCGATCCATATTGCACTCGACAGTTGCTCGAAGGGTCGAGTGGAGCTGCATGGGCATGGACTTTCGAAGCAGGATGTCCCCCGCATCGATGCGCGCGTTGACCTGGTGAATAGTGAAACCGACTTCACTCACGCCTTCGTAGATTGGCCAGATCACGCTTTGAGCACCTTGGAACGCAGGAAGCACCTCAGTGTGAACATTGACCATTCCATAAGTCGGGATGTTGAATACACTGGGCGGGATATAGCCATTTCCCAATGACAAGCCCAATTCGACGTGTGCCTCGCGAAACAACTGGCGAGTCTCATCGGAATTCGTAAAGGATGTTTCGAATACCGGGACACCGCAGTCTGCGGCGAGCTCGAACAAGTCTCCTGACTCCGTGTCTGCGTACCAACTCCGCATCCGCACACCGTTGATAGCACCTGCCAGCCCAATGCTCAACGTCTTCTGCAACTTCCGACGCCAAGTTCGACTGCGGTTGGGAGATGGCGCGTGCGAGAGAATTACCGCAGCAACCTGCACGCGCGAGTCCTTGACTAGTTTTGGCAGGCAACGAGATGCGAGTCCGAACCGAGACGAAGTCAGGATGAGAGTGCGTAGATTCAAGGCTCGCCGTTGCCCTTACAGAAAAATGATACATGGCCTAGCGGCCAATGGACTTCGAAATGATGGCGTGGGATTCTCATCAGGTCACATCTGCCCGAGTTGATGCTGCCACGTATCGCAGAAAAGCATGCAGAGTAGCCGGCCTGCTCGATCAGCTCCAATGCGTCTGGGCTGACGTCGGCCGCCGTTCCGTAAGGCCACGACATGTACTTGCACTCACAACCCAGTCTTTCCTCTAGTTCTACCTTCGAGAGGCAGATTTCGTCCGCCAACTCCTTTCGCCCAACGACCGTCGAGAGCCGCGCATGCGTTCGCGTGTGGGAGCCAATCGTAAAACCGTGGGCGCGAGCACTCTCCAAAACGTCCAACGTCGCAACCTCCATGACAGCGCGATTGGCGGTGACATCAAGCGAGTACGTCTTCGCAGTCTTCCAGCCACAACCAATCACCGCAGATGGAACGAATAACAATGCAGGGATAGACCTCTCAGCGAGAATCGGAAGCGCATTACGAAGAACATGTCGAAACCCATCATCGAAAGATAGATGGAAGTACTTACCGTCGATCGGCTCGCGGCCGATCGCCATTTCTACCGCTCGATCCGTATCGACGAACTCGCCCAGATCGGAAAGCATGTCGAGAATGCGCGAAAACGCTCTAACCTGATCGTCGAAGACGAAATGGCTGTAGACGCAACGGAGGAAAGGCTCTGTCGGGCTAGGGGCAAGCCGATCTACGATGGACAAGTAGGCGCTTCGTGCCGTTGCCCGCAGCTTCTGTTGAAACCCCACTGGCTGCTTGACGACTTCGCCGCTGCGAGTCGCGTATGGTCCAGCCGATGCAGGCGTAGTGCTGCCTCTGACGTCAGAATTCATCGCTGAGAGCATCGCCCCGTGCTGAAACCGCATCCTGATACATGCTTGTCAGAATTTGCGAAACTCGACTCCACGTGAGGTGATCAATGACGAATTGGCGGCCACGACCTCCATAGTGGGCCTTCCCACCAAGCAAGACGCGTTGGAGACCTTCGGCTATCGCATCCGGCGTACTGTCAACCGTGTAACCGCAGCCGCTGGCGTCAACGTAGTCGTGTGCCGCGACGCCTTTCGTAACGATGGTCGGTACCCCGTGAGCCATCGCTTCAACGACAGCAACTCCAAAATTCTCGTGCTCAGACGGCAAGGCGAAAACATCGGCTGCCTCGAGAGCCCCTCGCTTACTGTCGGCAGCGAGAAACCCGGTGAAGAGCACCTTTTCCTCGAGGCGCATGTCGTGAATGAGATCCTTCGCTCCCTGCAACGCACCGGAGTCATTACCCGCGACAACCAACAGCAATTCCGGGAAGCGCGTTCCCAGCGATGAGAATGCGCGGATCAATAGGTCGAGACGTTTGATGGGGTGGACGCGGCTCAAGAAGAGCACAAAGCGTTTGCCGCGCAACTGCGGGAATTGGCTGAGAAAGATGTCCCGTGATGCCCAATCATCGCCCGAAGGTAAACTGACTCCATGCGGCACAACGTCAATCCGGCAATTGGCATTCAGGTTGGCTACATTGAGCGCTTCATGCTCACAAGTCGCCTGCACCGTCGCTGCATGTTGCAGATCTCTCTCGAGAAACGCCCGAATGAAGAGCCGCTTCAGCATTGAATTGCCACGTGCCAAACAGAGGCTGCTGAGACTTCCCATCGGTGTCACAATGTACGGAACTGAATAGCGTCGCGCGGCGGCGGCAGCCTGCTGAGTCAAATGGGAGAACGTGCCGTTGATGTGGACGACGTGTGGGCGTTTCTCCGGAGAGTGGAAGATAGCGCGAAGACTCTTGTGGGCACTTGGTCCGTAGGCATACCTTTGCCAGATCCCCCTGCGGCCCCAGGCGTTCACCCAGTGAATCTTGACGCCTGACAACCCAGGTTGACCTTCGACTCGATCTCGGTGTTCAGCAGGTGAAACCCAAGGCTCCGAAGACTGAACTGTTGTCGTAAGAATCGAGACGTCATGCGATGCCTCCTGTAGGCTCCGTGCAGTGTTGCTGACTACCGCAGTGGGCCCACCCGATCTGGGGTCCATCGAATGCACGACTTGAAGGATGCGCATTGCGGCGAACTGCTACTCGCTACCAGGTTGCTGATGTTGGCAGGAGGTTCAACCTACAAACAGACTGCCTCGCTGCTGTACTGCTAATGTCGACGCCGGGCGGATTCACAACGCGACCAATGCCTGTGAGTCGTCCACGTTGCTGGCGCCGGGCTTGAGTAAAGTGTGGCGCTGACAAACGATCGAGGAGGCCGATTCCGAATGCCAACATGAAGCAATTTACGGTTGACCCCAGAATCGCACCGGCTTCACCCACACCATGAACCAACACCGATGCCACCAATCCTAACGACAAGGTCAACGCGCTCAATTCCAGGTGTGTCTTCTTCAGCTTGGAATAGATCTTCTGGGACGTTGCCGCAACGACACACAGAACGAGTCCGAGCAGAACAAGACCGACCACCCCAGATTCAACAGCGACCTGTAGATAGACGCTGTGCAAATTTCCGGACGAGTTACCATGGTGTACCCAGCCAACTCCGATCGCCGGTGACGATTCAAACTGCCGCATCGCATAATTCCAAATTCCGGATCGCGTGTTCTTGAACAAATCTTCGTAGTATCGTTCCGAAATCTGGAGGCCAACAAGTTCCGAGACTACAATGTAAGCTACTGCGGCCACGGTAACTCCGGCTGCTACGCGAAGTGGTCTCTTCAAGTGCGGTGCCATCACAATCAATATCCCAGCGAGAGCAGCGGCTGCCGCTCCTCGGCTGCCTGTTGAAAGCAGAATCAGCGACAATGCGGTCGAAGTGATGATACCTCGGTATCTCTGGGCGCGGGTCGTTGAGTTCATGCTCACCCAAGCCGCCAACACAACCGCCGGCAATGCTGTCTGACCAATCGTGTTGGCGTTCATGCCGTGAACACTCAATCGCCCGATGACGAGCGCAGCATCAGGATTGAGGACAACCGAGATCAGGAGCGCCAAGGTGGTCAGTTCCAGAAATATGAGCAGGATGCTCATGATCTTGTTCAAGTCCGCTTGGCGCCGCATTGCCATGGCCAGTGCAAGCCCGGAAGCGGTCGTCAACACGAACAGGCCTTTGTTCAGCACTCCCCAAACCGGTGAATCAGACCACAATGCTCCTGCGCCATAGAACACTGCAAACGACAAAAGCCAGAAAGTGCAACGGCGCGCCCGACTCAGTCCGATGACCAGCATATAGGATGCCATCACCAGTGTGAGCGCAACTCGTATATACTTGGCCTGATTTGCGAATCCAGATGTACCCATCGAAAGTGGCGAAGCAACAAAGAAGATGCCAGTCATCAGGATTAAGAGCCATTGGCCAGCGCTCAGGCCCTTTCGCTCGTTTCGCAACGTCGTCGCCGCGATTGCCGAATTCATTGGGGTCACTGCGGGGAGTTGCTGCGTGTGTCCGCGCCTGAGCGAATTGTGGTTAGGCAGGCTGCTCGCTTGTCCATTCGATCATCCGGAAACCTGTCGTCAACTTGTGCAGAATCACCAAGATCAGAAGTAGGTAGTCGCTCAGGACTCGCTTCTTGACGCGACAGGAGCTGCAACAGACGGTTCGATACAGTCCCGTAATCCATTTCTCTTTGCACGGGCTCCCACGCCGCATCCACGGCTTCTGCATCTTGCGGCGAAGCCATTTGCCGAACCAGTGCCTGTACCAACGCACTTCGATCACGAGCCGGGACGATCGTCCCAACTCGCTCGCTACAGATCACGTCAGGATGGCATCCCACTTCATCAGTCACAATGACTCGCAGCCCCGCCGCTAACGCCTCCAGCACGACGACCCCCCAAGTCTCCGAAGACGGCAGGACGAACAGGTCCGCCATGGCCAACCACTTTGCAACCTCCGACGGTCGAATGTAGCCCGGCAGCTTCACGTCACCCTCCAACCCCCGCCTGCGGACGATCGTGATCAAGTCTTCACGGAGCGGTCCGTCTCCAGCAAGAATCAACTGCCAACTGCGAGTCCTGTCTGCCTCAAGCCAGGCATCCAACAACAGGTGGGGCCGTTTCTTTTCGATCAGCCGCCCCAAGAATATGACCTTCGGCCGCTCGTCCAAGAAGTGCTCTCGCCGCAGTTCAGTCCGGTTCAAACGGTTCTCGTCGACCTTCTTCTTCAGCTGCGCGAAGTCCGGCGTGTTTGGCATTCGGCACAATTGGGATTCGTGCATTCCGTAACTGAGCAAATTCGCCTCAGCCTGAACTCCGGTTGGCAACCCCCCCGCTGCGTTACGCACAACTCGTTTCACGACAGTCGTTTTTATCCACTGCTTCCACCAAGAACCAGACTTGTGGGCGGATGATTCGCACACCAAGTAGTACGGAATTCTCCTCCTTGCTGCTGTCAACATCGCCAAGCACATCGTCGGGTGGTTGTACCCACCAATCACCACCGCATCATATTCGTCGCTGCGCAGACGACTTCCGACACAAGGATTCCAGTAGCAGCGTGATGTCGGCCCCCGCCATCCGAGCAGGTTGTAGCCGGGCATCACTTCGGCACGATACCGCTGTTCCCAGTCGACCTCCCACGGATGATCTGCCTGCCCTGCGGCGCAGTAGAACACGTGCACTTCCACGCCTTGCCGGCTTGCAAGCTCATTCCAGAAGGGGTCCCGATAGGGGGTTGGGACGGCAGTGACGACAGCGATCTTCATCAGACCGTGAACCATTCGTCGTGATCGAAACCGGTGGCCGAACTACACACCGACGATCTCCTGGTAGACCTCGACGGTTTTCCGGATGTTCTGCTCCCAACTGAAGTGCTCGAGATAACTGTCGAATTCGTAGTCGGAGCCTGAGTCGACTCGATCAATCATAGTCTTGATACCGGCCGTGAGCGCATTTTCATCGTCCGGCGTGACCAACACGCCAAGATCATGTTGGCGGAATGTTTCTTCAAGCGTACCGGAAGCCGACAGCAGCATTGCCCGTCGATACCGGGCCGCGATATTCAAAACGCCGCTCTGCGAAGTGAACTCGCGACTGTACGGCAGTGCCGCCCAGTCGGATGCCTCGAACAGGTCTGGAATCTCGGCATCCGGCACATAGCGGTCATCAAATGAAATACTCGCTTCGACACCAGCCTCTCGTGCAATTCTCTTGTACTCGTCGATTCCTCGATGCGGTCCGCCCCCACTTCGACCAACGACCGCGAGATGTACTCGGTCGCGATGATGGCGCATCGCACGAATCAGCAATTCGAGGTTCTTGTCATCACGGATATTCCCAAAGAACAGCGCCAACTGCTTGTTGACGGGCCAGCCGTATTTCGAACGTAGCTCAGTTCGTGGACTTCGTGGGACGCCGTAGTCGTACGGCCCGTGCGGCACGATATGAATTCTTGAACGCTGCACATTGGGGAAGTCAATCAAATCTTCGACCTGTGCCGCGCTGTGGACGAAGAGAGCGTCGGCGCGCCGATAAAACGCCTGAAGCTGTCTGTCCTCGTACCCCCTGTGAATGACTGCCTTCCCGCGTCGCACGTCGTGTGCGGTGGCCACAATCTTCACACCCGTGCGATCCATCAGTCGCCGCCAGAACGGGAACGTCAAGTGGTTGATCACACTCAAGTGCACGACATCCGCCTGAAACTCCCTGACATGCCGTGTCAATCGTGCCGGGTTCAGCACCTGCCCCGCGAGAAACCTTGCCCTTCGCCGCCAAGGTATTCGGTGGCCGATCTCGAACAGATTCGGCCACACCGCGTAGTCCGCCTCTTCACGCCAATGGTAACTTGGAAGGCAGACAAGTTTGGATTCGACCAACTTCGTCGATTCGAAATGCCGCATCAACTCGTGCGTGTATCGCCCGAGCCCGCTTCCGGGAAAGAAGAGATAGACGAGAACTCGAAGCTTGCGCCGTTCCTCGGACGATCGCTCCTGCGATGGCGCGCAGTCTTCGCTTCTCCCTTTTTCGCTCGACAGTAATTCTTGGCTGATTGACATACTTTGTTTAAACGGCAGCGACCGTCTTGGGAATGCCCGAGGCCGCGATCTGGTACTCTTCGATCAGCGTCTCGGTATGTAATTCCGTAGCGAACTTCTGTTGTATCAGTTCAATTCCAGAGGCCCCCATCTTCCGATTCTCGGCAGTTGACCCCAAGAGACGTTCAGCGGCCCGCGCAATGCCTGCCGGGTCCTTTGGCGCGACTAACACACCGGTTACCCCGTCATGCAGCCACTCGCGCACGCCGCCGACATCACTTGCGACTACTGGAACACCACATGCCCAGGACTCAAGGCCGACGATGCCCAGCGTCTCATCCCAGATGGAGGGAAAGACCGTTAACGTTGCCTGCCGGTAATGGTCGACGATCTCATCTCGCCCCGCCCACGGATGCAGCGACAACCGGTCGCCGCAACCGACAGACTCAGCACAGGATCTTGCATCCGCTTCGGACTCAGGTGTGAAGTTCCCCACCATCCGTCCCTGCACATTGCCTGGCAATCGCCCGAGTGCCTCGATGAAGTATCTCCAACCCTTGTTCTCGCTCATCCTGCCAATAAAGAGCAAACTCGGCTGCTCGGGCAATTCCCTCGGCTCCGGCAAAGGCCGCACCGGACAGAAATAGGGCAAAACTTGGATTTTGGCGGGTTCGAATCCGGCATCCGTCAGTCGACTCGCCGCTCCCGTGCTCGGGGCGATAACTCGCTCAAACCGCGCGTAATTCTGCTGCATCCAACGGACCCGGCTGTATTGTCGCCAGCCGCGGATCGGGTGTGGTGACATGCAACGCTTGGTTGCGGTCATTGCGAAACACATTGGCCCGCATGTCCGCCTGCAGACCTCTTGGGTCCCGCGAAAGTAATAGCTCGAGGCCGGGCATAGATAGCGGTAGTCGTGACACGTGAAAATCGTCGGCGTGCTATCCAGGCACGCCTCAATCGCACCAACGTTCTGAACATTGTGCAGGTGTACAACATCCGGCCGGTTGCGTTGAATGACTCGCCCGACGGCCAGCCTCGCTTCGGCTCGCCGTGAAATGCTGGGAGAACTGAGGGCAGGAATCGGTTCGGCGTGACTCACTAGCGACGAGTCGCCTTCGGCGAATCCTACGATTGCTTCGTGGCCGTACGCCTCCAGTCTTGGAACGATCGATAGAAGGTACGTTTCGATCCCCCCTCGGGAAGCCAGATAGTCATTCAGGTGCAGCACTCTCACTTGGCTACCTTGGTCCTCCGAATCCACAAGCTGGATCCGTCGCCTGGTCTGAAGTATGGGGCGAAGGGTTGCAGCGACTGCGGAAAGGCCATTCCAGCGAAGTGGTTCCAAAGAGCGATCTGAAACTGCGAATTGAACTCAAGGAAGCACCGCAATGCGTATGCTTCATTCCAAGCGCGACCGTCGGTCAACCACGAACGCGGATACTCGAATGGATAACACGTATCGTGAAAGTGGATGTAGACGCCCGAGTTCAGATTCGGAAGCACTTCAAACAGTAAATGGCAGACATCACTTCCATGCTTAAGAACATGAGAGGAGTCAATCAACAGAATGTCGCCATCATCGAGCCGATCAAATACACTTGGATCGACAGACTGTACCGGAATCTGAAGAATGTCAGCAGAACTGTCCGTCTCGGCGACGACTTGCAGTAGACGTTCCGGGTGTGGATCAATGAAGGTGCAGTCAATTTCGTGATTCAGGAATCTCTCCGCCGTGTCGAGGATCAATGCCGAACTATGTCCAGAACCGACCTCAACGACGTTGCGGGGCGACAGATGCCGAAGCATACAAAAGAGTGTGATTGCATCCGGGTCCGTGTAGAAGCCGTTATCTCGGTAGAAGCGGAAATCCGGCGACTGCTGTTGAGGAAAAGCGAATTCGGAAGCATAAGCTGTAAGCTGCTCAAGCAACTCTCGCTGGTGTTCGGACCTGAGATCGATACCTCGAAGCTGGTTCGTTGCTCGACCGAAGTCGTCGACTCCAGTGTGTGCCGCGACTCCATTCTCACGATTTGCCTTTGACGGGATCGGGGAATAGAAGTGTCCCGGAGGATGTCCCTTCCACGCCGTTCGCCACACGATGTTTTGCAGCTTCGGAAAGCGCTCACAAAACGCACGCGTCAGGCGAGTTAGTCGCACGTAGACTTCCACCCGATGCGATTCAAATACGCATGCCACGCCCGTTCATCAGCTCGAGCGGAGACCAAACGCGGAATCTCCGCAACCAAACCAAGGTGGGCTGCCATTTGTACGGTGACGGGCTGAGACGACGATGTGCGGCAGACCCCTCTTGCGAGATTCCGCAAACAAGACGTTGTGAAGTAACCAAGCATCGCGCGCATCCGGAACTCGCCCGCTTCACGAAATCTCAGGATCGCCCGATTCCGAATCACCTGACGCATCCGCTTTCGCTCGGCTTGTCTTGTCGTCGTGCTCGACCCCGAGTAGTGACGCACAGTGCCGCGAGTGCAAACACCCACTCGGTATCCCGCACGTCGAATCCGTAGGCACAGATCATAGTCCTCGTAGTAACTCCCGTAGATCGGATCGAACGGTCCGACCTGACGCAACACGTCGCTCCTGACAATCATCGCGGCCGCCGTCACGCGCGGCACCTCACAGAAGTCATCCGCACCCGATTGATTGTTGAGGAGTTCCAACAGTTGCGCGGACTCGCGAGCGCAGTCAAAGAAACCTGGATCCCAACCTGTGTTGTCATAGTTTCGAAGCAACGGCGACACGGCGCCCACGTTCGGGTTGTTCTCCAGGCACTCCAGGCACGCCGCCAGCCACCCCGGCTCGCTGAGTGTGTCCTGATTCAGAAAACACACGGCCCCCGCCTCGAGTCCTACTTGCTGCAACGCGAAGTTGTTGGCCTCTGCAAAACCCATACGACGCGGGGCCGTCAATACAACAGCCGATTCTTCGTCCAAGCCAAGCCGCGCGATGTCGCCGTTGCCGCCGTTGTCGACGAATACGATGCGACAATCATCACCAGTCGCGTCCCGCAAAGTCACAAGGCAATCGGGCAGCCAACGCTTACCGTGGTAGCCCACCACGACCACTTCGGCGCGGGCAGCGCAAAGGCGCTCCCGCGAGCTCGGTAGGAGACCTTGGCTAGATGGCGTTGGCATGCGCATCTGCAGAATTCAAGTCAAAACTCAAAGTGTGGGCTTCCAAATGCGGCTCCAGTTCCTCAAAGTTTTCCACGAGTTCGCGCAGCGACTTCCGATTCTGCTTCCGTAGACTCGTTTTCAGTTCAACAGGCATCATTTCGAGAAACGGGCAGATCCTCGATTCAAATGCTTCTGATGGGTTATGCGCAAGCTCTTCATAGCCAACGAAGCACATCCGATGATGATCAGAAACCGTATTGATGGCCTCCTCGTATTCTTGACGCATACCCTCGGCGAACTCGACGAACTTCCCAACATCGACTTTGAGCGACTCGACTCGTTGCGTTCTCCCTTGTCGGTCTTCAAAGGTTCGCGTCTCTCGTACGATTTCGCGAGACACGAACTGTTCTGCGAGAGATCCGCGGTAGAGCACCAGGAACTTCACATCCGGAATCGCGATCTCAAGGTCACGCAACGTAACACCATGCCAGGCCATGTGTGCAAGGTGCAGCTTCACCACGGAGACCCGAACCGGTTGGTAGTAGAGCGAGTGTACGATGTGTCGTATCGCCGATCTCTTGGAGATCCACTTTCGACGCAGTCCCGCTGCGAAGAACGGATTCAAGACCTCTCCACCGACGTGTACTCCGGAGTGGCATCTCAGGTAATCCGCAAGCAGCGTACTTCCTGTGCGGGCTTCCGCCACTATGATTACTGGTTGGATGGGAGTGTCAACGATTCGTCGATGATACCGCCATGCCATCAGACAGCGGAGCTTGACGCGTCGCAACGTTCGGATCAAAGGAATCTTCACGCCGACTAAGTTGTTGAGCGATTCAGTGTTTGGAACACGATTGAGTTGATCGCTGCCTGATAGCTTGACGCTGTGAACTTCGCCTCTGCATATTCTTTCGCCGCGACCGACAATCGGTTTCGGAACGGCTCGTCTGCGATCAACTTGTTTATCGCATCGGCGAGACCGTCGACGTCGCCGTATTCAACCAATAGTCCACTGCGACCGCGATCGATCGTCTCTTTCAAGCCGCCGACTGCACTCGCGACGACCGGCGTTCCGCAGGCAAATGCTTCGATTGCCGTACGGCCGAACGGTTCTGCCACCGACGGGATACACATTAAGTCGCACGCACGGTAGAAGGCGGGCATGTCCTCGATCGTTCCGAGCCAGTCGACCCGGTCGGCCAGCCCCAGTTGGGCTGTTTCATTCAGGAGTTCTTGCCGGTACGCTTCAGTTCCATCGCCCGTGATTGCGAAGCGGCAATCAGGATTCACCGCTGCCACACGCGCGGCCGCCTTCAGGAAGAATGGGTGCCCCTTCATCGGCCGAAGAGTTCCCGGAACGCCGACCAACAGCCCGTCTGTCGACAAACCCAGCGCGGCACGGGCGTCAGCAGGGCTCAAGTCAAACTCGAAGAACTCTCTCGCGACCGCATTGGGGACGATCCTCACATTCTGATCGTTGCCGAGGATGTTCTCGACGACCGCCTTCGAGATTGCTACTCGCCGGTCTGAATAGTGCTTCAGAAAGCGTCGCACCAGAGGCCTGCCGCCGAGCGCCGGGATCTTCATCTCGCCGCCGACGTCGTCAAAAAGTTCCCGGATGTGCCACACACAAGGAACCCCAACCCGCTTTGCAGCAACCGCGGCCGCCAGACTCACGATCGAGTTGACATACACCACGTCGGGCTTGACCTGACGGATGAGTCGCTCGAACTCCCGCGCCCGCCGCCGTTCGGCCGCGATGCACCGCAGGGATCGATCCCAGCGCTTCGCCCGCAACCCATTCTTGTGCGGCACCACATGCGTCCGGCAGCCGATTTCGTCATACCGGACACGGCACGGTCCGTCGAACCCGAATGCCACATCAACTTGCCACCCGGCTTCCCGCATGCCCCGCGCAATCAGGTGTCCACTGAACGTGGACCCGCTCAATGCGGCGCAGTGCTGCACGACGAGCACGTTCGTCGACGAGATTGCTGTTGAATCTGCAGCTCGACCACTGAACGGATCTTTATGATCAGCCTTTGATGCTGTTCGCATCACGTATTCAACTCACGACCGCGGAGTGCTGCGAAGTCACCGATGGATCCTCGTCTTGAGTGACCGCCGATTCTCCACCACCGATTCCAGATTTCGCACGAGCCCGCCGCAAGAATGCGGTTTGCGCGTCAGACAGTTCATTGATGCTGAGTCCAATCCCATCCCAATCCCACTGCTGCTCTCGAATCGCTTCGACAGCCAGTTGCAGGCCTGCAGACTCGGTCCTCCGTGCTGGAAAACAGAAATCGCCAAGCTCAAACTGACCCATCAAGTCAGTGTGTTTCGTCTCACGAACTGCGTCTGAGGCATTGATGTCAAGAACTACAACGGGCGTTTGCTGAAGAAGGCAGAATATACAAGCGTGCATCCTTTCGGTGATGCACACGTCGAGGAAGCCGAATACTCTGGCCCACTCAAGAGGATGAAATCCATGGTCGAACAGATTTACGTCGGCCAGATCATTGCGGGTCGTGATTCCAACAATCTGAAATCCATCATTCCTCAACGCCGCTGCCAACTCACGCGTCGCTATCGTTGATTTGCACACGAATCCGGCAATCGGCTTCGTGAAGTCGACACCGAGAGACTCAAGTCGCGACTCAATCTCCGGTGCGGAGGCGTCGTGTAGTCTCGAATCGCGCCGGAAGGCAGCGGAAAACGTCGGGTCCGCGATTCGGACCGTCTCTTGTCCCAGCCGTTCGTCGATGGAATGAACAAATCCGTGCGTCCAACTGTCACGTACGCTAATCGCCGCGCACGATTGAAGCCTTCGAGACATCGACCTCTTCTGCCGAGAGGGAATGTCCGACGACTGCAAAGTGCCAACCGATGCGGCGAACGCTATCTGAACACTGCGAATGGACTCATCCGGCCAATACGCATTAGGAAAGGGAGGGAAGAACGGGTCATCCTGAACGGAAAACGCGCCGCCGGGCACGAACCGGCGAAAGCGACGACGGTAGCGCAGATTCCACAACACGTCGCTACCATAGATCACAACATCGTAGTGGTCAGAGAGCCACGGCCCCAATCCCGCGTCGTCCTTCGGCATTCCAACCCGCGTGCTGAGCGGCAACCACTGATCGATCGCTGCCTGAATAGCGATCTCACGCGGAGACTCGGCGGGACCGTACACGTTGATCTTGGCGGGATATCGAAAATCCACGACTTCAACGTCGGCATCGGGCCATGATTCTCTCAACAGAGTTGCCAGTGCGTACGCCTGCAACACTGCTCCTTCGTTGAAGCCGTAGTGAAGCGTCAGGATTCCAACACGCACACTCATCACTGACTCAACCACGCAGGCACTTGTGCTTCCGCTCGATGTTCGGGCTCTCCTTCTCTTGAAGACGCAGGCCGATCGTCCAGGTTGAGAGCTGTCTCAGTACGGTCGCGGAGAATCTCTTCCAACGGCTTCCGCTGAGAACGGGCAACCGTGAAGCGCTCAGGCAGATTGCCGACCGCGATGAGCATGATGATGTTCTCCGACTGCGGAATTCCCGCCACCGTCCGCAGCTTCATGTCAGCGTCTTGTTCGACTGCCCAGTTCAAGCAGCACGTTCCAAGACCGAGCGAATGCAGCGAATAGACCAACGACATCGCGAACATCCCACCGTCGATCCAGCATTGATTTCGTTCCCCGACCGACAGAAAACTCTGCAGGTCGGAAGTGACGACGAGAATCTTGTCCGCCATATGTCCAAAACCGCGGTTGCCGTTCTGGCACTCCCGAACCGAACTTCCGACTGAGCGGTTGTCGAACACGTAGACTCGCGCTGACTGTCGATTGCAAACAGACGGAGTCTTCTGCGACATCCTGACAGCCTCGCGGATCAACTCAATGTCGATCGGCACATCCGAAAACTGTCGAATGCTGTACCGCGACTCGAAGAACGCTGACAGATCGATCTGCGCGTCGGCGAGAACCTGTTCCCGGCTGGTCTCGACGACACCCCCACAAGGGCGACTCTCAATTCGTTCAGACTCCTTCACTCCGCACTCGCTCAGAAACGATTCAACGTAGTGGACAGGGGCGCCGGCGGAGCGATTGAACTCGGCGTAACTGCCCAAGGCTGCGACTGCGGCTCTCGTTTCCTGGTGCTGTGAAATCTCAGCACCGAGAATCGACAACTCAGACATCAGCATTCGGATCTTCGACTCACCAAAGGCAGGTCGTCGTGCCGGCAGCGCTAAGCCCTTCTCGATGCTGTGAGCCATCATCTGAATGTATGCAAGCCGCGATGCGTTCTCGGTGAAGTCACGGAAGGGACAAGCATGCTTTGAGAAGCGTGACCAGTCGTAAACGTATGAACGGACCAAAGTCATGCGACCACCGAAGAACCTCCGAAATCTACTGGCCGGCAGCCTCACTAGTCGCCTCACTGAGCGGAATACGGTGCTCATTGAGTGCCTTCCAAAGCCCTTGGAGAACGCATATAGCGGCGGATACCCAGACGAGCACATGCACAACATCTGTAATCGTGCCCACACGTGGCAATCGCGGTCATCAGAAGTTCACTAGCTGGACGCAATACTCATCGCGCGGTCACTGCAGCCCACGGCGCGAATGTCATGAATCCCACCAACTGAAGGTACCCTCAATGTCTCCTGGATAGAGAGGCTTTCGAGATCGCAGAAGTGTAAAGATCCATGCGACAAGCGCCGTTCAGCCCTCGGAGCGAATTCAGAGACACCCACCACAGCGTATGCAGACGTCAAAGCCAACCCGCGAGTGAATCCACCGACTTCGATCGAGTTCTCGCCCAGAACAAGACGCCGGTGGCGAGAATCGCAATACAGCAATGTGTCGCCGCAAAACGCAATATTGTGGGCGTCCTGTGCGCCAGTTTCCACCACTCGCGCGATGCGCAATCTGTGATCCAGTTCGACAACCTCGCTGTTCTTGCCCGTCACCTTGCTGTAGTTGTGGAACATTACGAAGACTGACCCTCGACGAACGAACACCGAGTTCAGGTGCACGTAGTTTTGCGACTTCCGCCCCCGAATCGCGTGGCCTGCAGGGTACACGGCTCTGCATCGACGCCACTGTCCGCGGAGTTGTTTGTAAACAAGCAGTCGGTTATTGGCGGTGTCAGTAACGAACAATTGCTCTCCATCAAAGTCGATTTGATGGACCTCCGCATGCAGATTTTCGATCTCGCTTCGAGTCTCTGCGGCACCGGCATCGCCAAGACGAAGACTGACGATGTGGCCGTGAAACTCTGACTGTTGCCGAAACACAAACCAGCGCTGGTCGATACGCGTCAATCCGTAGCAGTTCCCGTCTAAAACCCGCTTGAGACGCCCCTGTTTGTAGTGAACCAGCCCAGATCGCGACGTGAAGAGAAGCTCACCTTGGTAGGTGCACGGCTCGGTATATGCCACGTCGTCAAACGTGCGCTTGAGCACGTTCTGACGACGAAGATGCCCCAATTGGTTTGCAATAGATGGCGCCAACGACCGGGGGATTGCGTTCAGCGTCCGACGGCGAATCGTTGATTTAAAGCTCCGTCCCATCTGCTTGCTCGAAACGGCTATCTCGCTTCCGACACTGCGGTGTCGACGACGTGTCCACGATTCGGTTCGATCATCCAAGAAACTTCTGGAACAATCATTCCATGTTTGAGTTTCGGCAGACGATTCGTGCCATAGACATCGTGGGGCGAGACCTCGAATTTGAGCCCTTCAGTGATTTCGTCGATCACTCTCCAATCCGACTTAAGTGTCAATTGAATCCGATACGTGGTGGGTGCCAGCCGGCAATTGTCCAGTCTCGCCAAAAAGACGTGAGCACCCTGGATGCGGATCGCCCGATCGTATTGAAACCGGGTGTGGAGATTACACAGTTTCTCGCCATGAGGGCCCATCACTGCAACAATTAGATTCACGTTGTCAAACAGCTCTTCAGAATTTAGCGATACTTCAAAAATCCCTGTGCCTCCCAGTGGAATCGAGCTTGCGACATTTCCGTTGGAGTCGAGAATTCTCAGTCGCTGCAGAACTGGCTCGCGCCGTGTTGATCGCCCCGGGTGGTGATTCAGGTCGATGTCGCTGCATGATGAAGGCGCGGATGCCGTGAGGTATCTTTCGATGATGTCTGATACATCTCCCCATTGGTCAAGTTTCCCGTTCTTGATGAGCATTGCAGAGGTGCACAGATTCGAAACCGCCGCCATATTGTGGCTGACAAACAAGACCGTCCGTCCGCTCCCCGCCACGTCCTGCATTTTGCCGAGGCATGTTTTCTGGAAATCCGCGTCGCCGACGGCGAGGACTTCGTCGATGATTAGGATCTCTGGCTCCAGGTGGGCGGCCACTGAGAATGCGAGCCGGACCTGCATGCCGCTGGAGTAGCGCTTGATCGGGGTGTCGAGGAACTTCTCGACGCCGGAGAAGTCGACGATTTCGTCGAACTTGCGGTCGATCTCTCGCTTGGTCATGCCGAGGATCGTGCCGTTCATGTAGATGTTTTCGCGGCCGGAGAGTTCCGGGTGGAACCCGGTGCCGACTTCCAGCAGGCTCGACACGCGGCCCCTGATGCGGGCGCAACCGGCGGTCGGCTCAGTGATCCGGCTGAGCACCTTGAGCAGCGTGCTCTTTCCGGCCCCGTTGCGGCCGATGATCCCGACGACTTCTCCCTCCTCGACTTCGAACGAGACGTCGTTAAGAGCCCAGACGATGTCCTCTTCGTCGTGCCCGTTGCCGTTGTTCCCGAAGGTGTTCAGTCTTCGGAGCCGGCGGAGGTTGGAGAAGGGCTTACGCATCCACCCTGTCGCGGCCTGCAAGAACGTGTCGGGAATCTCCTCCTTGAGGCCGATGCGGTAGGCCTTGGAGAGGTTCTCAGCAAAAATCGCGGGCGGCATTTAAGTGAACGTCAATCAGGTTACTTGTGACTGGCGGTCCCAGGCGGAGAGGAGCTCAATTTGATTGCACATCTGTTCAGTTTGCCGGGAGGCAATCAGGTTGATGAGCCTGCGATCTTGCCGTATTCGCTTTCGAGTCGGTCGAACTGGGCGTCTTCCGCCGCGATCTCGGCGTCCATCTCTGCCTGATTGGCATGATAGTAGGCCA
>ERZ869936.1141-NODE-1141-length-20396-cov-16.938154_pt1 | contig 20396 bp, 15 predicted proteins | sample MGYA00520876_ERZ869936 | MGnify/ENA primary metagenome ERZ869936 (study PRJEB32218, sample SAMN09650985) | biofilter metagenome | isolation source: enrty point of leading RO module | place: Saudi Arabia: Thuwal, RO plant located on Red Sea | collected 2016-02-17...
ATTCACTGGGGCTACGGCTTCACCATCGGCGGCGTCTGCGCCACCGATCCGGAAGAAGGCGGAGTCATCTCTCCCGGCGGCGTCGGCTACGACATCAACTGCGGCGTCCGCCTGGTCCGCTCCAGGCTGCATTACGACGACATCCAGTCCCACCTCGCTCCCCTCGTGGACGAACTCTTCAAAAACGTCCCCACCGGCGTCGGCCGCGGCGGCCGCTACAGTTTCTCCCATGCTGAACTCCGCGAACTGATGGGCCAGGGCCCCCGCTGGTTGCAAGGCCGCGGTCTCGCCGTTGACCGCGACATCGAACACACCGAAGCCCGCGGCTGCCTCGACGGCGCGCGGCCCGACCTCGTCAGCGATCGGGCGCTCCAGCGCGGCGCCAACCAGTGCGGAACACTCGGCTCAGGCAATCATTTTCTCGAAGTCCAGGCCGTCGACGAAATCTTCGACGCCCGCGCCGCTGAAGTGATGGGGCTGACCGAAGGCATGGTCTGCGTGATGATCCACTCCGGTTCCCGCGGTCTCGGTTATCAGGTCTGCGACGATGCCCTCCGCGCGCTGCGCGGCGTCCCGGAAAAGTACGGCATCAATCTCCCCGACCGGCAACTCGCCTGCGCGCCGGTCAACAGCCCCGAGGGCACAAAGTACCTCGGCGCAATGCGCGCTGCCGCAAACTACGCCTGGTGCAATCGCCAACTCCTGATGTGGCAGGCCCGCGAAGTCTTTGAGACGATCTTCGGGGAAACCTGGCAGGATCTCGGCATGGACCTCATCTACGACGTCGCTCACAACATCGCCAAGTTCGAGCAGCACCGCATCGAAGGCGTCGACAAATCGGTCTGGGTCCACCGCAAGGGCGCGACGCGAGCCTTCCCCCCGCACCACGATGAGACGCCCGACGAGTACAAGGAGATCGGCCAGCCCGTCCTCATCCCCGGCGACATGGGCCGCGCCAGTTGGGTTCTCGTCGGGCAGCCCGGTTCGATGGAACAGACGTTCGGCACCACCTGCCACGGCGCCGGCCGCCAGATGAGCCGCGCCGCCGCCGTCCGTCACGCCAAGGGCCGCCGCATCGACCGCGAACTCGCCGACAAAGGCGTCATCGCCCGCGCCCGAAGCTGGAAAGGCCTCGCCGAAGAACAGCCCGACGCCTACAAGAACGTCGACCTCGTCGTCGACACCGTCCACCACGCCGGCCTCTCCAAGAGAGTCGCCCGCATGCGCCCCCTCGGCGTCATCAAAGGCTGACCTTCCCGTACGAAAGGTTTTCAACCTGTCGAGTACACACAATTCGGTCTTGCGCTGCCTCCGAGCAGCGTGTACTGCGGAGTTTTGGCGGGGGTCAACTCACCCTGGCGGCACCAATAACACGGACGCATTTCGTACGCTGAAGGCGTACGACAGCAAAGCCAGGGGTCAGCGAGCAACGCGAGCGCCACCCCTGGTTGGAAGCCCACGCAGCCGTAAGAACTCTGAAAGAGTTCCACACCGCAGCGCGGCAGCCTGTCGAACGCCTTCACCGTTCTCGCGCGCCAACCGCAGACTGGCGAGCGGCCGGCGTCAGCCGGCCGATGCATCCCCAAGCACTCGACCACCGAGACGCACGTTGATTCACACCCCTCACTCCTGCCACGGCGCCTCATACTGCAATCCCAGCCGCACAATCTTCTCCAGCAGCATCTCGTAGGAGACCCCTGCCGTCTCAGCCGACTCGGCGAAGTCCTCGCCGTACGAGAGATTCGGATTTGCGTTCGCCTCCAACAGGTAGAACCGGTTGTCCTCCGTCAACCGCAGGTCCATCCGCGCATACCCGCTCATCTCCAGCTCCCGGTACACCTGCTTGCAGACGTTCGAAATCCTGCGTCGAACCTCCGGAGCAATGCCCCGCGCCGCCCGCGTCGTTACGCCGTACTTGTCGCGATACGCCTCATTGAACTTGATCTTCGCCGTCGCAATCCGCGCCTGGGCCTCCGGCATCCGGTTGAAGTCCATCTCCCAGATCGGAAACGTCTGCAGCCGGTCGTTGCCGATCACGCCCACGTACAATTCCCGTCCTTCGATGTACTCCTCCACCAGCGCATCCCCGCCGCCGCTCTCGTGCAGAAAGTCGACCCGCTCATGCAGCGCCGCCGCGTCATGCACGACCGACGCCTGGGAAATCCCGTGTGAGGCGTCCTCCCCGTCCGATTTGACCAGCAGCGGGTACCGCAGATCGCGCGGCAACCGTGCCCTGCGCCCCTTACGAACCACCGTAAACCGCGGCGTCGGCAGATCGTGATGCAGCAGGATCTTCTTCGCCAGCGCCTTCTTGCGTGACAGCATCGTCCCCAGCGGGTTGCACCCGGTATACGGCTGCCGCATTAACTCCAGATAGCTCACGATCGCATGGTCATACAGCGTCACACCGTGGAACTCCTCCAGCAGCATGAACGCAATGTCCGGCTTCCAGTCAGCAATCGCGTCCTTCAGCGGACCCAGATCGTCATACACCCCCAGCGGATGCACCTCGTGTCCCAGCTCCCGCAGCGTCTGGATCACGTCGAACTCGCACTTCCACTCTTCAATCTCCTTGTCGGTGTAACCCTCCATCGTGTCGGGGGGAACCAGACCGTCCCGCACGAGGACGAGAATCCGCTGCCGCTTCATAAGTCCTTCCGGGCTCTCCCGCCGTGCACCAAGTTCGAATGCCGCACACGCCGGCTCATGGCTTAATTCGCTGTGAATCCGGCATGATACCCAATCCTCCGCCCAGTCCCACTCCCGGTCCCTCGACTGCTGATTTTCGGGTTGGCGGGACTGCTCATCCGCACAACGTGGACGCATGGTAAAACAATCCGCTCTGATCGGCCGACTGCCAATGGCAATCGCGGCGTGACGAGCCGCGCCCCGCGTCTGAGCCTGGCGGGTCTTTGTGGCTTTGCATCTTGGCGTCAAGAATTGCAAAGTGTGGAATGCGCCCAGGCGAACCACAGCCTCCATCTTCGAAACGGCTGCGTCCCGAATGGAATCCGACAGCAGGCAACGCCCCCTCCCTCCAGCCCACCCAATGAGCGCCCCCACAGCGACCAGCGACGCACTCGATCGCATTCGTGCCGCGTACTCGCCCCAACTGATCGGCGCCCTCGCGCACCAACTGGCCGATCTGCTCCAAGCGCACTTCGAAAAGGTCGAAGACAAGGACGGCCCCGTCCTCAACTGGTCCCCCCCGCAGGATTGCACTGCCGCAGCCGCGGAATGGCTCGACCGCCCCCCACTCGCCGTTTCGCACCCACTCGACACCAACCGCTTCGTCGAAGAATTCACGCACCGCGTCCGCGCCGTCCTCGAACACGGCAACAATCTCCACCACCCCCGCTATCTCGGACATCAGGTCCCCGCCTCCGTCCCCATCGCCGCGCTCTTCGACGCCATCGGCTCCGCCACCAACCAGGTCATGGCCATCTACGAGATGGGCCCCTGGGCCACCGCCATGGAACGCGCCATGATCGAAAAGGTCGGCCGGACGATCGGTCTTTCGGCTGGACAGTTCGCCGGGCTCATCACTCACGGCGGATCCCTCGCCAATCTCACCGCCCTGCTCACCGCCCGTAACGTCTCCCTCAAAGCCGCTTGGGAGACCGGAGTCCCCACCGGTAATCCACGCCCAGTCCTCGTCGTCCACTCAGACGCCCACTACGGAGTCACCCGTTCCGCCGGCATCCTCGGCATCGGCACCGAAAACGTCCGCCGCGCACCGCTTGATGATCGCCGGAGGATGGACCCCGCCGCCCTCGACGAACTGCTGTCCCAACTGAAAGGTGACGGACACCCGATCGTCGCCGTCTGCGCCTGTGCCTGCGCCACTCCCATCGGCGCGTTCGACCCGCTCCCCGAGATCAGCGACGTCTGCCGGCGACACGGCGTCTGGCTGCACGTCGACGCCGCGCACGGCGGAGCCGCCGCTTTCAGCGACCGTCACAAGCATCTCGTCGAAGGCCTTGCCCAGGCCGACAGCTTCGTGTTCGACGCGCACAAAATGCTCTTCATGCCGGCCCTCTGCGCGTTCGTCTTCTACCGCAACCGCGAACACCGCTTCGAAGCCTTCCGGCAGGAGGCCCCCTACCTGTTCGATCCCTCAGCCCCCGGCATGGCCGAGTACGACAGCGGCACCATGACCGTCGAATGCACCAAACGCGCCGCCGCTCTCGGTCTCTGGGGCGTCTGGTCGCTGTTCGGCCCCCAGCTCTTCGCCGACATGGTCGACCACACCTTCGCCCTCGCGCAATCGCTCTACGAACGACTCACCGCCGCCGAAGACTTCGAGCCACTGCATGAACCACAATGCAACATCGTCACCTTCCGCTATCGCCCGCCCGGGATGGCAAACGCAGACACAGCAACCCTCGGCGACTACAACCGCCGCATCCGCCGCCGCCTCATCGAATCCGGCGAGTTCTACATCGTCCAGACCAACCTCAACGGCGCCGGCGCACTGCGCACCACGATCATCAACCCCCTCACCACCGAAACCGAACTCGACCACCTCCTGCAGGCCATCCGCCACACCGGACAGGAACTTGGCGGGGGGTAGAGCGCTTTGCGGATCAGTGTCGACGAGCTGTCTCGAAGAATCTCAGGCTCACAGTCCGAAGACCGCTCGATGCGGACAGGAACTGGGCAGCACGCCCTCAGCGGAGCGCAGCGAAACAATGGGCGTGGTCGCTACGAGACTGTCTTGAGAGAGCGACTTCAACAAGTTCTTCGTCGATCCCGCACTCGCCCACGCCCATCGATCCATTTCATTCCGATCTGGGCTGTGCCACCCGCCTCGCTTGCCTGTGATAGTCGCAATTAGATTCTGCAAACGTCGGACTACGCTGCGGCGCGGCGCACGAGTGCTCAGGATTGCCCACTTCAGGTAATCCTCTGAATCACTTTGAATCGGCCCGCACGAGTGCGCCACGCCTCAACCCAAGGTTCAGAGTCACGAACTGTCAGCACCATCAACGTCTCGTCAATCAAATGATGCCAATCGTCATCCGCACACGGCCAGTGCCAACCACCGAGTACTGCGTAAACATCAGATTCATTGTAGAGCGGAAACTCATCCAGCCAGACTCGCTCATACTCCCGCACAATGTCTGCATCGTTGAAGTTGTCGTTATAACGCTCTGTGCGCTCCCACCCGTGCGAGCGTATCCAATCGCCGACAGCATCCGAACCACGAGCAAACACTGCGTCAATCGGAGGTAATACCGACGCAGGATGCGCGTAAAGTTTCGTGCCTGCGCAATCTGGCCATGAGGGAACAACTTCCACGCGACCACCCTCACACTTCTCCTCGTCGGTGAAGATGCGGAGGTAGCCGCTGACAGAGGTCGACAATCCACAAACATGCCGCGAATCAACAGTGATCCAACAATGATGTCCAGTCCTCTCAATCTGACCCTCGTCTCTCTCGTGCCAAACGGCGGCAACGGGTCCCCTGCCTTGCGGTCGGAGAAACATAGAGGGCCGCTGCAACTCCCGCCCCTCTGCAATGAGTTGCTCAGATGTCATGTTCGCAAGGTGGGCAAACTTGTTTTTACGAGGATTCTGCCAATCACAGTCGCGGTCGGCCAATGTTCGCGAACAGCCGGTACCGGGTCAAATCTGTGACCGCTTCCAGACGATGATGTCGTCCAGAATCTGCCCCAACGACAACGACGGCTTCACCCCCACCGTCTCCCGCAACCGGTCAACGTTCGGCACGCGCCGCCGCACGTCTTCGAAGTCGTCCCCGTAAGCCTGCCCGTACGGGATGTGTTCGATCGGTATCGCGGGGTCAATCTTGCCGATCACCGCCTCCGCCAGTTCCCGCACCGACACCGGCTGATCGCTCCCGATGTTGAAAATCCGCCCCTCCGCGCCCGGTGTCTCCATCAGACGGACGACGCAGTCCACCACTTCCCGCACGTGTGCGTAACACCGGATCTGTGAACCGTCGTCGTACACGACCACCGGCCCCCCGGCCAAAGCCTGATCGACGAATCGCGGCACCACCATGCCGTAGTTCCCCACCTGCCGCGGTCCGACGACGTTGAAGAACCGTCCGATCACAACCGGCACCCCGTGCTCGCGATGCTGCGCCAGCGCCAGAAACTCGTCGATCGCCTTCGAGCAACCGTAGGCCCAGCGGGGACGCGACGTCGGCCCGAACTGCAAGTCATCCTCTTCCGTCCACTCCTCTTTCGGGTTCTTGCCGTAAACCTCGCTCGTTGACGCCAGAAAAACCCGCTGCCCCCCGCTCCGCGCCAGCCGCAGCAACCGCTCCGTCGGATAGATGTTCGTCTCGATCGTCCGCACCGGGTCCTCCGCCACCAGCTTCACACCCACCGCGGCCGCCAGATGGAAGATCCACTCGGTTTCGAGCATCGCATCGGCGAGGGCCGTCTCATCCGTGATCGAGCCGGTAATCAAGCGCAGATTCGGATGCGATCGGACCGCGTCGAGATTCTCCCCGCGCCCCGTCGACAAGTCGTCCAGGACCGTAACGTCGTGGCTGTCCGCCAGCAGCCGCTCGGTGAGGTGACTGCCGATGAACCCGGCTCCCCCGGTGACGAGACATCGGGCCATGCGGGACCGCTCTCTTTGATGCTGGAATGCTGATGAAGTCGCTCAAGCCGCTGCATGCGGCCGAACGGGCTGCCCTGAAACGCCGAACCGGCGGTCAACCGAAGTTAGACGATGCCTCATCCCGTCGCCAGCGACTTGCACAGGCCGCCCGCTTGATTCCGACTGCGGCTCAGTTCGAGACCACGCGCGTCCAACAGCCGCATATTCAGAATTCTTGGCGCAATCCAGACAACCGCGCTAATCGTTCCAAACAGACTCGCGCCCGCCCCATACTCTCCCGCCAGTCACAGCCAAACCTGGGCAAATCGCAACCTTCGTACATGTCGTGAGTTATCGCTCCGCGAAACTCCCAGCCTCCGGCACAGACTTCCGATGGTACGGGTTGTGCCGATTCCACCGGTCGCACGGATCGCATGACCTGTCCGGAGGGAATCGATTCGACCAGATTTTTCGAATGTGGGGGATTTCGCGACTGCAGCGGTTCCGTGGCGAGCCGCCGGTCAACGTGATGAGTGAGAGCGTGTGTGGCGACCTGAGAAACCGCCACGCCGGCGATGACCTCGCCGGAACGATCCACCGCGGAATCGGCAGGGGACGTTCGCGTCCCCTCCGGTTTCGTGGGGGTTCGCAGCTCCCGCCCAACGACGACTGGCTGTCCGCCTCGAGTTCCCGCACGCCATCCCCCGCCGGAGGTCACTCATGGACACGCTCTCAATGCAACTCTGGAAAGACGAAGCCGGCTTCATCGTCTCGGCCGAACTCATCGTCGTCGGCACCGTCCTCATCCTCGGCCTGATTACCGGAATGGCCTGCGTTCAGGAAGCTCTCCTCGGCGAGTACAAAGAGGTCGCCGCCGCCTTCCGCGGACTCGACCAGTCCTACTACTACACCGGCATGCATGGTTGCGCCAGCGGCTGCTGCGGCGCCACCTCCTGGACCGCCGGCTCCTCCTACGGAGACGACAACTCCTGCGTCGAGTGTTTCGGACTCTACACACCAGGCCCCGCCTACAGCACCGAGTCTCCTCACTCAACGCCACCGGCGCCGGCGATCGTCCCGGACGACTGTCCCTGCCCGCCCGAAGCGACCCCCCGGAACCACGTGCTGCCGCCGCACAGCTCGCACGTCCCGTCACAGGCGCCTCCCTGCAATGACTGCCGGACCGGCAACGCCCCCTGCGAGCAGGCATGTGAAAACGCAATCGTCGTCCCCTACGGACCGCCGACCACTTCACCGCTCGACGCACCGCACTCGGTGCCGTTTGTCTGGTAACCCCTCCACGATCGCTGCCACCGCACCAACCGTTATGTTCGATTCCCTTGGCGCGAAACCTCTCGGCGCGCCAATCGATTGAATCAAGACAGCCGGGCCGACCGCACTGCCGGCAGCATCCACCCGACGGTTCACCACCGCGGCAACTCCTTGCACAACAGGGGGTTGCCGCGGTGTTCGCGTTGTCCATCCCGCCGAAACGGTTGACGCGGTCCGGCCAGCGGCACGGCCTGTGCGGATTCTTCCCGTCGTAACGCAGCGTTCGCCTGAAGCAACAAACCCGCGCTCGCTGCCCGCGATCCTTAACGACAGAGCCAATTGTGGCGCGACGGCGTGAGACACCGTCTCGGTTCGCCCGCTGATTCCGGGACGACCGGCGCCGCTTCGAGTGGCGGGTGAAGGAGCCGATTCAGCTCCTTCACCCGTTTTCCCAAAACGAACCGCTCAGGCAGCCGCCGGGCGAACGAACCTGACACGCTCCATCCTCAACCCACGGAGAACTCACCATGTTTCAATCACTTCTGAACGATGAATCAGGTTTCATTATTTCCGCCGAACTGGTGCTCGTGGCCACACTGCTCGTGATCGGCCTCATTGTCGGCCTGGCCGAGGTTCAACACGCGATCGTCAGCGAACTCAACGACGTCGCCGAAGCCATCGGCTCCGTCAACCAGACCTACTACTACAGCGGATTCAGCAAGCGGGACGGTTTCGGCGGAGCGGGATTCTTCGGCCTGCACGCCTTCACCCGGGGATCGGCGTTCATCGACCGGATGGATGCCTGCGACGGCAATGAGTGCGCCCTCGCCTGCGACGCTCCCGCGAACGAATCGCTGAAGGGCTACTACAGCGCGCCCCAAGGCTACTACAGCGCTCCGGGGGCGTATCACACAGTCCCCTCCACGACCGTCCCCTCGACGACCGCACCCGCCGGTGACCATCAGCCGCCCCGCGTGATCGACGAATCCGAACTCGTCGTCCCGGCCGAAGACTGCCCCCTCCCGCAAGCCGAGACCACGCATTGAAAGCACCTGTTCGCGCAGACCGGACTCACGCTCCGGTCCCCGGCCGGTCGGACTGTTCAAACTGCGGCGTGCATTGTTCATCAATCGAAACATTGCAACCGAGCCCTCACGACCCCAACCACCCTCCCTCGGCCCGGTTCGCCCGTCACTCGTGCAACGCACGGCGACTTCAGAAAAAAGCATAACCCAATACAAATTTGGGAGATGCGGCGAATGAGGCCCGTTGGAATTCATCACGAAGCCCCCGGACAACGTCCGAATGTTGCGAACTGGCAACCGCCCGGCACGGCAGGTGCAAAATGGTTGAGGAGTCGGATCGCCGTGAAAAAGGCATCCGACGCGAACTCCGCCTGTCAGCCGCTGGAACCAGGCTCCCTCCAGCCGGCTGACAGGTCTGTTCGCAATCGATGGCGCGCCCCTGAACAATCGATTCAAGCCGCTGAACACTCCAGGAGCGGCGCCAGAACCGGGCCACTCACTCTGAGCCCTGGCCACTCGATTCCGTAACCGTTATCCCAGAAACAGGTTACACCATCGCTCCCGGTCGACCTCTGCGCGACTTCCGGCATCTCCCTCGCTCTACGGCGCGCCGCCTGCGTCGTCACCGACTCATGCCCTGCCTTCGATTTCAAACGTCATGGGAGCCCAAAAATGAATGCACTTTTGTCCCGGTTGTGGAGCGATGAAGCCGGTTTCATCGTCTCTGCCGAACTCGTCCTCATTGCCACAATCCTCGTGATCGGCTGCATCGTCGGACTCAGCGAGATTCAGCACGCAGTGGTCAGCGAACTGAACGACGTCGCCGACGCCGTCGGCAGCGCCAACCAGAGCTACTTCTACAGCGGCGCCTCCGCCAGGAAGAAGGGCGGCCAGGTGAAAGCGTTCGTCCGCGGCTCGCGCTTCTTCGATCAGATGGACGAATGCGACAACAACCAGTGCGACCTGTCGTGCGACAGACCGGTCGCCGAGGGCCCCAAGCGCAGTCACTATTAGACGCTGCACCCGACGAACTGGTCATCGTCGGGAATCGGCAATCGGTCAGGTCTTCGCCCCGGAGCGTTCTCGCTCTCGGGGCGATTCTCTTTTCTCAGAATCGCCAAGCGCCCAAGCACTCAGTTCAACTCTCCCACCGAACTTCTCCTATCCTCCCCGATCGCCGTTAAATTGCCCTCCCCGATGCGTTTTTGACCCCGCCAACGCCTTTCAAGCCAACAGTCTTCGGCTTTTTGGCACAATCCGGCCATCCGTCATAACCGTTACGCTCCGTACGGCCGATAACCTCGATACTGGATTCTGATGATGCGCCAGGCGCTCGCGGCACGGTTGCCGCGCTTGCGTCAGGTGCGCGACTGCCATGAGGGTCGCTATGCTGGCTCGACTGAACCTGTGCGTACTCGCAGCGTGGACGGTGATCGCCGCCGGAAACGTCTACGGCCAGTACGGACCGCCCGGCGGCGCATACAGCCAGATGCATGCGCAGCAGGCCAATTACCAGGCCTTCACGCCGCATCCCGGCTATTACGGACCGCCTCCCGGATCCGCCGATGAACAGGTCGATCCCAGAATCATTACCGAACTCCTCCCGGCCGACAGGGGATTCTTCTGGGACACACAGTCCCGACTCGAAACGGCCATCGAGGACACCAGTCACGGGGCCTGGTTCCGCCTGGAATACCTCAACACCTTCATCGACAACCCGGGAGACACACTCCTGGGCGCTCCCCTGCCCAACGTACCCAACCCGCGGGAGCCCTTCCTCGTTCAAACACCCAGCGGAGCCGTGGTCAACGCCCGCGTCCTCGACGTCAGCGCTGTCAATTTCGACAACATCAACGGAATTCGCGGAACGTTCGGCATCCCCTTGCAGCCCGGTACCATCGAAGCCAGTTTCTGGGGCACCAGCGAATCCACCTACCGCTTCCGATCGCCCGAACTCCCCGCCACCAATCCGCTGCAAACGGTCGACGTCATCGCCACCAGTCTGCTCACCAACAACGCGCCCGGCGGCTTCGTCGTCCTCTATGACAACTCGTTCCGTTACGACTACGCTGCCCAGATCTTCGGGGCGGAAGCCAACTTCGTCTACAACTACCACAATCCCCGGCTTGGACTCCGCTGCCTGCCGATCTTCGGCGTCCGCCACACCGACTATGACGAAAGCATCAAGCAACGCGGCACATTCAACAACCGCTCAGGCATCGGCGTCACTCCCGGCGGCGCGTCCCCCATCCTGCCCGTCCCGCTCGTCCGACAGATCGACTCCTGGGTCGACAACAACTCCTATGCCTTGCAGACCGGCTTCCGCACCGAGTTCGCGCATCAGTACTTCACCCTCGGCGTCGAACCGAAGGCCGGACTCGGCATGAACCACTACGAGGCCACCGTCCGTACCGTCGACCTCCGCGATTCGCCCTTCCCTCCCATCCAGGACGACGGTGTCGTGACCTCAAACATCCAGAAAGACACCATCTCCGCAGTCTTCGACCTGCAGCTCTACGCGAAAGTGCACCTTTCCGATTCCTGCCGCATCCGCGTCGGCTGGAGCTACATGTACATGGGCAACGTCGCCCGCGCCGACAGCATCATCCACTACAATGACCAGGGACTCGCTCTCCCCCCCGCAGTCACCGCCAAGAAAGATGACCAGAGCATCTGGGTCTCGTCATTCACCATCGGCGGAGAGTACATCCTTCCCTGATCGCCGCTCACATGTAGGGTCCGCTGCGTCTGAACAACTCTTGCAAACAACCCGCGAACAACACGTTCGCGGGTTGCTTGCGTTGGTCCGGATGCTTCACAGGCATTGCCCCGTCAACCCGGACGTCACACACCCTGCCGCACCTGCTTGGGATCGCGCCGCGCACCCGATAGAGTGAGACCCGAATCATCCCCGGTCTCTTCTTCGCACAACGCACGGCCGCCATGCCTCACAGAATCGCCTGCTTCCCCAACTGTTACGGACGCTTCGGCGTCCCCGCAGCGCTCCCGCTGATCGCTGAAGCCGGCATCCGGTTCGTCGAACTGCCCATCAAGACCGACGGAGTCCCTTCCTTTTTCGGCGAAACCCCCGTACTGACCGACCGCAGCACCGACGCGGACGTCGCTCGAGTCAGGCGCATGATCGCAGACCACGGGCTCGAACTCTCGAGTTGCAACATCACCAGCGGCAATCCGCTCGACCGCACAATGGTCGACGCCACCTTGAGAAAGCTCGATCTCTCGGCCCAACTCGGCGTCCGTCTGGTCGTCGCCGGAGCCGGACAAGCCGACACAACCGAGCAACGAGAAACGCTCCTCGGTCATCTCCGCGAGATCGGCGATCACGCCGCGAAGCTCGGCATTATCTACTGCTTCGAGACCCACCCGGGACTCTGCCAGAACGCCGACGGCATGCTCGACACGATGGCGGCGCTCAATCACGATTCGCTCCGCCTCAATTTCGATACCGGCAACGTGCTCTACTACAACCGCGACGCCGACGTCATCGATTCACTCCGGCGCGTCATCCCCTTCGTCGCCCACGTGCATCTGAAAGACTCGAGCGGCAAGTTCGAGGACTGGTGTTTCCCCGCCCTCGGCGCCGGTGGAGCCGTCGATTTCCGCAGGGTCCGCGAAGTTCTCGATGAAGCCAGATTCTCCGGACCGTGCACCCTCGAAATTGAAGGCGTCCAAGGGGAAGAGCCCCCATCGCTGGAAACATATCAGCAACGTGTCGTCGACAGCATGCAGCACCTCCGCGTCTGCGGGTACATCGATTGAATCACACGCAGTATCATGAATCGCGTACGCCGCCTGCATTGAGGCCGCTCACGCCGACCATTCAAGACAAGACCGCCACACTGTGTTGCTGCGCACATTCTGCTGGCTCGTTTTCGCTGCATCGCTCCTCCTGAGCGGCCTCGCGTGGATGGTCTCTGAGCCAATGGCCGCAGATTGGGCCCTCGCACGAACCGGCCCCGACCCCTACGCCCGCTTCGAAGCCTCAGGCGCCGCAATCGCTGGACTCTGGGTCGCCCGCTGCCTCGCCCCCTCCCTCACCGTTGCCGCATTTCTACTGCTCGCCAACATCGGGCGAGTCGAGCGCTTCGCAAACCGTGCAGCGCGCGGTCTGAGATCAGCCACGCGGGTCCACTCGGCTGTCCCCTCACAAGCCGAGATCGCGCGCCGCCCCCTGGCGACCTGGGCCCTCCGCAGCTTGTTGCTCGTCTGGATGCTGCTGGCGGTCTTTCACACGACGGCAGCCGCCCGCAAACGCCTGCTCGACTGGCCCGTCTTCAGGCTCCGCACCGGCGAACAGATCCTGCCCGGCATGAGTCCCTCCAATCGGGAAGTCATCCGCTACCTGCAGCACGCCACCCCCGAAGACGCACGCATTCTCGCCGTCAGCGATCAGAAACTCTTCTTCCTCTCCTACTACCTGCTGCCGAGGACCGTCTTCAGTCCTACGCACCCGGAGAGTGAATTCACCATTCCCCAGCCCAATCTGCAGCGACAACTCACGGCCTACCGGCTGGATGACCTCAACGAGGACTACATCCAAAGCATCAACCCCGACTACATCCTCGAATACTTCGAAGGTGACGCTTACGTCGAGTCCGAACGCTTGCTGGAAGACGAAGACTGGGTCGCGTTTCTCCGCGCCAAGCGCGGCGACCCCGGCTTGACCCCCGAGTACGTCGTCGTTTTGCGCCCTTATCGGGAGCGCGGCCCATGACGACCGCCGCCATCCTCCTCCTGGCGCTCGCCGGGCAATGGCTGCTGGGACTGGCCGCCGCGAGACCTCTCCTGCGCCGCACACCATCGTCTCCCCTGCTCACGGCCGAATCGAGCGGGCTCGCGATCCTGATCGGCGTCGCACTCACCGCCTGGCTTTCGTTCATCTACGGACTGTGCGGAGGCCCGCTCAACGCCGCTCTCAGTTGGACGCTCACGCTCGCCGGTTTCGCAGCCGGAGGCACAGTCATCTGGCGGAACCGCCGGCATCTCCTCGAGCAGGATCAAACACCCGCCGACGCCGATGAGAAGTCCTTCATCCGCCTCTGCCATGCCGTTCTCCTGATCCTGTTCCTCGCGCTCCTCGCTCAAACCCTGCTCACTCCCCAGCACCTCTGGGACGAACGGGCCATCTTTGCGATCAAGTCCGCCGTGCTCTTCGAGGACGAAACGCTCCGCAGCCCCTCCCTCACACACAGCGACTTCGTGCAGGGACATCCCCGGTATCCCCTCCTGATACCTCTCGCCGAAAGACACATCTATGGACTGCTCGACTCGCGCGACGACCGCTGGTCGAAAGTCCTCTTCCCCTGGCTCTACCTCGGACTCACCCTCTCCTTTGCCGGCGTCCTGCAACGGCACGTAAAAAAATCCGCCGCCTGGTTGTTCACTATCGCCTTGGCGACCGTTCCCTGCCTGATGCCCCACGAATACGGTTTTCTCTCCGGGCAGGCCGACGCCCCCGTCGGCAGCTTCCACGCCGTCTCCGTGCTCTATCTCTGGAGCATTCTCCGCCGTGCAAGCAACGCACCGGTGTCGCACGTCTCACTTGGAGACGCCCTGGCCGCCGGCGCCTGCGCCGCAGCCGCCGCGTTCACCAAGGACGAAGGCATCGCCCAGATCATGGTCGACGCAGCCGCCCTTGCCGTCATCGGCCTGGTCGCATTCCGGAGCCGCGCGTTCGTGATACTGCCGGCCGCCTTTCTCGCGACGATCGTACTCACCCTCGGCCCCTGGATGTGGTACCGGCAATCCCTCCCGCTCACCAATGAGATGAACTACTTCGGTCGCCTCTCTCCCGGTCTGCTCTGGCAGCGCCGCGATACGTTGAACTGGTCGGTCCCGCACGTCTTGCGCCGTCTCTTTCTGGAGTGGCGGACGCTCGGACTGCAATGGTGGCTGATGTTGGTTGCGCTCCTCACCGCACCGCGGATTGCGATGCGGCCGCCCCAGTTGTTCCTCATCGCCGATGTCATCGGCGCGCTCGCGGCCCTCGTCGTCGCCGGCATGCTCGCCCCCGCCGAACTCCAGGACCATCTTCGCGGTTCCAGCGACCGCTACCTGATGCAGATCGCCCCCATCGCCGTACTCTTCGCCGCCGCGCAGTGGGCCGCACCAATGGGCGATTCCCAGCATCGGTCCGGCGTCGTCTCTGCAGGAGACAACGCGTGACCAAGTCGTTGCCGCAACCAGACAGTTCCGCGACGCGAACAGAGCGCTGCATCCTGGCATTCGCGCTGTTGAGCGGCGTTGTTCTCATGACGCCCCTCCTCGATGCCGGCCCCTTGGTTCTCGACGAACACGGCTCTTACTGGCTTGTGGACGCCGAAGTGCCCGGCACAACACTCTCCCGCAGCCTCGACAACGCCGCCATTCCGCCTCTCTCCGCCTGGGTCCAGAAAGCCTTTCTCGCAGTCCTCGGCAAATGCGAAATCTCATTTCGTGCTTCGTCCGCCGCCTGCTATCTGCTGGCGATCGCCGTCACATATTTCCTCGGAAAGCAACTCCACTCCCCCCTCACCGGCGCTCTCGCCGCCGTCATCCTCGCCTGGCACCCGGAGGCCATGGACGAAGTCCGCATCGCCCGCTGCTATGGGTTGGTCATACTCACCGCCGCGGCCCTGCTGTGGGTCACCGTCCGCTGGACCCGCCGGCCGAATCAACCCCTCTGGGGCGTCGCTTGGGGCGTCGCAGCCTCCGCCGTCGCCTGGACCCACTACATGGCTCTCCCACTCGCCGGCTTCGCACTGCTCAGCGTTCCGTTCTCGACGGATCAACCCCGGCGTCCCACCCGGCTCGCAATCGGCTTCGCCGCCGCACTGCTCACAGCCGCGCTCCTCTGCTGGCCCCTCTTGCACGCCTTGCTCCGCATGATGGAGTGGAGCCCACTGCTCAACTACCAGCGCGAGACCCAACCTCTCTTCCGCATCATCGGCCCGCTGTGGTGGATCGGAGTTCCGGCCGGTCTCGCCGTCGCCTGGATCGCTGCACGCTTCTCCTCCGCAACAACCGATCCTCCTCCGCGCCCGCGCTTCCCCGCCGGACGACTCATCCTCTGGTCGGTCCTGCCCACGCTCCTCATCGCCGCCGTCGCCAGAGAAGACCTCACCAGCCTCGCCAATCCCCGCTACCGCGTCGCGTATGCCGTGCCGGCGGCTTGCCTGCTGGCGGGATTGTTCACTGCGCTCGCTCGCCGGCCCCGCAGAGCCTCCCTCGCGACTCTCGTCGCACTCCTCGCCGCCTGGAGCCTGTCGCCGCGAACCCCGTTTCAAACCGGCAGGCTCGGCGCACCAACCGCCGCAGAATGGCGCCGCGCCGCGCTCCTGGTCGAAGAACACGGCGAGCCCGGCGACCTGCTCTTCGTCCAGAGCGGATTGATCGAATCCAACCTCGTCCCCCTCCTCTTCGAGGACGATCAGTTCCTCGAGTACGTCGCCTGCCGCATGAGTCGCTTCTACCTCGAGTCCCCGCACCCCCGGCTGGGCCTCCCGTTCTTCTGGGACGCCGCCCCCGGCCCAACGGAGCGGTTTTCCAACATGCTCGCAAACAACGCCCGAACAGATCGCCACGACGTCTGGGTCGCCTCCGCCACCGATACCGATCTCAATCGCCGGTCGCTCGACGGAATCGAGCAGTTGCTCGCACAAGCCGGCTATCGGGCGGCTGAAGAATGGACCGAGTCATCGCTCGTCCTCCGCCGCTACCAACCGCCGTAAGCAATCTGGGAGAACATCCTCAACCGCGGCCGGCAGGCTTCAGAAACGCCCGCCACGAGGCGTACTTTTCCTGATTCAGATGCCGGCAGATCAGCGGGCTCCGCGTCGGCTTGACGGGAGGCCTCAGCAAACGCATCCCGGCTTCCTGCGGAGTCCGTCCCCCCTTCCGCACGTTGCAGGTCAGGCACGCGCAAACCACGTTCTCCCACGTGTCTCCACCGCCCCGACTGCGTGGATGGATATGGTCCAGACTCAACCGCGCCGAGGAATACCGTTCCCCGCAATACTGGCAGCGATGCTCGTCGCGCAGAAAGATGTTCCGGCGATTGAACTTCACCGCATTGCGCGGCAGCCGGTCGTAACGCATCAGCCGGATGATTCGCGGCGCCTGGATCTCGAAATTGACCGCCTGAATCCAGTCGTCCTCCTCGCGCCGGTCTCCCAGGGCAATCCGCATCTCACTCTGCTCGCGCCACCCCTCGAAGTCGTAGTTGTAGTAGCTGCCGGATTCGACGTTGATGACCTCCGCCAGATCCTTGAACAGCAGGCAGAACGCGCGACGCACCGAGATCACGTGCACCGCAGCAAAGTTCCGGTTCAACGCCAACACGCTGACCGACAGTCCGCCGGGGCGCCGGCCTGAACGACCATTCGGGCCCGACACGGCGACCGCGGCACTGGAGCCTGATTGCGGAACCTGAGAAATCATCCGCCCCATCTCCCCTCAAGCACGAGGACAGCCAAAATGAGTCAAAGCATTCTACTGCCGCCCCAAACCGGCGACAACTTCTCTTGATGAACACTGCGAGAAGACCGCAGACGCCCGAACCCACCCCCCAGTGGTGCGTCAATTCAGATTGTTGAGATCCCGCCGGGTGGCCCGGCCGTCACACCGCCGCCGAAGGCACAAGAAGCCGCCCCCAACGCTGCCGCGCGGTCCAAGATCTCTGTCTACCGACCCGCTGTCTCTATCACCGTGTGCCCAAACCGACGCGCCACCGCGCTACACCAGCTCAATCGGCACCCGAAGCCTCACCTCCGACGTGCTGTCATTCACGCCCACCGCCCCCCGCAGCTTGTTCAGTCGCTGACGATACGCCGGAACCTGGTGCAGAACGCGGTGCGCCACGTCCTGGTAGTCCCCCCAGTCATCAACCGAGACCCGCCGACCGGGAGTTCCCTGTTCGGTCCGCTCCCACAGGGCATAGATAAAATAAACCAGATCGCTCCCCCGGCCGAAAACGGGACGCCGTCCCGGTCCGTTCTCATACACTTCGCTCGGCTCGTCGTCGACCATCTTCACCACCAGACGCTGCGGTCCCCAACTCCGCACGTCCGGAAACCAGCGGTGTTCGCGCCCTGCCAGCACGCACTGCGCCGTCGGTGTGTCGGCCGACCATCCGAACGGCTGCGGAGACTTCGGAGCCCGTACCCGAATCAGAATCTCCAGCGTGTCCCGCTCGCTCAGTCCCCCGTTCGGCAGTGGAATTCGCTGTTCCCACAGGCCGGCGAGGTACAGGATCGTTCCCAGCGTTCCCAGCCGCGAATTCCCCGCCAGCACCACAACATGCCGTCGCTTGTCCGGCTGGTAGTAGCGCTGGATCAACCCGTAATCGACCCGGTCCCGCTCGTCCACCGACGTCGCATAGATCGCCGACCGCCGCTCGATCACCTTTCCGTCCCGACGCTCTCGAATTCGGTGAAAGTCGTCTGGATCGATCCGGCCCGGCTTGATGCTTTGCGGCTTGAGTTGAGTCGGAAAGAAGAACTGCGTCGACCGCGTGTCGAACAACTCCACCGCTTCCTCGCCGAAGATCCCGATGCGCCCCACAATGCACACCGTCTCGTCCCGCCGCAGCAACTGGTCCCACAGAGGCTTCTCGGTCGGAACGCGAATGAACTTCGTCTGCCGAAATTCCGGAAACGGCAGCAACCGAGCCAATTCCGTCACCGCGTCCTCGTCGCGGCGACGAAGACTGTCGTAAATCCGGAGCACGATCGTCGGCTCCCGGAACAGATCCCAGAACCAGCGGGCCAGCCCTCCCCGCGGGACGCCCGCCGCCGGAACTTCCCTTCCCTGCCTGCCGCCGCTCTGAAGCAGATGCGCCAGCAACGCGTGCACGCCCTGTCTCCAAGTGTCACTTCGCTCCTCGGCGATCAGTTCTTCCAGCAGTCGCGACAGATGCTGTTCATCCGGGTCGGCGCTCCCGGCGCGTATCGCTTCGCGCAGCGTGAGCCATGCGGCGCGGCGCTTCTGCTCATCCGGGGAGTCCAGACTCTCAAACAGTTCGTCCCACATCCCTCGCCCCCGCCCGGTGTTGCGCGCGTCTGCCTGAAGCTCAGACTCCCCGCCGGTCCCGCTCCCGCCCTGAATTCGACCGAACCGATCGGATCAGGTTCGGTGTAATCAGAAGTATCTCGACGTACCCGCCGCAGTCTCAATTATCGTGCCCTCGTGCTCGATCTCAATCTCATCTCCCCGAATTCTCTTTCGCATCGCCGCTCGGTTCCCGACCGGCGAACCGCATCTCGCCTTGTTCTCGGCACGGCCCACACGAAATCGAGCTTTCCCCGACCGCGCTCGCTCACAGGAGACTCGACGTGAACTCGTCCGAAAAACCGACCAGTCGCACCCGCCGCAACCGGAGATCCAACCAACGCAAATCGGCCAAACCGCCGCGTAACGCAGCGCGCGCCGCGAAACGCAGCACGGCCCACACCTCGAGCAGGGAAACGGGTATGCCTCACCCAGCCAACAGCTATCGAACTCCCGATGTCGAAATCTGGCTCGACGGGTCATTCCTGGAGGGTGGAACGGCCGACATCCGCTGCGGAGAAGTCATCATCGAAACGCCCGTCAGCCAGTGCAAATTCGCAGTCCTGGCGCCGCTCATCATCGCGGCGCACAGCGACGCCCGAACCGCCGAAGAGAATCAGTCCCAAGCCGACAACTGGGCGCCCCAGGGCTTCCTGACAACCTCCCAACTCAAGGCCCGCATCATCCGCTGGACCCAGGAAACCGTCAACGCGGGAGCACTCGCCAAGCACGTCTACCGCGTCCGCGAACTCCTGGAACTCCTCGCAGACGGGCACTTCATCACCCCCGATCCACACGCCTGGGCGCACGATCTTCTGGAGTCCGGAAGCCGAGGGTATCGGCTCTCAACGCCGGCCCGGCAACTGCACCTCAAACTCCGCCCCCCATTGCCCCCCGGCGGACTCCAATGGAACGACCCCTAACAATTCTCACAGCAGATTCAACTTCTTCGGACGCGACTCCGGAGGCTGACAGCAATCGTCGCACAGGCCCTGAACCTCCAGCCGGTGTCCCTCCATCCGGAAACCGTGCTGCTGCGCGATCTCCTGCAGCACGTCGTTGATGGCGTCGTTGTGAAATTCGATCAGCCGACCGCACTGCCCGCAGATCAGGTGGTCGTGCTGCGGATAGCCGTAGTCGTGCTCGAATATCTCGCGGTCGTCCTGACGCGCCACCTTCCGGATCAGACCGGCTTCCTGCAGTTGGCCCAAACAGCGATACACGGTCGACCGCGAGACCCGCGCGTCCCGTCGCTGCGCCATCCGCCGCTCCAACTGGTCGGCGTCAAAATGCTCGTGCGACGAAAAAATCTCCTCCACCACGGCAGACCGTTCTCTCGTCATCCGTAACCCTTTGGACGAGAGGAACTCCCGGAACTTCTCGATGTACTTCGAGACCGGCTGAACCGTGCCCTCGGCCGGTTTCAGGTCGACGTCGTGGGAGTGCGAATTGCGAACCGCAGGCTGCGCTGACATA
>ERZ869936.1142-NODE-1142-length-20383-cov-5.370868_pt1 | contig 20383 bp, 18 predicted proteins | sample MGYA00520876_ERZ869936 | MGnify/ENA primary metagenome ERZ869936 (study PRJEB32218, sample SAMN09650985) | biofilter metagenome | isolation source: enrty point of leading RO module | place: Saudi Arabia: Thuwal, RO plant located on Red Sea | collected 2016-02-17 ...
AGTACCGTCACATGCTCAAGTTTAAGGAAGAGTGTGACATGTACTGCTGGTACGGAAACCGTACCTATGACGACAATGGTCGTAACCAGATGACCGACGAGAACGGCCAGCCAGTTATCTCTGGTCCAGGTTTGTTCGAGCAGATCATCAACAAGGACTCTTACTCTACTTTGACTCAGAAGAAGATTGAGGACGTCATCGGTGACTTGTTCTACGGAATGACCGACGCTACCGACAAGCAGGTGACTTTGTTCACCGGTATTGGTGGTGCACGTGAGTTCGACAAGGCTCTCCGCGCGTACTACAGCTCTGGTAAGTCTTCTAGCACGATTGATGGGACAAACAGAGGTTACCTCCAGACTTCAGAGTCTAAGTTCATCACTGGAAGCGGTCGTAGCCTGGGTATCACCGGTTACTTCAACTCCTATGACCACATTGATGGTCACACGGTGAACGTCGTGAAGGTTCCATTGTTTGACCATGGTCCTGTTGCTCAGGCATCGAAGAAGCACCCAGAGTCTGGATTGCCTCTCGAGTCATACCGCATGGTGTTCGTCGACCAGTCTAACTACGACGGCGAGAACAACTTGCAGATGATCAACAAGAAGGGACGTGAAATGATGCGTTGGGCTGTTGCTGGTTCTGTTGTGCCTAAGGGCTTCAGCGAGACCGACACCCGCGCTAGCGATATAGACGGTGCTTCTGTGCACATGTTGAAGACAGCTGGTATCCTGCTCCGCAGATTCGATACTTCGCTCGACTTGACCTGCACTGCATCGTAATTTGTGTTTGGTTTGCATAGGGGGGACCGCATTAGCGGCTCCCCCCGTTATGCAACTAGACAGTTATTCTTAATCTAAAAAGAACATGAAAAAAGTGTATATCAGACGCAAGGAGCTAAACGGCTACTTGCCAAAGGAAGTTCTGGCCATGGCTAGAGTGACCATCGGTTCAATCTTTGTGGGAAGACAACCCCTCAAGGGATTCAGTGATCCAGAAGAGGCTAAGATTCATCTTAGACCTGTACTTGATCTACCACCTGACCACCCAGATTGGCCAGTTGCAGAACGAACGTTCTGGGCAAACATGAGGGTAAGAGTACCCTTTGAAGGAGTTGAACTTGACATCACGCTGAACGAAGATGGTACAGCAGTCAATCCAATGGATTACTGCACGTATCGTTGGTGTAAAGTCCACCGTCAAGTAGCCGGTTCCAAAGAGGAGATGGATAGAGATGGACGTAAGAAGTACTACATCTATGACCCTGAGGGTGATCTGGTCAAGCAGAACAACAAGATCAAGCTCAAGAAGGATGCAGACAAAGAGTTCATCAAAATCTCATCTGACATTGACAAAATGAAACGAGTACTGAGAGTGTTGACTAAGTCAAACCCTGACAAACTCAACGATCTCGAACTCGAAAACCAGCTCTACGCTGCGAAGGACAACTCACCTGAGAAGTTCCTCAAAGTGTCTCTCGACAAGCACCTTGACATCAAGGCAGAGGTAGAGCATCTTGTTGAAGCAGGCGTGCTTCGCAAGATTGGTAACCAACACATCTACGGTGACGAAACCATTGGTGAAGACATGAATGATGTGGTAGTGTACTTTAAAAACAAGAAAAACTCTGGTGCGATCAATGCGATGAGAGCCCAGCTTAAAACTATAGCATGACAGTAGAAGAGATGCACATAGCAGTAAACTTGGGGGTGCAGAAGATTGCATCGTTCCAGGCTGACGCTCTACTCCCTGAGGAGATAGACTACGAGTTAAACACTGCTGTGCGCAGATTCATCTCTCAACGCTATAACACACAAGGGAATAAGTACAGACGGGGGTTCGAACAGTCTCAGAAGAGATTGGACGACCTCCGTCACCTTGTGGAGGACTACACCAGTACAACCAACAGTTACATGGGTGTAGGGTATTCGTCTCAGACATCTGGTAACATCGATGTGTACCGGTACAAGTTCCCCAACGACTACATGTTCTTGGTAAATGTGTTGTCTGAGATCATCTACGACTGCAGAGAAGAGCCACTAGTATTTAATGAGCAGACATATACAAAAGAGTTTTTGCGTATACCGCTAACTCTCCCTAATCTGCTTGAGGGCTACAAACTGCAAAGCATACTGATTGCCAACCCAGAAGGTATACCTGAGGTAGTTATCTCACACCCCAATGGTTTGACGTACGACCAGTTGATCGGACCGTTCTACCAAAGAGGCATCAGACCAAGCTTGTCGAACAACGACAGCTTTACCGACAGATACTTTGATACAGTATCTGCAGACTCCCCACCTGCTGACGGCAACGAGCTCTACTTGGAGTTGATGTACAAGCAGAACACACCTAGGGCAGGATTTAGACCTATTGATGGTAACGCAATAGCACAGAACGGGGAGATAGAAGGAATAGGGGATGTTAATGACGCTATGGAGTACAACGGTGCCTACGCCATACTTGTGTGGGTTAACCCTGCCACACAGGAAACAGAAGAGGTACTTAGCATTGTAGGACCAACTACTAACTTTATCATAAGTAGAGACCCTAGATTGCCAGTCACAGACGAAAAGGATTATTACAGGCTATACAGAACAAATTGTAAGTTCTCACAGCAAGATGATATCTACGCACTTCTTGATGACCCTTTTAATTCAACTAATCAGACAGGGGTATTGTATACAATACAGGAAACTTTTGTAGATTTGTATACTAAAGAGTTCTTTGCACCTCGATCTATTCAACTTAAGTACATACGCAAACCTGCGAGTATTGATAAGAGGAATGGTATCGGGTGCGAACTGCCTGAACACACTCACCATGAGATCGTGGAAATGGCAGTTAAAAGCATCTTGGAAGGATTTGAATCCCCAAGATATCAGACGCAATCCAGTGAAGTGCTGGAGAGCGAATAATGTTTAATGTCTTAAATATACTATTATGAGACAAGTTTTTTTCTCCAACGCTGCGGTTGAAGCTGCTGGGGGTGATGATGCATCACGATTCAGCGACTTGAGCAACAATGTGTTGGGTTTGTGGGACCCCTATGCACAGGCTGGGGGCGACTGGTTTGCGGACGCATTGTTCGACAACCGCTTTATTACTGCAGATACTGATACTGATGACGGTGATGGTAGTGACATTGCTGTGACAGCGGCTTCTATCACTAAGAGAGTGTTGCCACTTAAGCAAGCATTCCAGGTTGCTCAGGGCTTCCCCAGCGGAAACCCCTTGGCTACACCTATCATTAGTGCAGACAAGTTGGTTTCTGTTAGATGCCAGGCTTACGAAGCGACTACGCGACACGCCGTTAGAATCAGCCCAGCTGATGGTGGTAACAGTGGTGATGAGATGCAGTTGAAGTTTGTAATTAAGCAGCACCCTACTAGCTACTTGGGCTACGTTAACGGTGAGGCTTCCATCTTTGACCTGAGCGGTGGTAACTACGACTTCCCGTTGTCTGGCTTCCACGCCAACAACCACAAGTTGATCACCATTGGGTACACTGCTGGTGCAAGTGATGATGCTTCTATCGACGCTATCAAAGCTGCTGTAGAAGGAAATAGTGTGTTGAATGCAATGATGTCTGTTACAGACAACGGTAGGACCGTTGAGTTGGATGCACGTCACCCAGGCACCATCTTTGGGGTGATTCAGCACAATGCTACAGATGATGCTTCTGCTCAGTCTGAAGTGTCTGTTGATGCAACCTATGATCCAGGGATCGGTAACCCATGGCAGGCTCGTGCTGACGAATTGAAGGCACGTGCTCAAGCGGGTAACCACAACCGCATGTACTTCCCTCAGACTTTTGAGGACTACGTGAAGGGTACAGGAACCGACTACCAGTTCGACCGCTTCGAGATTACTTACAAGATCGACGGCGACCGTGATGTGGTGAAAGGTTCTCAGTTTGGTACAGTTGTCATCTACGAGAAGGATGGCACTGACGCGCTGAAGACTGTCCTCAACATGGGCACAGCGTTGACCGTAACAGGTACTGAGTACTTGTTCTAATAACATTGGGGGGCAGTAATGGACTGTCCCCCTCTATTACACAAAATATGGCATTAAAGCACTTAGCAGGAGATTCAAAGCTCAAGGTTACCACCCGAGGACTCGGTTCTGGGGCTAACTACACCATCACTGTTCAGAACCTCACCAACGGAGCCACCACCTCAACTAGAGCTGTAGCACGTGGTGGCGGGTTTGTGCAGACTGTTTCTGTGGATACACGTGGTGTGAACAGAGTAACTGTATCTGACAACACGGGTAAGATTGTGAAAAGCTACACTACCGTGGGTACAGCTGAGATTGACTGCTGCGTTGCTAAACTGGTGCATGATGCCATCAATTGTACATGTAAGTGCAATAAGTGTAAGGAAGATCTGCAAAGAGCGCAGACAATAAAGCTTCTCTTAGAAGCAGCTTTGTACGAATCTACCATTGGTAATGTAGAGACAGTTCAGGAGAAGTTCAACAAAGCAAAAGAGCTCTGCACAGAGGTGTGCGCTTGTGGCTGCTAAAAACATTGTAGATGGCAACTCCTACTATAGACAAATCTGTATACAGGTATGCATACGTGTACCAAGTAAATATTAGTGACCTTACAACCGATCCTAGTATTGAGAACGAGGTGTACAAGCAGTATTCTGACGCACAACACATAGCAATAAGATGTGTAGGGCCTGTAGGTCAAACATTTGGGAGTCAGGGAACTGTAGTAGTTGCTGACAACAATGGAGATCCCATTGAAGCTGCAAAACTGGACCACTTGGTAAGCGGAAATGTGATATGCGTAACAGGTGTACAAACTGAATATGACTTAGGAGCGTACAGCCCTAGTCAGGCAGCAGCAGTTGTAGCTAACAACAGTGACACTATTGAAGCCTACTCTGGCATACCTGGACAGTTAGGTACCACAGCAGACGATACCTTTTATGACGTTGTGCAAGTAGTAAAGCACTTCAGTCGAAATGGTGGCCACCCGGTCATAGACATCATAATAGAGTATAGCAATTTATCTATAATTAAAAGATCAAAAGGTCATATTACAATAGGACTAACTTTTGCAAGTGGTTTTATAGACACAGTAGGTCTTTACTTAAGAAACCCAGGAAACTGTGTCATAGACTATAGTATAGACGCTTTGGCGACGTCACCTTTTGAAGAGATGGCTGCAGCTGTCTCTCCAAAGCCTGTGCCGGGGTATGATGTATTAAAAGCCAAAACCCTTACAGCCTACAATTGGGTGAAGAGCTATTACCCACTAGGCTTTGATAGGAGTAAGATTAATGGGACAGGAGATGACGATTATAATGGGGACTTTTTAAGGTTCCTAGATGATCATAAGACGAGCTGTGTCATAGATGGACACAATGATAATTCAGGCGCAAGCTACATGAATCCAATTGTGCCTGGTGGTGACAGTAACAACCCTGGAACAGTGCATGCACATGTAGGTATGCGATGGATAAGACCTTGCAGAATAGGGCCTAACAGTCAGTCTGAAGGAGGCTTTCAATACTGGGATGAAGGAGAAACCATATCACTAACTACTTCACCGGAACAGTTTATATACCTGACTGGGGGCAATACTACGTCAGCTTATGGAGGAGTCCACCAGATGATGTGGACAGGCAACTCAACTACAACAAAGCTGCTGCACAATTATGACGCTCTGAGCGGTGGACAGGGTATGCGAGATGGGTTTAACATGCCCATCAACTTCGGCCAGTTCTTTAAGTTGGGTCAGAGAGACTATAATGTAGGAACAAACAGCGACACTTTCGCTGCTCAAGGGCACGCAAGTGCAACTACACAGGGCATCTATGGAGGTGTAAACGGATGGCTCTGCAGTTCAGGGCAAAGATTCTCTCAACACGGCGACAATATATTCAGTGGTTACCAGTACGATAACCAAGACTGGGGACTGCCTATGATCTTTAATATAGGCAACGGGGAAGAAGGCTATCTTCACCTCAAAGAGCAAGCAGCTGGAGACCTTGGAAACAGAATGCACTTAGGCTCAGGCTTCGGAGATGATGTAATAACTACCTCAGTCAACGATCAAACGTTTCAACCGTTTGTAGGTTATGACGGTACAGGAGGATTTCTAAGCCAAGCTGTAGGCGCCAATGCTAATGACGCTGTAAGCAGTAGAAGTAGTATACATGGAGCGGGAGTACAACCTGTATCTATGGACACTATGTCAGCTGGCCCTGGTAGAAATTACTTTGCTCCAGGATCTTGGGACAATGAAAAGTGGTACCCTGTATTTAAAGGAATTGCAAGATCGTTTGTTGTGTTCCCCGCACCAGACATACAAGAAGGTCTGCAAGTAAGTACGTTCTCTTATAGAGCATCTGGTCTACTGCACCACGCCTACGAAAAAACAATGGCTTCGCTTTCTCAAAGAATGTACAACCAATTTGGGGCAGACTATGGCGGGCTACTTGGGGACAATTTGAATTCCACACAAGCAATGTGGAACTGCTCTTTTATAAGATGGGAAGAAGCATACCCGCTATTTAAGTATGCATTCTACGGGCCGATATCAGGTACGCTTGACAACTTGTTTAACTATACAGCAGATCTTAATTGGGACAGCGTACAAGCTGATAATGTAAAAGCTCACGTAGATGTGGCAGGATGGTTTGCTAGTATGTACACTACGGCTCTGCCTTACCAAGAAAGAATACCTCATCTAGATGAAGAGGGTGTAGTTAGAAGTCAGAATTTGATAGGTAGAGGGGAGGCACACGCACATGCGTACTTCAATCACATTGGGGCAACAGCACTTAACAGTAACACAAGCCTATACAACGAAGCAAACGCATTAGCTAGTGCTAAGACTATGGTTGTGGCTGCACAGGACTTGGTACTTTACATTTCCTCTCCTGTATACAGAGACGCTAATAAAACTAACACAGCCCCTACAAGTGTTGGGGGAAGCAAAAACTTAAGCTATTACAACTCTTGGCTTGGAACAACTCCTTCAGCAGGAGTTAGCAGCGAGATAGTGAGTGGGGGAAATGCACAAACCATTGGAAATGGCTTGACAATTAATACTACTGGAGCAACACTGTTTGATACACCGTATGCGTCAACTTCAGCAGTTTGGCCTGTTACAGAAAAGCAGCCTATCATTAACTACCCTGCAGGGGGTACTAATGATCAGCTCAACATGAGTGTCGCACCTATCTCTTACCCTGGTAGACACTTTAATACACCTAGCCTTTCTCCTAGTACTACAAGCTCAGGCAGAGCTGTAAACATACATAGCAACTTTAGCCCTAACTCGTCTACTACATTTGGAGCAGCAGATTGTGCTTATCTGACAGAGACCTACATACAGTCCAGCAGCACTAATAATGGTGATGCAACTGTGGTGTTTAATATGTTCTACTTAAACACATGCGGAAATACTGATCTCCAAACGTCTGATGGACATAGTTTTGTAGATGAAACCAACTACGCAACTCTAGCACAACGAGTAGCGGCAGTTCTAGAAATATTCCCGGTAATAAGGTACACTCCTGGAAGATTTACTCACGGTGAGGGGGGCAGCTATGAGATAAATGTAGAAGATGCTACAGACATAGATGAGATATACATTAAAGACGTAGGAGGCGGCATGTACCACCTGAGGTGTGAGTGGGTGGCAGACGCTGGTGATTTAGACCCTGATGAAAACCCTGCTGCGTTTACCAATGTCTTCGGAGACATCAGTCAAAATGGATGGGTAACAGCACACCAAGACTACCTGGTGGCAGATGAACAGCTTATTCCTGGAACAAGTAGCTTGAGTTCTCCAAAAGCTTCTGCTATCACTATATCTACAATAGATGGTACATCTGACCCTATTGGCCTAGATGATGTATACCGAGCAGACGAAACAAACCTGCCTCAAAATCACGACCTGTCTATTTACCTACCGTTCCACGCATGGTCTAAGACCCAGGGGGCTGAACCACCACCTCCACCACCTGAAGTTGAAGGATGCACAGACAGTACAGCTCTTAACTACAATTCTGAAGCTACTGTTGATGATGGTTCATGCGAGTACTGCGATGATATCCTACCGCAAGAGTGGGATACTGTGACCAACGGGTTGGGCATAGTAACTGTCGCAAATACTTACAGTGCTGCAGGGTATCAACAGTCTACTACGTCAGTCGTAAACAAGCTCAAGAGCGGACACAATCCAGAAGCTAATACAGCAGCTATATTCAATGATGCAGCTAACTACCCCCAACTGGCAGGCGCAGGAGGAGTAAAGCACGGAGGAGCATTCTTCATGGAGACAGACACTCCTGGCACTCTTCGTACTGCAAGTAACATACCTAACCCTAAGTTTAGGTTGAATGCTACTGCTATGATAACTACACCAGTTCAGGATCTAATATCGGATGCTGGTCTGGATCAATCCGACATATTTACCTGTAGGCTTTATGCCAGCAACGATGCTAACATTACCGCTGTAGGTTCTACAGAAGCTGATGTGTTCACTACAACGCAAAAAAGTTTAGGAACTGCCTTAGCTACAGTAAATGGAGATACTACAGGGGTCTCAAGCATCGTACAACCCATATTTGACTTTAGCAGCAATTTCCCAGTATACTCGGGAAGCCTGTATATTATTGAAGTCGAGATGGACTTTAAGTCACTTGACAGTAAGTGCGGGGATGCACGTCAAACTTTCTACGCTTATCAGTTCTTTGCAGTTACATTCTGTAATTGTGGAATAGCAGGTAACGCATTTACTGAAGTTGGATGGCCTTGGTCTGCAGTATCAGCTTTCCCTGCAGTGGTTCACAACAGCAGCATACCCCATCAATTTGCTTGTTCAGCATATCCAGCAGTTAATGAACCTGACTATACAGGAGACAACTCTTTGACAAACGTCTGCTTCACACCGGACACTAACTTGGATAACTGTGAAGGGTACTGGAGCTGGTGTATACATGACTCTAGCACTATCTGCGCAGACGTGCCTATTGACGAATACATAGAGACCATTATAGATGACACTACTGTATTCATACAACCTCCGCAGACTACCTTCTCTACCTCAATAGAGGGCTACTGGAATGCAGTAAACAACGTTTACAGCTTGGATGGAGTAGAGTACACTATGACTGTAACTCTTACCCAGAACGGTAATGTAACTCAGACATACGTACAGACGCATGATGACGCAGTACTGGACCAGCCTGCACCAGGATCTCCAGGTGTGTTGAATAACTACTTCACCATTATTGGAGCTGGTACAATAAGTATCGAGATAGAGTTTGAAGCTCCGTACACAGATCCTAACCTGACGTTGATTCCCAACTGCATCTTTGAAGAATCGTTTGATGTAGAGGGTCAAGGGTGTGACGAATTGCTGGAGGGATGTACTGACGAGACAGCACTCAACTTCAACCCCGAAGCGATCATCGACGACGGTTCTTGCCAGTTCCCTACGCCCTGTGAGGAATTTTACCTAAACCCAGCTGTACAGATTGACACACCAACAGGTACACCTGCTACTTCAGTTTGTCAAACTATCACCACAACTGTAGGTAACGAAGAAGTTACCTATGAAATCTCAACTGCCCAGAACAACGGTACGATTACTTTGACGGGTAGCATCAGTGATGAGAATGATGAAATCGATGTCACTCAGTTCAGTGTGGCTTGGATCTACGCCAATGGTGTGTTTGATCCACCAATTAACGACTACTCTGGAGCACTTGCTGCACTCGCAAGCCAGTACCAGAATGCAATAACAGGAGATGGTGCAACAAACGGTATTACTATTGGGGGCTTCGCTGCATGGAGTGGATTGTTGGACTTGAATGCCGATGGCACATTCTCTGTCACATTAGGTTCTGACTCTCCCGGAGAAGGGTTTGTTCCAGGTGTGTACAACTACTTTGTTGTGCCATACATCTACGGAAATGACACTGTTCCGGATAACTGTCCTCAAGAACCTATTACAGTCTTTGATGCAGCAGGTGCCTACACTGTTGGGTTGACAGATGTAGAATGTGAGGAGCCCTGTGTACAACTTCCATGTGGAGACCAGGTAAGCGGATGTACTGATCCCTCTGCAACAAACTACAATGCTGACGCAACAATTGATGATGGAAGCTGTGAGTTTGAGACTACCTTCTGTGAGCAATACCCAGAGCACCCAGCTTGCAACGATTGTGAGGCTGTTGCTGAGGCATTGGGTGTGCCTGTAGAGAAAGTCTGTGAGGGTACAATAGGTGACGAAGCTGGGGCGTGCACCGATCCCAATGCCTGCAACTACGACTACAATGCATCGTTGGATAACACCAACAACGCATTGTGTGACTACTGCAGTTGTGCTGATCCTAATGACCCTGACTGTTTCCCAGACCAGGAGTGCGACCCTGATGAAGACCCCAACTGTCTTCCAGCAGAGCCACCATGCCCTGACCCTGAGAACCCAGATTGCACAGTTAACCCAACAGTTACCTGTCCAACACCTCAAGATTGCCCACCACCACCTAACCCGTGCATCATACTGAACAACTGTACGCCTGACAGTGACCCACCTCCAACAAACGAGGATGTCTTTGACGCTACAGTTACCTTCGAGACTACGTGTGAGATTGATGTAGCAAACTCTGCCGGCCAAGCGATTTCATTCGCTCACCTGCAGAACAGCGCATTGACCTGCATGTCAGAGGAAGGAGCTAAGATGATGTTCAAGCTTAAGGCTGGGGTCAAGGTTGACAAGACTGAATTGCAAAAGCTTAGCATGATAGCCTACATCATGCTTGGAGGCGCGGAGAGAACTGACCTCCCATGCATCTGGAACTGCAACTACGACTCCAGAACAAGGCAAGACAAGAGGAATACGAACGACTGTAATGCTAACTGGGCAGCACAGAACTTCAGGATCTGGAACAGCACTGACAGCTTCTCGCAGGGGCAGACAGTTGCATACCACTTCTATAGAAACGGTAGACTGACCAGAGGTTTGTTCGTAGCTAAGCGGGATATATTCCCACATGAACCACACCCACGATTCCCACAATCAGGTTGGGAGGTGTGCAAAGACAGACGTCTCAGAACCAAGGATGCCAACGGCATTGCTGATGGAACTGAGAACTACATGCAGACATTCTTTGAGTACATCAACAGATACTGCCAAAGCTGTTCAGTGGTTGGACAAACAACAGCCCCAGGCACGAGGCCTCAAGGGTATGTTGAAGCAACCAACCTGCCACCTGACGGGTTAAAGGTTCCCGAAAGAAAAACCACCGACTTTAATGACTTTAACACCTTTGGCATTCTTGACGAGAATGGCAATGAAATAGACTTCTAATGGCTCAAAAAATATCCGACCTCAGAGACGTAAACAAAAGTGGAGAGACTAGCAGAGAATACCTGTTGTTGTCAAACATAGACAACCGCAACTCTAGCAAGATCTCACTTAATGACGTCCTCCCAACTCTGCAGAGCGGCAAGACAACAGGTTCTGTTACAGCAGGCACTAATGGCAATACGGTACAAGACATCTTTGTCGGAGGTGGTATTGGCAGTGCAACTACAGGAACTGACAAGTCTGTGTTGATCTTCAAAGGCCTCAATGCAGAGGACAGCTACAGCGCACTTACCATACGTACAGATACAGGTACTGCGGACAGCTCAAAGAAGAATCTTGTTCTTAAGCTGAACCACTCCAATATCAGACTGGATCAAGCGAACAACGCTACTGCACAGTTTCTGTCTAAGACTGGTGGATCTAACGGCTTGAACCTTGGGGATACCACTCACTATACTGGACAGTTGGGAGTCGCAGGTGGTGGAACGGGAGCTGCTACATTGACTGACCACGGGGTACTGATTGGTAGCGGCACTTCAGCTGTAACTGCTTTGGCTGCAATGGCTAAAGGATCACTGCTTGTGGGCCGTGGAACCAGTTCAGATCCAGATGTTGTTGGTATCGGTACTGATGGCTTTGCTTTGATAGCAGACAGCAACGAAGCTTCCGGACTTAAGTGGGGCAAGGTTTCTATCTCTGAAGCGAGCTTGACGAACAACCTTATAACCAACGACAACAACATCAGTTTGGGTACAGGGTGGCTTGCTGGTACAACAAACTACAACGCTGGCATCAAGCTCAGTGACAGCAACGACTACGTTTACATTGGTAGTGGAACCTCGTACTACAACAACTTCCTGAACGTAGAGGGAAGCATTACTCTTGGCTCTAGCACTGGCTCTACTGCATCTGTCATCAAGGCTAACAATTGCTCATCAGGAGCATCACCTACACTCACAGTGCAGGGTGCTAACAATGACGATGGTAATGTTGGTGGTAAGGTTATAATTAAAGCTGGTAACGGCGACACCAACGGCAATGGTGGTGATGTAGAAATACAAGGTGGTTCAAAAGCGGGTACAGGTACAGATGGTGACGTTGTCATCAAAACTGGGGGTACACTCGGTTTGACAGTTAACCAAGACCAGAACACTGTACTTAACGGTAAACTTGTGGTTCCTACGCTTAAAGGAATTGACGTTAAAGGCACGAGCACTGTAACACAAGCAACAAGCATAACCACAGGAGTTACTCTTAATGCTATGGCAGGTGTTATTAGCCTGCATGCTACTTCATTCGCAGCAGCAGATGAAAACGAGTTTGTTCTTTCAAACAATCTTATAAGCACAAGCTCAATTATACTACTGACCATGCAACAGGCTGAGGGGTCAACAGAGGCTGATGGTGCAACACTTGTTGCAGGACTTGGTGGTAGCCCTGGATCAGGAACTTGTAGAATTAGAATTACCAACCCTGGGTCAGCAACAACTAGTGCTGCTGCTAAGGTAAACTTCCTTGTTATAAACGTTTCATAATTTGTAACTTAGTAGAAATTACATACCAAACACTATGGAAAAAATTACAGCAACCAACAGAGAGTTCTTGAACCTGTACAAAGGTCTCGAGGCAGTGAAGTCAATGCAAGGTGCACGATTTGCAGTCCTTGTGGGTAAGAACATGAAAGAGCTTAGAACGCTCCTTAACCCTCTTGAGATCTCTGCAATCCCAACACCTCAGTTTCAGCAGCTGTCCATTGAGATTCAGAAGCTCATCGAGGCGGAAGACAAAGAGGCGATTGAAGCTATGGAGAAGGAGAACGAAGAGTTGATTAAAGAAAGAAAAAAACAACTTGCAGAAGTAGAAGCTCAGCTTGACAATGAGTCAGAGATCTACCTGCATGTCATTAAGGAAGACCAGCTTCCTGAGGACATAACAGGAGAGCAAGTCGAGAGGCTGCTCCAAATTATTAGCTAATGGGAACACTTACAACAAAACTATCTATACGCTCAAGCAACGTATCTAGAAACCGCATCTCCCAGAGACACGATAGACTCTTCAATGTAGAAGATCGTATCGACAATGGGGTGCGCATCATCAAAACCAACAGCATCAACTCTCCCACTACGTTGGCTGATGGAGCGGAGTACTACGATTCTGGTGAGTCTGGAGATTTGGCTAACCAGGTCTACTTGTTCATCCGCAATGTGAGCAAGACCTACAAGAAGACCATTACTGTGGTGTTCAACAAGAACGGTACCCGTGATGACGTTGCGTTGCTTAACAACGGTGAGTTCATCTTCATGCCTTGGAAGTGCGATGCTTCCACAGACAAAGTGGAGGTTTTCTCTAACGACACTAACGGTGTCAAGATTGAGTACCTCATATCACCGATGCGATGAGTAAGAAGATAAAAGATACCGGCCTTGGCAAATGGTTGAAGGAGAAGGCGCCCAATGTTCTTGACATTGCGGGTGACCTTCTTCCTGACCAAGGTGCCCTTGGTATCGTAAAGAATCTCTTGGACAAAGAGCCAGGGATTGATCCAGCTGAAGCAAAAGCTGCAGTGGACGCTGAGATAGCATTCCAGAATAACGTAACTGAGCGTTGGAAAGCGGATATGGGAAGTGACGTGAAGCTGGCTAAGCTGATACGTCCAGTCACATTGATAGCCCTGATGGGGATGTTCATGATCACTATGATCTTTGACAGCCTTGACAACTGGCCATTCAATGTAAAGGACAGCTACATCGATCTGTTGCAAGTCCTCATGTTGACTGCATTTGGTGCATACTTCGCAGGTCGTACCATAGAAAAGAGTCGCAAACCTAACACATGACTATAAACGAAATCAAAGACTTCATAGCCGAGAGGCCAGGATATTTAAAGAAAAGCGCTGACGTACTATCTGAGAGACTTAATTGCCCTATCGAAGATTGTGAGACAGCGTTATACGAAGCCAGAAAGCTGGCTCGTGAAGAGAACAACACTAACGACAATGAGAGCGTCATTAGTGAGTTCGAACAGTTCCTTGACAAGAATGGCATCAGCCAGTCTGACGTAGCCAGTGTAAAGTTCTGGCAGACTGTCTCAGGGCAGCAGAGATTCTCCGTAGTTACAAAGGGAGAGTCTATGAGCGTGGAAGCTATCAAACAAGAGATAGAAGAGTTCGCTGCTGCTCACAGCCCTACGGTGGAGAAGCTGGATCATCTTAAACCATGGTCTACTTTGAACCCTATTGCCTATGAGATATCTCTGCCTGACATACACTACGGCAAGCTCCATGACCTTAATCTGACACAGGTGGAAGACCAGTACATGATGGTTGTGAAAGAGCTTGTTGAGAAAGCTTCGGGACTCGACATAGAAAGATTCGTACTACCAATCGGTAACGACGGTATGAACTCTGAGGGTATGAGACGTACAACTACCAAAGGCACACCTCAAGAAGAGAGTGCTGGATGGAAGGATACGTTTAGAGGATATTGGCAACTGATGACTATGGCCGTGGACTACTTGAAAGAGAAAGCACCCGTAGACATCATTGTAGTATCAGGCAACCATGACTACGAGCGCATGTTCTACGCAGGAGATGTGCTTGCAGGATGGTACAGGAATGATGCCAACGTCACTGTGGATAACACCTACAGTTCCCGCAAGTACTACGAGTACGGACAGAACATGCTGATGTTTACCCACGGTGATAAAGAGAAGCCTGCAGACATGCCACTAATAATGGCAACTGAAAACCCAGAGATGTTTGCACGTACGTCACACCGTGAAGTGCACTGTGGGCATCTCCACAAAGAAATGGTCAATGAGTACAGGGGTATCAAAGTACGGTTCGTTCCTTCTATTTGTCCTAACGATGAATGGCACAAGCAGATGGGGTACGAAGCTAAACGAACAGGGCAAGCATATATATGGAATAAGTCGAAAGGACTTGAGGGATATTTACAATCAAATGTTAGAGTTTGACGACATAGACGACGACGAGAGACCAGTGAGCTCTATTGAGGAAGAGATAGAAATCCTTGATGAGGCTTACCGTAACGCCTATTTGATAGCTACAGGACAGCTGTCAGTCAAAGAACTTTTGAATAAGGCAGATGACATGATCTTCCTGCCATTCGATCCCTCTGCTCCCGAGACGTTTGCCATGATCATAGATGACGTTATACAATACTTCTCAGACTCAGAAGAGTACGAGAAGTGCGCAGAGTTAGTTAAAGTAAAAGACAAGTTCGATGACATTGAATGAAATGGCATACAACCTCCTCAACCTGATGAGGGGAGGTAGGTCTAGCAACGACGAGCATATCTCGTTGTCGCAGATCAAGTTTAACATCAAGCACTACCGCGCGATGTTTATACGTAGGGATTACGCCCGCAACAACTACGTATCTAAAACTATTGAACAGGACTTAGGATGCATCGATCTAGAGAAGGTCGATGCTTCTAAGTGTTGTGACCTGCCCCCAACTTGCCCAGTCTACAGGACCACACGTAAGATGCCTAAGACTGTACGTTTCAATTTCACTGATGCTTTTACCTTCATAGGTAAACCTAACGGTACAGGTACTATACCTAGAATAGAGCCTTACGAAGTAGAATGGTTGGAGTATGATAAGTATACCAAAGGGCATAGCAAGTACTATGTTATAGACGAGTATATCTACATATACAACCCAAAAGGTCTAGAAAAGATAAATGTTAGAGGAGTCTTTGAGGACCCCGAAGAAGTGTTTAACTTTAAGGACTGCGATACAGGTCCCTGTTATGATGATAACATGGACTACCCTCTTCCGCTTGACATGGTTAGTACTATTAACCAAGGCCTTTTGAGTGGGGAGTTACAGGTGCTATCTGGAAGTTTCCCAGACACTGAACATGATAAACAACAAGATACTAAACCACAGCAATAATGGCTTATAATACAAACGCAGACAGACTCCTGCACAGGATCAGAAAGTCAGTGGGTATTGGTGGATGCGGAAGCATCCTTATCGATGATACTGCTACACATTCTGGTAAGTTTTCTGCTATCCAAGCAATTGGTACAACTGATGCAGTCCTCAGCACTAGCACAGTCTCAGACATCCAGGACTTCGCCCAAGTAACCATTCCAAAGGGGGTTACAATCTTCGGCAGCTTCACAGCAGTCGATCTCGTCTCAGGCAAAGTAATCGCTTACACATCTTGTGAGTAATGGCTAAGTCACCTATCTGGACACGTAAGGCGGGTCAGAGTCCCAGTGGGGGACTCAATGCTGCTGGGCGAAAGTCTGCAGGTGTAAAAGCTCCCGTCACCGAGTCGAACCCTAAGGGTAAGCGAGCTGGTCGTAGAAAATCTTTCTGCTCACGCATGTGCGGCATGAAGAGAAGACGGACCAGTGCAAAGACCGCAAGGGATAGAAACTCTCGTATTAACAAGGCACTCCGCAAGTGGAGATGCCGCTGCTAAAAATTAAACAATGCCTAAAACAACAGCATCAGTAGGACTAGGTAGCTCTGACCTCACCTCAAATCCATTGTCTCTCAGTGCAAGATTTGCTCTGACTACAGACGGGACAGCTGGATTGGAGGAGACAACTGGATTGACAAGAATCAAGGTCGGTACCTCAGCCACTACAATTGCAGATGAAAGCGCAGACTTCACCAACAGTGGGGAGTCACAACTTGCATACATCTACATCAAGAACTTCTCTACGAACGCAACAACTCCTGTGTTCACAGACTCTCTGATCATCAAGGTCAGTGACGGCACCAATCACCTGACACTCGGCCACTTGGCTGGTGGTCAGGCTTGCTTGCTCCCATACTCTGCAAATAACGACATCACAATTACAGCAGATACTGCTGACACAATTGTGGAATACATCATCGTACACGAAGGGTGAGGAACTTTATATTCATACGCACAGCAACGGAGTCTGCAGTATTTTCTGTGGACTCCTTGGAGCGTATTGAATGTACGTCTGCAACTCTAGTAACTCTGACATTCACAACTGACAAACTTCAAGGTGTAGTTGAGCTCAGAGTTGATACAGATAGGGGTCAAGATGCTGTTGTGGATCTGACCAACAGGCTGGCAGATAACACAAGCAATCTGATCTACACCAACATCAAGTTAAGAGGTGAGAAAAGAAACGGTGTGTACAATGAGAAGCCTGTAGAATATGCATCTAGGTACATCGGCTCAGTTCACAGCATTACAGTTACTGAAACACTGGTTACTGCAGGACCACAAGGACCCCCAGGACCAGCAGGTCAGGATGGGCAAGATGGGCAAGATGGTCAGAATGGCCAAGATGGACAAGACGGGCAGAACGGACAAAATGGTACAGATGGTGCTGACGGACAACCCGGCGCAGACGGTGCTCCAGGTGCAGATGGGGCGGATGGAGCGGATGGTGAAGGTGTGCCTACAGGTGGTACTACAGGACAGATACTGAAGAAGACATCTGGCACTGACTACGATACAGAGTGGTCAGACCTTATCATTCCACTGGCAAACTTTAGTGCTAGGTACCAATGGTCTTCCGTAGATGACGGGGAAAGAGTACTTTCAGGTAATACTACCTACGGCCCTTACAACTGGTACAGCTTTACTACTGAGCCGCCATCATCTCAGACTGCTATGTTGGATTACAGTGGCTCCGAAGTTGTTGGCACTACTACAGCGTCTCTAGCGGGATATTATCTTTTTGCCTTTGGCGTTAAGAACCCCTACTCAGGTAAAAAGGTTAGGGTTGATTATAGTTTTAGAGTTTACTATAGCGGGACAGCCTACACCACGGGCACTACGTTTGGTATAAGCTTGTGGTCAGGAGATGCTGGTGCAACTGGAGCTACAGCAAACCAAACAGTAACCTATCGAGGTGAGTCTGCTGATCACGATATGATCGCACCACAATCTGGTGGTACAACAGCTCATCACCACGGCTCTTTTACAACCAGTGCTGCTATAGACGATGACTACCTGCTTATCTGTGCAGAGCATAGAGATAGCACAGGTATTAACGCCAATACTTACATGCCTGCCAGCATATCTATTTACATGGTTGACTAATGAAAGATCCTCAAAACATACCCATCACAGAGCTCGCTTCAGATGCAAATCTATCTGAGGTGATTACGGCTGTGAACAAAATAATTCAGGCTATTAACTCAATGTGGGAAACGAATAACGATCTCCCGCCTCAACAATAAAACACATGGCACGTAGAAGAAAAGCCAATTTTGGTATGCTCAGCGTGAAAGCGGGCATCGATAATAATCCCAACCCAACTGCAGCAGACCGAATCGCTGGTGCGACTAAGGGCAAGAACAAAAAAAACATGAAAAAGAACAAAGCCTCAAAAGGCAAGGCCAAGAAGGCCATGAAAGGGAGTGACTACATGTCCCCCGATAAAGAGATCAAGTTTGGTAAAGCTTACGGCGGCACTATGCGTAAGGCTCAGTTTGGATCTGCTGACAGACTTGTAGGGAATACACGCAGACGCCTCGAAAAGAAGCATGGAATTGACACAAGCAAAAGCTTGACAACCACCGGTTTCAGCAAGCCCAAGCCCAAGCCTAAGGCGGAACCACCAAAGCAAACGTTCGGACAAGCATTTGCTGCTGCGCGTAAGCGACTCGGTCCCGGTAAGACTTTCACCTTTGAGGGCAAGAAGTACAGCACCAACAGAGCTGACGACAAGAAGAAGCCAGAGCCAGCACCAGCAAAGATCGCTAAGAAGAGTGCAACTCAACTTAAGACTGGTGCGAAGGCACCTACTCTTAAGACGCCTACCAAGTCTAGCGTGCCCGCTCCTAAGAGCAAGAAGGCTACCAGACAGGACAGACGCATGGATCGTAAGTCTGGCCGCATGTCTAACAGAAACGCCAGAGCTGAGAACAGAGCAGGTAGACAGGCCAACAGAAGCGCTAACAGAAATGCAAGAAAGCTCAAGCGTTCTGAGAAGAGAGGAGGAAACTTGGCTGCAGCATCAAAGATGCAGGGAAAGGGACTCAACCTTCCTAAGGCAAAATATGGTGCACCTAGAAAGAAAGCATTCCTCGGCATGATCGGTAAAGCTGCTGGTGCTATCGGTGCAGGCATTCAAGCCAAGAAAGCTGGTGGTAGCTTTGGAGATGCTCTGAAAGCAGGTGCAGGAAACCTTGCTCAGAATGTGCTTCCTGGTCCTTTGGGGCAAATGGCAGGCAATGCTATCCAGAACATGGGACAGGGTCAGCAACAACCAGCTGCAAAGAAAGGTAAAATGAAGGATCGCCGCAGAGCCAAGGCTAAGCGCGGCAGAGCTAAAAAGTAATGGCCAGCGAAGGTCTTAAAAAATGGTTTGGCCGAAACAATGGTAGAGGCTGGGTGGACTGTAAAGCTTCCAAGGCTGCAGGCAAATTTGTACCGTGTGGTAGAAAGTCTGCAAAGAAGTCTAGGAAGACAGGCTACCCAGCCTGCCGGCCAACCATGAGTGCCTGCACTAAACAGGGCATGAAACGTAAGACATCATCAAAACGAGTATCATGGAAAAAATGAGTTACCCACCCCTTAAGATGAAGAAGGGCGGATTTAAGATTAGCCCCGCATGTAAAGCAGCAGCTAAGCGTAAGTTCGATGTATACCCTTCGGCATATGCCAATGCCTGGGGTGTACGTTGTACTAAAGCTGGGGGACCAGGTAACATGGGTAAAAGCAAGAAGTAAGTGCATACCATCAAGGACATACACAAAGACTACCTCAAGCAGGTTGATGACCCCATAGAGACTCGCTTATTCAAGCAGCTCTGTGAGGAGTTCAACATGCAGGTAATCAACCTTGTCCTTGAGGGTAAGGAGTTTAGCATGGGCAACAACCTGTCTACGCTCTCAGTACGACGCATCGAGCGCAATCCCAGCAAGCCTACCATAGACTGGTGGGAGAGCAACAAGTATAAACAAGAGCTCCTGGCACAGGGAAAAGAACTGTACAACAAGGAGACAGACGAAGGTGAGAAGTGGTTCATCTACTACACCGACCCCTGGTACTGCAAATACCACT
>ERZ869936.1144-NODE-1144-length-20364-cov-5.526515_pt1 | contig 20364 bp, 15 predicted proteins | sample MGYA00520876_ERZ869936 | MGnify/ENA primary metagenome ERZ869936 (study PRJEB32218, sample SAMN09650985) | biofilter metagenome | isolation source: enrty point of leading RO module | place: Saudi Arabia: Thuwal, RO plant located on Red Sea | collected 2016-02-17 ...
GCATGTCAATCAGGTCAGCAAGCCGCGTGAGAGAAAAGGTGACGAAGTCGGCCCTATGGGTCGCTCAATGAGAATCTGGCGTGAGGGCTTGGGGCGCGATGGTGAGAGAATCACCATCAAAGTGGCGGGCATGGAGCCCGTCGCTATCGATCTGAATAGCCCCATGGGTGAAGACTGATCATCAAGCCGAGCATTCATTAGTAACAACCCCCTTGTCCCCGCCCTCCGGCCCAGCCCAACGGCTGTTTCAGGAGCCTCCCTCAAAAGCAAAAAATTCCTAGCAGCGCCCCTCAAGGCCCCGGCCTCGGGAAGACATCGAAGAAGCGGACTGCACCCAGCCAGTTTCATAAGAGTTGCGGGCTCTTTCCGTTCTCGTGCCGGTGGAACTCGACCCCGGACTCATGCCGATACTCTGCACGCTGGAGTTCATGAACCCGAGCGGCTCGACCAGCATTGCCTTGGCGCTGGCCTGCGCCCGGATGGGATTGCACTTCGTGGCCTTCATCCAGGATTCCGCCAGTGCCGAGCGTGGGCTGATGATCCGGGCCTACGGCGGGGAGGTTCGAAGGGTCGAGGGCGGCATGCGGCAGATCCTCGCGGCCGCGACGGAGGCCGCCGCCGAGAACCGCTGGTTTGCGACCCGGCAGTTCGAGAATCCCGACAACTCCGAGGCGCATCAGCGGGCGACCGGCTCCGAGATCCTCAGCCAGATGGAATGCGGGTGTGTGGACGTGGTGGTAAGCGGCGTGGGGACCGGCGGCACCCTTTGCGGGCTGTGGTCGGCCTTTCACGAGGCCTGCTGCGAGGTCACCGCGATCGCCGCGATCCCCTGCGAGGGCGATTTCTTAGGCAGCAACGCGGAGTGCTGCAGTGTGACTTTCAGCAAGGACGTCCCCGGTGTCATCGAGTGTCTGTCGAAGCTTTACGACGACTGGAAGGCGAAATGCCCGCCGGGGCGACTCGAGGAAGTGCTGATTGATCAGGGGGAGTGCTTGGAACTCACCCGTCAGCTTTGGAGTCGGGGCTTCCCGGTGGGGCCAGCTCGGGGCTCAACTACGCCGCCGCCCCCGAGGCGAAGCGCCGCCACGGCCCCGAGACCCGGGTCGGGACGGTCTTTCCTGATCGCATGGAGCGCTACTTCTCTCACCACGTCTTCGAGCACCTGAGATCGGGGTTGGAGGGCGAGACTTAAACTCCGCAGGGTGTCCCACCGGCACGATTACATGTACGAGGGGTGGGGAAAGAATCCCGCCGGCCGGGTGGGCGGGGCTCGACGAGCGACATGCCTCATCTGTCCTAAAAAAGAATACAGCTGCTTGAGGAGCTTCTTATTGAACGCCAGTCAGGGTGATGGTCGGGTCAGCGCATGAAATTTTCCATTCCTGCCATCATGAAGCCCCCGGTCGACCTCCGACAAGCCCGACCGTCCGCCTTCCTTCCGCAGATCCTGGAAGAAGCCATTCCCCCGCAGTAACCAACGAAAACGAACATGAAATACAGCACCCCTGCGCGGGTGGCGCTTGGCTTGGTCGCCTCTGTCGTCGCCTCCCGCGGCGCGCCTGTTGCGATCGGCAATCACAGCTTCGAAGATGTTGTACAGACTGAAAGCACGATCAACGAAGGGGCGTTTGACACGGCAGTTTCACCTTGGACCCAAGAAGATGCCACGTGGAACAATACCCGTGTGATCACCCTTGACACGACCAATCCCAACCTGAAACGGGGGGTCATTACGGGAGTGGATGGGGATCAATACGTCGTCATGGCGGGCGATGGTGGTTTCACCCTCATCCAATCCTTGGCTGCGACACTCGTCGCAGATGCAGACTATGAGGTCACTGCATCCTTTGCATCAGCATTCACTTCTCCAACCTCAACAGTTGGAAATCTAGTCGAGGGGACGGTTTCACTCTATGCCGATTACGGTGGTGCCAACCAAGTGCAGGTTGCGACAGTCACAGCCGGCTGGGATGATCTCAATGATCATCATACCATTTTTCAGGATTACTCGGCAACGGGTTCGGTGGCAGGGGGCGATGCAGCCATCGGCAGTGCTTTAACGGTTGTGCTCTCAGGCTACAGCGACAGATCGATCTTTTCCGGCGGCTCTGGTAACAGTGGAATCCTCGCAGACAATATTCGGCTCTCCGAGCTGATGGAGACAACCAAGATTCCGGTGGTTTCGACCTCCTACGACGCCGGCAGCGGCGAGTTCACCGTGGTCTTCACCTCCGAGACCGGCAAGACCTACAGCGTCTACGGTGGCGCGTCCCTTGATGACATCGCCTCATGGCCGGAAGTCAGCACTGCCGACATCGTCGGCGACGGCTCCGACATCCCGTTCTCCGACACCGCCGGCACCAATCGGATGTTCTACCAGGTGCGGGAAGACTGATGCCGGGATGGCAAAAGTCGGCCCGGTGGGCGTGGATCGACGAGCAAAATGCCTTATCTGTTCTGAATGGCACGGGATTAAGACGGCTTACGAGTCCGGAATGCCCGAAAACTCAACGATCCTTCCACCGTCGCGCCTCTTAATCCCGCGGCATTCTTATCTGTCCTAAAATGGAATTCAGTTGCTTGAGAAGCTTTTTGTTGATCGTCAGTTCGGGGGATGGTCATTTCGCTGCAGGGAGTTCTCCATTCCTGTCATCATGAAGCTCCCGGTCGATCTCCTGCAAAACCGACCGTCCGGTTTCCTTCTGCCGATCCTGTATCAATCGGTTTCCCCGCACCAACCAATGAAAACAAACATCAAGAGCAGCACTCCTGTAATGGCGGCGCTCTGCCTGATTGCCACGATGGTCACATCACACGCCGCATCGATTTTTGTCGGCAATCACAGCTTCGAAGACATCGACCTGGATGGAAATCCGAACGATTTGGGGGGCACCGGTAGGGATACGGTCAACGAAACGGAATTCGACGCCGCTATATCACCTTGGACGCAAGAAGATGTCACTTGGAACAATACCCGCGTGATCGATCTGTCCACGACCAACCCTAACCTGAATATCATTACGGGAGTGAATGGCGATCAATACATCGTCATGCCGAACCATGGTGGGTTCACCCTCTCCCAGACCCTGGCCACGACCCTGGTTGCAGATACCGACTATCAGGTCACCGCAGCCTTTGCCTCAGCCTTCACTTCACCGACCTCAAGCCTTGGAGATCTGGTCGAAGGCACGATTTCACTGTATGCCGATTACGGCGGTGCCAATCAGGTGCAGATTGCCACCATCACAGCCGGCTGGGATGATCTCAACAACCATCATAGAGCCTTTCAGGATTACTCGGCAACCGGTTCGGTGGCAGGGGGCGATGCCGCCATCGGTAGTGCATTGACGCTTGTGCTCTCAGGCTTCAGCGACAGGGATGGCTCAAACAACAGTGGAATCCTTGCAGACAACATTCGTCTGACTGCGATCCCCGAACCCTCCTCTCTCGCCTTGCTGGGTTTGGTTGCGCTGGTCGTCATGGGAAGGCGCTCCAGATCTTAGGAAATCAAGGCCCCGGCCCTGTCGAATCATCTCATTGTGGGTCGGCTTGGGGGCTTCGCACTGCCGAGACGCCCCTCGAACCAACCCGGGTCGAAGGGGTGAGTCCAAAAGAGGGCCGCCTGGGAACATCGGGTATCCAGCATCTGCGTCAAGGCAGGCCCTCATGCACCCGATGGATGCTGGCAATCGGTCCGCCATTGGAGATCCGGACGGGCCTGGCCGCTTGCTGCCAATCCGCGCCGATCCCTGCGCCGGACGCCGGTGGGCGGGCCGCGGCCAAGCCCAAGCGCAATGCCTTTCAACAGCCTCCTATGCCTCCTCGACCACCCGTTTCACGGCAAAGGCCCCAATGCTCTCGAAGGCTCCGCCTTCGTCGCACCACCCCCAAGTCAACCAATGAACTCATCCAATCACGCTCCTGCTTTCGCCCGCGACGGTTTCGTGAAAGTCGATGCCCTGCTTCAGGCCGTTGAGGTCGATCGCCTGCTTGCCTTGTATGACCGCTTCCTCGACGGTTCGATCAAAGTCGGCTCGATGCGGGCCGACCTCGGCGCAGGATCCGACCGCAAGGAGGGGGTCAAGGAGAACATCACCCAGATCATGTGGCCGAGCGAGTTCGTGCCCGTGCTTCACGACACCCCGGCATACCAAAACGCCCTGCGGATCGCCCGCGAATTGCTGGGAGAGGACATGGCTTTCGATTTCGACATGCTGATCGACAAAGCGCCGCAGTCCGGCACGCCCACTCCCTGGCATCAGGACTGCGCCTACTGGCCGGATCTGCCGGACAAGCGGGCCGCCTCCTGTTGGATCGCGCTCGACGAGGCCACCCTCGACAATGGCTGCATGTGGTTCGTCCCCGGATCGCACGAGGGTGAGTTGCGGCCTCATCACCCGGCCGGCAAGGGCGGTGGGGCGCTCGAGTGTGACGGCAGCGAAGAGGAGGGCCGTCCGGTCCCGCTTCCCCCCGGCGCGTGCACCTTTCACGGCGGCGGCACCCTCCACTACAGTCGCGGCAATACCACTACAGGCCACCGCCGCGCCTTGATCCTCAACTTCCGGCCGGCGGAGATGATCCGGCTCGAACGCGAACTCGGGTTCGATCACGGCAAGAGTGACAACACTCGCCGGAATCGCAACAAGGCAACGGAATGAACTCCAAACAGATGATCCACGCCACCCTCCGCGGCGAAAGCGTGCCGCGACCCGTGTGCGGCCCGCTTGCGTGCCATTTCTGCGGGCGTTACTACGGCGTCTCGCTCAAGGATTACACGCTCAACGCCGACACCCTGGCCGACTGCGTCATCCGATACCATCATGAGTTCCGCCCTGATGCGGTCTGGATCTCGGCCGACACCTGGATCATCGCGGAGGCCATGGGGGCCGCGGTCCGTTTTCCGGATGACGATCAACCGATGTGCGGCAGTCCCGAGCCGACCTACCGCGGCATCGAGGAGCTCGCCAAGATCCCCGCTCCCGATCCCACGAGCCTCGGCCGGCAGCCGCTCATGTGCCAGGCACTGCGCAAGGTGGTCCGGGAGATCGGCGACGAGACCTTCGTGGTCGCCTGCATCGACCAGGCGCCATTTTCGCTCGCCTGCGCCCTGGGCGGGATCAATGAGATGATGATGGCGACGGTCGCCGACCCGGACTTTGCCCGGGCGCTGCTGGAGAAATGCACCGAGCACGTCGCTGCCTACGGGCAGGCACTCGCGGCGGAAGGTGCGGACATGCTCAGCACCGGCGACTCGCCCGCCGTCATGCTCGGACCGGAAACCTACCGGAAATACGCGCTGCCCTACGAGCAGCGTGTCTTCGAAATCCTGCGCGACACGACCCGCTGCAGGCTCTCGCTCCACATCTGCGGCGACTCGACCGGGATCCTGACCGACATGGCAAGCTCTGGAGCCGACGTGCTTGAGCTCGACTACGGTGTCGATCTCGGCCATGCCTGTGATGTTCTGCCGGAGGGCATTGCGATCTGGGGGAACATCAACGCCGTTTCCCCGCTCTACAACGGGTCGCCCATGGAGGTGCGGGCCGCCGCCGGGCAGGCGATCGAGACGGCACGGAGAACGGGGCGCAAGCGATTCGTGCTCAGCTCCGGATGCACCCTGGCTCCCGACACGCCGGGAGACAACCTCCACGAACTCATCGACTCCGCCGTCGCGCACTCCGGAGTCGAAACGTGTCAACGAAGAGCAACGTGACACGCCACCACCGAAAAGACCGATAATCAAATCATGATGGGATTCCCCACCCAATTTCATTTCTGCCGGTTCCTGTTGCTGCCCTGGATCGTCGCCGTGACTTCTCATGGGGCGGTGGATGTGGCGTCGGCATCGCCAAAGGCTGAAACGCCCTTTGAATTGCTGCCTGCGCCACGCCATCTCAGCGTTCTTCAAGACAGCTTCTCGCCGGCTGATGAAAACCGGATCTGGGCGCCGGAGGCGGGGCAAGTGGAGGTCCAGCGCGTCATGGAGCAGTTTCGTTCGATTCTGGAAAAGCGCGGGATCTCCAGCTCACTGGCCGCGGAGTGGGATCCAGAACGCTGCAACATCATCTTTCGACTCAGCCCCGAGTTGGTGCCTCAACAGGAGGGCTACCGGATCTCGGTCACGGACGAGAGGCTCGGCGTGTATGCTCGCGATGCGGCCGGTCTCTACTACGCCGCGCTGACCCTGGGGCAAATCCTCGACCAAATCCCGGCGGGCCAGCCCATCCTCGGCATGAAGATCAATGACTGGCCCGACTTCCCGAACCGCGGCGTGATGCTCGATGTCTCGCGGGACAAGATCCCGACGATGGAGACGCTCTATCAGTATGTCGATTACTTCGCGTCCTGGAAGATCAATCAGCTCCAGCTCTACACCGAGCACAGCTTCGCCTACGAGGGCCACGAGACGGTCTGGAAGGATGCCAGCCCGATGACGCCGGAGCAGATCCGGGCGCTCGATGCCTACTGCAGGGAACGCTTTATCGAACTCGTGCCGAACCAGAACACCTTCGGGCACATGGAGCGCTGGCTCAAATACGAGCCCTACCGGCAATTCGCCGAAGCGCCCGATGGCTTCCATACCGGCAGTGGCTGGCAATTTCCAAGGGCGCTCTGCGTCACCGACCCGCGTTCGATCGCATTGGTCGACGACCTGCTGGGCCAACTGATTCCCAACTTCGCAAGTGGCCAGATCAACGTAGGCTGCGACGAGACCCACGAGCTCGGTCGTGGGCGAAACAAGGAACTCGTCGAGGAGCGCGGCTTCGGGCGGGTCTATCTCGATTTCCTGCTCAAGATCCACGCGGTCTGTGAGAAGCATGGCAAGGTCATGCAGTTCTGGGGCGACATCATCAGAAACTACCCGGAACTGATTCCGGAACTCCCGGACAACATCATCGCCATGGTCTGGGGCTACCGGCCCGATCACCGCTACGACGAAGAATGCCGGAAGTTCAAGGCATCCGGCGTGCCCTTCTACGTCTGCCCCGGCACGTCCGCCTGGCTCAGTCTGTCCGGCAGGACCCAGCGCGCCTTTGACAATATCCGCAACGCAGTGACCCACGGACTGGAACACGGAGCCATCGGCGTGCTGAACACAAGCTGGTGTGCCCGCGGTACCTGGCAGAGCTATCCTTCGCCCTTTCCCGGGTTTGTCTATGGAGCGGCCTTGAGCTGGTGTGTTGAAACCAATCTCGATGCCGACGTTCCCTCCCTTCTGGACCGTTACGTCTTCCTCGATGAGGCGGGAGTTGTCGGTGAGGTGGTTTGTGAGGTCGGCAATGCCTACGCGGCACCCGAGGGATACTACAACGGAGATACCTCTTACCTGGCAAAGATCATGCTCGATCCCGCGCTGCCTCTGACGATCAACCATTTCAAATGGATCACCCCGGAAAAGGTGGGCCAGATTCGGGCTCATGTGCATCAAGCGATAAAGCCTCTGGGCCAGGCAAGACCGCTCGGCGATGATGGGGATCTCGTGATGGAGGAGATCCGCCACTCCGCCGACCTTGTGCTTTTTGCCTGCGACCTGTTCGACGCCCGTTTCCCAGCGCCGGACAACATGCTTGCGAATGTGTCCGAGGATGAACGTCAGCGGCTGGCCGGCAAACTGAGGAGTCTGATTGCCAATCACGAAGATCTCTGGCTCCAGCGCAACCGCATCGGCGGACTCTCTGACAGCAAGGAGCGGATGAGCCCTCTCCTTGAATTGCTTGAAGGCGATCGGCCCTGAGGATTTGAAAAACCTGGAAGAATCATGTTCACATTGAGACGAATTCCGCCAGCAGCTCTTGTTGCTCTCCTTATCAGCCTATCATCCTGTGCCAAGCTCCACGGGGTGCCCAATCCCGATTTCACGAAGGGCGAGCCACTCCCCTCCAAGGTGGCGCCGAAGGATTGGAATTTGGGTGCGACTGGTTTGCGCGGCTGGATGCACACCCAGCCCCGGCTTTCAACGGATCAAGCCCGCCAGGTCTATGTCACCAAGGTCGCGAAGGAATCTCCGGCCGACGGGGTGTTCCAGCGCGGAGATGTGCTCCTCGGGGTGGGCGGGCAGCGCTTCGTCCATGATCCACGAACGGAGATTGGCAAAGCCCTGACTGCTGCTGAAGCTGCCGATGGCAAACTGGGATTGACCCGTTGGCGTGAGGGACGAACGGAGGAGGTGACCCTCCAGCTACAGGTCCTCGGTGCCTACAGCCCGACGGCTCCGTTTGATTGTGAAAAGTCGCAGCGGATTCTGAATCAAAGCTGCGAGGCCCTGGCCGAGCGGATGAAGATGCCCGCTTACCGGAAACAAAACCCGATCGTCCGGTCGCTGAACGCCCTGGGCTTGCTGGCCAGCGGCGACCCCAAATACATTCCCCTGATCAAGCGTGAGGCAAAGTGGGCGGCGGACTACTCCACCGATGACTTTGCAACCTGGTGGTATGGGTACATCAGCGTCTTTCTGGGGGAATACATTCTATCAACCGGAGACAGTTCCGTCCTGCCCGGCCTGCGCCGCATTGCCATGGAGGCTGCCAACGGTCAGAGCATCGTCGGGTCCTGGGGGCATAAGTTTGCGAATCCGGACGGTCGTCTTCCCGGCTATGGCATGATGAACTCGCCGGGTGCCGTGCTGACGATCGGCCTGGTGTTGGCCCGCGAGGCCGGCGTCAAGGACCCCGAAGTGGCCAGGGCGATCGAGGGCAGCGTCACACTGCTCCGCTTCTACACCGGCAAGGGCTGTGTGCCCTACGGTGATCATGCGCCCTACATGCGATACCACGAGGACAACGGCAAGAACGGCATGGCGGCGGTTCTTTTCGATCAACTCGGCGACGCCCAAGCCACTCGATTCTTTAGCCGGATGAGCACCGCCTCACACGGCCACGAGCGTGACACCGGACATACCGGCAACTTCTTCAACATCACCTGGGCCATGCCCGGTGTGGCACGCGGAGGGCCCCACGCCACCGGGGCCTGGATGAGGGAGTTCGGCGCATGGTATTTCGACCTGGCACGTAAATGGGACGGGTGTTTCCCGCACCAGGGTCCGCCCCAGGCAGAGGGGGATTCCTATGCCAACTGGGATGCCACCGGCATGTATCTGATCGCCTATGCCATGCCCCGAAAGGCGATTCGTCTGACCGGGAGCAATCCGTCTGTGCTCCCACCCCTGGACCCCGAGGATGCCGCGAAGCTGATCCGCGAAGGTCGTCCCGACTATGCGCAGGGGAAATTCAGCGCCTTCAGCAGCTGGTCGCCCATCATCAGGGAACGCGCTGCGGATCATCTGGCCAAGCAAAAGGACGTGCCGGTTGCACCCTTGATTCAATTGCTCGACTCGCCTTCGCTCGAGGCGCGCCAGGGGGCCTGCACCGCACTGGCGCACCTGGGCGAACGCGCCGAACCCGCCATTCCGAAGCTGCTTGATACCCTCAGCTCGCATGACCTCTGGCTCCGGGTGAAGGCCACTGAAGCGCTGGCGGCCATTGGCGAACCGGCCAAGGAGAAGGCCTTGCCCGTTCTCCTCAAAAGAATGGCGATCGGCCCCACTGCGGAGGATCCACGCGCCATGGAGCAACGTTACATCGTCGCTGCGCTGTTTCACCCAAGAACCGGGATGCTGCGGCGCTCCATCGAGGGTGTGGATCGGGGGCTCCTGCTCGCTGGAATCGAGTCCGCCCTGCAGAATGAAGATGGTTGGACCCGCGGTAATCTGGCGCCGCTCTACGAAAAATTGTCGCTTGAGGGACTGCGGCCCATTCTGCCCGCCGTCAAACGTGCGACTCTGGAACCCTCCAGAAGCGGAATCATGTTCGATGGTCAAATCCAGGATGCCGGGCTTGAACTCCTGAGTAGAAACCTCATTGACGAGGGGATCGAAATGATCGCCACCCACATCCGAACGCAGAAAAAGCACGGCAGTCGCAAGAGGGTGCCGAAATACATCGAGATGCTGAAACGTTACGGCACGCATGCACAACGCGCCATCCCCCTGCTTGAAGAAGCGGAGCACTACTTCGAACTGGAAGATTTCCCCCAATGGGCCAAAGAGGAAAAGCTCGCCTCCCTGCGCAAGGGGATCCGGGAAATCAAGGAACTGAAGGAGACCCCGCCACTTGTTGAACTCGAGCGCTAGTCACTCTTGTGAGCCGGGGAAATTGGGCCCCCGTTTGATGGAGTCTTTTTGGACTTGGAGTTGGTCGCCCTTCACCCATCGGGATCCGCGGTTTTTCAGGAGATCCACCATTTTGCCGCGCCATGCCCGGCGCAACTCAGCATGCCTTGGATCCTGTGACAGATCCGTCATTTCGTCGGGATCCACTTTCAGGTCAAAGAGCTGTTCCTTGCCGGTCAGCGTGAAATAGATGTATTTGTAGCGACCATCGGTGAGGGCGACCCAGGCATTGTCATCGACATATCCCCGGCTGTGCTCCAAATCGAGAATCGTCCGCTACCGGGTGCCGTCTTGCAGCGCTTTGAGCATGTTTCTGCCATCGATCCTGACCGGAATCGAAATTCCTGAGGCAGCAGCAAAGGCCGGGAAGATGTCTCTCATTTCAACCAGTTCGGAGGCGTTCCGGCCGCGCTTGGCTTGGATCTTCATCGATTCCGGCCAACGGATGATCATGGGCACATGGACCGAGGCCTCGTAGGGCCGGGTCTTCCGCCACATCTGGTGATCTCCCATCATGTTTCCATGATCCGAGGTGTACAGGATCAAGGGGTTCTCGAGCTGGCCGGTTTCCTCAAGCGTTTTGAGAATGCGGCCAGTCTCTTCATCCACAAACGACAGGCCGGCGGCGTAACCCACCAAGGACTCGATGATTTCCTCGTCCGGGAAAATGCCTTCCCAGGCATTCGGGAACTCGCGCAGGCTGCCGGTTTTCCCTTTGAACTTTTCCTTGGCCCAGTCCCCTGCCTTGGGTAACGGCACCGCTTGTTCCAGCACCTGTGATGGGTGCTTGGAGGAGAGGTGAACGGCGATACTTCGATTGCCTGTGCTAGGAATGGCAACAGATGCCTCGGAGCTTTTGGATTGAGGGTCCGCGTGTTTCGGGTCACTACTCGATGGCCTTCTGTCAATCGAACCCCACGGCACACCATGTTCCAGACCTCCAACCGCCTTCCAGCCATTGCCACCGCCCTGCTCGCCGGTGCGCTTTCTTCGAACGCGGCCATCATCGCCACCGAATACTTCAACGGCTATGGCGCGTCGGCGACGTATACCGGCGGTCTCAGCGGGGGCACCGGCTGGACCTCGAACTGGAGCCCTTCGGACGCCAGTTATGAGCCGGGCAGCAGCCTTTCCTACACTGCCACCGGCTACGACAACTCGGCCAACCTGTCCGGAGCCAGCGATGGGGCTGCGACCGGCACGGGGAATGTGACCACCGACCCGACCACCGCCTACCGGACATTTGACGATGGCGACGCCAGCACGATCTGGATCAGCTCCCTGATCTCGATGGATGGGTCGGATCGTGCGGTTCTTTGGATCGATGCGACGAGTTCGACTCCCGCCCACTTCATCGGGGTGCTCGATGGCCAGATCGTGATGCGCTACAACGACGGCAGCTCGAACACCATCGGAACCGTGGGCGCGTGGGGGAACAACACCAACCCGAACGGCAACGCGACCTTCACCTCCGGGACCGCCCTGCTGCTTGCCAAGGTCGAAGTGGCCAACGGCGGCAATGACACCTTCAGCTTCTGGTTTAATCCGGATCTATCGGGCGGCGAAGCCGGCCTTGGGACCGCCACGATCTCCGCCCCTGCGGGTGCGGACCTCTTCGGTGACGAGATTGGGGGTATCGGGATGCTGATCGTCGGGGACGAGGGCGGCAACGAATACATCGACGCGCTCCGGGTCGGCACCACCTTTGCGGATGTCGTTCCCGAACCCTCCATGGCACTCCTCGGTGGACTGGGGCTTCTGGCGCTTCTGCGCCGCCGCCGGTCCTCGTGAAACCACCGTGACGCTGCCACCATCCGAATCTGATCGCCAGCCATGAGAGCCACCCGGAAAGCTTTGCTGATCCTCGGCGCACTCCTGACAACACCCGCGCACGCGGAACTCATCGCCGCCGAGTTCTTCAACGGCTACGGCACCTCGGAGATACTGGCCGACGAACAGGGTCTCCAGTCGACCCTCACCGGCGGCATCGGCTGGGACGATGCCTGGTATGCTGGTGATAAGAAGTATGTGCCCGGGACCAGCCTGTCCTACAGCGCCACCGGCTATGACAATTCCGGCAACCTAGACGGCACCGGTGATGGGGCGTTTGCCTATGCGGGCAACCTGAACCCGGGCAACACGCCTTATGCCATTCCGTCCACCATCATACGCGACTTCACAACGGCCTCGCAAACCCTCTGGATCAGCGCCCTGATCTCCATCGATGAAACCTGGGACCGCGCCATCCTCTGGATCGACGCAAACACCACCGACGGTCAGGGCAACGACTTCGTCGGGGTGCTGGATAACAACATCCACATGCGCTATGACGGCACCAACCTCGCCACGGCCGGAACGCCGGCCACGGGCACCCACCTTCTGCTGGTGAAGGTGGAACTCGACGTCAGCGGCGCGAACGACCGGCTAAGCTTTTGGTTCGATCCCGACCTCTCGAGTGGAGAGTCCGGACTGGGAACTGCGACATACACAGACGACTCGTCGGACACCTTCGGCTCGTCGATCGACGGTATCGGGGTGTTGCTGGTGAACAGGGATTCCGATGGGTCGGGCGGGTATGTCACCGACTCGGACACCGAGGTGGAGAACGGTGAGCTGATCGACGCGATCCTGGTGGGCACCACCTTTGACAATGTGATCGCTCCCCCGCCAGCAGCGCTGGAGATCACCTCGATCACCAAGACGGGCAACACGGTGACGATCGGGTTCACGGGAGCGGAAGGCGCAAGCTACGGACTGAACAAATCCACCAACCTCGACTTCACGACTCCTGACATCGTCGACACGACAAGCGTTTCGGGAGGCAGCGGGACGCTTGAGGACACCGGCGCGACGGAAGACGCTGCGTTCTACCGGGTGGAGTCCCAGTGACCATGAATACCTTTCCGCGCCTGACCTTGGGGCTCGTCGGGTCGATGCTCATCGTCCAATCCCAAGCGGACGTCATCGCCACCGAATACTTCAACGGCTATGGCACGTCGGAGATCATCTCGAATGGCGGCAATCTCAACGGTGGCACGGGTTGGTCCGGCGCGTGGACGAGTGCGGACGAGAAATACCTGCCCGGAACGAGTCTGTCCTACACCGTCACGGGCTACGACAACTCCGAGAACTTGAGCGGAGCCAGCGACGGGGCGTTGGCCTACGCCGGCAACCTTCCCGTCCCAAGCGGATCCACCATCGTCCGGGAATTCACGACCAGCGCCACCACGCTCTGGTTCAGCGCCCTGATCTCGATCGACGAGGTGGCGGACCGGGCCATCCTCTGGATTGATTCCAGCGGAACGGCTGCGGGCAACGACTTCGTCGGGGTGCTCGATGGCAACATCCAGATGCGCTACAACGGCAACAATCTCACCACGGCCGGAGCCCCGGCCGTGGGCACCCACCTGCTGCTGGCCAAGGCGGAACTCAATGTCAGCGGCTCGAACGACCGGCTAAGCTACTGGTTCGACCCCGATCTTTCGGCCGGCGAAGCGGGACTGGGACCGGCGGCCTACTCCCAGGCGGACGCCGACACCTTCGGGACCACAATCGACGGGATCGGGGTGTTGCTGCGCGATGATGATCCGGAGGTGGTCAACGGCGGCGAACTGATCGACGCGATCCGTGTCGGCACCACCTTTGCCGATGTCACCGACCCGGAGGACCCGCCACCGCCACCGCCGCCGATCCGCGCCAGTGACGGCTTCCCGAACATCCTCATCCTGCTCGCCGACGACATCGGCTACGAGGCACTCGGGGCCTACGGCGGCCAGGATTTCAACACCCCGAATCTCGACTCCATGGCCGCGCAGGGCCTACGCTTCACCCGTGCCTACACCAGCCCTGCCTGCACCCCGAGCCGGGTCAGCATGCACACCAGCCTTCACACCACCGAGCACGGTCAGACCTCGACCCTGCCGGTCCACCTTGGCAAGAACGTGTCGGTCAAATTCCAGGCGATGCCGACCTTTGCGCAATTGCTGCAGGCGCGTGGCTACCAGACCAGCACGACCGGCAAGTGGCAGCTCGCGACCCTGACCTTCCACCCGAACCACATCGCCGATGCCGGCTTCGATTCGTGGTGCGTCTGGCAGATCTGGGACGGCAGCGCCAAGACCGAGCGCTATTGGAACCCCTACTTCAACCGCGACGGCACCGTGCTCAACGACATCTCGGACCGCTACGGCCCGGATGTGCTGGAGGAATATGTGTGGGAGCGCATGACAACCGCCCGGGACGCAGACGAGCCCTTTCTCATCGTCCACAACATGCTGCTGCCTCACGACCCGATCACCGAGACGCCACGTTGCAAGGCTCACAGAGCCTGACCGGATGGGAGGCGGCCGACACGATGCTCGACCTCCAGGCCGCCCCGGCCCTCAACCGCAGCTTCGTCGAGACCAGCTACCAATGGCCGGAGGAGAGCCCCCTCCCTGACCGGCTGATGCTTCGTTTCGACGCTTCCGGATTCGGATTCGAATAGGCTGGCTGGACTCGCAACACGGTTGGAATCCCTTGGAGCGTCCGGCGCAATCGTTGGACAGGCAATGAGTACGGACAACCGACGGGCCGAGTGACGAGCGCCGGGCGAGAATGGGCCGTGCCCACCTGTCGGAATGGGGGACACAGCTTCGCGCGCTTGTTCGCGGTTGTGAGATCGACCGTATGGGGGCGGTTTTACCTGCTGGCGTTGTTGGAATCCTATGGGGCGGCATCGGCGCGCCAATGCTGCGCAATAACAAAAGGACCGGGAAAACCCGCGGATTCTCCACTCATCACTGGATGTCTGCGTGATACCGCAGCCCCACCCTAATTCGGCAGGTCGCGCAGGCCTTGCGGAGAGCTCTCGCTTTCTTCGATCGCCTTGAGGCCGGCGTCGAATCCCTGGAAGAACCTTTCGGTGGCCCATTGGGGAAAATGGATCGCCTTGCCGGGGCCGAGATTTTCGGAATAGTATGCGCGGGCCTCCCGGAGCTTCGGCAGCACCGCCTTCGCCTCGTCGCCGTAACTCGCGAGCAGGTTCATGAGCAGGACGATGCGATTCTCGGATCCGTGCTCTTTCATGGTCCTGATGTAATCGGCAAGCACCTCGACACCCTCGCGGTAGCGATACCGAGTCAGCAGTTCGACCCCGGTCTCGCGGATTTCGGCATTGAACATGATGCCACTCGGAGCCGGGTTCCCGACACCCCACACAATATCGGGCCACAGACCATCGAGCTGCTCCTCGTCCATCAGCTTCAGGCACTTGGAGACGAGCATGCGGACCTGACCGTGCGGACAGCGCAGGATGCGCTTGATGGCTGCCGCCAGCTTCGCCTCATCGACCCCATCGAGGTCACTCCGGATCAGCCCAATGGGCTCGCCGTTCACGCCGCCTCCCCAGAGAAGGAAGCTCATGTAGCGTTGGTTCATGTCGCGCGGATCGTCCGGCTCGTCGCACACCGCCAGATCGAGGATCACCGGCACGGCCTTCTCGCGCGCGGGCTGTCCGATCGCGCACAGCGCGCAGCCGGCGCGGAAGCGGATCCACAAATCGTCGTGCCCGAGGAGGGCAACCAGCATGTCGATGGCCGGCTCGGCCTTGGCACCCTGCGATTCAAGGCCGTAGATGCCCCCCAGAAGCGTTTCGCGATCCTTGCTGAGAAGAAGTTCCATCAGCTGCGGGATGATGTCCTCGTTCTTGCGCGCCAATGCATCGGCGGCGCGGATGCGTTGCGGCGTCGACCAGGTCCCCAACTTGCGGAAAAGCTGCTCGACGCTGAGTTGGTCCCACGGATCGATGTCCACCTTCCCCTCGCGCAGCCAGACGCTGTAGTCCGCGCCCGCCTCGAGAGTCTTCGCAAGCCGCTCGCCGGTGAGCGCGTTCATTTCCCTTTGCCCCTTGCCGGTGATGTGGAGCTTGCGCAGGTTCATGGCATACATCAGCACCCGCGCTCCCGTGGTGTCCCAGCCGGGAGTGGTGTGCTCGGGGCCCGACATGCCCGCGCCTCCCTGATACATGAAGCTGCCGTCCCAGCGTCTTTCGAGGTCGTAGAACCAGTGCATCTCACGCAGGAAGGCGGCGGTGGCCTCGGGCCCGGCGCGCATCGCTCCGAGCGGCCCCCACAGCATGCCCCAGTAATTTCCGGTGTGGCCCTCCTCGCGTTGGAGGTAGGAGGCGACGGTCATGCGCGCCCAGTAATCGTAGGACTTCGGCCGATCCAGCAGATCGAAGAAGATCACCGCCAGCGACGAGCGGCCGTTGCTGTCGTGCACCGTGTCGGGAATCCCATCGCCGTAGGGAATGCTGCCCTTATCGACATGGGTGGAGAAGAAGATGTCGGTCTTGCCGATCGCCTCGGCGACCACCGGATCGTCGATGCCGCACTGCTGGTTGAGCAGCAGGGAAACGCCCACCGAAAGCGAGGGCTGGCTCATCGCGCCATAGCCGATGCAGATGCCGTTCGGGCCGGCGTTGGTGTGGCCCCAGGTGCCGGCGAAGCTCTGACCCTTGGCGAAATACAGAGCCATCGCACGAATCTCGGGCAGCACCTCCTCGTCCCCGGTCAGCAGGTAGTATTCGGAAAGAAGGATGTTCATGTAGCCGACGGTCCACGAGGACATCTTGGTGTCCTCGAGCGGTTCGAGGCTGCGGCAGAAGTCGCGCACCATGGGAAGGTACTGCGGGTCGCCGGTGGAGAGCAGGGCAAGCGCGTTGACGTAGCCCGGGATGTTCTTCTCGAGCCCGCGCCGGGCGATGGCCTGGCAAGCGTCGTCGAGAATTCGCGCGGACTTGGGACAATCGAAGGGCGAGAGCGCGCTGTAGCTGCCCATCACCCCGATCTCCAGTTCCACATCCTCCACCTTGCCTTCGCGCCAGCGCTTGAGTTTCAGGATGCCGCCGTTCTCCTCCTTCTCCGCCTCGGTGACGGCCCGCCCGAAGGCCTTGCGGGCGTCGTCCCGGAAATAGTCGCCTCCGGCACCGAGGATCACATCGCCGACCTCGAGTTTGCCATCCGCCGGCGAACCCGGATCGACCTTCGTCACGAGGATCTGGCGGGCCAGGGTGGTCTGAAGGCGCATCGCCCACATCCATCCGCGCAGGCCCGTCGGCCCAAGGGTCCAGTCATGCTTGTCATCCGGCAGGCCGCCCTTGGTTAAATCAGGGACTGGAGTGAAGGAGTCCTTGCCCCTGGCGGTCAGGCCGGGGATCTCGGTGAGGAACTCCGGCGGATCCCCAGCCGACCCCTGCAAGCTCGATACAAGCGTGCCAACGGCCACGGGCAGAACCTGACATGAGAAACGGGATGATCGGTGCACCGCTGGAAGCTCGGCTTTGGCGACGCTTCGGGCAAGTTCAACCCCGACGGCGACTGATACCGGATCTGCATCAGAAACCGGAGCCCTGCCAAAGTGCCGTTCGATCCATGCGGAGTCCCCACGGCATTTGAAAGTGGTGGGAATGATCGAAGGACCCACGGGCTCTGGGTCAACGGAACCATCCGAGCAAGCTCAATCTCCGCGGAGAGGGATCGCGGAACCTGCATGAGGGACCCAAGCCGAATCGCTCTGCCTCAAGCCCGGTGATCGAGCGTCCCGATGGGACGGCACATCCAAGCCGGGGTGCTTCAGCCCCCGGATTGATGGGGCGGATTCCTTCGTCGGGAACCGACGATGCAGGTTCCAGGAGCCGGTTTCCCGATGTCTCGTCGGTTCCCGACGGGAAAATCCGACTGCGGATTCCGGGCGCTGAAGCGCCCGGCTGGGATGCGTGGTCCCTCCGGGACCGGCCCGGAGCTGTGCGCTCAAGGAAGTGCCATTCAACCTGCGCCCCTGCCCCGCCGGCTGAATGGGTCGCGTCCGGAAAGTCGCTTTCTGTCTCAAACAAGGTAACAGACGTTTCCACAGTTTCCATTGAAGTGCCGCCTGGACTTCGGTCAGTTGATAGGCGGTCAGGCCCTCCACGCCAATCCTCGGCCACACTTGGAACTCAACTTCCTCTCTTAATTCAATGAAACGCAACGTCCTTCCAATCTTCGCCCTCGCCCTGGCTACCGTCCCGTCAGGAGAGGTTGAAATCACCCTGGAAGCCTTGTCGAATACCCAACTCCCTGGTCATCGCGTCGCTCGGCATGGGCGGCGACGGCAACACGGCCAATGTCCTGAGTGTGAACGCCGATCCTCCGTTGACCGAAAGCAGTGCCACAAGAAGCAGCACCAGCAATTGGGACGGTCATGTGACGGGATACGCCCAGGCCGCCTCGCCCGGACTTGCCAGATATTCGTTCAGCGGCGGCAGCACCACGGGCGTCCACACCATCGCCGCGGAGTTCAAGGGCGCCCTCCTTTCGGCCTATGCCACCTGGGCGGAGGCCAACGCCCCTACAACCGGTGATGATCCCGACGCCGACGAGGATGGGGACGGCGTCTCCAACGGCCTCGAGTGCGTGCTCGGGGGAACCATCGCCACCAACGACCTCGACAAGTTGCCCGCGCTCGAACACGACGGCACCGACATGACCTTCACCTTCCGGCGTGATCGCACTTCCAAGGACGGCTCCGCGGTTCCGACGATCGAGGTGAGCGCCGACCTCGTCACCTGGAACACCCCGCCCTCTCCATACGCAGTCTCCGACACCGACACCGGCGGGGTGATCAACCCTGGCGTCGCAGTGGTCGAGAACAGTCCCTCGGGCTTCGACACCGTGACCCTGACGGTTCCCATGTCACCGGACACGAGAAAGTTCGCCCGCCTCAAGGTGTCGGCAACCCCGTGATTCCACCCCCTGTTTGAGACACTCCATGGCTGGCTCCCAGCATTCCTCTATTCTACTTTCGGTGACAGCCGACCGCGACTATCTTCTGGCACGCAACGCCCTTTGATCATGCAATTTTGGCCAAGGTTGGAAGATATTGACGAAAGGTCTTCGAGTACGTCTTCCGACACCTCAAGAAGATGATCGAATGAGTGTTAAACGCGAACACCCCAGAATCAACAACGACGAACGGCATGCGATCTCAAGGGAAGACTATCCCGCATCGAAGGTTGATGGATTGATCAAAGCGAGCACCAATGGGCGTTGCCCTACCTCCTTGTTCATCAAGGGCATCAGCGAGGCAGTTATCGACGTCCGTGGTGACTTGATTACCGTCGAATTCAATGGCGGCTGGGTCGAGACAATCCAGGTGCGGGCGCCAGAAGCACTCGAAACCTACCGCGCGGAGTTCCTGGCGATGATTTCGGAAACCGTGACCAAGATTGGGGAGCTTTCTTACTACAAGGGCCGTCATGATGCGAGATCTGCCATGTTCGATGCTGTGTGAGCGAGCCACTGTACAGTTCCGCACAAGCATCTCTCTTTAGTGCCATATTTTGATCACAGTCACCCCACAGGCCGGGGACCTTGTCAGGGGAGGAGAGTGCGCTGGTGCCGGGTTGACCCCGCCGGCGCGCAACACCCTGTCGCACGCCAATCGGCAACGCGACGCCCTGTTCATCGAGAAGCTCTTCTGGCCGGTGCTCGGCCATCTCCAGCACGCCAGCCCCTCCTTTGCCACCGGACGGGAGGGCAAGGGGCTCTTGCGGCGCTTCAAGGTCAGGATCCACGCGGTGGACTCGACGGTCATGGAGCTGGTCGCCAACTGCATGGACTGGGCCCGGCACCGCCGCCGCAAGGCGGCGGCCAAGATGCACCTGCGGCTGGACCTGCACAGCTTCCTGCCGGGCTTCGCGGTGGTGGACACCGCCGCCCACAACGACAACAGGCGGGCCCGGAAACTCTGCTCGGGCATACAGCCCGGAGAGATCGTGGTCTTCGGCAGGGCTTACCTCGACCTCCTCCACCTCTCCGACCTCGACGCACGCGGCGTGTGGTGGTTCACCCGCGCCGGGGAGAACCTCAAGTGGCGCGCCCTCAAAGATCTCACCAAGACCCACGTGAACATCCTCAAGGACCAGATCGTCGTGCTACAGGGCAAGTGCAAAGGGATGCGCATGCGCCGCGTCGAGGCGTGGGTGGAGGTCGATGGCGAGTGGCGGGTGCTGGTCTTCCTCACCAACAACCTCGCGTGGAGTCCGCGATCGGTATGCGACCTCTACCGCCGACGCTGGGACATCGAGGTGTTCATCAAGCAGGTCAAGCCGAGTCTCAAGCTATCGAGCTTTCTCGGCCACAGCGCCAACGCGGTGCGCTGGCAGGTGTATTCGGCGC
>ERZ869936.1145-NODE-1145-length-20356-cov-6.903207_pt1 | contig 20356 bp, 16 predicted proteins | sample MGYA00520876_ERZ869936 | MGnify/ENA primary metagenome ERZ869936 (study PRJEB32218, sample SAMN09650985) | biofilter metagenome | isolation source: enrty point of leading RO module | place: Saudi Arabia: Thuwal, RO plant located on Red Sea | collected 2016-02-17 ...
CCATCATAAAGAAAATAATACCCGAAACAATACTCATCATGGCACCAACACTCACGCCTTTATCGGCAACCAAAAACTGAATTCCCCACAATACACCTCCAAGAATTAAGAAAACAGAAATGGGTAAAAATATTTTCATTGGGTTAAAGAGAATTACGATACTTAGTATGTGGCGAATGGTTTCAAAGGCCGTGATGGTAGATATTTTGCTTTTTCCTTCTGTTCTAGGTTTAATATTAATAGGCGTTTCCAATACTTTTCTTTTTTTGCTGATAAACACCATTGCTATGATATCACAAAACGCATAGCCATCCGGGCAAAGAGATATATAGTTTTTGGCTATTTGAGTTTCAAACATCTTCAAGCCGGAATTAATATCATAAATGTTGAGCGGTAAAAGAATTTTGGCTATGCCTCTAATAATTCCTTTTCCAATGGCTCGATACCAATTTTCTTTGTGTCCTTTTCTACTTCCCACTACCATATCTGCATTTTGTTGTAGAAAATAGTCGTACACTTTTTTTACATCTTGCGTATAATGTTGGCCGTCTGCATCAATAGTAACCGCATATTTGGTAGTACAGTTCCTAATTCCTGTTTTTACAGCCCCTCCATATCCCATATTTACTTTGTGATGAAAACTTTTTACTTGTGGGTGACTAACTCCGCTTAATACATCAGCAGTATTGTCACTTGAGCCGTCATTAACAATAATTAAATTGCATTTATTTACAGATACAAAATCAAGTAGTTCAGGCAAAAAGCTTTTTAAGCTTTCTTGTTCATTGTATGCAGGTATAATAATTGTTAAATCTTGCATTAATTTTATTTTTTCAATAGGATATTATTCCGTAAATTTAGCTTAAAATTATAGTGACATACAAACATTGTTCAAGTTTATATGTTTTTTATTATGAATAATTATTAATGGATACCACAACTTTAACTCTAACCGATAGCTTAAAACAGTACTTTGGCTTTGATAAATTTAAAGGTCAACAGGAAGCCATCATCCAGAATTTACTGGATGGCAATGATTCTTTTGTGATTATGCCTACCGGTGGCGGAAAGTCACTTTGTTATCAATTACCTGCGCTTATCAGTGAAGGAACTGCCATAGTAGTTTCTCCGCTCATTGCTTTAATGAAAAACCAGGTAGATGCTATCAGAGGAGTTTCTACAGATGACGGTGTAGCCCATGTGCTCAATTCATCACTTAACAAAACTGAAATAAAACAAGTTCGTTCTGATATTACCTCAGGAAAAACTAAACTTTTATACGTTGCTCCTGAATCGTTAAACAAAGAAGAAAATGTAGAGTTTTTTAAACAAATCAACATCTCTTTCTTTGCCATTGATGAAGCACACTGTATTTCTGAGTGGGGACATGATTTCAGGCCGGAATACCGAAGATTAAAACCTATTATTGAAGCCATTGATAATGTTCCTATTATTGCGTTAACTGCTACCGCCACACCTAAAGTTCAGGAAGACATCATGAAGAACTTAGGCATGGATTCCGGTGCTAAAGTTTTTATCGACTCCTTTAATCGACCAAACCTTTACTACGAAATACGTCCAAAGCGTAATGTTGAAAAGGAAATGATTAAGTTTATTAAACAACATCCGGGCAAGTCGGGTATTGTATATTGCTTGAGCCGTAAAAAAGTAGAGGAAATTGCAGAAATATTATCCGTAAACGGAATTAAAGCACTTCCTTATCATGCGGGAATGGACTCAAGCACAAGAGCCAAGCATCAAGACATGTTTTTAATGGAAGATGCTGATGTGATTGTTGCCACAATTGCTTTTGGTATGGGAATAGACAAACCGGATGTAAGATTTGTTATTCATCATGACATTCCTAAAAGTTTAGAAAGTTACTATCAAGAAACGGGAAGAGCCGGAAGAGATGGCGGTGAAGGAAAGTGTGTGGCATTTTACAGTTATAAAGACATTGAAAAACTTGAAAAGTTTTTGCACGGCAAACCTGTTGCAGAAGTAGAAATAGGAACTCAGCTGATTTTAGAAATGGTTTCTTATGCGGAGTCTGCTATTTGTAGAAGAAAGCAAATACTTCATTACTTTGGAGAGCACTTTAATGAGGAGCTTTGTATTGAACAAGGCGGCTGTGACAACTGCTGTAACCCTAAAGAAAAATTTGAAGGACAAGATGATGTTAAAACAGTACTTGAGGTTGTTTTAGCTTTAAAAGAACAGTTTAAATCAAAATATATTTCTGCTTTTATTTCCGGAAAAATGATTCCGGACATTTCTACATTTAAGCATGAAAATCATCCTTTAATGGGTATTGGCAAAGATGAAGACGGCAAAAAAGATGACCGTTACTTTGAGGCTGTTATCAGACAATGCTTAATTGCAGGGCTTATCCACAAAGAAGTAGAGAATTACGGAGTTTTAAAAGTTACTAAAAAAGGAAAAGAATTTATTGAAAAACCACATTCATTCATGCTAATTAAAGAACATGAATATGAAGGTGATGATGATGACAGCGCCATTATTTCCGGTGGTAGTGGTGGTGCTTTAGATGAAACACTCTATAACATACTCAAAGACTTACGTAAAAAAATTGCGAAACAAAAAGAACTTCCTCCTTACGTTATATTTTCCGACCCATCGCTAGAAGAAATGTGTTTACGTTATCCTATAAATATGGAAGAACTGGTAAACATTGCCGGAGTGGGTGCCGGTAAGGCTGAAAAGTTTGGTAAAGAGTTTATTACTGTAATCGGTAAATATGTTGAAGAAAATGACATAGAACGTCCTACCGATATGGTAATGAAATCGGTAGTAAATAAATCTGGTTTAAAAGTATTTATTATTCAAAGTATTGATAGAAAGCTTACCATTGAAGATATTGCTAAAGCAAAAGGCAAAGAGCCAATTGAAATTATTGAAGAAATTGAACATATTGTTCATTCAGGAACCAAAGTAAATTTAGATTATTACATCAACGACTTAGTTGATGAGGAATATCAAGAAGAGGTTTTTGAGTATTTTGCAGAAACAGAAGAAGATGACATTGAAGCTGCCTTTGAAGAATTTGAAGGAGCTTATACCGAAGAAGAAATGCGATTACTCAGAATCAAATTCTTATCAGAAATGGGGAACTAAATCATGCAAAAACTTTTTCTATTTGTTGTTATCAGTTTTATTTCATTTTCTTGTTTAAAGAAGAAATATACCGTTGATGCTTATATTTATTATACGCCAAACTGCTCTGCTATAAACGGCTATATTGTTATTCCAAGCTCTACAGATTCTATAAGGGTTTACAAGCACAATATTGACAGTGAATTTCAACAGCCAAGACTACCCGTAAAAGTGGTTTATGTAAAAGATAACAACCAAAACAATGTTCAGGAAGCAGGTTGTGCTATCGGTGAAGTGATTAAAATAAAAGAGATAGAAAAAAGATAAAGCACTTTTTGTTTGTATTCGAATAAGGCATTTCCTTTCTTTGCAGACTTATTTTTCTAATATGAAAGTCATTGAGCACATCAATAATTCTAAAAAAACGCTTTTTTCATTCGAAATTTTACCCCCATTAAAAGGAAGTCAAATCCAATCTATATATGATGGAATTGACCCATTAATTGAATTTAAGCCCGCATTCATAAACGTTACTTATCATCGTGAAGAGTTTATGTACAAAAAAAGAGAGAAAGGGTTTTTAGAAAAAATATCTATTAAAAAAAGACCTGGAACAGTGGGTATTTGTGCGGCTATTATGAATAAATATCACATTGAAACTGTGCCACACTTAATTTGTGGAGGCTTTTCTAAAGAAGAAACCGAAAACGCTCTTATTGACCTCAACTTTTTAGGAATAAATAATGTGCTTGCTTTAAGAGGTGACGCCATAAAAACAGAGGCCAACTTTGTGCCTGAGCCTGACGGTAACGAACATGCCGTTGATTTAGTAAAACAAATAGTGGATTTGAATAACGGCAGGTATTTAGATGAAGACATTAACAACCCTGCCCCTACAGACTTTTGTATTGGCGTAGCCGGTTATCCTGAAAAACACTTTGAAGCACCCAATATGGAAAGCGACATGAAGTATCTAAAGCAAAAGATTGATGCCGGTGCCGAATACATTGTTACACAATTGTTTTTCGATAACAAAAAGTATTTCGATTTTGTAGACTTGTGTAGAAAGCATGGCATTAATGCGCCCATTATTCCGGGTTTAAAGCCATTGACACAACTACGCCACTTGCAGTTTTTACCTAAGTTCTTTAAAATAGACATTCCTGATGCGCTTTCTAAAGAAGTAGAAAAATGTAAAACCAACGAAGAAGTTGCACAAGTAGGTGTTGAGTGGAGTACTATGCAAGCCAAAGAGTTAGCACAACACCATGTGCCATGCATCCATTTTTACACCATGGGAAAATCTACTGCGGTTAAAACAATAGCAAAGGAAGTTTTTTAGCTTTATTTTCAGGAAAAAGCAAAATTTATTTTTTTGTTCCAACCTTTACGTATTAACTTTCGTCTAATTTATATATGACTATATATGCTGTCAGTGAAAAATTGTAATACATACAGCTGCTTGCTTCGATCAATTTATTTGGTTTTGGTATTTGCATTCTTTTTTTTGAGCTTTTCTTCTTGTAAAAAAAGAAGAAAGTGGAAACTACCAACTGATGTAGAATTTAAAATGGATATGAATCGGGCCGCTAGTATTAATGGAAATTTGGTTTGGACAAAAGGAAACATCTTAATTTCAAATTTTACATTTGACGGAAAAAGAGAGCAAGGTGAGGATGTCTTCTTCATAAAAGAGTACCCATCAGGTTTAAATTTGTTTTTTGACCAAAATCAAAGTGTTGAGGAATTAAAATTTGAAATCCCACAGGGAAATTATACCAAAATAGAAATTTCATATAAAACTCATGGAGACCAAGATGATAAACATATAAAAGTTGAGGGAACCTATCAAAACACGATAAATTCAACTACATATCCGGTAGTTTTTGAGTTTGAGGCTGAAGAGTATTATAGTATTGTTGCCAAAACTTCAGCCGGCAATACCCAGGTTACATTAGATAAAGACAAAGCATCTTATGTTATTATTAAAACAGATCCAGCATATTGGTTCCAGGCGGTTAGTACTAATATGATGGATAATGCAGACATTTCAATTGTAAATAGTGTACAAACTATCATAATTAATGATTCAAATAATGAAGATATTTATGACGCTGTTAGAGATAGAATGGATGATGATGTAACTACTGCTACTTTTTATAATTAATTTAACTTGAGTAACTCAAAAGACATATTAAGTTACAGCGATATCGACCTAATAAAAGGTTGCATTGATGATGATAGGCACTTTCAAGAAGCCTTGTACAAAAGATTTGCAAATAAAATGTATAATATAAGTCTAACCTACTCCTTTGATGAGCAAGAAGCTTCGGATATCATGCAAGAAGGATTTATCAAGGTTTTTAGAAATATACACACGTTTAATAATAATGGCTCACTTGAAGGTTGGGTAAGAAAAATAATAGTTAATACTGCATTAGACTTTTATAGAAAAAGAAAAAGAAAAGATGAGGTTTTTGAAAACAATTACTCTTCTGAGTCCGCAAGTGTAGAAGGTGTCTTGGATAATATAAATGCAAAAGACATTGTCCGTTTAGTAAACCAACTTCCTATAAAAGCTTCAATGGTGTTAAAACTATATGCCATTGAAGGATACAACCACAAAGAAATTGCCGAAATAATGGAAATTAGTGAAGGCACTTCCAAATCCCAGTTAAACAGAGCTAGAATATTATTAAAAGAAGCTATTGCAAAAAAAGATGGACAGTAAGTCGTTTGAAAATAGCATAAAAAATAGTTTTGAGTCTGCTAATAACAGCTTACCTAATAACCTATGGGAAAATTTGTCTGATAAGTTATCTCATAATGATGCTTATTTAGACAAAAAAGTTAAAGAAAGTTTTGAAGAAAAGGAGACAACTCCGCCAACAGTTATCTGGGAATCAGTAAACAGACAATTACACATTGATAGTATTTGGAAAACAATTGCTGTGAGACTTGACCGTCACGCTATTAAATTTTATAAAAAAGAGCTTGCTCTCCTTATAGGCATAATTATAGCTTTGCTAACCACACACTATTATTTAAACGATGTTAATAATGGTTTTTTAGAATACAAAAGTAAAGCTGATAAAGTAGCTTTAAATAAAAGAAGTAAGTCAAACTCATTCTCCCCTATTACTAATTCTGCTGTTACAAGTGTTTCAAAAAGTAATGTGCCGAATGAAAAAAATTATAACTCTCCCCATAAAAATATTAACGCTGTTGCTACTAAAAAAACCTCAAAGAATAAGCCTATCATTAAACAGATTCAAAAAAATGATGATTTAAACCCGCAATTCGTTGATGATGCTAAATTATTGAGAAGTAAAACAACACTTATCCCTATCACTAGCTATACAGAACTTGATAGTATTTATATTAAACCAGCTAACTTAGAAGATAATATTGACAGTATTTCTAAATTCAAAAAAAGTGTTGAATTTGGAGTAACTACCTCTTATAATAATACTTGGGTTCTTAATAATGATGTTAGAAATAGCTTCAACCAAAATAGTCTTACTACTAGCAGGCCTTCTTTTAGTATTGATTATGGAGTTGTTCTTACTTACAATTTTTCAATGAAAAGTTCACTTTCCTCTGAGTTTTACATAAACTCTAGGTATAAACAAAGTTATTCGCAATTTTCTGAGGGATACTTAATAACAAAAAATTCAGAATCAGATTATTATAAAAGCGTTGTTTTATACGAAATGAAATTTTTACAGCACAAATATGCCAAGCCCTCATCAAACTATGTCTTAAAAGCAGGGCCATATTTTTCTGTCTTAAAAAATCAAACTCAAACTATTCATAGTAGGTTTGACCTTGTAAGTAGCTCAAAATATTCTAACATTGACTATGGATTAAGAGTTGCTGCAGGAATAAACAAAAGCTTTAGAAACCTACAACTTGGTTATGGGGTAAACTTTGAATATGGGATTAAAAACATTCTAGAGCCTAATGATTTTATAAACCCCAAATTTAACCCAACAAAAAACTTGCTTGGGGGTATTTACTTAAATGCAAGATACCGTATTTCAAAAAAATAATTTTTTCCTATTCCAACCTTTTACTCTTTTAAAACATCTTATAGATAGAAACAAAAATTTATTACTATGAAAAAAACAGTTACACTAATTACAACAACGGTTTTATTATCTACCTTAATATCTTTTACATCTTGTAAAAAAGAATATCGTAAATATGATAATAAGGAGGTAGTTCAAAACACTTATACCGGCAACATTTTTGTGACCTCAGGAGGACAAGACCCTGGTGGTGATTTTACCGGAGATGGAGATTCAGGAACGTATTCATTCGTTTGGGAAAACCCACAAAACAAAGCTTCGGTTAATTTTGATGTAACTACTTCTGCCGGAGGATCAGTACAAGTTATAGTAAATGATGCTAAAGGAGTTGAGGTATTAAACGAAACTAGGCCTAATGGCGCAGACGATACTTTTTCGGGTGTAACACAAGAAGGTAAAAAAGGCAAATGGCTAATTACTATTAAGCTAACTAACTTTGATGGGGATGGAAGTTACTCAATTCATCCAGGTAGCTAATAGTTTTTGTTTTATAGATAGGTAAATAAAGGGGGTGCATATGTACCTCCTTTATTTTTTTTAATACATTTTTATTATAAAGTATTCCTATTCAACTCTTTACAAAATAATTTAAAAAATAATTTTTCCTATTCCAACCTTTCCCTCATTTGAAACATCTTATATATAGAAATCAATAAAATAAAAATCATGAAAAAACAACTAATAGTAACACTAGCATCTATTTTTATTTCATCTGCAGCAATTACAAGCTGTAAAAAATATGAAGAAGGTGGGCCGGTTAAAAAGGCAGATAAAATAATTGTTAAAGAATGGGCTAGAGAAAGGGCATACAAAGATGGCTCTCCTGTTGAAGAAGTACAGGAAAATCCACAAATTGGTGAAGTAACAGAAAATATGATATTTAATGACAACGGAAACTACAAATCAGAAAATGGTACTGTAGCACTATCAGGAACATGGAGTCTTGAAAATAAAAACAAGCAATTGAAAATTGTAATCTCTTCTCCAAATGATAAGGCGAGCACTTATACTTATGATATTATAAAACTAACAGATGGCTCAGACGGTGAATTGATTTTCGAGCACACTTTAGACGGAAAGCTTTATCGATACGAGTGCAGATCCTCTAAATAATTTTTTCTTTTAAGGGAGAGAAATTCTCTCCCTTAATTATCATTTTTCCCCATTAACTGCTTAATGTATTTTCCCATCATATCGAATTCTATGTTTACGGAATCAGTAAGCTTAATGTATTGAATATTGGTATGCTCAAAAGTATAAGGGATAATTGCCACCGAAAAAGCTATTTCAGTTACATCAAAAACGGTAAGGCTAATGCCGTTCAAACAGATAGAACCTTTTTCTACCAACAAACCTTCATGCTTTTGCTTCAGCTCAAATCGGTAAACGTAACTTCCGTCTTGGTTGGTAACATTTTGGCATATTGCGGTTGTATCTACATGACCTTGCACCATATGTCCATCAAGTCTGTCGCCCATTTTTAAGGCACGCTCAAGGTTTACTTTATCGCCCACCTTCAATAAACCAATATTGCTTTTATCTAGTGTTTCTTTAATGGCAACTACTTCATGCTTATCGGCATCTACTTTGGTAACGGTAAGGCAAACGCCATTGTGCGCCACACTTTGGTCTATCTTAAATTCAGAAGAAATACTCGACTGAACCTGTAATACAATGTTTTCTTGATTTTTGGTGATTTCTACTACTTCGCCTAATACCTCAACTATTCCTGTAAACATACTATTTTCCGCTTCCCTGTTTTCGAATTAATTGCACATTGCCTTTTATGGTTCTAGGCACAATGCCTTCCAGCAATATTTCATTTACGGTGCAGATGTAAAAATAAACACCGTCAGAACATGGCTTATTGGTTTCGGTGTTCGTACCATCCCAATTAATATCTTTATCTGTGGTAGAAAAAACCACATTTCCCCATCGGTTAAAAATAGTTAAGTCAATAGAATCAATATATCGATAAGGGAAAGGAACAAAGAAATCATTTTTACCGTCATTACCCGGTGTAAATACATTTGGTAACACATAGTACGGACAATTATCTACGCAAACGGTATCTTTTATTACGCTTTCGTTTCCAAAAGAATCAATGGCCGTAACATAATAACAACCGGCTATACTTTCTAATGGCCCATGCTGATATACTGTATCCACTTCGGTAGAAGATGAATAAATTACTTTAAACTCTCCTTCCTTACCAAAATGATGATATACTTTATAACTCACCACATCATCAGCACAACTAAGGTTTGGATTATTCCAAATTAAAAGATTAAACTGTTCAGAACAACTATCTACAATAGCTAAGGTAGGCGGACAAGGCGCTTCCAAATCTTCAGGTGCCTTACAGGTTTTTTGTGAACGGTTAAATAATGGTTTGGTCGTTCCGGGTGTAAAATATTGTCCTTTGCTTCTTACGTAATAACAATAGCTAACGCCATTGGCCAAACTATCATCTACATAAGATTTAGTGGTAACGGTAGTCAAAGAATCATAAACTCCTGTTGCAAAGTTTCTTCTAAAAATAGTGTATTCGCTATTCGCCCAGGGAACAGTTTCATTCCAGGAAAGCGTTAACTGATTATCGGCAGGAGTAATGTTTAAGAAAATAGATTGCGCCACACTAGATTTCCCTACTAGCTGATAGCCGTTACCCGTACTATAAAAATCAATTCGATAAACATAATAATTCTGGGATGTATTCAATAAACTATCTACATAAGTAGTGTCATTAATAGTAAGCGTAGAATCAATTAGTGTGAAATTGGCAAAGTTGTTTTCGGCTCTGTAAATCAAATAATGATATGGTCCGGGATTAGCAACCGTGTCATGCTCGGTTGGCTTAGACCAGTTTACGTTTATCTTACCTAAAGTAGTACTTGTTGAATCTACATCTACATGAGTAATTAAAGGCACATCTTTTTTAAGTGTATCGCAAATTTCTACGGATGCAATACTTTCCGCATTATCTGAAAAATAAGATGTCACCATATAACAATATGCCGTTCCGGGAACTAAGCCTTTGCCATTATTATCATCTAAATAAGAAGTAGTGTTCACACCACTAATGGTTTTAATTAAAGAATAGCCTGTATAAGCAGGAACACCTGTTTCACAATAAGCAGGAGTATAACCGTAATAGTTTATTTTTCTGTAAATTTTATACCCAATAGCATTGTTACATGCTTTGTTCCAGGTAACGTTAATGGCATTTCCTTGAGGAGCAGTTTGTAGGTTAGTCGGTGGTGGTGCAATTACAGTTATTTGCACCGTTTCTAAATCTACCAATACAGGAAAGTTATCGTCTTCTGCTTTAAAGTTAACCTGATAAGGTTGCTTTCTCACATGGTCGCAATTCGTTTCCCAATAAAATGTTCCCGTTACTGAATTGGCATTAAAAGTAGGCGGAAAGAAAATAGCAGGGCTATTCGTCAACACTAATGGGCCGCCATTGGCTGTCAATTTTAGTTTGTCTTGTGGATCAGTAGGGTTAGATGCATTAACATTAAAAATTAAAGTATCGTTAGCTATTACACAAATGTCGGCAATGTCTTGAATATTTGGTGGGTCATGCTGACAAATACCCACTGTAATTTGCATATCTCTTAATACAGTACCTATTAACTTTCCATTTCTATACTCACTAATTAAAATGGCAATATTGTACTCTCCTTGTTTTTTGGGTGAGTTCCAAATAAAATCTCCGGTAATTGGGTTCAGACTAATATTGTTTGCCGGACCGGGATTTACCTGATTAGGGTAAAGATAACCCGGTATTGCACTTCCATTATTTCCTTTACAATCAATCAAAGAGTAAGCAAGGCTATCTCCATCGGCATCAAACGCACCGGGATTATGAATATATATTTTATCCAAACAAGCATTGTCTATTGGCGGGTTTAAAAGCTGAGGAGAGTTATTATAACCTAATGTCAAGGCAAAGGGGTCAATCAATAGTCTCGATTCAATATAAAATGGAACGTTTACAGAGTTCGGAATATTTTCACTACCCGCATTTCTGTTTGGGTCTAAAACTGAAATAGTATAAGAACCGGGACCGGGATAAATATGCTGTGATACATATGTATTTTTTTGAATAATAGAAGATACGGCCGTAATATTTGTCCGTTGAATAGTATCTAATGTGTTGTCTCCCCAAACTACTTCCAGCTCCGGTCTATCTGCAGGGCTATTTGGGTCGGTATAAGTAACTACCGTAATTTCATATTTAAAACCTGAAATATGTCGGTAAGTAATTTCTCCGGCTCTATTATGCGTAGCAAAGGAAACAGAAACTATTCCCAAAAAAAGAAAAAATAATATGTGTTTTAGTCCTTTCAATTAGTTACAAAAAGTCAATAAAGATACGCAATTTTGTGCGACTTATTTTGCTTGTACGTAGTAATTCTTAAATATGTTAACTTTACGCTCCAATTCAAAACATCATGAACATAAATTATATTTCAAAACTAAGCAGTAATCATCCCATTATAATACTATGTGATAAACCCGAAGACGCTCAAAAAGTTTTATCACTTAGTAAAAAAGAAGTTACTTATTTAAAAACGAAAAAAGGAAGTTGCCAACTAATGAAAGAAGGCGTTTCTATTTTTGTTGAAGTAGTTGAAAAGAAAGGCCAGGCTCATCTAACTGCTGAAGCATGGAGAAAGCAAGCTGCTAAAACCATCAGCACGTTAAATTCAGATAAAGCCGTAGAAGCAGAATTAATCAACACATCTAAAGGAAAAGACAGCCTACTAAATTATTTAGAAGGAACTTTATTGGCGAACTATCAATTCTCAAAGTATTTTACCGACAAAAAACGAGCACACACGTTAAAAACAATTTCAGTGGTTGGCAAAATGGATGCCGCTCAGGAAGAAGTGATTAGAGTAGCTAACTCTACTTGTGTTTCAAGAGATTTGGTTAACGAACCCGTATCTTATTTAAGCGCACCTCAACTTTCAGAAGAAATAAAAAAGATTGGAAAAAACTCCGGCTTTAAAGTTGAGGTGTTTGATAAAAAGAAAATAGAAACCTTAAAAATGGGCGGATTGCTTGCCGTTAATCAAGGAAGTATTGACCCTCCTACTTTTAATATTTTAGAGTGGAAACCAAAAAATGCCAAAAACAAAAAACCAATTATTTTGGTTGGAAAAGGCGTTGTTTACGATACAGGTGGTTTAGACATTAAAACAGGCGGCAGCATGAAAACCATGAAATGTGATATGGCAGGTGCGGCAGCAGTAGTAGGAACCATAGACGCCATTGCGTCTAACAAACTTCCGGTTCATGTGATTGGCTTAATACCCGCAACCGATAACCGTCCCGGAAAAAATGCTTACGCTGCGGGTGATGTGATAAAAATGCACAACGGCAAAACAGTTGAAGTACTAAACACCGATGCAGAAGGAAGAATGATTTTAGCAGATGCACTAAGCTATGCTCAAAAATATAAACCACAATTAGTAATTGATTTAGCTACCCTAACTGGTGCTGCCGTAAGAGCAATTGGCACACACGGAGTAGTAGCTATGGGAACGGCAGATGAAAAAACAGTTGCCAAACTTAAAAGTTCCGGTAACGAAACCTACGAAAGAATTGCCGAAATGCCTTTCTGGGATGAGTATGGCGATCAATTAAAATCTACCATTGCCGACATTACCAATTTAGGAGGCCCAACGGCAGGCGCTATTACAGCAGGTAAATTTTTACAACACTTTACAGATTACCCTTGGATACATTTAGACATTGCCGGGCCATCATTTTTAGATAAAGCAGAGTCTTACCGAACTGTAGGCGGAACAGGCGTTGGAGTTAGATTGTTATACCATTTTATTAAAACAAACTACGCTAAGTAGTTTTTAAAAAAGTATTTTCAGATGAGTGAAGAAAAAATAAGAGTGGGAATTTCCGTTGGTGATGTAAACGGAATAGGAATGGAAATCATCATAAAGTCATTGGCAGACAACTTAATCAATGAAATTTGTACGCCTATTGTTTATGGCTCTTCTAAGGTAGCTTCCTATCACAGAAAAGCCATCAATATGAATGACTTTAACTTTAATATTGTTAAGTCAGCCGAAGAAGCTCACCACAAAAAAAACAATTTAATCAGCATTTCTGATGAAGAAATAAAAATTGATTTAGGCCAACCTTCTAATAGTTCCGGAAGCTTTGCTTTCCAGTCATTAGAAGCTGCCACACAAGATTTAATCGATAAAAAAATTGATGTATTGGTTACGGCTCCTATCGATAAAAAAACCATTCAATCCAAAGATTTTGAATTTCCGGGTCATACAGAATACTTGGCATCAAAGTCAGGCGACAAAGATGAAGCCGTGATGTTAATGATTCACGACAATATAAAAGTAGGGGTAGTTACGGGACATGTTCCGTTAAAACAAGTTCCTAAAAAAATTAACTCTGATGTCGTTTTTAAAAAAATTGCAGCCATTAACAGATGCTTAATTCAAGATTTTGCCATTGAAAAACCTAAAATTGCAGTGTTGGGTTTAAACCCGCATGCAGGTGATGGTGGGCTCTTGGGAACAGAAGAAAAAGATGAGTTGGAAAGAGCTATACGAGAAGCAAAAAATTCAGGCATGGTAGTATTTGGCCCCTATCCCGCTGACGGTTTTTTCTCTTATGATGAATATACCAAGTTTGATGTAATACTAGCCATGTATCATGATCAGGGATTAATTCCTTTTAAGCTATTAGCAGAAGGTAGAGGTGTAAATTATACCGGCAACTTATCATTTATCAGAACAAGCCCTGCACACGGCACAGCCTACAATATTGCCGGAAAAGGCGAAGCAGATGAAACTTCTTTCAGAAATGCCATCTATGCCGCTTGCGATGCTTTTAAAAACAGAAAAAATCATTTGGAAGCAATAGCAAACCCATTACCTGTTTCTAAAAAGGAGTAAAACTAAATTTGCTAACTTTGCACACCATTAATTAGTAACCAATAACTCTAAACTTCATATAGCATGCAACTATATAACAGAATAGATAAAAAGGTGCTGAGAGAAAAAGTTCTGAACAGTCCAAAAGAAAGAACAACTATTTCTTTTTACAAGTACCACCAAATTAAAAACCCTAATTTATTTAGAGATTACCTGTTTATTCATTTTTCTGAAGTAGGTGTTCTAGGTAGAATTTATTTAGCCCATGAAGGTATTAACGCACAAATTTCTGTGCTCAATGAAAATCTTCATAAGTTCAAACAAAAGCTAGACAATATTTCTTTTTTAAACGGAATTCGATTGAATTATGCCATTGATGACAATGGAAAATCATTTATCAAATTAGCTATAAAAGTACGCCATAAAATTGTTGCTGACGGCTTAAACGATAAAGAGTTTGATGTTACCAATTGCGGCAAACATTTAAAAGCAGAAGAGTTTAATGAATTGACTTCAAAAGAGGACACCATATTGATTGATATGCGTAATCATTACGAGTCAGAAGTTGGGCATTTTAAAGGTGCGATTTTACCCGATGTAGATTCGTTTAGAGAAGAATTACCTGTGGTAGAAGAAATGATTAAAGGAAAAGAAGATAAGCATATCGTTATGTATTGCACAGGTGGAATTCGTTGTGAAAAAGCCAGCGCTTACTTTAAACATAAAGGTTATCCAAATGTTTATCAATTAGAAGGTGGTATTATTGAGTATGCCCGACAAGTAAAAAACAAAGGGCTTGAAAATAAATTTATAGGAAAAAACTTTGTGTTTGATGAGCGATTAGGTGAAAGAATTTCTGACGATATTATTGCCTCTTGTCATCAATGCGGAGAACCTTGCGATGATCACACCAACTGTAAAAACGAAGGCTGTCATTTATTATTTATTCAGTGTAAAAAGTGTGCTGAAAAATACGAAGGATGTTGTTCGCAAGAGTGTAATGATATAATTAAATTACCTTTGGAAAAACAAAAAGAGTTGAGAAAAGGAATTGACAAAGGGCACATGGTATTTAAAAAAGGAAGGGCTGTAAAGCAGAGGTATCAAATAAGTTAAGATGGAAGATAGCACTACAATAAGAACAAAGGTTAAACAAATTTTTACTGAATTTTTAGAAAAACATCAGTATCGAAAAACACCTGAGCGCTTTGCTATCTTAGATGAAATCTATTCCCGTAAAAGACATTTTGACGTTGAGAATCTCTACGTCATCATGAAAGAAAAAAAATACCGTGTAAGTAGAGCAACCATTTACAATACGCTTGATTTATTGATGGAGTGTAGTCTGGTTACCAAGCATCTCTTTAATGACAACACGTCTCAATTTGAACAATCCTATGAGTTTGGGCAACATGACCATGCCATTTGTAAAAAATGTAGAGATGTAGTAGAGTTTTGCGACCCAAGAATTCAGCATATTCAAAAAACAGTAGAAGAAATTTATGGTTTTAAAGTACAATCACATTCACTCAACTTTTTAGGGTACTGTAAAAAGTGTCAGGACGCTATAAATAAAACCAGCCAAAACTGATATGCTTGAATTCATTCACTGGACTGTAAACCCTGATTTAATTAGTGAACCACTTACAATAAGATGGTATGGTTTATTATTCGCCACCGGATTTTTTATTGGCTTTCAATTATTGAAATATACACTACGAAAAGAAGGCGAGTCAACCGAATGGACAGATAGTATATTGATTTATATGGTAATAGGAACAGTTGTAGGTGCTAGGCTCGGGCATGTTTTCTTTTACGATTGGCCCTATTATAAAAATCATCTCAGCGAAATTCCAATGGTATGGAAAGGCGGTTTAGCTAGTCATGGCGGAGCAATAGGAATTATTTTAGCCATGTTTATCTTTTCCAAATTTGTCATTAAAAAAAATGTATTGTGGATTTTAGACCGTATTGTAATGCCGATTGCATTTGCGGGTATTTTAATTCGTTTGGGAAATTTAATGAATCATGAAATAGTGGGTAATCCTTCTAACCTACCTTGGGCATTTATTTTTCATGGACATCCTACATTCGAAAACCCTGATTTAGTTCCAAGACATCCCGCACAACTTTACGAAGCCATTTGCTATGTCATCAGCTTTTTAGCGCTTTTCTTTCTCATCTTTAAAAAGAATATTTTACAAAAAACAGGCGCTACCTTCGGCTGGTTCTTAATACTCATTTTTACTTTCCGATTTTTAATAGAATTTGTAAAAGAAAATCAGGAAATGTATGAGATGTCAATCACCCTAAATACAGGTCAATTACTTAGTATTCCTTTTGTATTATTAGGAATATTTTTCGCATTCATCAAAAAATAAATCCAGTTTATCGTATATCCTTGCTTTTTCGTCTAATTTTTTGGAACGAATAGGTATTTATACTTAAACTTGCTATCTTATATATAAGTATATTTACCTATAAAATGAATAAGTATAAAAACGTATTTCTTCTTTTCCTTTTTACTAGCGTAGGATACTTATTTTCACAAACCGGACCCGGTGGAGTTGGCGATACCTCAACCAATTTAATTTGGGTTAGAACAGATAGAGGCTTAACAAGCAACGGCACAACCGTTAGCTCCTGGAATGATTTAAGTGGAAATGGGAATAATCCCGGTGGGGTAAATCCGGCTTATACCAATAGCGTACCTGCTATCAATAATTTCCCGGCTGTTAATTTTACGTCTTCCGGACCTTACCAAAACTTATTCAATGTTCCCGGTTCTAACTTTACGGTAGTTTCCGTTTTTGCAGGTATGAATCAGGCATTAATTCCTATGTGGGGAACCATTAATACCCATGGTGGTTATTGGCCTAATTACCAAAACCGAACTCATGTTGCCCCAAACTGTACCTGGCAAAACTTTGGCACACTTCACCCCAACAATCAGTGGGAAATATCTACTGTTAGGCATCTTCCAAATAGCACAGAAGTAAGAACAGATGGCGTAACTAGATATTCCAGAAATCAGGGATATTGTTCATCCTGGTTAAATACATTTAGTTTTGGAGGCAGCTCAACCTATGGGGGCTACAGAGGTGATGTAGCTGAAATGTTTTATTACAGCGGGCAACTGAATGACGCTCAAATGTTTATCATTGAAAATTACTTAAGTTCTAAATATAATTTACCCATTTCTAATGACAGGTACGCTTTTGAGTCCACCGGTCATTACCATGATGTATGTGGGATATGGAAAATATCAAATACTGTTAAACATGAGGTATCTCAAGGAAATACTATTTTAAAAATTGGTAGCGTTCTAGGTTTTGGGAATAATAAATCAATGTTTTGGGGACATGATAATGCTTCTATGTGCAGTTCAACTAATGTTCCTCCTTCGCTTAAATCAAGAGTACAAAGAACTTGGCGAATTGATGATACAGGGAAAGTTGGAAAGGTAACGGTTTCTTTTGATTTAAGTAGCTTGTATAGCGGAACTCCGCCAAATATCAAATTGTTGGTTGATAATGACGGTAACTTTTCTAATGCAACCGTAATCAATGCCAACTCTGTTGTGGGAAGTGTATTTACTTTTGATGCCGTTAATTTTAATGATGGAGACTACTTTACATTTGGAACCGATAGCTTTTTCTTTGTAGGTACCGGTGCTGTTTCAACAACATGGACAGGAAATACCACTAACTGGAATTCAGCCTCTAATTGGACAAATGGTATTCCAAACTCATCTACTGATGTAATTATTCCCGGAGGCTTAAGTAATTATCCCATCATAAACACTTCAGGCTTATTTACAAGAAGCATTAGAATTGAAGCTGGAGCATCGCTAGAAATTGCAGGAAATAATAACATTACCTTAACCGGAAACTGGGAAAATCAAGGAACTTTTATTGCTAACAATAGCACCGTAAATTTTGTTAGCTCATGTGGCTCTCAAAGAATTACTGCCAACAACACACAAGATTTTTATGACTGGACGGTAAATAACTTAGAAGGAGTAGAATTATTTGGAGCAGGCTTTAATCAAAGAGGAGTGCTTACTATTGATAATGGCACCGTTAGGTCGAACAACCTTTTAACTTTGATATCCGATGGCACTCGTACTGCATCCATAGCAGAAATTAAAGGAACAGGAGACTTTACAGGTAGCATTGTAATGCAAAGGCATATTGATGCCGGAGCCACCAACTGGCGATTTTTATCTTCTCCTGTTTCGGGAGCAACCATAGCCGATTGGCAAGATAATTTTGTAACCTCCGGTTATCCCGGCTCACTTTGGCCACAATGGCCAACGCCATCTAACCCATGGCCCTCTATTTACACTTATGATGAAACCGTTTCTGGAACATGGGGCAACGGCTACACACCTGCCACCTCTTCGGCACAACCGCTTAATGTTGGTCAGGGGTTTTGGGTATGGTGCGGAGATACCATTACCGGAACTCAGCCATTTACTATTGATGTTCCCGGTCCGATAAACAAGTTTAACCTTTCTATTCCTTTAAGCTACACTAATTCAGGTTCTATTGCCGATGATGGATGGAACATGATAGGCAACCCCTATCCTTCTACTATTGACTGGGACGACCCTGCATGGACAAAAGTAAGATTGGACAACGCTATATACATTTGGGACCCGGATTTACAACAGTACCGTTCTTATGTAGCAGGAATTGGAAACAATGGTGGCTCTAAGTTTATTGCCTCATCACAAGCTTTTTGGGTAAAAGCTAATGCAGCCTCTCCATCGCTAACTATAAGAGAAGGAGTAAAAGACAATACCGACATATCTTTTGTAAAGCTAGCTACAGCACAACCCTACAGAATAAATCTTACGAATACATTAAATAATTATACTGACCAAGTTACATTGGCTTTTAATGAGAACGCTACTACCAAGTTTGAGGGTGGCTTTGATGCCCATAAAGTATTTGGACCTAACAACTCTGTACCGTCTATTGCTGCTCTTTCTACTGATAATAAAGATCTCTCCATTCATGCGTTTAACCCCAAAAAGCCAACTTCTTTTCCGCTTGTTCTTACACTAAAACAAACCGGAAACTATGTGTTTAATTTTGACAACTTACCTGCTTTGGATGATATTGAGTGTGTGTATTTAGAAGATAAACAAACCAACAAATTCATTGACCTTAAAGTAGCTAAAAACTACTCCTTCTCTTCTAACTTTGGAACCATAAACAATCGTTTTTATATTCACTTTAGTGGAATATCAGAGGTAGAAGCTACTAACTCGTCTTGTGAATACAGCAATGACGGAAAAGCAAGCGTTTCCGCCATGGGAACAGGGCCTTGGACCTATACCTGGAAAGACGTTAACGGAAAAGTGATGAAAACTATTACCTCATCCAACTCAACAGACTCTATCTTAAATCTTAAAGAAGGAAAATATAGTGTAGAAATTACAGGAACAGGCTTGTGTAACCAAACCACTAAAAACTTTACCATTCTAGCTAATAATGCAACAGTAGCAAAGTTTCAGTCTCCTTCAAAAGTGAAGCTATCTAATGGCGGAAAAGTAGATTTCATCAATCAATCTGTTAATGCAACTACTTACAGTTGGAATTTTGGTGATGGTAATTCATCAAATCAGCAAAACCCAACACACTATTACCTTTCTAAAGGAATATATAATGTAGAACTTACAGCAGCTAATAAAGACTGCCAATCTACCTTAAAGCAAGCTATTGAAGTAATAGATGATTTAACCGGCATTACAACTTATGCTACCTCCGGAATAAACCTTTTCCCTAACCCGGTTAAAACAGGCGGAACGGTGAACTTATCGTTTACTGATTTTACTTCTTATGCCAACGTAGAAATAACTGACATTAGCGGAAGGTTAGTCTTTACCGCTAATCTCAATGTAAACGGCAATTCCGTGAGCTTCTTACTGCCTGAAAACATAACAGATGGCAACTACCAACTTATGGTAAAAACCGACTCTCAATCAAAGAATTTCCGTTTACTCATAAAGTAGTTATTAACATTTTTTACCCCAGCTTATTAAGGTTGTTTACAGGCCTATTTTAATATAAATCATATTGTTTTTCAATCATTTATAAATAGGTTTCGTTTCGACCTAAAAAGTTATCAAACAAAATTTATCGTTAAAAAAAGTTAACTTATCGGGTAAAATATTGACTTGAACTTTATTTTTTTATACTTTAGTGTCTGTTAATT
>ERZ869936.1146-NODE-1146-length-20350-cov-7.090367_pt1 | contig 20350 bp, 20 predicted proteins | sample MGYA00520876_ERZ869936 | MGnify/ENA primary metagenome ERZ869936 (study PRJEB32218, sample SAMN09650985) | biofilter metagenome | isolation source: enrty point of leading RO module | place: Saudi Arabia: Thuwal, RO plant located on Red Sea | collected 2016-02-17 ...
CTCGGGGCGCTGGTCACGTCGCACAAGCTCGACCTGCTGCACGCCTGCCGCGATGACCAGGATGAAGCCGATCGTGCGCAGGTATTCGAGCGACAGCGGCACCAGCACGTACTGGTGCAGCAGGTAGCTGACGGCGGCCGACAGCGTCAGTACGAACGCCGTGGCGAGCGACATGCCGAGCGCCGCCTCGAGGTTGCGCGATACGCCGAGGAACGGGCACAGGCCCAGGAAGCGCACGAGCACGAAGTTGTTGACGAGGACCGTGCCGACGAGGATGAGAACGATATCAGTCATGATGAGGGCGCGCGCGCCCGGTGCGCGCTCGGCGCTATTGTAGAGCTTTGCCGGGAGCGCGTCGCCCCGCACCGGGGGCGGCATCCCGGCCCGCGCGGCGGCAGGGCCGGGTCGCCCTGCGCGCGGGCGACGGAGTCGCCGGCCTCGCGCCGGCTATTTCACGCGCATGCCGGCTTCGGCGCCGCTGTCGACCGACAGCAGGAAGATATCCTCGCCGCCGGGCCCTGCGGCCAGCACCATGCCCTCCGAGACGCCGAAGCGCATCTTGCGCGGCGCGAGGTTCGCGACCGCGATCACGTGCCGGCCCACCAGCGCGTCGGGCGCATAGGCCGCCTTGATCCCCGCGAACACCTGGCGCCGGCTGTCGCCGAGGTCGAGCGTCAGCCTGAGCAGCTTGTCGGCGCCCTCGACCGGCTCCGCGGCGACCACGCGGGCGACCCGCAGGTCCACCCGGGCGAAATCGTCGATGGAGACAGTCGCCTCGTCCGTTGTCGTCGCAGCCGGCTGCGCCGCGGCCGGTGCCTCCTTCGATTCCTCGATCACGGCGTTCACCTGTTTCGGGTCGATGCGCGTCAGCAGCGCCTCGTACTTGTCGATGCGGCGGCCGAGCACCGGGGCGGCCGCGTCCGCCCAGCGCCAGGCGTCGTCGCCGAACAGCGCGCGGGTGCGCTCGGCGACGGCCGGCAGCACCGGGGCCAGGTAGATCATGAGGGTCCGGAACAGGTTCAGGCCCTGCGTGCAGACCAGCTGCACGTCGTCGCGCTGCGCCGCGTCCTTGATCATCAGCCAGGGCTTGCGCGCCTCGATGTAGCGGTTCGCCCGGTCGGCCAGCGCCATGACCCGGCGCATGGCCTTCGAGTACTCGCGGCCCTCGTACTCGGCCGCGACCGCGTCGGCCTCGGCGACAAATTCGCCGAACAGGTCCTCGTCGTCCAGCCGTTCCGCGAGCTGGCCGTCGAACTGCTTCGTGATGAAGCCGGCGCAGCGGCTCGCGATGTTGACGAGCTTGCCGACCAGGTCGGCATTGACCCGCGCGACGAAGTCGTCCAGCGACAGGTCGATGTCGTCCATGCCCGGCCCGAGCTTGGCCGCGTAGTAGTAGCGCAGGCTGCTCGTATCGAGATGCCTGAGCCAGGTGCGCGCGTTGATGAACGTGCCGCGCGACTTGGACATCTTCTTGCCGTTGATGGTCAGGAAGCCGTGCGCGAACACGCTCGTCGGCTCGCGCATGCCGGAACCCTTGAGCACCGCCGGCCAGAACAGCGTGTGGAAGTAGACGATGTCCTTGCCGATGAAATGGTAGACCTCGTGCGGGCTGTCCGCGTCCCAGTACGCGTCGAAGTCGAGGTCGTCGCGCCGCCGGCACAGGTGCAGGAAACTCGCGAGGTAACCGACCGGCGCGTCCAGCCAGACGTAGAAATACTTGTCTTCGGTGCCGGGGATGCGGAAGCCGAAGTAGGGCGCGTCGCGGGAAATGTCCCAGTCCTGCAGGCCCGCCTCGAACCACTCCTCGAGCTTCGAGGAGATGTTCTGGTGCAGCGCGGCGCGCCGCATCCAGTCGCGCAGGTCGTCCGTGAACGCCGACAGCCGGAAGAAGTAGTGTTCCGACTCGCGCCACACCGGGCGCGTGTCCGACAGCACGGAGACCGGGTCGATCAGTTCGTCCGGCGTGTAGGTGGCGCCGCAGACCTCGCAGGCGTCCCCGTACTGGTCCTCGCTGCGACAGCGCGGGCAGGTGCCCTTGACGAAGCGGTCCGGCAGGAACATCGACTTCGTCTCGTCGTAAGCCTGCTCGATCGTCTTCGTGTAGATATGGCCGTTCGCCGAGAGCGCCTCGTACATCCGCACGACGAGCTGCTCGTTCTCCTCCGAGTGGGTCGTGTAGAAATTGTCGAACGCGACGCCGAAGGCCTCGAGATCCGCGAGCTGTTCGGCGCCGATGCGCTCGATCAGCTGCTCGGGCTCGATGTTCTCGGCGCGCGCCCGGATCATGATCGGCGTGCCGTGCGTGTCGCTGGCGCAGACGTAGGTGCAGTGCTCGCCGCGCAGCTTCTGGAAGCGGGCCCAGGTGTCCGACTGGATGTACTCCACCAGGTGCCCGAGATGGATCGAGCCGTTGGCGTAGGGCAGGGCGCTGGTAACGAGGATCTTGCGGGGTTCTGCGCTCATGTGGCGGGATCGGCCGTGTAAAGCGGGCGATTATGCCACGGGCGGCGGGCGGGATCGTGCCGTGCGGGCACGGCGGCCGGCCGCCGGGACCCGCGCGGCTACTTCTGGTCCTTGACCTGCTGGAACTTGGCCTTGTTGTGCGCCTGCTGGTAGGCCTCGCGGCCCGCCACCCAGCGGCGCTCGACGAGGTCCATCAGCGCGCTGTCCATCGTCTGCATGCCGATATTGCCGCCCGACTGCATCGCCGTCTCGAGCTGGTCCAGCTTGCCCTGGCGGATCAGGTTGGCGACAGCGGAGGTGTTGACGAGGATCTCGAGTGCGGCGATCCGGCCGGGCTTGTGCTTGGTCGGCAGCAGCTGCTGGGAAATGACGCCGCGCAGCGAGGTGGACAGCATCGTGCGGATGTGGCTCTGCTTGTCGGCCGGGAAGCTGTTCACGATGCGGTCCACGGTCTGCCCCGCGCCGTTCGTGTGCAGCGTACCCATGACCAGGATGCCCATCTCGGCGGCGGTGATCGCCGTGCTCATGGTCTCGAGGTCGCGCAGCTCGCCGACCAGGATCACGTCCGGGTCCTCGCGCAGGGCCGAGTGCAGCGCGTCCGCGAAGGACTCGCTGTGCACGCCCACCTCGCGCTGGCTGACCAGGCAGCCCTTGCGCTCGTGCACGAACTCGATCGGGTCCTCGATCGTCAGGATGTGGCCCTTCACGCGCGTGTTGATGTCGTCGATCATCGCGGCCAGCGTCGTCGACTTGCCGGAGCCGGTCTTGCCGGTCACCAGGATCAGCCCGGACGTCTGCTTGCACAGGTTGCGGACGACCTCCGGCATTTTCAGCTCGTCGAGCGACTTCGCGTGTGACGGGATCGCGCGAAACACCGCCCCTATGCCGTTCAGGTGACGCATGACATTGACGCGGAAGCGCGACACGTCGGGGATCTCGTAGGCGAAATCGACGGCGTCGTGGCGCTCGAATTCCTGCTGCGTCGTGCCGCTCATGATCTCGTACAGCGCATTGCGAACGGCGTCGGTGCTGAGCGCCTCGTCGCTCATCGTCTGCAGCGCGCCGTGCACGCGGACCCGCGGCGGGTCGCCCGAGATGAAGTGCAGGTCGGAGCTGTCGCGCTCCAGCGCCTGGTTCAGGTAGGCATCGATCTGGCTCACGCTGCTTGGCTCCTGTTCAGGCCGTCTCGTCGAGCACGGGCAGTATGCCGGTGTCGGTCACGAAGCGTTTGAACATGCGCTTGTCGTTCGCGTAGCGGAAGGCGTCGTCGGGATCGACCTCCCGCTTCTCGATCGCCTCGAGCAGCGCCTGGTCCATCAGCTGCATGCCGACGTCGCGGCCCGTCTGCAGCTGCGCGGGAATCTGGTGCGTCTGGTCGGTCATGATCAGCTTCGAGATCGCGCGGTTGTTGACGAGTATCTCGAGTATCGCCTTGCGGCTGCGGCCGTCGACGGTCTTGACCAGCACCTGGGTCACGACGGCCTTGAGGCTCTGCGCGAGGAAGCTCTTGGTCTGTTCGCGCAACTCGCCCGGCAGCGCGTCGACGACCCGGTCGATGGTCTTGATCGCGCCGGTCGTGTGCAGCGTGCCGAGCACGAGGTGGCCGGTCTCGGCCGCGGTCATCGCCATCGAGATCGTGTCGGCATCGCGCAGCTCGCCGACCAGGATCACGTCCGGGTCCTCGCGCATCGCAGAGCGCACGCCGTCCGCGAAGCTGGTCAGGTGCGTGCCGAGTTCGCGCTGGATGACCTGGCAGTTCTTGCTCGGGTGCACGAACTCGATCGGATCCTCGAGGCTGATGATGTTCAGGTGCCGCGTCTGGTTCAGGTGGTTGATCATCGCGGCCAGCGTCGTCGACTTGCCGGTGCCGGTCGAGCCGGTGACCAGCACCATGCCCTGGTGAAAGTCGCAGAAATCGCGGATGACCGGCGGCAGGGCAAGGTCCTCGAGCGTCGGCACCTTGTTCGGGATGTGCCGGAACACCGCGCCGACGCCGGTCGCCTTGCGGAACAGGTTGACGCGGAAACGCGCGCCTTCCTCGCCGACGTAGGAGAAGTCGAGATCGTGGCCGGTGGCGAAATGCTCGCGCTGCGAGTCGCTCAGGATCTCGTCGACGTAGCTGTCGAGCTCGGTATCGGACAGGTCGCGGAACTTGATCGGCATCAGGTCGCCGTTCATGCGCAGCATCGGCGGTACCCCGACGGCGAGGTGCACGTCGGAGCAGCCCTGCGCCAGGCCGAGTTTCAGGAACGAATCTATGCGTGGCATGCGCGCCCTGCGATAGCAGAATCAGGAATTTAGCTATCCTAGGGGGATTTCCGGCGGCTTGCCAGTGCGCCAGCGCACATTTTCTAAAGCTGGATGTCGGCCAGTGCGTCGCTCAGCTCGTTCATCGACTGGAAGCGCTTGGACTTGTCGACGGCCATGGCCTTTGCGACCACGGCGGCGAGGTCGTCGGGGATGTTCTTGTTGATGTCCTGGCACAGCGCGGCCTTGCCCTGCACGTGCTGGTACATGACCGACATGTGGTCGCCGCGGCTGTAGGGCGGAATGCCGGTCAGCATCTCGTACATGATGACGCCGACGGAGTACACGTCTGCCGTTTCGTCGACCTTCTTGCCGAGGATCTGCTCCGGCGCCATGTACTTGGGCGAGCCGATCACGTAGCCGGTCTTGGTCAGCTGGGTGTCGCCGCTGGACGCCGCCGCGGCTACGCCGAAGTCCACGATCTTCAGCAGCGAATCGTCGTTGATCAGGATGTTGGCAGGCTTCAGGTCGCGGTGGATGACGCCGGCCTGGTGCGCGACCGACATGCCCGTCGCCATGTCCATTGAGAACTGTAGCGCGCGCTTGAAGTCCAGCGGCTTGTTGTCGACGATCTCCGCGCCCAGCGTGTGCGACGGGAAGTACTCCATCGAGATCGCGTAGCAGCCCTGCAGGCGCAGGAAGTCGTAGATGCGGATGACGTTCTTGTGCGTGATCTTGCGCGAGTAGCGCAGCTCGTGCACGAAGCGCTTCATCATCTCCTCGTCGGAGGAGACGTTCGGGTTCAGGAACTTGAGGATCAGGCGCTCGTCGACGACCTCGTCCTCCATCAGCAGCACCGTGCCGAACGCGCCCTTGCCGATCTTCTCGATGTACTTGTAGCGGCCGTCGATGACAGCGCCCGGTTCCAGCGTCGAGATGTCGAGGGTCTCCGGCGCGCCGGACTGGATGATGCTGTCGATATCCTCGGATTCGATCAGCAGGGTCTTCGTGTCGTCCTTGATCTTCGCGGCCCGCTCGGACTCCTCGATGATCGACGGCGAGAAGCGCGCGTCGATTTCCTTGATCGCGGCGTCCGCACTGTTGACCAGCGTCTTGTCCTTCGAGTCCTTGATCTTCTGCAGCGCGTTGCGCACGGTATCGGCGCGTTTTTCGTCCGCGAGGTGCGCGATGGCCTTGATGGCCTCGACCTGCACGTCGCGTTTCCCGGTGGCGAGCAGCGGCACGATGCGGTCGATTACGGTGTGATCGCCCAGTTTGCCGAGCGCGCGGATCAGCACGGTGTCCATCTTCTCGTTCTTGCCGAGCATCGAGGCCAGTTTCGGTACAGCCTTCTTGCTGCCGATCTTCGACAGCGCGTCCACCGCGCGCTCGCGCACCCACCAGTCGGCGTCCTCGGTCGCCTTCAGCAGGTGATCCACCGCGGCCTCGTCCTTGGTCGCGTTGAGGATCTCGATCGCGGTGCGGCGGATGTCCTCGTCTTTCTCGTTGATCAGGCGCAGCACCGAGTTCAGCACCTTCGGCCCGCCGATCTCGCCGAGCGCGTCGCCCGCGCGCAACCGGACCCACCAGTCGTCGTCCTTGATCGCGTCGAGCAGGTGCTTGACCGAGTCGGGATCGGCGAGCTCGTTCATGACCTCCACCGCGGCGCGGCGCGCGTACTCGGACTCGTCTTTCAGCGCCGGCAGCAGCTCCTTGACCGTGTCCGGGTGCTTCATGCGGATCAGCACGTCCACCGCCTTGCCCTGCACGTCGAGGTCGGGGTCCACCAGCAGCTTCGCGACCCGCCGGATGTCGACCGCCCCGCCGCGTTTCGCCAGCGCGTTCAGCGCGGCCGCGCGCACCATCTTGTGGCCGTCGCCGAGCTGCATCTCGAGCGCGCGGTTGATGCGCTCGCCCTTGAAGCGGGCCAGCAGGTTGATCAGGTGGATCTTGATGACCGGATCCTTGCCGCCCATGCGGTTGATCAGGTCCGGCACCATCTCCTCGGTCGCGATGTCCTCGATGATGCCGAACAGCGCCGCCTTCTCCTTCGGTTCGAGATCGTAGGCCCGGCGCAGCAGCTCGTAGACGTTCAGGTCGCCCTTGTGGACCTTCAGGATCTCGATCAGCGCCGGTTTCGAGACCTCGGCGTCGTCGAAGAAGTCGAGCAGGGCGTTCGGATCGTAGGTCGTACTGGTCGACAGGGCCCAGGCGGTGCCAGAGACGACCCGCTCGGCGCCGTCGGCCAGCCCTTCCTTGAAATAGGGCAGCGTCTTGTCGCTGACGTGGCTCGCGAGGATGTCGACGAACACCATCATGCGGCTCTTGTCGCTCATCGCGAGCGCGTCGATCGTGCGCGGGATGGCCTTCGGGCCGAGCTTCTTGAGCTTTTCGATCGCCTTCAGCGCGGACGGCGAGTCCACGTTGGTTTCGGCGTTTAGCTGGTTGAGCAGCTGGTCTGCGCGAAAACCGCCGAGCAGGCTCATGCGGCGGGCCTCTCCGGCATCCGGCGGACGGCCGCAGGCAGGCGTGCCCGCGCCACGCGGGCCGCGGGGGAGCGTTGCGCGTCCGGCTTGCGACCGCGCCTGGTCCTGGTTGCGTTCAGCATCGCGCCGTCTGTCCCGTCATTGCGTGTGCGCCGGTTCAGGTGCCGGGTCACGTATCGCCAGTGGAACCCTCGCGGCCGCTATGGTGAGGATTCCGCGGCATTATGCCACATCGATACGTCGCCACATCCCGCGTACCGGGTGCCCGTCGCCGGCTGCCCCGGCGGCAACAATGCGCGGGCGCCTCCGTTACAATGAGCGCCCCCCGGGCCCCGGGCCGGGCACGAATTTTACCTAATGTCTCCCCGCGAAATGTGACCGTGTCAACAGAATCCGACCTGAAAGCCGCCGTCGAGGCGGCGGCGCTACCCGAACTCGACTGCAGCCTGGGCGACGTCGGCCGCGTGCGGGCGATCACGCTCGGCCGGCGCAAGGCGACGCTGGCCATCGAGCTCGGCCTGCCGGCGGCCCCGTTCGCGGACGCCGTCGAGCGGATCGTGGCCGACGCCGTGCGCGAGATTACCGGGCTGGGCAAGGCGAAGGTCGAGCTCGCGACCCGGGTCGTCGCCCACGGCGTACAGCCTGCCCTCAAGCCGCTGCCCGGCGTGGCCAACATCGTCGCGGTCGCGTCCGGCAAGGGCGGCGTCGGCAAGTCGACCACCGCGGCCAACCTCGCGCTGGCGCTGGCCGCCGACGGCGCCGCCGTCGGCCTGCTGGACGCCGACATTTACGGCCCGAGCCAGCCGCTGATGATGGGGCTTGCCGGCCAGCGCCCGGTGACCGACGACGGCCAGTCGATCCGCCCGCTGGCCGCGCACGGCGTCGCCGTCATGTCGATCGGCTTCCTGGTCGACGCGGAGCAGCCGATGGCCTGGCGCGGCCCGATGGTCACGCAGGCGCTGAACCAGCTGCTTACCCAGACGGCCTGGGGCGAGCTCGACTACCTGTTCGTCGACATGCCGCCCGGCACCGGCGACATCCAGCTCACGCTGTCGCAGCGCGTGCCGGTGTCCGGCGCCGTCATCGTGACGACCCCGCAGGACATCGCGCTCGCCGACGCGCGCAAGGGCCTGCAGATGTTCCGCAAGGTGTCGGTGCCGGTGCTCGGCATCGTCGAGAACATGAGCACGCACGTCTGCAGCGCCTGCGGCCACGAGGAGGCGCTGTTCGGCGCAGGCGGCGGCGAGCGCCTCGCGGCGGACTACGAGGTCGCGCTGCTCGGGCAGCTGCCACTGACCCGCGCGATCCGCGAGCAGACCGACGGCGGCACCCCGACCGTCGTCGCCGAGCCGGACGGCAGCGCGGCGGTCGCGTACCGCCGGACCGCGCGCCGGGTCGCGGCGCGGCTCGCGATGCAGGAAAAGGACTACAGCAGCCGCTTCCCGGACATCGTCGTCGAGAATTCCTGAATGCGCCCCGGAGACGCCGCATGAGCATCAAGTCCGACCGCTGGATCCGCCGCATGGCCGCCGAGCACGGCATGATCGAGCCGTTCGAGCCCGGCCAGGTGCGCGACGACGGCGACGGTCGTATCGTGTCCTACGGGACGTCGAGCTACGGCTACGACGTGCGCTGCGCCAACGAGTTCAAGATCTTCACGAACATCGAGTCGGCGATCGTCGACCCCAAGCGCTTCGACGCGAACAGCTTCGTCGACAAGGTCGGCGACGTCTGCATCATCCCGCCGAATTCCTTCGCGCTGGCCCGCACCGTCGAATACTTCCGCATCCCGCGCAACGTGCTGACGATCTGCCTCGGCAAGTCGACCTACGCGCGCTGCGGCATCATCGTCAACGTGACCCCGCTCGAGCCGGAGTGGGAGGGCCACGTGACGCTCGAGTTCTCCAACACGACGCCGCTGCCCGCGAAGATCTACGCGAACGAGGGCGTGGCGCAGATGCTGTTCCTCGAATCGGACGAGGAATGCGAGGTCTCGTACCGCGACCGCGGCGGCAAGTACCAAGGCCAGACCGGGGTCACGCTGCCGAAGGCCTGAGTCAGGCGACGTACTCGAGCGGCTCCGCGAGCGGCTCGCCGTCGAGCCAGCAGCGCCCGTCGCGGCAGGCCAGCCGGCCGGCGGCGAACAGGCGCGCGGCTTCCGGATAGATCCGGTGCTCCACCGCGAGCACGCGCGCCGCGAGGCGCTCCGCGTCGTCGCCGGCCTCGATCGGCACGCGGCCGCGGATGATGCGTGGCCCGCCGTCCAGCTCCTCGGTCACGAAGTGCACCGTGCAGCCGTGTTCGCGGTCGCCGGCGGCGAGCGCGCGCTCGTGCGTGTCGAGCCCCGGGTATTTCGGCAGCAGCGACGGGTGGATGTTCAGCATGCGTCCCGCGTAGCGCTGCACGAAGGGCCGGCCGAGGATGCGCATGAAACCCGCCAGCAGCACGAGGTCGGGCGCGTGGCGCTCGAGTTCAGCGGCCAGCTCGGCGTCGTAGGCGTCGCGGCTCGCGTAGCCGCGGCTCCGGATGCAGCTGGTCGCGATGCCGGCCCGCTCCGCGCGCTCGAGGCCGCCCGCCTGTGGCCGGTTGCTGACGACGACGGCGAGGTCGAGGTCGAGCTCGCCGCGCGCGATCGCGTCGATGAACGCCTGCAGGTTGGTGCCGCCCCCGGAGACCAGCACCGCGGCCCGACAGCGGCCGCTCAAACGTAGCTCACCGGGCCGCTGCCGGCAGCGATCCGGCCGAGCCGCCAGGCGTCGAGGCCCAGCCCGGCGAGCCGCTCGAGCGCGCGCCCGGCGTCGGCGTCCGCGACGACCAGCACCATGCCGACGCCGCAGTTGAAGGTCCGCCGCATCTCCTCGGCTGCGATGCGGCCCGTGACGGCCAGCCAGTCGAACACGGGCCCGGGCTTCCAGCTGGCGAGTTCGATCTCGGCATGCACGCCGTCGGGCAGGACGCGCGGCACGTTTTCGGTCAGGCCGCCGCCGGTGATGTGCGCGAGACCCTTGAGCGGCAACTCGGCCGCGAGGGCCAGCAGCGGTTTCACGTAGATTCGTGTCGGCGCTAGCAGCAGTTCCTCGGCGGGAATGCCGTCGATGTCGCGGTTTTCGGCGATCTTCAGCACCCGGCGAATCAGCGAGTAGCCGTTCGAATGCGGACCGCTCGAGGCGATGCCGAGCAGCGCGTCGCCGGCGGCAATGCCGCTGCCGTCGATCAGGCTTTCGCGTTTCACGGCACCGACGCAGAAACCCGCGAGATCGTACTCGCCCGCGGCGTACATGTCGGGCATCTCGGCCGTCTCGCCGCCGATCAGCGCCGCGCCGGCCTGCCGGCAGCCCTCGGCGATACCGGCGACGACGGCCTGCGCGACCTCGACGTCGAGCTTGCCACAGGCGAAATAGTCGAGGAAAAACAGCGGTTCGGCGCCGGTGACGAGCACGTCGTTGACGCACATCGCGACCAGGTCGATGCCGATCGTGTCGTGCCGGCCGAGCTTCTGGGCCAGCTTGAGCTTGGTGCCCACGCCGTCGGTGCCGGACACCAGGACCGGTTCCCGGTAGCGGCCCGGCGGCAGCGCGAACAGCCCGCCGAAGCCGCCGAGACCGGCCAGCACTTCCGGCCGGCGGGTCGCGGCGACGAGCGGCTTGATGCGCTCGACGAGGGTGTTGCCGGCATCGATGTCGACCCCGGCATCGCGGTATGTGAGGGGTTTGCGGCTCATGGCTGGCGCCGTGTCCGGCGTCGCGTGACTTGCGGTGCTCATTTCAGACGGCGATATAATAGAAGCTATTCCTTCAAACCACCATCGCAGGGCCTCGCCCGCGCGGGGTTCGTTCATGCCGACAGACCCGAGTTGTGCGTCGCCACGGCGCCTGCACCTGCACCTGCACCTGGTAATGGTCCTGCTGCTGGCGTTCGCCGCCGTGCCCGCCGCTTTCGCGGTGCCGGTCGACGGGCTGTACAGCGCGGAGGTGCCGGTCGACCCGGCGGACCCGGAGTCGCGCAACACGGCCTACGAGCGGGCGCTGGCGCAAGTGCTCGTGCGCGTGACCGGCTCGGAGGACGCCGCGTTCTCACCGGAACTCGCCGGGATGTTCCCGAATCCGGCGCGCTTCGTGCTGCAGTACCGGCCCGGCGCGGACAACACGCTGTGGGTCAGCTTCGACGGCCAGGCACTCGAACAGGTGCTGAAGCAGCGGGGCTGGCCGGTCTGGGGCAACGAGCGGCCGCTGACCGTGGTCTGGCTGGCCGTCGACTGGGGCCAGGGCGATCGCGAGCTGATCGGGGCTGCTCCCGCCGAGACGGTCACGGGGCTCGACCCGCGTGCCGTGCGCCGTGACGACCTGCGTCGCCGCATCGAGCGGGTCGCGCAGGCCCGCGGCCTGCCGATCGCGTTCCCGGACGCAGCGCTGCTTGCCGACGCCAGTGTCGTCGACGCCTGGGGCGGCTTCCACGATTCGATCCGCGAGGCATCGCGGACGCTCGGCGCCACCTCGGTGCTGGTCGGCCGGCTGCGCCCGACGGTCGCCGAGCGCAACCGCTGGGCCTATTACTTCGGTGCCGACGAGCGGCAGTGGAGCGGCGACCCGGAGGACGCGCTGCACCTGCTCGCGGACACGCTGGCGGCACGCTTCGCGTTCGCCGGCAACGCGCCCGTGCAGACCGTCGCGCTCAGCGTCTCCAACCTGCGCTCGGTGCGCGACTACGCGGCCGTCCAGCAGGCCGTCGGCGGCCTGCAGCTCGTCGAGAGCGTGCGCATCGAGCTCGTCGAGGGCGACCGCGTGCGCTACCTCGTGCGCGTCAACGGCGGCGGCGAGCGGCTCGCCGCGGCCCTGGACGCCACCGGCACGCTCGAGCGCCGCTTCGCGGAGCCGGGCGAGATCGACCCGGCCGCCGGCGCGCCCGGCCTGAGTTACGCGTACCGCCCTTAATCCGATGTCGTTGCGCTGGCTGCCAAACGCGATCTCGATTCTCCGGATCGCGTTGATTCCGCCGATCCTGTACCTCGTCGTGCAGCGCGACTTCGAGCCGGCGCTGGTCCTGTTCGTGCTGGCGGCCGCGTCGGACGGCATCGACGGCTGGCTGGCGAAGCGCTACGGCTGGTTCACCCGGCTCGGTGCGCTGCTCGACCCGATCGCCGACAAGTTGCTGATCGCGGGGCTGTTCGTCGTGCTCACCGCCGGCGGCTACCTGCCGCTGTGGCTCGCGGTCCTGGTCATCCTGCGCGACGTGGTCATCGTGGGCGGCGCGACCGCCTATAATTTCCTGGTCCGGCCGGTCGAGGGCGAGCCGACCCGTATCAGCAAGCTCAACACCGCGTTCGAGCTGCTGCTGGTACTGTTCGTGCTCTCGCGCGCAGCGCTCGGCTGGCCGCCGGACATCAGCATCACCGTGCTCGGCGCCGGGGTACTCGTCACCGTCGTGGTCAGCGGCATCGACTACGTATGGTCCTGGTCGCGGCGTGCCCGCGGCCTGCACTGAGGGATCTACATGGATACGGACAGGAACCTGAACTGGCTCGTCGCGATCGCCGTCATCGGCTGGCTGCTCTGGCTGCTCGCGCCGGTGCTGACGCCGTTCGTCGCCGCCGCCCTGCTGGCCTACGTGGGCGACCCGGTCGCGGACCGGCTGCAGCGCCTGAAACTGCCGCGCACGATCGCCGTCGTGCTCGTGTTCCTGATCACGATCCTGTCCGTCGCGCTGCTGGGTTTCCTGGTGCTGCCGTTGATCCAGAAGCAGATCGGCTCGCTGCTCGAGGCGCTGCCCGGCATCGTCGCGCAGTTCGAGCAGGTCTGGCTGCCGAAGATCGCCGGTTTCATCGGCACGGAGCCGGGCGACGACATCGGCCTGGCCGCGTTCCTCGACCGCTACGGAGACATGGCCGGTTCCTGGGGCGCGAAGATCCTGATGTCGGTGTCGCGCTCCGGCGGCGCGCTCGCGGCCGCGGTCATCAGCCTGTTCCTGGTCCCGATCCTGACCTTCTACCTGCTGCGTGACTGGGACGTCATGGTCAAGCACATGGGCTCGCTGGTGCCGGCGAAGCAGCGCGACACCGTGTTCCGTCTCGCCCGGGAGTCTGACGAGGTCCTCGGCGCGTTCCTGCGCGGCCAGCTGCTGGTCATGTTCGCGCTGGCGATCATCTACTCGGTCGGGCTGAGCCTGGTCGGCCTCGAGTTCGCCATCGCGATCGGCGTCGTTGCCGGCCTCGTGAGCTTCGTGCCCTACCTTGGTTTCGTGTTCGGCATCGGGCTCGCGGGCATCACGGTCGCGCTCGAGCCGGACCCGCTGCTGCGCCTCGCCGGCGTGGTCGCGACGTTCTCGATCGCGCAGATGATCGAGGGCTCGATCCTCACGCCGAAACTGGTCGGCGACCGCATCGGCCTGCACCCGGTGCTCGTGATATTCGCTGTCGCCGCCGGCGGGCAGCTGTTCGGCTTCTTCGGCGTGCTGCTGGCGCTGCCGGCCGCCGCGGTGCTGTCGGTGCTCGTCCGCTTCGCCTACGAAAACTACCTGGCCGACCACCCGGGCGCCCGGGAAATCGCCGAAGGGGCGGGAGACGGCCGTTGAGCCAGCTGGCGCTGCCGCTGACGCTCGCCGACCACGCCGTGTTCGCCAGTTTCTGGCCGGCCGGCAACACGGCCGCGGTCCGCTTCCTCGAGCAGCTGGTCGAGCGGCGCGAGGACCCGGGCTGCTTCCTGTTCGGGCCGCCGGCCAGCGGTAAGTCGCACCTGCTGCAGGCCGCCTGCGCGCGTGTCGGCGACGGCGCCGCCTACCTGCCGCTCGGCCTGCTCGACGACGCCGGTCCCGGCGTGCTCGAGGGCCTCGCGTCTCGGCCGCTTACCTGTCTCGACGACGTCGACCGGGTCGCCGGCCGGCCGGACTGGGAACAGGCCCTGTTCGCGCTGCTGAACGAGGTCGCCGACGCGCGCCACCTGCTCGTGGCGAGCGCCTCGGCGAGCGTGCGCGAGAGCGGCTTCGCGCTGGCCGATCTCGAAAGCCGGCTCGCGCAGCTGCCGGCGTTCCGGCTGCGGGCGCTCGCCGATGCCGACTGCATCGACGCGCTCAAGCTGCGTGCCCGGCACCGCGGGCTGGACCTGCCGAGCGAGACCGCGCGCTACCTGCTCGCCCGCAGCCGGCGCGACATGGCGAGTCTCTATCGCCTGCTCGACAGGCTCGACGACGAGGCGCTGCGTGCGCAACGGCGCCTGACCGTGCCGTTCGTGAAGGGCGTGCTCGAGGCCTGAGCGCTCAGTCGCTGTCGGCGAGACGCACGGCGATGCTCGCGACCCGCCGGCCCAGGGTCGCGGCCAGGCGCTTCTCCTCCGCCGACAGCTCGTCGTCGCGCCGGTTCCAGGTGACGTGTGACGCGCCGTAGGGCGAGCCGCCGGTACGCGTCTCGTTCACGTCCTTTTCCGTGTAGGGAATGCCGGTGATCAGCATGCCGTGGTGGATCAGCGGCAGCGCCATGGCCAGCAGCGTGGTCTCCTGCCCGCCGTGCAGGCTCGAGGTCGACGTGAACAGGCCGGCCGGCTTGCCGGCGAGACCGCCGCTCAGCCACAGGCCCGAGGTCCCGTCGAGGAAGTACTTGAGCGGGGCGGCCATGTTGCCGAAGCGCGTCGGGCTGCCGAGCAGCAGGCCGCCGCACTCGAGCAGGTCGTCGTTGGTCGCGAACGGCGGGCCCTCTTCGGGCACCGGGGGCTCGGTCGCCTCCGTCGCGGGCGACACGGGCGGCACCGTGCGCAGCCGCGCCGCCGCGCCCTCGACGGCGTCGACACCGTTGCAGACCTCGCGGGCCAGCGCCTCCGTTGCACCGTGGCGCGAGTAATAGAGAACGAGAATGTCGATCATCGGTCGCCCGCAGGGGCGATCAGCGCCAGCACGTTTTCGGGCGGACGCCCGATGACGGCGCGTCCCGTCGCCTCGTCGACGACGATCGGCCGCTGCAGCACGCGCGGATGCGCGGAGAGCCACCGCGCAAGCGCCTGCTCGTCGTCGAGATCGAGCGTGTCGCGGGCTTCGCGGAACTCGTCTTCGCCCGTGCGCAGGAGTTCGCGCAGCGGTATGCCCAGCGTACCGGCCAGTCCGGTCAGCGCGGTCGCCGACAGCGGCTCCTCGAGATAGCGGCGGACCGTCGGCCGTATTCCGTGCTGCTGCAGTAACTCCATAGTTTTCCGCGACTTGGAACAGCGCGGATTGTGGTAGATGGTCACGTTCATCGCGGGCGAGCACGGCTCCGGGCAACGGGAATTCGCGGCCACTCTAGCAGGCGTCCGGGCGCCGGTCAGCCGCTTGACTGCATCCCGCCCCGGTTGCAAGCTTGCGCCGGTGCGCTCGAAGAATTTAACGATAACAACCGGCCGCACGGCCGGCCTTTCCTGGCGCGGCATCCTCGTTGCGCTTGCGCTCGTCCTCGCGTCCTGCGAAACGGCTCCGCCGGTGCAGGAAATGAGTGACGCCCGGCAGGCGATCGCCGTCGCCCGCGAGGCCGGCGCCGAGGATTTCGCCGCCGCCGAACTCGGCCGTGCCGAGGCCTACCTCGCCAGCGCCCAGCAGAAACTCGGTCGTCGTGCCTATGCGCAGGCCCGGCGCGACGCGCTGGCCGCGCGCAACAGCGCGCTCGAGGCTCTGTCGGTCACGGACCGGGCGCGGCAGGACTCGCAGGACGACTGACGGCGGGACCGGTGAGCGGCGACGACGGGCATGCAGACAGCGCGGCCGCCTGCCGGCGGTTTCGCGTGACCGGCCGCGTGCAGGGCGTGTTTTTCCGCGCCAGCACGCAGACCGTGGCGCGCGACCTCGGGCTCGCGGGCTACGCCCGCAATCTCGACGACGGTTCCGTGGAGGTGCTCGCCTGCGGCGGCCGTGCCGCCCTGGACGAGCTGGAACGCTGGCTCGCGGACGGGCCGCCGATGGCGAGCGTGCAAGAGGTCCGGGCCAGCGACGCCGCATGGCAGGACCTGGATTCCTTCCGCACCGGCTAACGGCAGACTACCGACCCGGCAAAGCCCGGCCATCCTGGCCGGCCGACCGTCAGCGCCGGCCCCCGCAGCGCGCGGATGCCCGAGAGGCTGGCTGGCCGTCAGATGCCGCTCCGGCGAGTGCCGGGGTGCGTCGCCTGCGGTCGATCCTCAGACCCTGTACCACTTCAGGCGCAGCTTGTCGAGCACCTTGTTCGGGTACTTGCGGCGCCCGAGGCTGCCGTTGTAGCGGCCGAGGGCGCGCACCAGGTCGCCGTTCTCCATGTCGTAGTAGTAGCGCAGGATCGTGCAGCCGAAGCGCAGGTTGGTGTCGATGTGCATCAGGTTGTCGTTCGGCCGGCCGATCTCGTCGAGCCAGAACGGCATGATCTGCATCAGGCCCTGCGCGCCGGCCACCGAGATCGCGAAGCGGTCGAAGTTGCTCTCGACGTCGATCACCGCCAGCACCAGTTCCGGCGGCAGGTCCACGCGGCTGGCCTCGTAGTGCACGCGCTTCAGAATGTAGATGCGCTCCTCGGGGTCCGCGACCTGGCGCGCGAGCCGCCGCGACATGTCGGTCAGCCAGACGACGGCGTCGAAGCGGTCCGGGAAACTGTCGGCCTCGCTGGCCGCCTCGCGCAGCAACTCGCGCAGCGCCGGGTCCGGCATGCGCAGCTCGGCGGCTGCCGGTGCGGGCAGTGCGAGGAGCAGGGCGAGAAGAAGGATGACGGCTGGCACGGGTCGGGTCAGGTATCGAGGGTCCGCAACGAGCCTAGTCAGCCTCGCGCCAGGATGTCGAGAGCCGCTTCACGTTTCAGCATGCGCGCCTCCGCGTCGCGCCGGTGCCTGTATTCCAGCTCGCCCGCGGCGAGCCCGCGGTCGCTCACGACGAGCCGGTGGGGCACGCCGATCAGCTCCGCGTCCGCGAATTTTACCCCGGGACGGGCGTCGCGGTCGTCCAGCAGCACTTCGTGGCCGGCCGCCGACAGCTCATCGTAAAGCGCCTCGGCCGCCTCGCGCACGGCCTCGGAGCGGTGCATGTTGATCGGCACGATCACGACGTCGAAGGGCGCCAGAGGTGCCGGCCAGATGATGCCGTTCTCGTCGTGGCCCTGCTCGATGGCGGCGCCGACGATGCGCGAGATGCCGATGCCGTAGCAGCCCATGTGCATCGGCACGTCGTTGCCGTCGCTGTCCTGCACGGTCGCGCCGAGCGCCTCCGAGTACTTCGTGCCGAGCTGGAAGATGTGGCCGACCTCGATGCCGCGCGCGATGGACAGCGTGCCCTTGCCGCCGGGCACCGGGTCGCCCGCGACGACGTTGCGCAGGTCGACCGTCTCCGGCCGCTCGAGGTCGCGGCCGAAATTGACGCCGGCCAGGTGCACGCCGGGCTCGTTCGCACCGCAAACGAAGTCGCTCATCAGCGCGGTCGCGTGGTCGTAGTACACCGGGCAGTCGAGCCCGCGCGGCCCCGCGAAGCCCGGCTCCGCACCGGCGCCGCGCGCGTCGTCCGCCTCGGCGAGCTCCAGCGGGTCGGCGACGCCGGGCAGCTTCGCGGCCTTGATCGCGTTCAGCTCGTGGTCGCCGCGCAGCACCAGCGCGACCGGTCCCTCAGTGCCCCTGACGATCAGCGTCTTGAGCGCCTGCCGCGGCGCGATGTCGAGAGCCGCGCACAATTCCTCGATGCTGCGCGCGCCCGGGGTATCCACGCGCCGCAGTTCCTCCGCGGGCGCCGGCGGCTCGCCGTCCGGGCGCAGCGTCACGGCGGTCTCGATGTTCGACGCGTAGTCGTCCTCGTCGCTCCAGGCGATCGCGTCCTCGCCGGAATCGGCCAGCACGTGAAATTCCTGCGAGCGGCTGCCGCCGATCTCACCGCTGTCCGCGTCGACGACGCGGAAACCCAGGCCGAGGCGCTCGAAGATCGCGGTGTAGGCGGCGTGCATGCGTTCGTAGCTCGCCACGAGTCCGTCGTGGTCGAGGTCGAACGAGTAGGCGTCCTTCATGAGGAACTCGCGCGCCCGCATGACGCCGAAGCGCGGCCGGATCTCGTCGCGGAATTTCGTCTGGATCTGGTAGAAGTTCACCGGCAGCTGGCGGTAGCTCTTCAGCTCGCGCCGCGCGATGTCGGTGACGACCTCCTCGTGCGTCGGTCCGAAGCAGAACGGCCGCTCGTGGCGGTCGTGCATCCGCAGCAGCAGCGAACCGTACTGGTCCCAGCGCCCGGACTCCTGCCAGAGTTCCGCGGGCTGGACGGCGGGCATCAGCAATTCCAGCGCGCCGGCGCGGTCCATCTCCTCGCGAACGATCGTCTCGACCTTGCGCAGGACCCTGAGCCCGAGTGGCAGCCACGTGAACAGGCCCGACGCGAGCCGCCGGATCATCCCGGCACGCAGCATCAGCTGGTGGCTGACGATCTCCGCCTCGGCGGGTACTTCCTTCAGGGTCGTGAGCCCGAGCCTGCTAAATCGCATCGTCCTGGTCAGTCCGGTCCGTCGAAGCGGCGGTATTCTACACGACGCGCCGGCCGCGTCCGCGGCCTTGCGCTTGTATAGCCGCGGGGCATCTTGCACACTCGCCGGCGCATCCTGGCCCCGGGTACGGCGGCCGGCCCGCCGCCCGAGCGGCTCGCGCCCACGGAATCCGGAGTAGTGAAGGGACGTCGCAACCCGTTTATCGCACGCGAGGGCCTGCCGTTCCTGCTGGTCGCCGCCGCCCTGGTCGCGGCCGCCTCGGTATGGGCTGGCTGGCCCTGGGCGCTGCCCGCGGCGCTGCTGTTCGCCTGGCTGCTGCTGCTGTTCCGCGACCCGCGCCGGGTGATCCCGGCGTCCCCGCTCGGCGTCGTCAGCCCGGTGGACGGCCATGTCATCGAAGTCGGCGTCACCGACAAGGGCATCGTCGAGGACGAAGTGCAGCGCATTGTTCTGCGCATCAACAGCTTCGGCACCTACACCGCGCGCAGTCCTTCCGAGGGCAAGATCATGGACCTGCGCAGCGACCAGCCGGCCGGGAGGCCGCGCCTCGGCACGCGTGGCCTGTGGGTGCGGACCGACGAGGCACAGGATGTCCTGCTCGCGTTTCGCGGTTATCGCCTCGGGCTGGTGCCGCGCGCGTTCCTGCGCTACGGCGAGCGCGTCGGCCAGGGTCAGCGCTGCGCGTACCTGCGACTCGCGCGCGAGGCCGAGGTGCAGCTGCCGCTCGACAGCCGCGCGCTGGTCAGCGCGGGCGACAGCGTGCGCGCCGGTGAGACGCTGATCGCGCGCCTGCCGCACCCCTGACCCGAGGTCGCAGCACGCGCCACGCAGTCGTGGCAGTATTGCGCCATGGCTACCGCGCGACCCGAATCCGACCGACTCCGCTACCTCGATGCGCTCGGCATCGACGCCTGGCAACTGCGCGGGCGCGCCGCGGACAGGGCGGCAGAGGCGCCGGCGACGGTCGCGGCGGAGCCCGTGGCGGTCGCGGAGCCAGCCGCCGCCGTCGAGGTGCCGCGCGACTGGGACGCGTTGCGTGCCTGCGTCGCCGGCTGCACGCGCTGCGAGTTGCACCGTGGCCGCACGCAGACCGTGTTCGGCGTCGGCGACCGGCAGGCACAGCTGCTCGTGATCGGCGAGGCGCCGGGCGCCGAGGAAGACCGCCGCGGCGAGCCGTTCGTCGGCCGGGCCGGCAAGTTGCTGAACGAGATGCTGCGGGCGATCGGGCTCGGCCGCGACCGCGTGTTCATCGCCAACGTGCTGAAGTGCCGGCCGCCCGGCAACCGCGATCCGAAGGCCGAGGAGGCCGCAAGCTGCCGTGCCTACCTCGACCGGCAGATCGAGCTGGTGGCGCCGCGCGCGATTCTCGCGGTCGGGCGTATCGCGGCACAGAACCTGCTCGGCTCCGACCTGCCGCTCGGCCGCCTGCGCGGCGAGCGGCACAGCCTGGCCGGCTCCGACATCCCGGTCGTCGTGACCTACCACCCGGCCTACCTGCTGCGCACGCCGGCACAGAAACGCAAGGCCTGGCAGGACCTGTGCCGGGTGCGAGCACTGCTCGCGGAGCCCGGTCCGTGATCTCGCGCATCGAGGCGATGCCGGTCACGCTGCGCTCGATGAGCCACGACGACCTGCCGATGGTCTCCGACATCGACCGCCGCAGCTACGATTTCCCGTGGAGCCACGGCGTGTTTCGCGACTGCCTGCTGGCCGGCTACAACTGCGT
>ERZ869936.1147-NODE-1147-length-20331-cov-19.261048_pt1 | contig 20331 bp, 21 predicted proteins | sample MGYA00520876_ERZ869936 | MGnify/ENA primary metagenome ERZ869936 (study PRJEB32218, sample SAMN09650985) | biofilter metagenome | isolation source: enrty point of leading RO module | place: Saudi Arabia: Thuwal, RO plant located on Red Sea | collected 2016-02-17...
GTGAGGGTGGCCGGACTGTGGGCGCTGGCCGTGTCACCAAGATCCTCAAGTAGGTGAAGAATGCCTTCGGATAAGAGACCGCCCCTCACTCTGGCTTGTACAGAGTGCAAGCGGCGGAACTACGTGACAACCAAGAACAAAACGAACACCCAGGACCGTCTGGAGCTCAAGAAGTACTGTCGTTGGTGCCGCGAGCACACGGCTCATCGCGAGACCCGATAACACCGGTTCGAATCGTCAAGGGGACCCCAAGGGGTCCCTTTGCCGTACCATGACACTCCGATGATCGACCTCGCCACGTTGGAGGGCCAGTCTTTCGGGCCCCATCCGATGCGAATCGGGTTGGAGAAGGTCAGGGAGTTCATTGCAGCCGTCGACATGGGCCCCGATCCATGGACCGAGGCGGCTCCGCCCTCCTTCATCTCCGCAGCCCTATTCGTTGTTGCTCCGGACTTGCTCCGGTTGCTCGACGGCTACTCCGTGCTTCATGGTGACCAATCGTTCGCATGGAACGGCCCGCTCGGGTTGGAGCGAGATGTCAGTGTTGTCGGCACGGTCTCTCGGGTCAGGGAACGAGAGGGAACCTGGTTCGTCACATTCGACCTCGAGGTGATCGACGGTGACGGCGGGGACCTCGCCAGCGGCACATCGCTGTTTCTCGTGTCCGCCTCGAAGCCGGATCCCGCAGCCGACGCACCAGACCGCCCGGCTGTCAAAGCCGAGGACAGGGGCTTCCCCGAGAGCGGCCAGAAGGCCGCATCCCGTTTGGACCTCGTCAGGTACGCAGGGGCGACTCGCGACTGGAACCCGATTCACTGGGACCATGACGCCGCAGTACAAGCCGGGCTGACGGGGGTCATAGCTCACGGCCTCCTTCAGGCAGCGTGGGCGCTCGACGCAGCCGGCGGCGGCCGGCCGGCGCAACGACCCTTCGCATCGGCAAAGATCAGATTCAGGAACCCCTTGCCGCCAGCCACCCCGGTCGACGTGGTTGTCGATTCATCCGGAGCGAGTTGTGAAGTGACTCTCGAGCGTGGCGAGACCGTGTTCCTCACCGCGAGGGTCACGTACTCCGAGGAGTAACCAGATGGAGGGTCGCACGGTCGAACAAGCCAGAGAAGAAGAGTTGTTGGCCAGAGCGAGGAGCGGTGATCGCGCCGCATTCGCCGCACTGGTCAGAGAGCACGGAGACATGGTCTACACATTGGCCCGCCGGCTCGTCGGCGACCCACATCTGGCGGCGGATATCTCTCAGGAGGCGCTGATCCGCGCCTGGAAGGCATTACCCGGGTTCCGCGGTGATTCCCAGTTCTCCACCTGGCTCCATCGGATCACCGTCAACACTGCTTGGACCCAGAAGAAGAAGGCGAAGCGGCACGCAGGGTCATCGCTCGACGAGGTCGGTGAGCTTGCCGCCCCGTTCGACTCCGAGCACCCCGAGATAGCAGGCGAGATCGCCGAGCTGAGGACCGATCTGCGACGTGCCCTCAACGCCCTGCCTGAGGGACAGCGGCAGATCGTGGTTCTCAAAGACATCTACGGGTGGTCTCACGCCGAGATCAGCGAGTCGCTGGGCATCACGGTCACCGCGGCCAAGGTCCGTTTGCACCGGGCCCGTAGCCGCCTGGCTCGAATGCTGGAGGATGTCTGATGGCGATCGCGTGTGAAGTCGCCGCCCCGTTTGTCGCCAACAGCGCTCTGGACGGCACGGACGTCATCTGGCCTCTCAACCATCACACTGCGTCCTGTCTCAAATGTCAGGCTCGCCACGCTGCGATGGCCAAGACCGGCCGTCAACTCCGCGCCATGGCCGCGGAGAAGAACGAGGCGCCGCGCGACCTGGAGTGGAGAGTGATGTCGTCACTCGAGGGGGATCTGGCTGTGAGTCGTTCCTGGGCCAAGCCTGTCACCCTTACGGCCGCTGCGCTCTCCATGATCGCCGCCATCGTCATTTGGAGGCTTCGCCCTCGCGCCAACGCTTGAGCCTGGTTGAGTCATTCGGGCTCGCGGCTAATGTCATCCCCGGTATAAGGGGGATTTCTTGAAGGTACTCGTCACCGGGCACGACGGATACATCGGTGCCGTTCTGACGCCGGTTTTCCAGGCCGCAGGGCATGAGGTAGTCGGATTGGACAGCGGGCTCTTCGGTGAGTGCGCATTCGGCGGGGGCCCGGATCCAATCCCGTCCATCGAATCCGACATCAGGGACGTGACCTCCGAGCAGCTGGTCGGTTATGACGCTGTCGTTCACCTTGCTGCGCTCTCGAACGATCCCGTGGGTGATCTGAACCCCGAAGCAACCATGGAGATCAATCACCGGGCGACGGTCTCCCTCGCCCGCGCCGCCAAGGATGCGGGCGTCGAGCGCTTCCTCTTCTCTTCCTCTTGCAGCCTCTATGGGGCGCAGGGGGAGGACTACATCGACGAGTCCGCGTCATTCAACCCACTGACGCCCTACGGGGAATCGAAGATCCTCAGCGAGCGAGATCTGGCACCTCTCGCCGACGATGACTTCAGCCCGGTCTTCCTGCGCAATGCAACGGCCTATGGCGTGTCTCCTCGACTCCGGGGCGACGTGGCAGTCAACAACCTCACGGGCTTTGCGTTCACCACCGGAAAGGTGTTCCTCAAGAGCGACGGTTCATCCTGGCGGCCTCTAGTCCACGTCGAGGACGTGGCGAGAGCGTTCCTGGCGATGGTCGAGGCGAGGCGCGACCAAGTCCACGGTCAGGCTTTCAACATCGGAGCGACCGAGGAGAACTATCAGATCAGAGATGTGGCCAAGCTGGTCAGCGAAGTCGTCCCGGGATCCGAGGTCACTATGTCGGACGAGGCGGTCAACGACCCGAGAAGCTACCGGGTGACTTGTGCGAAGTTCGAAGAGGCGTTCCCGGATGCGCGCCCCCGTTGGACGGTTCGGAAGGGCATCGAGGAGCTCTATGAGGCATTTCAGCGACACGGCCTGAAGCTCGAAGACCTCGAGGGCGATCGGTTCATGCGGATACGGCACATCAAGCAGCTCTTTGCCGAGGGCCGGTTGCGCGATGACCTGAGATGGAAAGCGGGGGGACCGGGCCGGTGACAGAGGCAAGATGCCGGGCTTGTGGGTCCGGCAACCTCTATCTCTTCCACCACCAGCGTGGCGTCCCCGTGAACAGCTGCCTGCTCGTCGGCGACGAAACCGAGGCCATCCGATTCCCAACCGGCGAGTTGAGCATGGCCTTCTGCAGGACCTGTGGCTTCATCCAGAACGACTCGTTCGACGAGAAGATGACCGAGTACTCAGATCGATATGAGGAGACCCAGGCTTTCTCAAAGCGATTTGTCGAGTTCGCTCGGGGTGTGGCGACAGATTGGGTCGATCGCCACGACCTCCGGGGCAAACGAGTGATCGAGATCGGCTGCGGGAAGGGCGAGTTCCTCACGTACATGGCCGATGCGGGGATCGGCTCGGGGATTGGAATCGACCCTGGAGTCGACCCGGCTCGGATCGACCCGGGCTACGAGGAGAGGCTCAGCTGGGTACCCGGGTGGTTCGACGGCAGTTACGGACCGCTCGAGGCAGACGCCATTGTGTGCCGTCATACGCTCGAGCACGTTGCCGAAGTCCAGGAGTTCCTCACGCTGATCAGGGAGGCTCTGGGTGATCGACTCGACACGGTCCTCCTCTTCGAGCTGCCGGACACGATGCGAGTCCTCGAAGAAGCGGCCTTTTGGGATGTCTATTACGAGCACTGCTCGTACTTCTCGGAGGGCTCGCTCACACGCCTCTTCCAGAAGTGCGGGTTCGAGGTGCTCGGTGTCACGCTCGCCTATGACGACCAGTATCTCCTGCTCGAGGCTCGGCCGGCCGGCCCGAGTGGACCCGGCCAATCTGCCCCGGACGATCTGGAGCGTTTGGAGAAGGGTGTCGATCACTTCTCCTCGACATACCGCGACGTGGTCGAAGCCTGGCAGAGCCGCCTCTCCGGGGTCGCGGCTGGCGGTGGCCGTGCGGTGATTTGGGGAGCAAGCTCGAAAGGGGTGTCCTTCCTGGTCTCGGCCGGTGAGAACGTCGTGGCGGCCGTCGACATCAACCCGAACAAGCACGGTATGTACATGGCTGGCACCGGGCACCAGATCGTCGCTCCCGAGGAGCTGGTCGAGATCGCGCCCGAGCTGGTTGTAGTGATGAACCCGATCTACATCGAGGAGATCACGGCCGACCTGGCACGTTTGGGAGTCGAAGCCGAAGTCATCGCCGTCTGAGGAGGCGCCGGAGCCGCCCCTTCAGCTCGCGGCGGAAGGCCGAAAACACGAACACATCGCGGCGTCCGTCGACAACGGTCCGTTCGCCATGACCGGAGACGGTGTGTATGCCGGCCCGATATCTACCGGTCTGAAGAGGGCCGATCCGGGTGACAATGGTCTCCTCGAACCCGTCGGGGTCGAGCCTATCGACACGGTTGATGGCGACCGCTCCGCCATAACTCGATGAGGAGTCCTGTGCGGGGCGGAAGAGCGATCCATCCACCATGAAGGGTGTTCCGCCGGGCCTGGATGAGGTGACGTCGCACTTGATCGGGTTCAGCACGTGCTGCTCCCAGGGCCCCTCTAAGTCGATGGAGTGAAAGGCGTAGAGCTTGGTGTTGGAGTCGGCGCCCTCGTAGGTGCAAAAGAGCCACCACCGATCCCGATGCCGGACGATCGTGGGATCCAGGAAGCGGCCGCCGCCGAGGAGCACTCCGGCGAGCTCCCACTTCTCCGGGAACGAAAGTGATCGGTAGAGCCTCACCTCCTCCGCCTGGTAGGTCTCCGGGATGCAATAGACATCGCCATCTCGAGTGAGAAGGTACGGGTAGGAGGCGTGCACTCCAGCGTCTAGAACCGGTCGTGCCACCCTGTCACCGTCGAGGTCCAAGGCAGAGATGACCCCGCGGTGGGAGTCATGGTCATAGTCTTCGACCAGCACTGTCGATGTGGCTCCGGTGGGGTCGAGGAAAGGGTCGGCGAGGTAGCGACTCTTCCCCTGCTCGGGTGCCCAGGAGAATTCCGGCACGGCTCCCTCGAGGAGCGACGCAACCGGCACGTCCGCTATGCCCACCGACCATTTCGAGGCGAGTGCCATCCCTTGCCACTGGGACCTCAGGAAGGCAGCCACCTGTCGAAGGAGGAATCGGAGCATCGTCATGTTCCCCGGAGACCGGCGCAAAGGCGCCTCCGTGGTGGATGGTGCAGCGTCGACTCTGGACATGTCTCCTGACAGGATTCGGCGGACCGCGATCGACGCGAAGACGGCTCCTCCGGAGAAGGCCTCATCCCGCGTCCTGCGATAGGAGTGGGGCGTGAGCTTGAAACGGCCTCTTTCGAGAACCGTCCCGCCGTCGAGCCGCTCGGTGATCCGCTGCAGGATCGTCCCGACCGTCGTCTCGCCCTCCATCATCTCCCAGAACCCGGGCGGCTGGCCCCGATACTCCCTCTCGTCGCCGTGATGGAACGACCAGACGCCATAGCGAGGTGTTTCGAGGATGTCCCCTTTGAGGATCCCGAATGCGAAACGGAGAATCACGTCGAGGTCGTGCCCTCTGATCACCTCGAGATCCTCCTCGGAAAGGGCCTCGCCAAACCGGCCCACGGGAAGGGTCTGGCAAATGATGTCCGGCACCCCTCTGAGCTCGTCGCTCATGTCGACCGATCGTGAAGCCACAGAGCGTCTCTGGATATAGCCCTTGTTGTAGAGGTTCCACAGGAGATGTCGCGGCTCTGCCAGGAGGCGCCGGATGCCACCGGGCGAATCGGCCCGATCTGGGAGGATGAGCAGGCCTATCTCGACTTCAGGCAGTCTCATCAGCTCGCGGATGGCCTCGGCCTGCCAGGCCGGGAACGAAGTCCCGAGGCACATGACCCCTACTCGGATCCGGCTCACGTCTCGGCGCTCACCGGAGTGCGTCTGATCGAGGCATCGAACAGGGGGCCTGTCATGGCGTTTGTGATTAGTGCGATCAACACGGCTCCCAGCTGAAGTGTCGGTGTGATCACCCCATCCTGGATGCCAACCAGCGCGACTACGAGCACCATCAACCCACGGCAGTTCATGAGGATTCCAATGACATTGCCGTCGGACCAGGACATGCCTCCGAGCCGTGCCGAGACAGCACCTCCTGCCCACTTGCTGACGATTGCTGCCGCGAGGAGGACGATCAGGCCACCGATCGCATTGGTGGTGAGGGATCTGAAGTCGGTCGCAAGGCCTGACACGGCGAGGAACACGGGCAAGAGAATCGCAGCGGTGAAATGCCCGAACCTGGCGTCGAGGATGGCGAAGAGCGGCTTGCGGGCAGGCAGGATCACCCCGGCCATGAACCCTCCGACGATCACAGTCAGCCCCAAGCCCTGGGCGATCACACCAGATATGACCAGAACGATGAAGAGAAGGGACAGGACGCTGGCATCCAGCTCACCTGTCTTCCGGAACGGAGCGATGAGCCGACGGGATATAGGTCTGATCAGGTAGATCATCCCCACCAGGTAGCCGGCCGTAGCACCCAGCTTGAGGACGATCGGGCCGGTGCCCTCGCCCTGCGACACCGAAGAGGCGACTGACGACGTCACGAACATCGCCACGGTGCACACTGACGCGGCCGCGATGCCAACGGCGCCGAGTCTGGAAAGCGTCAGGCCCTTCTCTTGAAGGATCCGAACCATCACCGGAAGGGCTGTGACAGCGAGTATGGCCCCCACGAAGAGAACGAAACCAGTGTCCGAGGTGCCTTCGACCTGAAAGGTGGGATTGCTCAGAGCCGGCCCGATGGCGAAGCCGAACAACACCGGGATCAAGACGACGCCCAACCCAACGATGACCACTGTCCGTAGCCGCTCCTTCAAAGGCGGTATCTCGACTTCGAGGCCGACGAGGAAGGAGAAGAGGAGCAGACCGAACTGGCCGATCCCGCCGAGAACCGAGACCGACTGGCTCGGGAACACCTCCGTGGTCATCGTCCCCCAGAGAGTGGGCCCGAGCAGGACGCCGGCCACGATCTCGCCGACAACGCGGGGCTGACGCATGCGCACGAAGACGTAGCCGAGCGCCCTGGCCGCAACGAGGATCAGGGCGAGATCGAGCAGCACATAGAACAGCACTTCGCCGCCAGTCATGGTTCCCATCGTCCACCCTCCACCGGCGTCAGACTAGATCGTCTCATTCGCCCTATCGACTGTGTCCGAACTGCTCTATAGTGTTTGCCGAGGAGTCGGTGGGGCGGCTCCGAAGAAACACGCCCTCTAAGGAGCGAAAAATGGGGTTGGCTGAACAAGATGTTCTGATTATTGGCGGGGGTCCGGCTGGAGCCACTACGGCTCTCCGTCTCATCGAGCAAGGCGTCAGACCGGTGATCGTGGAGCGGGAGACCTTCCCGCGGTATCACGTCGGTGAGGCGATGACAGGTGAGGGTGGCCAGATAGTTCGGGAGCTCGGCATCCACGAGAAGCTCACGAAGAACGACCACACCGTCAAGCACGGAGTGAATGTCTTTGGCAGCCAGGGCAATTCTGACTGGTGGGTCCCGGTGATGCAGCGCACCGATGACATGGAGCTGCACGAGGTGCACACCTACTCGGTGAAGAGAAGCGTGTTCGATGCGGAGCTTCTCAAAGAGGCTCTCAGCAGGGGAGCGGAGCTTCTCGACGGGCGCGCTACCGAACCAATCGTCGACGAGGACGGCACTGTCCGTGGTGCCCGGGTTGAGGTCAGTGAGAACGGGAACGGTCACAAGAAAGAGATCGATCTCACCGCTGAGATCACACTCGACTGCTCGGGCCAGGCCACGTTCCTCGCCAACCGAAAGGCGACCGGTCCGAAGTACAAAGGGTCCTACGACAAGCAGATCGCCCTGTTCTCACAGATCGCCTCCTATCAGCGCAACGACGGCAGCGATCGGGAGCACGGTGAGGGGAACACCCACATCTTCTACAAAGAGAAGTACCACTGGGCGTGGGCCATCCCGCTCGATCAAGAGGTAACGAGCGTCGGGATAGTTGTGCCGGCTGCCTACTACCGCGACAGCGGCTTGAACCAGGCCGATTTCATCAAGCAGGAACTGAAGACACTCAACAAGGGTCTGGCTTCGAGGGTGCCCGATGACGTCGAGCTGGTTGAGGAGCCCCACGTGGTGCCCAACTACTCCTTCCAGGTCCGCAAGTTCGCCGGTCCGGGGTACATCTGCATCGGTGACTCGCACCGCTTCGTGGACCCGATCTTCTCCTTCGGTCTTTACGTCGCCATGAAAGAGGCGGGCCTGGCAACACACGAGGTCATGGGTTGGCTAGACGGCAAGGGTCGTGACTCGGACAACCCCTTCCAGGACTACATGCATCACACCGAGCGTGCGATCGACATGCTCGAGGACATGATCGACACGTTCTGGGAGAACCCACTTGCGTTCGCGTACATGGCCCATCGCAAGTATCGGGAGCAAGTGTTGGACATGTTCTCCGGTCGTGTTTATGACGGGATGCCCGTGGCTGACCGCGATGAAGCCCTGGCAGTTTTCCGCCGCCTGCTCGGCAGGGAGAGGACCTATGACGAGACGGGCGAATACTCGATTCCGATCGGTTCCCGGTACCACCCGGAGCGGGCTCCTCTGTGGAACTCGAACCTCACTGACATCGAGAGCACGGAGAAGTGGCTGGCTGACATAGACGTCAGCTGACCCAGTAGCGAACGTAAGGGGCGATGGGTGAGACCCCAGCTCATCCTGTTGATGATCGTGGCCGCAATTACGTCGGCTTGCTCGTCGATGGTCGAGCCCAGCGCCGACGATTTCGCCAAGATGTCGGCTCAGGCCATCGATGTGGCCTGTGGGCGCCAATGCGAACGACTCGTCGTCTATGTGGTGACGGAGATCGAGGACTTTCTCGCCGACGGGGAAGGCGCTGCTCTGACTGCAATGACCGATGAGACCAAGGCGGCCATTGAAAGGGCGGTGCCGGATGCCGAGTTCGTGTCGGCGGCCGAGGCGGCCGGCTTGATCTCCGAGGGCTCCGTCGATGGTGGCCGTGGAGTGATCGTCAACGTCACCGACATCGAGAGCGAGGGCGAGAATCTCGTCAGCATCGAGGTAGCACTGACGGTCTCAGACGGTGAGCCGTTCGACTCGATTCACCGTTTCGAATGGGATGGGGAGCGTTGGGCTCCGACAGAACAGCCCGACCTGCCGCGCGAAGACTTGGACGACCCGCCTCGTACGAGAACACCCTGACCGAACCTGCTCTTATCATCGACGTCCGGGAAGTCTGAGGAGGCACTTGAGACAGTCCGATTGGCAGAGAGTCATCGACGCCGCCATGGCCCCGGCTTTGGAGTATCTCCAGTCGCTGCAACAACGGCGTGTCTACCCGGAGTCAGTCGACCCGGACGATCTGCGCAGAGCACTCGGTGGCCCGATGCCGACGAGGGGCGCTGCACCTGAGATGGTGGTAGCGGACCTCGCCCGGCAGGTCGAGCCATACGTGACCAGTCACGCCACCGGACGCTTCTTCGGGTTCGTGATCGGTGGCCTTCACCCCGCCTCGTATGGCGCCGACCTGCTCGCATCTACCTGGGACCAGAACACCGGCCTCTTCCCGGTGACCCCCGGCGTGGCCGCAATCGAGGAAGTAGCGGTGGGTTGGCTCCTCGAGTTGCTCGACCTCCCGAGCGAGTCGTCGGTGGGTCTCGTGACCGGCGGTCAGATGGCCAACTTCACCTGCCTCGCCGCCGCGCGCAACCACGTCCTGCGGGAGACTGATTGGGACGTCGAAGCCCTGGGATTGCAGAACGCTCCGAAGGTGAACGTCCTCGTCAAAGAGGATGGTCACACGACAGTGCTCCGGTCTCTTCGCTATCTGGGTCTCGGAACCGAGACGGCGATCCCCATCGAGTGTGACGATCAGGCACGCATCGTCCCCGAAGCCCTCGAACGAGCATTGGCTGACCTGGAAGGCCCAACGATCATTTGCGTGGAGGCTGCCCAGATCAATACCGGGTCGTTCGACCCCTTCGCAGAAGTTGCCGATATCGCCGACCGCCATCGAGAACGTGGCGATGCCACGTGGGTGCACGTGGATGGGGCCATCGGCCTGTGGGCGCGGGCCGCATCGTCGCATCGGGAGATGACGGAGGGACTCGAGCGTCTCGACTCCTGGTCGACAGATGCCCACAAGCTGCTGAACGTCGGCTACGACTCCGGGATTGCCATTTGCAGACACGCTGCCGCCCACCGGGCGGCGATGAGCACGACGGCCTCGTATCTCGTGCAGTCCGACGGCGAGACGCGCGATCCCATGGACTGGAATCCTGAGTTCTCCAGGCGAGCGAGGGGACTTGCGCTTTACGCCACCCTGCGGTCTCTTGGCCGTGAAGGCGTCGACGACCTCGTTTTCCGGACCCACGCATTGGCCCGACGGTTTGCAGAGCAGCTGGCCGAAAGCGGATTGGCCCGGATCGAGAATGAGGTTGTGTTCAATCAAGTCTTGGTGCGCTGGCTAGGCCCGAACGGCGAAGACGAGTCCCTTGCCGACCGGATCATGGACTGTGTTCGCACCGGCGGAGAGGCCTACTTCAGCGGCACCACGGTCGATGGTGAGCGCCTAATGCGGATCTCGGTGTCGGATTGGGCGACCGACGAAGACGACGTCGACCGGGCGGTTGCCGCCCTGCTCGAGTGCGCCCGACAGGTGGTCGGCTAGCCGGCGAAGCACCCGTAGAACTCGTTGACCATTGTCAGGTCGCCCAGCTCCAGCGGTCCGTCCGGCGTGCTGATCACGGCGCCGGTGAGCGATGCCTCGACCGGGCCGGCGGTTCCGCATGCGTCGAAGCCGACTTCGGTCGGAGCTTCGAAGTCGAGCACACCTTCGGTGACCTCCCAGCTCGCCGCCACGATTGACTCCGGCTCCCAGTACTCCATCACGTCGTCGCAATGGTTCACCAGCAGGTTCTTGCCGACCACTACCCGACCCGACCACGCCGCATCCGGGAAAGTGATTGGAGGTGTCGGCGCGCTCCCGAAATCGGTGGGGTCGAGGTAGAGGACCACACGCTGATCTTCGGATGAGAGAGTGAACCCAAGGCCGCAACCCCAGGAGACGCCGAACTCGGCAGTCCTTGCCAGCTTGACGAGCTCGGCTTCTGGCAGCGCATTGGGGTCCCACGCTCGGTCGACTTCGTCGAGGACCACGACCTCATTTGCCGTTGGGTCGCAGAACGCGAGGTAGTTGGACCAGTATCCGTCGGGGCCGTCGGGGAGCGAGACCACTTGTGTCGGACTCCCGGTGCCGTCGACCGCGGCGCCACTCTCGAACCTGGTCTGGTCGGGGGAGAGCATCGCCAAACCATCGGCGGACTTCTCAAAGCCCACGGGAAAGACCACCACCCGCTTTTGACCATTCAATGTGATGGTCCAGCACCCGTTCGGTTCGAGGACGAGATCACCTGTGATTGAGGCACGAAAGTGACCGTATTCCTCCGTGGGGAGCTGCACCGGGAGGCGATCGCCACCGAGCCCCGAGTGTGTGGTTGTGGTTGTGGTGGACGCCAGGGTCGTCCCGGGACCAGCTCCCTCTGCACAGGCGACCAATACAGCGCCCAAGGCAACGATTGCCGTCCCCACCGACAGGCTTCTTCTCAAAACGAGACCTCCGTCTCCCAAGTTGCGTTTTCGACGTCGTCATGGCCCGGGTGGTTCCAATCGATGGGAGTTAGGCTCCGCGTATGCCGGTCGAATGGTGGCTCGACGAATCCGAATATGCAGGGGAGGAGCATCTCGACGAGGAGTATGTCGCCGGCTACGACGAGAAGGCTCAGGTCGACCCTTCGGACGATGTCCGGAGGCTCATCGATCTAGGGCTGGGCCAAGACTCGGTCCTTGTGGACATGGGTGCCGGGACTGGGGTCTTCGCCCTGGCAGCTGCCGAGACCGGGGCCTCGGTAGTAGCAGTCGACGTCTCTCGTGCGATGGTCGACGTCATCCGAGATCGAGCCGAGGAGTCGGGTCTGGACAACATCACCGTGGTTCGCGCCGGGTTTCTCTCATACGATCATGCCCTCGACCCGGCGGACTTCGTGTACACGCGCAACGCCCTCCATCAGCTGCCCGACTTCTGGAAAGTCATTGCGCTTCATCACCTCGCTTCCTTCACCCGATCCGGCGGCTATCTCCTTTTTCGCGATCTCGTGTTCGATCTGGAGCCCGATGAAGTCGAGGAGGGCATCGTCGATTGGATGGCGGGTGCCGTGGACGATCCGGCGAAGGGCTTCACCGAGCAGGATCTCGCCGAGCATGTTCGCAACGAGTTCAGCACCTACACATGGGTTCTGGAGCCGATGTTGGAACGTTGCGGTTTCGAGATCCTGGAACGCGACAGCCGGCGCAAAGCGTATGGCACGTATCTGTGCCGCAAGACCTGACAGGGACCGGGGAAGTCAGACTCGTGGCGGCATCTGGGTGCTAGGGATACGACCGTGCCCGTGCCCGGCTTCGTTTCTGTAATCATCGGGACATGGAGCAAGGGTTTGCATACGCCGCAGCTGCTCTCATCGGAGTGGTGATCATCTTCCAGCTGGCGCTGATGCTTGGTGCACCGTGGGGACATCTCGCCTGGGGCGGCCGGAACGTGGGCGTGCTGCCCACACGGTTGAGGGTCGGAAGTGGGGTGGCGGTCTTGTTGCTCGGATTGATGGCATGGGTCGTGCTCGCCGCCGGCTCTGTCGTTGACATCTCACCCCTGCCGGAGAGCTGGCTCGACGTCTCCGTCTGGGTGATCTTCGGCTACTTCGTGATCGGCACATTGGCCAATCTGGCATCGAGATCTCGCCCGGAACGTTGGTGGGCCGTGGTTTCGTTCGCAGTTGCCGTCTTCGTAGCGCTGGTCGGTGTCGCTTGAAAGAGGTTCGCTCGAACACGCTGCGGGAGCGATCGCTACTATCCGAGAGGTGGCGCCGCCACTTGGGAGGTATTCGTGAAGAAGTTATTCGTGATTGGTCTGTTGGCGGCGCTGTTCGGCGCACTGGTCCCGGCGGCGGGAGCTGATTCGGGCATGCTTCCCGGCGGGACCGAGATCTCCGTCGAAATAGCTTCGCCGGTGGCGGACGACCTGGTTGCCGCCGATGACTTGGTCATCACAGGGGAGGCCTCGATCGGTATGGGGGCGGCAGCCAAGGACACTTCTCTCGTATACATTCTCGATGTGTCGGGCAGCACCGCAGACTCAGCTGGTGTCGACTGCGATGGAGACGGTATCGCCGACACGATCCTCGCCTGTGAGAAGGAAGCCGTCAGCCGCGTCAACGCTGCGGCGGCGCTCGCAAACTCACCGATTCTCAACTCTGGTCTCGGTGTCTTCAACAGCCGGAGCTCTGTGCTCCAATATCTGACTGCCCCCGGTGACGCCATTGAAGCCGCACTCGGCAATGTGCCCAGCCCGCGTGGTGGGACGGACTTTGGGGAGGGTCTGTCCGCGGCCAATTCGATCCTCACTGCCGGCCCCGCGGGGGGCGAGAAGATCGTCGTGTTCCTCACCGACGGCGTCGGGTCGGGCAGTTCGGCCCTTCCTGCCGGAACGGTGGTGAAAGCGTTCGCCATCGGCGCAGCTACGTGTAGCGGTGCCCTCGAAGCGATCAGCGACACGTGCGAAGTCGTTGATGATCTCTCCAAGCTCGACGAAGTGATTGGAGAGTCGATTGGAGCAACGCTCGATTCATTGACCTACTCGGTCGATGGCGGCCCCGCCCAAGCTCTGCCGACGACTCCGTCGCTTCCGCAAGCGGGCCCGGCGGTGGTCGAATTCGAAGCGACAGTGGATGAGCTGGGCTTCGGTTCTCACGAGATATGTGTCCATGCAACCGGCACAGACGCAGGAGGATCCGGAACGATTGCCGACTGTGTGACTGTCGAGGTCATGCAGACCGTCGTCGACTGCTCCGATTCGGTCCGTAGATGCATGGCAACCGGAAACGACGGGGAAGTCTCCGATGCGACGGCGATAGGGAGCCTCGGCTTCACAAAGACACTCGGCGTTCGACCGGCGGAGGCCGAGGTGGCGGATTGCCCGCCTGAGGATTGCTTCACGGGCTACGACGTCATGTTCGGTGGCACGGGTGAAGTCGCCGTCGTCAATCTGATCGTCGTTGCGTCGCTAGAGGATTCGACGCCACCCGAAGAGGCCGCCGTGTTCATGAACGGTGTCGAGATAACCGAGGTCTGCCATATGGAGAGCACCTCGCCCGTGCCCTGTGTATTGATCACTACCACTCGCACCGGTCAGACCCAATACTTCGTGCGGTTCGCCGAGGATCCTGGCTTCCACTTCAAATAGGGACGCAACGGTTGTGAAAACATTCTTGGGACCCGCCGACCAGCGTGAGCGTTGGAGAATGCTCGCTACTATCCGAGAGGTGGCGCCGCCACTTGGGAGGTATTCGTGAAGAAGTCGATGGTCATTGGTGTAGCTGTTGCGCTGTTTGGCGCGCTGGTCACTTCGGCAGGGGCTGACACCGGCACCCTCCCCGGCGGGACTGCGCTCTCGGTTGACATCGACTCTCCGGACGACCTCGTAGCCGGGGAAATCGTTCTCAGCGGCGAGGCATCTGTGGGGATGGGAGCCGCGGTGAAGGACACATCCCTCGTATACATTCTCGATGTCTCCGGGAGCACCGGAGGCCTCGCCGGCGTCGACTGCGACAACAACGCCGCAACGGCCGACACCATTCTCTCCTGTGAGAAGGAGGCGGTACTCCGTGTCAATGATGAGGCTGCCTCGGCAAACTCCCCAGTCCTCAACTCGGGGGTGGGAACCTTCAACAACAGTGGGTCCGTGGTGCAGGCTCTAACTGCTCCGGGAGCATCGATCGAGGCGGCTGTCAACAGCATCAACACCTCCAGCGGCGGGACGAACTTTGGAGCCGGGCTGTCGGCGGCCAACACCATCCTGTCCGCACCTTCGGTTGCCGGCGAGAAGATCGTCGTGTTCCTCACCGACGGTGCCGGCTCAGGTACGTCGGCTCTGCCTGCCGGGACGATCGTCAAAGCCTTCGCCATCGCCGGTGCGGGTTGCAGCGGAAACCTCGACGCCATCAGCGACGAGTGCACCGTGGTCACCGACCTCATGGATCTCGACGATGTCATCTCGGAGTCGATCGGAGCCAGTATCGACTCCTTGACATACACCATCGACGGGGGCGCACCACAGCTGTTGTCGGCTGTTCCGCCGCTTCCTCAAGCCGGTCCGGTCACGGTCGGCTTCGAGACATCCTTGGGGTGGCTCTCTTTGGGCGCGCACGAAGTCTGTGTTCAGGCGACGGGCACCGATGGCGGCGGCTCAGGGGTGGTGTCTGACTGCACCGGCTTCGAAGTCGTCGAGAGCACCGTCGATTGCTCCGACCCCGAGACGGAGTGCATGGTCACCTCGAACGACGGTGCGTCCGACGCGACTGTGATGGGCACACCCAGTTTCACGAAGGTCCTGGGTATCCGAGCGGCCGACGCAGGCCCGGGCGACTGCCCTTCGAATGATTGTTTCACCGGATATGACGTCCTGTTTGGTGGTGATGGTGACGTCGGGATCGTAGAGATGACGGTTGTGGCCTCCTCCAAGGCGACGTCAACGCCGCCGGGCCTGGCCAAGGTGTACATGGACGGGATGGAGATCACAGCTCAGTGTCATCCGACCAAGCCGGACAAGTCACCTATTCCCTGTGCGAAGATCACAAAGACCAAGGGTGGGTTGACTCAGTACTTCGTCCGCTTCAACGCAGACCCAGGGTTCCACTTCAAGTAACAAGCAGTCGGGTCGGCTCCGCAGATCCGCAGCTCAGGCTGAGTGGATCGGTCCTGTCTGCAAGCTCATCCACACGTCCATCCCCGCCAGCTCCTCGAGGAAACCGTGGGGGTAGCCGGGTAGACCGGGTGCGCTCGCCTCGTTGAGCGCGTGCATCTCTGCATCGGCCAGACGCCAGTCGAGTGCGGAGAGGTTGTCTTCGAGTTGCTCAACCGTGCGACATCCGAGCAAAACCGATGCAACCGTGGGACGTTCACGCAGCCAGTTGAGCGCGACCTGGGCCATGGAAACCGAGTGGGCGTCCGCGACCGCCTGAACGGCATCGAGTACTTGCCAGGTTCGCTCCGTGTTGCGACGGTCATAGGCCTCGACTCCCCGGTTGGGGTCTTCTCCGAGCCGTGTCGAGCCGGTGGGCATCTCATCCCGCCGATACTTGCCGGTGAGCCATCCACCGCCCAGCGGTGACCAGGGGAGTGTTCCGATACCGCGATCGAGACATAGAGGTAACAGGTCGAGCTCGACCTCTCTGGCGAGCAGGTTGTACTGGGGTTGCAGGGAAACCACTGGCGCCCAGTCTTCCCAGTCGGCCACCAGGGCCGCGCGCTCGAGCTGCCACGCGAGGTAGTTGGACACGCCGATGTGGCGGACCTTCCCCATCTCGACAAAGTCGTTGAGGGTCTCCAGCGTCTCCTCAATGGGTGTTGCCGGGTCCCACGCGTGCATCTGATAGAGGTCGATCGCGTCCAATCCGAGACGACCAAGACTGGCGTCAAGGGCGCGTTCGAGGTGAGCCCTGCCGGCTCCACGGTCTGCGGGATCGTCGCTCATGGCGAAACGCGCCTTGGTCGCCACGACCAACCCGTCGCTGGTTCCCCGTTTCTTCAGCCAACTGCCGATGGTCTCCTCGGATGACCCTCTCGAGTAGACATCGGCCGTCTCGATGAACGATCCTCCCGCTTCGACGTATCGATCGAGGATTGCGTGAGATGTCTCCTCGTCGGACTCTGCGCCAAAGGTCATCGTCCCCAAGCCGAACACGCTCACCTCGAGATCGGACTCTCCCAGTCTCCTTCGTTCCATGTGCCGAGCATAAGGCCTGCCGGGGTCTGCCCGTGCGGTAACGCAGGGGGCGCAGGAGCCGGCTGACGAAGGGCGCCGAGGTGCACGCCTGCGAGGACGAGCATGCCGCCGAGTACAGGCCACCGCTGGCGTCTGGTTCGATGCGCTCTCGTACGGCTGATCGATAGGCTCATCGGTAGTCACCGGGAGTCAAAGGGATGCCGCTGTATCTGGATCGTCACAACGTTCCGGGTGCCAGCGCGGAAGACACCGCAAGGGCCCATGCTGCAGATCTCCGGGTAGCCGGCGAGTTCGGGGTCGAGTTTCTCTCCTATTGGCACGACTCGGACCAAGGGCACGTTTTCTGTCTCGCCCGTGCCCCAGAAGCCGGTTCGGTGACCAGGGCTCACGACGCAGCGCACGGCGGTATACCGGCAGAGATCATCGAGGTCTCCGAATCCGACGTCGTCCGGTTCTTGGGCAAGGTCCACGAGCCTGCCGATGCCAGTGAGGCGACCAGCGCGTTCAGGATCATCGGATTCACAGACCTGGTGGGCTCGACCCGCCTTCTCGATCGTCTCGGTCAGTCTGAGTACATGGTGCTTCTCACCGAACACGACCTCATCGTCCGCAAGGCCCTGATGTTTTGGAAGGGTCGTGAGGTCAAGCACACCGGCGATGGTTTCATGGTCGTCTTCGAGGAGGTCGAAAAGGCACTCAGCTGGTCGCTGGACATCCGGGATTCTTTCGAGAGCCGCCCTGATCTGGATGTTCGACTCGGCCTCGCCGCTGGGGAGCCAGTCGACCATGACGACGACGTGTTCGGTGCGGCGGTGACGATGGCCAACAGAATCTGTTCGGCCGCGGGCCCGGAGCAGATCTACGTTTCCGAGTTGGTCCATGACCTGGGCGGTTCGCGCGGATTCCGATTCGACGAGGGAAGAGCCCAGGTCTTGAGAGGTTTCCGCGAGCCGGCCAGGCTCTACGAACTGCTTGGACGCGAATAGTCAAGCGCGACAAGATCCAAGTCCTGCAGTAAACGAGGCGTGGCTTTGAGAGTCTCGCTCGTGTCTGCGGAGCGAGTCTCTGTCGCCGTCTCCTGTCTTCGGAGTTCCCACATCGCGGGCGCAGGACTTATACTTGGACATCCCGCGGATCCCAATCTTTTAGGGGTGTAGCTCGAACTGGTAGAGCGCCGGTCTCCAAAACCGGAGGTTGGGGGTTCGAGTCCCTCCGCCCCTGCGAGAGCAAGAATCGATCTTAGGAAAACGATGAATCGAGAGATGCGTCGCCTTCAGGAAAGAGAAGAGCGACGAAACAAGAAGCAAGACAGCAACAAGTCGAGGGCCCAGCGCAAAGCGTCTGCGCTTTCCCAGCAGACGGGAGAGAGGAAGCCCTTCTTCGTTCGCGTCCGTGACTACCTCCACGAGGTCCGTCAGGAGCTGAAGAAGGTGACGTGGCCGACTCGTGAGCAGATGATCGCTTTCACCACGGTGACCGTGATCACATCGACGGTCCTCACTGGTGTTGTGTTCGGTCTCGATTTCGTCATGAAGCAGTTCGTCCTCTGGCTAGTTGAGCTCCGATCCTGATGGCTGACACAGTCGAAGCAACCGAAGAGCAGACCACGGAAGAGACGGCCGAGGAGGTCGTCGTCGAAGAGACGCCTGTAAGCCCATTCGACCTTCCGGGCGATTGGTACGTGATCCACTCCTATTCCGGCTATGAGAACAAGGTCAAGGCCAATCTCGAGACCCGAATCCAGTCGATGCACATGGAGGACCGCATCTTCGAGGTCCATATCCCCATGGAAGACGTCGTGGAGATCAAGGCCGGCAAGAAGGTCACGGTCAACAAGAAGGTATTCCCCGGCTACATCCTCGTGAGGATGAACCTCGACGACGACTCCTGGTACGCGGTGCGGAACACGCCGGGCGTTACGGGTTTCGTCGCCGGTAATGCCCAGAAACCGACCCCGCTGTCCAGGCGAGAGGTCGAGCGCTTCCTTGGAGTCCAGAAGGAAGAGGAGAAGGGCAAGCCGCGCTTCAAGCCCGATTGGGAGATCGGAGAGCAGGTACGGGTCGTCACCGGGCCGTTCGCCGACTTCAACGGGACGATCGAGGAGATCAACATCGACCAGCAGAAAGTGGTCGTGTTGGTCAACATCTTCGGTCGAGATACTCCGGTCGAGCTGGGCTTCGACGACATTCAGAAGAGCTAGCGGGCACCGCCCGACTGAACACAGGATTTCACAATGGGAAGAAAGAAACTCGTAACAACGGTCAAGATGCAGCTGCCTGCAGGCCAGGCCACCCCGGCCCCGCCGGTCGGTACGGTCCTCGGCCCGCATGGCGTGAACCTCATGGATTTCGTGAAGGCGTACAACGACGCCACGTCACACCAGCGGGGTCAGATCATCCCTGCCGAAATCTCGATCTATGAGGATCGCTCGTTCGAATTCATCACCAAGACGCCACCCGTTGCGGGCTTGCTTCGACAGGCTGCCCGTGTGGAGAAGGGCTCGGGCGAGCCGAACAAGGAGAAAGTCGGCTCTGTCACTCGCGCCCAGGTGAAGGAGATCGCCGAGATGAAGATGCCCGACCTCAACGCCATCGACATCGAAGGCGCCATGAAGATCGTCGAGGGCACCGCCCGCTCGATGGGCATCATCGTAGAAATTTGATTTGATCGCGTTGGCGAGGGTTGAAGCCTCGCTGACAAGTAGAGACAACCGGTGGGAGGCCGACGCAGGTTGGCCGCCTGGACCACGAGGAGAAACATGAAACACGGTAAGAAGTACCGCGAGGCCGCCAAGCGGTACGACAAGCTGACCCCTTATCCGGCGAGCCAGGCAGTAGAGCTGGTCAAGACGCTCGCGTCGGCGAAATTCGACGAGACGGTCGAGGTCGTATTCAACCTCGGGATCGATCCCAAGAAGGCCGATCAGATAGTGCGCGGCAACGTCTCCCTTCCAAACGGCACGGGTCAGGACGTGCGCGTCGCCGTCTTCACTTCGGCCGACCGTGAGGACGACGCCAAGCAAGCGGGCGCCGACGTGGTCGGTGGCAAAGAGCTCGTCGAGAAACTTCAGGGTGGCGGGGAGATCGACTTCGATGTCGCCATCGCCACGCCGGACATGATGGCCGAGGTCGGAAAGCTCGGGAAGGTGCTGGGGCCACGCGGTCTCATGCCGAACCCGAAGGCCGGCACCGTCACCGACGACATCGCCAAGACGGTCGGTGAGTTCAAGGCAGGCCGTCTCGAGTACAGGAACGACCGATATGGGAACGTGCACGTCCCGATCGGAAAAGTCTCGTTCGCCTCGGAAGATCTGGTCGCCAACCTCGCAGCTCTCTCCGGCGAGATCATCCGGTCCCGTCCCGCTTCATCCAAAGGTCGTTTCCTCAGGGGGATGACGGTCTCTTCGACGATGGGCCCCGGGGTGAAGGTCGACCTGAGCACAGTGGAGGCGATCGCCGCCAA
>ERZ869936.1148-NODE-1148-length-20330-cov-3.706436_pt1 | contig 20330 bp, 15 predicted proteins | sample MGYA00520876_ERZ869936 | MGnify/ENA primary metagenome ERZ869936 (study PRJEB32218, sample SAMN09650985) | biofilter metagenome | isolation source: enrty point of leading RO module | place: Saudi Arabia: Thuwal, RO plant located on Red Sea | collected 2016-02-17 ...
GGTTTCGAGGGCCGCGTCCTCCTCGCCGATGAGGGGCATCACTGCGCCCAGGGCCTGCAGGCTCGAGGCCTCGCCGCGGCGGTCGCCCATGTCGCGGCGGATCGCGAGGGCCTCCCGCCAGCGGCGCGCGGCCTCGGGGAAGTTGCCCCGGTGGTGCGCGACGGCCCCGAGCACGTGGAGCGCGTTCGCCTCCCACGTCCGGTCCCCGGCTTCCCGCGCCAGGGCGAGCCCGCGCCGCGCCTCCTCGCCGGCCTCGGCGTGCTCGCCGGCGCGCCACAGCGTTCCCGCCATGGCGCTGCGCACCTGGGCGAGGAGGCCGGGCCGCCGGGTCGTCTCCGCCTCCGCCCGCGCCGCCTCGAGCGCCTGGAGCTGGGCGGGGACGTCGCCGAGCACGTCCAGGAGCCTCCAGCGGGCCATGGCGACGCCGAAGCGGGTCTCGGGGCGCGCCTGAGGAACGGCGGAGAGCACCTTCTCGAGGAACGGCGCCGCGCGGCTCGCGTGCTGCCGCGTCGAGACGTAGGCGACCGCGGCGTCGAGCCACGGCTCGGCGAGAAGGGCGCGGTCGGACACGAGCACGTGGCGCAGCAGGTGGTACGCCTCCTCCGGCGTCGGCGACCCCGCTTCGCGGATGCGGTCCAGCATGCGGTCGGCGACGAGCGCGTGGTGCTCGTACCGCGCGCCGGGGTCGATCGCCTCGTAGACGGCGTCGTGGAGCTGCCGCGTCGCGAAGCGAAAGCGGTCCTTCCCGGAGCTGACCAGCAGGCGGTGCCTGCGCTCGAGCACCGCCAACCGCTTCAACAGCTCGATGTCTGGGATCCCGAGCACGGCCGCGAAGAGCGCCGCCTCGAACTCCACCCCGAGCACCGCGGCCACGTCCAGCGTCTCGCGTTCCTGCGCCCCCAGGCGCCCCAGGCGGAGGGCCGCGAGGTCGCGCTGCGTCGTGGGCACCGCGACGGCGTCGGCGCTCCCGACGAACTCGAGGCCGTCGGCGTGCTCTTCCATGTGGCCGCCCGAGCGCAGGTCGAGCAGCGTCTCCAGCACGATCAGGGGGTTGCCGTCGCTCCGCTCGTGGAGGACGCGCGCGAGGACGCGCACCGTCGCCTCGCGCCCCACGACGGAGCGCACCAGCGTCTCCGTCGCCGCGAAGTCCAGGGGTCCCAGGAGCTGCGGAGGCCCGACCTCCTCGGCGAAGCGCGCGAGCCGCGAGCCGGGCTCGACCTCCTCGCCGCGGTAGGTGGCCACGAGCGCGACGGGATGGCCCGCGGACCCGCGCGCCACGGCGGCGAGCATGTCCAGCGTGCCGTCGCCCGCCTGGTGCAGGTCCTCCACGACGACCACGACGGGACGCACGGCGGAGGCGCGCACGAGAATCCTCGCGCACGCCGCGTGCAGGGCCTCCCGGGCGAACCCCTCCCGGAGGCGCCCGTCCTCGAGGAACTCCGTCATCGGCTCGACGGCGCCCGGCGTGTCGGCCAGGAGCTCCGCGAGCCGTTCCCGGCGCGGCCCCTCGTCTTCGTCGGCCGAGACGAGGTCGCGGAGCGCCTCCGCCAGGGGCTGCCCGGTCGCCTCGCCGGGGTCCGTGCAGCGCCCGGCGACGACGGCGGGCCCGTCGGCCGACGCGAGGGACTCGAGGAACTCGTACAGCAGCCGCGACTTGCCGATGCCCGCGGGGCCCGCGAGCAGGATGGCGCCGCCGGAAGCGGCGCGCTCCCCGTAGGCCGCGCGCAGCCGCGCGTAGGCGTCGTCGCGGCCGGCCATCCGCACCGCCCGGTCCATGCGCAGCCGCCGCAGCGCCGCGTCGGCGGAGACGACGCGCCGGCCGGCCGAGCGGTGCTGCCACCACTCGCTCGCCTCGCCCCCCTCGAGGATGCGCCGCATCTCCCCCGCGGAGGCGAAGCGGTCGGCGGGCACGCGCCGCATCGACGTCGCGATGACCTGGTCGAGGAAGTCGTCGAGGTCCGGGTGCACGCTCCGCGGCGGCGGCGCGTCCTGGTGGAGCTTCTGCTGCAGGAGCGTGTTGAGGTCCGTCGTGGAGAAGGGCACGGACCCGGTCGCGAGCTCGAAGAGCGACACGCCCAGCGCGTACAGGTCGGCCCGCGGCCCCACGTCGATCTGCCCCTCGAACTGCTCCGGCGGGGCGTAGATCAACGACCCGACGAACTGGCCCGCGTCGGCGAAGTGCCGGCGGTCGTGCTGCAGCGCTAGCCCGAGATCCATCAGGAGCACCCGGTGCTCCGGCGTGATGACGATGTTCTCCGGCTTCACGTCGCGGTGGACGACGCCGCGCCGGTGGATCTCCTCCAGGGCCGACAGCACCTGGCCGGCCACCGCGTAGAGCAGGTGCGCCGGGTAGGTGCCGAGCTCCTTCAGCAGGCCCTTGAGGGTCTGCCCCTGGATCAGCTCCATCACGATGTAGTTGTGGGTCGCGTCGTCCTCCCGGTGCCGGCCGAGGTAGTACGTCCTCACCAGGTGCGGGTGCAGGATGCGACGGCCGATCGCCGCCTCGAGCTCGAACCGCTCCAGGGCGCGCGGCTCCTCGAGGAGCTCCGGGTGGAAGACCTTCACCGCGACGACGGAGCCGGCGTCGCCGGCCGGGCCGGCGGCGGTGGATTCCGCCTCGTAGACCGTGCCCATGCCGCCGCGCCCGAGCTCGCTCCGGAGGTGGTAGATCCCGAGCGCGCGGCCCTCGAGTGACGTCGTCACGCTGCGCGCCGATCATACCGAGCGCGACCGGGCTGGACACGCGTCGCCGCCGCCGCTACAAGCCGGGCATGTTCATCGCGATGAACCGTTTCCGCGTGGCCCCCGGCCGGGAGGAGGAGTTCCGCACGGTCTGGCGCGAACGCGATAGCTACCTGGACTCCGTCCCCGGCTTCATGCGGTTCCGCCTGCTCGAGGGGCCGCCCGGCGAGGAGGCGACGCTGTTCCTGTCCCACTCGGAGTGGCAGTCCCGCGACGCGTTCTCGGCCTGGACGAACAGCGACGCCTTCACGCGGGCGCACCGGCGGGGCCGCACCCCGCCCGGAACGCTCCTCGGCCATCCCGAGTTCGAGGGCTTCGAGGTCGTGCTGGAGAGGTAGGCTCGCGGCATGGCCTACACCGTCTTCGGCGCCGGCTCCATCGGGACCGTCCTCGCCGGCCTCCTCGCCCACGCCGGCGTCGACGTCCGCCTGGCGGGGCGCAACGCGACCGGCCGCCTCCACCTCGAGGGCGACGACGAAACGGTGGACGTGCGCGTCCCCGTGGCGGTGCGGCCGGAGGGGACGATCCTGCTCTGCGTGCACGCCCCGGACGTGGCCGACCTGTGCCGGGGCTGGAAGGGGCGCACCGTCGTCACCTTCCAGAACGGCGTGGAGAGCGAGGCGGTGGCGGCGCGGCACTGCGAGGTCATCGGCGGGGTGTGGCGCATGACGTGCACCCTGGTCGAGCCGGGGGTCGCGCGGTTCCTGAAGCGCGGCCGCATCGTCGTCGGCCGCTGGCCGGAAGGCGCCGACGAGGGGGTCCGGGGGCTGGCCGCGGACCTGGGGCGGGCCGGCTTCGACGTGGGCGTGTCCGAAGACATCCTCCGGGACAAGTGGCTCAAGCTGTTCGCCAACCTCACGAGCGCGCCCAACGCGCTCGTCCGCCGGCGGGACCACGGCCGCCCCGAGTTCGGCGCGGTGAAGGCGGCCCTCCTCGAGGAGGCGCGGGAGGTGTTCAAGGCCGCGGGCGTCGACGCGCGGTCGTGCGACGGCCGGGACGCCTCGGTGGACGAGGAGATCGAGCGGCAACGCGCGTCACGGGCGCGGCGGCGTCCGGTGTTCAACGCGACGTGGAGGCAGCTCTCCCTCGGGCGGGAGCCCAAGGAGAAGTACCACGACACGGTGGTGCAGCTGGCGTCGGAGCACGGCGTGGAGGCGTCGCGCAACCTGACGATGCTGCAGCTGCTCGAGGCGGCGCGGGCTCCCGAGTGCTACAGCGTGGAGTCGCTCTTCACCGCGATCTGCGGAACCGCTGGTGGCAGTTGACGCACGTCGCCAGGAGCCCGTACGCCTCCTCCGTCCCCCGGCCCCCCTCGACCGCCGTCCGGGCGAGCGCGCCCGCGCGGTCCCGCGCCTCGCGAAGCAGGGCGTCGAAGCCGTCGGGGTCGCCGGCCCTCTCCGGGACCGCCGCGGGGTCGGCGCGGGCGAGCAGGTTCTCCACGCGCAGCGCGGCGTCGAGCACCTCCTGCCGCGGAAGCCGGAGGGAGCCGACGCGGCCGAGGAGCGGCTCGAAGGCGCGGCGGTCCATCTCCTCCATCGCCGCGGCGAAGGCAAGCGGCTCCGTCGGGAGCCCGAGGGCGGCCCGCCGCGCCCGCAGCTCCGTCTCGACGTCGGCGCCGGGGTCGGCGCACGCGGCGAGCAGAAGGGCGAGGTAGATGGCCCGCACGACGGCGGATTCTAAGGCGCTGGTCGTCTTCGACCTCGACGACACGCTCATCGACACCCGCCACGCGCTCCTTCCGGACGCCCTGCGCCGCACGGCGGCGGCCGCCGGCCTCCCGGTGGAGCGGCTCGACGCGAAGGGCAAGACGATCGACGAGGTGCTCGCCGGCGCCGATCTCCCGGCGGACCGCCGCGAGGCCGCCGCCGCGGCCTGGTACGCCCCCGAGGTGCCGCCGCTCGCGCCCCTGCCGGGCGCGAGGGAGGTGCTCGGAGCGCTGCGCGGCCGGGTGCACCTCGTGCTGCTGACGCGCGGCCGCCCGGAACGGCAGCGCAACAAGATCGCGGCGTGCGGCCTCGGGCCCCTCTTCGACGCCGTGGTGATCCGCCCCATCGGCGAGCCGGGCTCGAAGCGTGACGACCTCGAGGCGCTCATTGAGCGCCACGCGCTCCCGCCGGGCCGCTGCGCCGTCATCGGGGACGACGAGAGGGACGAGCTCGCCCACGCGCTGGCCCTGGGCTGCCTCGCCGTGAAGGTCCCCGACGTGGCCCTCGCCGCGATTCCGCCCCTCCTGCGCGACGCGGGCCTTCTGTAGAATCCGGGCATGCGCCCGTGGCCGCTCCTGGCCGTCCTGTGCGCGCTCGCCGCGGCCCAGGACGAAAAGGAGCCGCGGGAGGAGGCGGAGCCCGCCCCGGAGAAGCCCGCCCCCGAACCCCCTCCCCGTCGCATCCCGGAGGACTGGCCCCCGAAGCACGAGGGCGACGCCTTCCAGGAGAACCGCGACTGGATGGTGCGCACCCAGATCGAGGCGCGCGGGGTCGAGGACGAGACCGTGCTCCGGGCGCTGCGCGCCGTGCCGCGGCACCGCTTCGTCCCCCACGCGATGCGCGCCGACGCGTACGAGGACCGGCCGCTGCCGATCGGACACGACCAGACCATCAGCCAGCCCTACATCGTCGCCTCCATGACCGAGGAGCTGCGCGTGACCAAGGGCATGAAGGTGCTCGAGATCGGCACCGGCTCCGGCTACCAGGCCGCGGTGCTCGCACGGATCACGCCCTGGGTCTTCACGATCGAGATCAAGGAGCCCCTCCACGTGCGGGCGAAGGGCAACCTGAAGCGGGAGGGCTACGCGACGGTGGAGTGCCGCCGGGGCGCCGGCTACTACGGGTGGGAGGAGGAGGCGCCCTTCGACGCGATCGTCGTGACGGCCGCCGTGCCGCACGTGCCCCCGCCGCTGGTGAAGCAGCTGAAGCCGGGGGGGCGCATGGTGCTGCCGGTGGGGCCGCCCTTCCAGGTGCAGGACCTGCGGCTCATCACGAAGGACGAGGACGGCACGGTGCGCTCGAAGAGCCTCTACCGGGTCCGCTTCGTGCCCTTCACGGGGTCGCTGGGCAAGGAGGAGAAGGGGTCCGGGGAGGAGGAGAAGTAGGGCGCTCGCCACGGCATCGATGCCGAGGTCGACCGCCGCAACCCGCTTCCCGAAGCGGACTTACGGCGTCGATTTCGTCAAGGGTTGACTAAACCGACCAGAGTTCGCGGTACGGTTCGCCCTTGATGAAGTAGCCGTAGAGCAGCTTCGGGATCGAACGGCGCTCGCGGCAGCCCTTGTCGACCAGGAAGGGCCGCATCACGTCGCACGCCTTGCCGAGGTTGTACCAGGGGATCTCCGGGAAGATGTGGTGCACGAGGTGGCAGTCCCCCGCCCCCCAGAAGAACAGCGGACGCGTCACCGGTCCCGTGCGGTAGTAGGTGGCGCAGTGGAAATCGTTGGCCGGGTTCGTCTCGGCGTGCTCGAGGATGATGCGCACGGCGTTCGAGACCGGCAGCATCACCGCCAGCGGCAGGAGGTAGCCGAGCGCGACGAAGCGCGGGAAGAAGAAGGCCAGGACGGCGATGCCGCCCCACATGTACCGCATCGCGCGCTTCTCGGTCTTGTGCATGCGGAGCTGCCGGGGGTTCAGGGGGCGCTTCTCGAAGGCGCACTCGGGCGCGGGGTACTTCGGGTCGCGCTCCTTCCGGAGGTGCCCCCGGAAGGTGAGCAGGTAGCCCACGGGCGTCATGAACAGCCAGCGGCGCAGGCGCGTGTCGAGGTCGAGCTTGTACTCCTCGTCCTCGTCCGTCCCGATGTAGCGGTGGTGGTCGGGGTGAAGCCGGGTGTACCGCGCCGCCAGCGTGAAGGCGACCAGCCCCGACACGAGCCCCATCCACCGGCTGAAGGCGCGGCCGCCGACCTTGCGGTGCACCCAGATGTCGTGCATCTGGTAGGCGAAGCTCAGGATCACGAAGCTCTGCAGCACGAAGCAGACGAGCCACCAGGCGCTGAGGAAGGGCAGCGTCCCGAGGAACCCGATCAGGACGCCGAAGGTGACCCACGTGACGACGACCGCCGTCCAGTCGAGCCAGCGCTTCTCCCGCTTCAGGTCCTCGATGACGTCCTCGCCCAGGGCGGCCGTGATCTCCCGCTGGGCACGCTTGATGTCGTGGGGGGACTTCATGGGTCGGGGCTCCGCCGCGGCTCCCCGCCGCCCGCCGGCGGGCAGCGCCGCGATGCCCCAAAGTAGCACGGGAGGGGGCGGTTCCCCAGCGACGCGCCCGCGCCCTCCCGGGCCCGCCCGCGGGGGGCTGCCGATAGACTCCATGGGGCCCTTCGCCGGTCGGACGGGCCCGCGCTTTACCCGCGGGCGCGCTTTGCCGAAAGGAATCCCGGCACCACGCGGGAAAGGAAATCCATGCTCAAGCAAAAGATCGAGAACCGCACCGTCCATTTCGGCGTCCTCGGCCTCGGCTACGTCGGACTGCCCCTCGCGGTGGGGTTCGCCAAGGTGGGCATCAAGGTCACGGGCTTCGAGGTGGACACCCGCAAGGTGGAGAGCCTCGCGAAGGCCCGCTCGTACATCGAGGACGTGCCCTCCAGCGCCCTCGCTCCCCTCGTGGAGAAGGGCCTCTTCGGCGCCACGACGGACTTCGACCGCCTCGCGGACATGGACGTCATCTCGATCTGCGTCCCGACCCCGCTCTCGAAGACGCGCGACCCCGACATGAGCTTCGTGATGAAGGCCACCGAGGACATCGCGCGGCGCCTCCGTCCGGGGCAGCTCGTGATCCTGGAGAGCACGACCTATCCCGGCACCACGGAGGAGCTGGTTCGCCCCGCTCTCGAGGAGAGGGGGCTGAAGGCGGGCAAGGACTTCCACCTCGCGTTCAGCCCGGAGCGCGTCGACCCCTCCAACCCCAAGTTCGGCATCAAGAACACGCCGAAGGTCGTGGGAGGCACGGACGAGACGTCGGGCGACCTCGCCCACCTCTTCTACAGCCAGGCCATCGACAACGTGCTGAAGGTTTCCAACGCCTCGGCCGCGGAGATGGCGAAGCTGCTGGAGAACACCTTCCGCAGCGTCAACATCGGCCTCGTCAACGAGATGGCCATCATGTGCCACCGCCTGGGGCTCGACGTGTGGGAGGTCATCGACGCGGCGGCGACCAAGCCGTTCGGCTTCATGAAGTTCGTGCCGGGCCCCGGCCTGGGCGGGCACTGCATCCCGATCGACCCCTTCTACCTGTCGTGGAAGCTGCGCACCCTCAACTACCGGGCGCGCTTCATCGAGCTCGCGGGCGAGGTGAACAGCGAGATGCCCCACTACGTCGTCAAGCTGGTGGGCGAGGCGCTCAACGAGGAGCGCAAGAGCATCAAGGGGAGCCGCATCCTCATGCTCGGCGTCGCCTACAAGAACGACGTCGCCGACATCCGCGAGTCCCCCGCGCTGGACATCATCAAGCTGCTGCAGGCCCGCGGCGCCGAGGTCGTCTACAGCGACCCCTTCGTGCCCAGCTTCAACGACCACGGCCTGTCGATGACCGGCGTGCCCCTGTCCCCGGACGAGCTCCGCAAGGCGGACTGCACGGTCGTCACGTGCAAGCACCGGGGCGTCGACTTCGGGCTGGTCGCCAAGGAGGCGGGCATCATCGTCGACACCCGCAACGCCTACCCGCTCAACGGAGCCCTCACGGGACCCGCCCGCATCGTGCGCCTGTAGGAATCGCCCGCGTTACCCGCTCGAACCGTCCTCGGGGACGTCGTCGCCCTCCTCCTCCTCGGGAGGCAGGACGATCTCCTCCTCGGGCCGGTCGGGGAGGTTCTTGCGCTCGATCTCCCAGATCCGGTCCTGGGCCTCCTTGGACGCCGCCGGGTCGTCGTACTTCGAGAGGACCGTCTCGAAGCAGGCGCGCGCGTCGTCGTCCCTGCCCATGCGCAGCAGGATGCGGCCGCGATGCACCGTGTACCGGGCCATCTTGCCCTCGGGCTTCAGGGCGAGCGCCTCGTCGATGAGCTCGAGGGCGCGGTCCCCCTCCCCGAGGATCGCGTAGACCTCGGCGGCGGTGTCGAGCAGGCTGGGGTCGTCGGGGCGCGAAGCGCGGGCGCGGTCGATGAAGACGCGCGCCTCGGCGGCGCGTGCGGGCGCGGTCGTCGCGATGAGCCACGCCGCGTTGTTGAGCGCCATCCAGCTCGACTCGTCGATGCGGATGGCCTCCTCGTACTCCAGCAGGGCCTCCTCGGCGCGGCCCTCGCGCTCCAGCGCCAGGCCGCGGAGGCAATGCACGATCGCGAGGACGTCCTGCCTGCCCTCCAGCTGGCCGGCCTTGATCACCACGCCGCTCTTTTCGATGAACTCGGTCTCCCGCTTGCCCTGGCTCAGGACGCTCCACAGCCCCTGCCAGGCGCGCACGTCCCGGAAGCCGCTGTTCAGGAGCAGGACTTCGTAGGCCTGCTCGGCGAGCGCGTTGTCGCCGAACTCGCGGAGAAGCTCGGCGCGCATGTAGAGGACGTAGGCGTTCGAGGGAGCGACGTTGAGGACGCCGAGAGCCGCCTGCCGGTCCCCGCGCTCGAGGTACACCCGGGCGAGGAGGACGTGCATCAGGGCGGAGGACGAATACGTCTGCACGAGGTCGCGAGCCCGTGCGAGCGCTTCGTCGCGCCGGCCGGCGGCGACCAGGGCCCCGACGATGTGGCAGTGCCCGATCTCGGCGATCTTCTCCTTACCCTCGTAGAGGGCGAGGACGCCCTCGTTGTCGCCGCGCTTCAGGAGGCACGCGCTGAGCGTCTCCAGGGCCGACGGGTCGGCGGGATCCGCCTCCAGGACGATGCGCGCCAGCTTCTCGGCCTCGACGAGGTCGCCCTCGCCGACGGCGATGCGGCTCGCCAGGCCGAGCGCGAGGGTGCGCGCGGCCGGCTCGCTCTCGGCGATCTCCACGAGACGCAGGCGGTAGGCGGTGCGATCGGTCACGCCCGTCTCGATGCCGTCGGCGAGGTGCCTAAGGTAGTCGCCGACGTCGGAACCCTCGGCCGACGCGCGCACGCCGGCCGCCAGACCCTTCGCCACCTCCTCGTTGCCGAGGCTTCGCACCAGTTCGAGGATGCGCGCGTCCAGCATCTCGGGCTCCCCGTCGAGGACCACCGCGCGGCCGACGAAGCGCCCCGCGAGCTCGATCTTCTCGAGCCCCGCGGCGAGGTTGAAGGCGACGATCAGGGCCGACTTGGATGCCGAGGCATCGGCCAGGAGCACGTGCAGGTCCTCCAGGACGCGATCCCGGAGCTGCGACGCCTCCTCACCGTTGCCCGCCCGCGACTGCGCGAGGCGGGCCACGGCGCGCTGGAGGCGCGCCTGCGTGCCGGCCTCGCCGCCGCGCTCGACCTGGGCGTCGAGATAGCCGCCCATCGCGCCGCCACCCGCGCCGGACAGCATGCCCATGAGCTCGTTTTCCTCCTGGGGCGTCTCTACGCCCCGGGCGAGCTCGCGCGCCATTTCCAGGCCGCGCTCCTTGTCCTCCTCGCTGGCGCTCAGGAGCGAGGCGAGGAACGCCGTCAGGCGCCGATCCTGGCGCTCCTGCACGGACGGCGCGGACGCGGCCTCGCGGGCCGTGTCGAGGTCGGTGCGCTCGGCGAGGTGGAGGAGGGAGCGCAGGACCTGCGGCGTCGTGGATTCGGCGTCGTGGGCGGTCTTCAGGAGCAGCTCGCGCCCCTCGGTCCGCTTCGCCTCGTCGTCGGACTGCAGCAGCAGCTCGCCGCGCAGGATGGCGACTTCCCGGGGCTCCTGGATCGGCCCGGTGTCGAGCACGTCGAGGGCCACGTCCACGTGGCTGCCTTGCCGCAGGATCCAGAAGAGGCGCAGCCACAGGTACGAGTCCTTGAGCTCGCGGATGAGCGTGACCGCCTCGGTCTTCTCGCCCCGGCGGATGTGCCACTTCGCAAGCTCCGCGACGGCCTGTTCGCTGCGCTCGAGGCCCGTCAGGTACTTGCGGAGCGTCCGCGCCGCGCCCTCCGCCTCCTCGTCGCTGCGGGAGAGCACGCCGATCATGGCAACGATCAGGTCGTACGGGTAGGCGGTGTCCTGCTGCCGCGCGCGGCTGGCCGCCTCCACCGCCCTCGCCAGATCGTCGTGGGCGCGCGTGACGAGGCCCTCCGCGTTGCGCAGGAACGGCGCGACCTCGAGGCGGAGCTGCGCGCTGAAGAGGAGCGCCTCCGCCTTGTCCGCATCCGATTCCGAAACCGCGACGAGGCCGCGCCGGATGGACGCCGCCTCGAGGCGCCGCCTCCAGTCGTTCGCGCCGAGACCCCTCAGGTCCTCGATCAGGGAGAGGACGCGGTAGGCGTGGCCGGGCCGTTGGGCCAGGAAGGAGCGCGCGACGCGCTCGGCCTCGTCGAGGCGGTTCTGATGGAGCGCGATGGCGCACAGCGCGGCCGACGCCGCGTCCCGCAGCTTCGGGTTCTCGAGCTGCTCCGTCGCCACGGCGCGCGCCTCGTCGAGACGCCCGGTGTCGATGTAGGACTCCATCATGATGTTGAAGGCCGGCTCGAGGCCGGGCTCGGCGGCCAGGGCCTGCCGCGCGAGGTCGATCGCGGCGTCGTACCGCTCCTCCCGCAGCGCGCGCTCGGCGCGCTGGGCGAGGTTCTCGCGGGTGAGGCCGCGCTTGTAGATCCAGAAGCCTCCTCCCGCGAGGACGCCCACCGCCACGAGGGCGACCAGGATGAGGATGATCTTCGTCGAGCGTCTAACCATGAATGCCTCCGGGCACGGATGCTGCCTGCAGGTAGGGGTCGATCAGGTCGAGGAAGAGCATGCCTGCGGCGTGCGCCTCCTCGACGCCGGCCCTCACCGGCACGTAGCACGTCACGATCATCGTCGGCGGGAGCGGCTCTCCCCGAAGGAGATCGAGGAGACGGTACCACCGGACGGTCCATTCGTCACAGGCGACCCGCCTGCCCGCCTGGAACCAGTAGAACACGACAAGCTGCTCCTTGCCCTTCATGAGCAGGAGACGCCGGGCGGGGCGGCCGCCCGCCCGGGAGACGACTTCGTCGCCCAGGACCTCCCAGTTCGCCGTGGGCATGCAAACGTTGGGGGCGTGGAAAGCGTCGTCGTTGCGATAGGCTCCGCCCACGTAGAGCTGGAAGGCGTCGCCGCCGTCGTCGCGGTACGTGATCGCGCGGTACGCGTCGGCGCCGCTCGTCGCGATCGTCGCGGCGTCCCACTCGACCACCTCGCCGCGAAGGGACGTGCCCTCGATGGCGACGGGAAGGCGGTTCAGCGAGGCCTGCAGCTCGGCGCGGGCGCGCGGGTCCACGCCCTCGCCCCCCAGGCGTGCGCGCATGCGGTACGCGCCGAGGGCGGAGAGGGCGAGGAGCAGGGCCGCGGTCGCGAAGGCGAGGCGCGCCGCCCGGGGCCGGCGGCGGGCGGGCGCCGCGGCCTTCTCCGGACGCTCCTCCCGCGGCGTGGACAGCCGGTGCAGCAGGAGCCCGCAGGCGGCGAGCACGAGCGTCGCCACGAAGAAGAGCACGAAGCCTTCGCACGCGTGCCAGAACTCGTCGGCCGCCTTCGGGCTCACCTTCGCGGCGAGCAGGGCGGTGCTCCAGATGCGCACGCCGTTCACGGCGACGGCGATGGGCACGCACAGCGCCACGAGGAGCGCCTTCAGGATCCAGTGGCGCCGCCAGAAGAGGCACGCGACCACGGCGACCGCGAGGAGCGAGATGAGCGACCGCACGCCGCTGCAGGCGTCGGCGATCCACAGGCTCGTGATGCCCGGGACGTGGATCAGGTTGCCCTCGAGACTCGCCGTGAGGCCGGTGGCGTCGATCATCCCCGTCGCGAGCACGGTGGCGTGACGCTTGAGGGGGATCGTGGCCCAGTTGAGGACGCGCCAGGGGATCGGGCACGCGAGGGCGAGCGCCACGAGCGGGCGCACGAGCACGCGCAGCCCCCGGACCCCCCACACCACGACCACGCACGCGGCGAGGGCGCCGAGGAAGGCGAAGGGCTTCAGGAACCACGAAAGCTTCATCTCCCCCAGCAGGAGCAGCAGCCCCAGCGGCGCGAGGGCGAGCGCCGCGCCAAGGCCCGCCCACCCGGGCTGCGCCGCGGCAAGGCGGGCGCCGATCTCCCGGCGCCGGTCCCACACCATCCACGCCGCGATCAGCGGCATGAGGAGCCCGTGCCCGTACTCGGGGTGCTTCCAGCACGACTGCGCCAGCTCCACGAGCGTCGGCCCGAAGGCGACGAGGAGAAGCACGGCGAGGGACGCGGCCGCGAGGGCTCGCTTCCGGGTGCCGAAGAGGGGGGGCCGGGGGGGCGTCATGGGTTGCGGAAACTCGACGTTGCGCGCGAGGGACGCCCATCCCGCAAAGGCGGGGCCACCGGCCCCGTCCCGTTATCGAACGGCGGCGCGCAGGCCCACGAGCGGGCCGTAGACGGCCTCGTAGCGGGCGACGGAGGATTCCCAGGTCCGCTCCTGCTCGACGAAGCGGCGCCCGGCCGCGCGGAGCGCCTCCGCCGTCGATGGACGGTCGAGGAGGCGCGCGAGCACCGCGGCGAGGGCGCGCGCGTCGCCCGCCGGGAAGAGCAGCCCCGTGTCGTCGGGCCGGATGAGCTCACGGTGCCCGCCCACGTCGGACGCGACGACGACCTTGCCCTGCGCCATCGCCTCCAAGGGCTTGAGCGGCGTGACGAGGTCGGTCAGGCGCATCGAGAGGCGCGGGTAGACCATGGCGTCGCAGAGGCTGTAGTAGCGCGCGACCGTGTCGTTCGGCACGCGCCCGACGAAGAGGACCGCCTCCGCGAGCCCGCGCTCGCCCGCCTCCCGGCGCAGCCTCTCCTCGTCGGGGCCGCCCCCCACCAGGAGCAGGCGCACGCGGGGGTGCGCGCCGCGCAGGTGGCCCAGGGCCTCCAGGAGGAGCGGCAGGCCCTCGTAGGCGTAGAAGGACCCGATGAACCCCAGCACCGGGTGCCCCCCGAGGCCCAGCTCGGCCTCGAGGGCCGCGTCGCGGGCGGAGAGCACGGGGAACCTCTCGACGTCGACCGCGTTCGGGATCACCGTGATCTTGCCCTCGGGGATGCCCCGGCCGGCGAGGTCCCCCCGCAGCCCCTCGCAGATGGTGGTGACCGCGTCGGCGCGCCGCACGACCCAGGTCTCCAGGGCGCGGGTGAGGCGGTAGCGCGGGCCGCGCTCACGGCTCGTCCCGTGGTCCGCGGCCGCGTCCTCCCAGAGGGCCCGGCACTCGTAGACCACGGGCAGCCGGGCGGCGCGACCCGCCTGCACCGCGGCCACGCCGTTGAGGGCGGGCGAGTGCGCGTGGAGCACGTCCGGCTTCACCTCCTCGATGACCTCCGCCAGGCGGCGCCGCAGGTCGCGGATCACCGCCACCTGCTTCAGGACGGGGAGGCGGTCGAAGGGGCGGCTGCCGGGGGCCGTGCGGAAGAACCGGAACTCCCCCACCTCCTCCACCGCGCCCGGGGACGGCCCCTGCTTCGTCCCCGTCACGTGCTCCGTGCGCCACCCCATCTTCCGCTGGTGGCGGAGGATCGCCAGGGTGCGGAAGGCGTACCCGCTGTGCAGCGGAATCGAGTGGTCCAGAACGTGGAGAATGCGCACGTCGCTTGGTTACCATCGGCCCGTCGCAGGGGCACGCTAAAAAGGAGGGCCCGCATGGGAGACGACGCACGGCTCGCCGCACTCGCGCGGGAGCGCCTGGAAGGGGCGCTCGAAACCCATCGTCTCCTTCTGGAACAGGCCGGGGCCATCGCCCGCGTCGGCGCGGTGGTCGCCGGCGTGCTGCGGTCGGGGGGGAAGGTGTTGTTCTGCGGCAACGGCGGTTCGGCCGCGGATGCCCAGCACCTGGCCTGCGAGCTGGTCGGGCGTTTCAAGATGGAGCGCGCGGCGCTGCCCGCCCTCTCGCTGTCCTCGGACCCGTCCGTGGTCACGGCCCTCGCGAACGACTACGGCTACGCCGAGGTCTTCGCCCGCCAGGTGGCCGCCCACGGAAGGAAGGGCGACGCCCTCGTGGGCCTCTCGACGAGCGGCCGGTCCCCGAACGTCGTCCGGGCGCTCGAGGCCGCCGGGGCCCTGGGGATGGTCCGCATCGCCCTCGTCGGGAAAGGCGGAGGGCCCGTCGCGGAGGCCGCGGACCACGTCCTCCGGGCCCCCTCCGGGGAGACCCCCCGGATCCAGGAATGCCACATCCTGAGCGGCCACATCCTCTGCGAGATCGCGGAATCCCTCCTTTACGGAGGCTGATCCCGTTCTTGGCCGGTCCCCGGCAGACCCCCCTTGACGCCGGGGAGCCCGGTCCGTAGGATCGGCGGTCCTGAGAATCGGGCCGGGTACGCCCACGACGGACCTGCGTCGGGGCGCCCCTTGCGAGTGAGGGTCGTGCGCAATGCTAGCGGCACTGTTCAACAGCCTGCCGGTCACCCTGATGGTGGAGGGGGGGATCTTCCTCGCCCTCGCCCTGGGCGTCCGTCTGGGGCGCCGCGAGTCGCGCGCCCGCAAGTAGGGAGCGGGCGTGGCCCCCGCCGGCGTCGAGCGGAATGGACGAAACGCCCTTGACACCCCCGACCGCACTCGCAGAATTGGATCCGTAGAGAGGGCGAGCGGGTTCGGCGCAATGCCGTCCCGAGGTCGCAACCGACTGGCACAACAGGGGTTGCGTGGCAGTGAGGGCTTAGCCGCGCAGAGGCATTGGCACAGCGTGTGCCTTTCAGCCCCTTCGACCGCGAAGAGAAGAAAAACATGGACACCCCGGGGGACTGTCCCCGGCCACACCATCGCCATACGCATCCCAGAGCTGTTGGAGGAGCCATGACAGGTTTCGGAGTCATCTTCGGCGTCTACTTGAGGAGGGCGCTCAGCTATCGCTGGCTGGTCCTCGTGCCCACGGTGCTCGTGTGCGCGGCCATGACGCTGCACGGCACCCTCGAGCCGGACGTGTACGAGAGCCACGCGGTTCTCATGCGCCCGATCGCGAAGCCCGCCGACGGGGCGGCCGCGCAGGACATCGACAGCATCGCGGGCGACATGTTCCGCTCGGCCACCGAGCGCTTCATGAGCACCGCCATGCTGCTCAAGGTCGCCGAGCGCTGCGATCCCTATCCGGAGCTGAGCCGCCGGGGCGAGCACGCGCAGCTCGTCGAGAGGCTGCGCCGCAACATCCGGATCGAGATGAACAACACCACCGGCTCCATCACGGTGTACGCCACCCACACGGGCGGCGAGCGTCCCGCGGACACCGCGGCCAGCATCGTGAACACGCTGACGGACCTTTTCGTCGAGAGCCAGCGCGAGGCGATGCAGGAGAAGGTGACCAAGAGCAAGCGCTTCCTCCTCCAGGAGAAGGCCCTGCTCCGGCGCGACCTCGACCGCTTCCGCAAGAAGGTCGAGGAGTTCAAGGCCGAGCACCGCGGCTCGCTTCCCGACGACGTCGAGAGCAACCGCCGCGAGATCGAGCGCATCGGCCAGGCGATCGTCGACTACCGCCAGACGCAGCGCTTCTACCAGGAGCAGCAGGCGTCCCTGGGCCGCGAGATCGTCCGGCTCGACACCGAGCTGTCGCTCCTGGACGCCCAGGGGCCGAGCACGGTCGCGGGCGCGGTCGGCGTCGCCGAGGGCCTTCTGAACGGCCTCGAGCTGGAGCTCAAGCAGCTCCTGCTGACCCACGCTCCCGACAACGACCGCGTGGTCAACCACAAGCGGTACATGGATGAGGTGCGGAGCCGCCTCGAGGAGCTCAAGGGCGCCGAGTCCGACGTCGCCCAGAGGACGCGCTCCGACTACATCCGGTACACGCAGGACGAGCTGCGCAAGCAGGCCGCCCGGCACACCGAGGGCGCCGCGAACCTCGACGGCGAGATCAAGAAGCTCGAGCTCAAGATCGAGGAGGCGAACCAGCGCATCCTCACGGCGAGCCGCATCGAGGGCGTGTACATCTCCCTCCAGCGGGACGTGCAGGACGTCGAGGCCGAGTACGGCCGCGTCGTCGCCAGCCTCGCCGCCGCGGAGCGTCGCGACGCCTGGAACGAGTACGACTCCACGACGCCCTTCCAGGTGGAGCAGCGCGCCTTCGCTTCGGCGCGTCCCGCCCGCCCGGACCGGCTCTTCAACTCGGTGCTCGGCCTGCTGCTCGGGCTCGCCGTCGGCGTCGGCCTCGCCGTCGCCCGGCACCGCCTCGACGTCAGCTACCGCCAGGCGGAGGACCTCCGGGCCATCATGCCCGGCGCCGTCCTGGTGACCATCCCCGACGTCCCCGCCTCGGGCATCCGCATCGGCCGGGTGCTGGGCGGCGTGCTCGCCGGCCTCGTCCTGACCGCCATCTTCGCCGTCACCATCGGCATCCTGGGCATCCAGACCGGCTGGTGGGGCGACGAGTCCATGATCGAGGCCCTCATTCAGCTCCGGTAAACAAAGTCCCCATGAAGCCCCTGAACTTTGACATGACACCCTTGGCTAAGGCTCTCCAGATGTCCACCCCCCCCAAGACCAAGTCCACCGTCCCGGAGAGGCGTGCAAGCCTCGACCGGGTCGGGACCTACCCGCGCCACATCGCCGCCAATGCGGGATGGCTCTCCAGCCTCGCCCGCGAGCAGGTGCACGCCCTGGCGACGCACCTGCTGGCGCGGCAGACGGAGCGCGGCCTCCGCACCTGCGCCGTGACGAGCGCGCTCGCCGGCGAGGGCAAGACCACGGTCACCCTCGCCCTGGCGGAGAAGCTCGCCGGCGCGGACAAGCGCGTCCTCATCATCGACCTCGACTCGCACCGCGGCACCCTCAGCCGCGAGACCCAGCTGGGCGACGTGCCCGGCGCCCTCGAGTCGTCCTCCGGCCGCAGCAACGGCACGCGTCCGCAGCTGCACTGCTACGCGACCGACTGCCGCAACGTGTCCATCATGCCCACCGGCGTCCTGAACCACGCCGAGGGCGTCCCGCTGCTGGACCCCGAGAGGCTCCAGGCCCTCATCGCGCGCTGCCTCGAGGAGTACGACCTCGTGCTGCTCGACTGCCCGCCGCTCCTCCCCGTGGCCGACACGCACGTCATCGGCGACGCGGCCGACTCGGCCATCCTCGTCGTCCGGGCGAACCGGACGCCGCGGGAGGTCCTCAAGCAGGCGCTCAAGGAGTTCGGCGCGGAGAAGTTCTTCGCCGCCGTCCTCAACCGGGCGCACCCCTACAACATCCCGTACTTCCGGGAGGTCTATGGCTACTACCGGCACGAGCCGGCCCGGTAGGCCCGGACCGACGCGTCACGGGAAGGGGAGCCCCGCGCCCGTCCAGGTGGGCGTGCTGTGGGGCTACCCCTTCTCGCTCGTTCGTCGCCTCTTCCTCGTCTTCCTCTGCCTCACCGGGCTGACCTTCGCCGCGGCCCACGTCCTCGAGTCGGCCCCGCTCCACCCGGTCGACGTCCTGATCCACATCCTCCCGGTCGCGCTGGCGATCCTCATCGCCATGTACGTCGCGGAGCTGGTCGGGGTCACGGAGCGGCCCAAGCCGCCTCTCAGCGTCGAGGCGCTCTTCTGGGCGATCGCGACCGCCTGCATCGTCATGGCCGTGGGGTATGCCGTGGTGGACACCTACGCCCCCTCGACGGCCCTCGTCTGCGCGTCCCCCGTCGTCGCCGCCCTCGGCGTCTTCCTGCACCGCAAATGGGAGGAGACGAAGGGCCTCGACGCGGAAGCCGTGCCGGCCGTGCTGTTCGCGGCGGACCGGGAGGACGCGTCCCGCGCCATGGCCGAGCTCGCCGACGCGCCGGGCGTGGTCGTGAAGGCGGTTCTGCTCCCGTCCCGCACCGCGGACCGGTCGCCCATGGTCGGGCTTCCCGTCCACGTTCCCGAGGACGTGATCGAGCGTTTCCCCGACTGGAACGTGCGCCTGTTCGTCGTGGGCCGCGCCCCCCCGGCCGCGCTCCGCCCCATCCTGCCCGCATGCGCCGGCGCCGGGTGCATCATCGAGACGGTCCAGGAGCTCGTCGCCAAATCCCAGGGCCGGGTCGGCCTCACGGAAGGCGACGACGTCACCCTGCTGAACCGCATCTCCACCAACGCGAACCGATTCGCGTTCCAGCGGCTGCTCGACCTCCTGATCGTTCACCTGGTGGCTCCGATCGCGCTGCTGCTCGCGGTCCCCGTCTCGCTGCTCGTGGCCTTCACCAGCAAGGGCCCCATCCTCTACCGCCAGCGTCGCGTGGGACGGTGGGGCCGCGAGTTCACGATTCTCAAGTTCCGTACGATGCGCGTCGGAGCCGAGAACGAAACCGGCCCCGTCTGGGCGCAGCAGGACGACCCGCGCCTGACCCCGGTGGGCGGCTGGCTGCGGAAGCTGCGCCTCGACGAGCTGCCCCAGCTCTGGAACGTGCTCCGGGGCGACATGTCCCTCGTGGGCCCGCGCCCCGAGCGGCCGTACTTCGTCGCGAGCCTGCGCGAAAAGATCCCGCCCTACGACCCGCGCCACCCCGTGCGGCCCGGCGTGACGGGTTGGGCCCAGATCCGCTACGACTACGGCGCCACGGAGGACGACGCGCGGACCAAGCTCGGCTACGAGCTCTTCTACATCCTCCACCGCTCGCTCACCTTCTACTTCACGGTGCTGCTGGAGACCTGCAAGGTCCTCCTCTTCCGCCGCGGCGCGCGCAAGCGCCCCAAGCCGTGCAGCGCCGCGTGCTGCGGGAACGGCTCCAGGTCGAGGCGCGCCCGCGCGAGGGCCTTCGCGAAGCCCGGGTCGCCGAGCGCCTTGCGGCACTTGAGCTCGAGGAGCACGCTCTCGCCCACCAGCGTCGTCGCGTCGCGCCGCAGCACCGCGAGCGCATCGAGCGCCTCCTTGTGGGCGCCCCGCACGTACAGCGCGGCCGCCCGGTCGTAGGGATGCTCCCCGGCCCCCCGGACCAGCGGCTCGAGGATGCGGCGCGCCCGCGCCGCCGCGTCCGCCTCGAAGCGGGCGAAGTCCCCCACCACGTCGCGGACCGCGGCGCGGGCGTCCGGCTCGTCGAGCAGGCGCCGCGCCAGCGCGAGAGCCCGCTCGCGGCCGTGGCGCTCCTCCACCGCCTCGAAGGCCGCCGCGGCTCCGTAGTAGCGCTCGAAGGGCAGGGGGCCCTCCAGCGGCCCCAGGACGGCCGCCACCGGGTCCTCGCCGCCGGTCCGGAGTGCGAACTCGGCCACCAGGCGCGCCCGCCACGGCCCCTGGCCCGCGACGTACTGGGCCGCGCCCTCCCGCGCCCAGGGCGCCGTGGCGCGGTAGCGCTCCTTCAGGCGCAGGCGCTGGAGCGCGTGGTAGTGCTCGTGGACGAGCACGGCGTCGAGATCGACCGTGCCCAGCACGAGGTACTCCGTGAAGAGCACGATCGCGGGTCCCGCCCGGGTCTCGGCGACCGCGCCCAGGGGGTCGCGGCCGGCGTCCTCCAGCGCGACGGAAACCTCGGGAACCTCCACGCCGAGCGTGGCGGCGAGACGGGCCCGCGCCCGCTCCGCCCGCGCGGGCAGGGTCTCGACGATCGGGTCCAGCCGCGGGTCGTCGCGGTACTTGCCGGCGGACACCCCGGCGGAGGCCGCCGCCGCGACGCCCAGCCGCCCCCCCCACCCCCTCACCGCGCCGGCCGCAGGTCGAACCGCAGC
>ERZ869936.1149-NODE-1149-length-20328-cov-4.754600_pt1 | contig 20328 bp, 22 predicted proteins | sample MGYA00520876_ERZ869936 | MGnify/ENA primary metagenome ERZ869936 (study PRJEB32218, sample SAMN09650985) | biofilter metagenome | isolation source: enrty point of leading RO module | place: Saudi Arabia: Thuwal, RO plant located on Red Sea | collected 2016-02-17 ...
CTTATATGGTCGTCGAGGATCGTTTGCATCGTCTCACCCTTCTGGATGTGTGCTTCATCAACAATAACAATGTCTGAGTGATGTGCCGGCCATCGAGGGTCATCCGAATACACCCTCGCCCGCTCTGTGTCGGCTGAGCAAATCTGAATCGCCCGGTCCGGGTAAAACTTGTCCTCGTAGTTGGCAGCCCGGACACCGTGGTCTAACCCACCAGCCTCAAACCGATTGCTTGTCTGTTCGATGAGAATCTTGCGGTTCACATAGAAGCACGCTGAGAGACCTGACGCCTCGCACCACTCAAATATTGACTTGGCGACCTGCGTCTTGCCGGAGCCAGTTGGCTGCTGAAGAACGACATTCCGCCCGTTCTGAAGATGTGAACATAGCTCCCAGTATGCATTTTCCTGGGGCTCTAGGAGACCCTTGGGAGGAGTAACTGCCGGCATTGAAAACAAGGAAGCTTGACTCATCCCTCTTCATCCATCTCTTGGAGTACTTGGGATAACTGCCGCAATGCTGCTTTTGTTCGAGATTCCCAATCGCTACCGTCGCCGCCTCTACGCTTGAAGTATTTATCAAGCTCCCGCGAAACCTGGGCCGCGCCTCTCTCCAGTTTGCGCAACTCACCCACGTGCGGAGACGTTTTCTTTCCTCGTATCGCTCGCTTCTTCTTGGGGTGTCGCGTCTGAAGATCGCGCTCCTTCTTTTCGGCGTGCTTTCGGTACTCTCCCGTTCCGAAATGCTTCTTAACCGGCAGGATCGACTTGACCTCGTCACATTCCGCCAACAGTCGCTGCTGTTCTTCGTGTGACAGGGATGCAATCTTTTCTACGAAGTCCCACCGAAGATGGTCCCAGCACTTTTTGTGCTTGATGTGATGCTGCCACGCCTTGAGGAGTCCGTCCGGGAATTTTGACCCTGGAAGCTCACCCCTCTGCTTCCTGATAAACCTCGCCGCGATCTCATAGTCGTGGTCCGGCATATCCCTCCGCATTAGTTGATCCGCGATCTTCCATGACTTCGCGTGCTCCAGGGACATGAACTCCAGCCGGATCGCTCGCCACTTAAGCTGATGCTTTGAAATGATCCTGTAGCGGCGGTAACCGTCCACAAGAACATTCGCCGAGTCCCAGATTACGAGCGGCATCAGCGGAGTGCCGGACTCGCAAACACTCCGCTCAAGCCACCTATCAGCCTCGTCGGTCGTCGGGCCAAATAACCCACGAAGCTCCTGTTCGAGAATGACTTCCGATGCCATCTGTTCCTACTCCTCCGGAAGCTCTCCTGACGAAGGCGTAGACTTGGCGTCCTCTCCATTCTTTAGCACGACGTGGCATCGGTCTTCATCCGAGTCAGACCGTGTTACAAACTCCAGAACGCACTGGAAGTCGTTTTCAGTCAGTACCTGCTCCAAGGCTCCAAGGCTTTCGTTGTCGAGATCGTTTCCGTGCTGGCAAATCATCAGCCGTAGGCCTGGGTGAAGTCCGATCTGGACCATTGCAGATGTCTTGATCCTCTCAGCCGTTGATGCCTGACTGAGTGGGTGGCCGTTAAGAAGCACACCCTCAGAGTCAACGCTCATCCCCTCAACGGGCCACTTCACCACAGAGAGTGCCTTCTGCTTTTGGGCGTCGATCGACTCAATCGACTTCGTAAGGCTTGCCGACTTCTTCTTGGAATCAGCCACCTTATCTCTCGCGGCCGCGACATCCTGGCGAAGCGACACCATCGCGTTCGTCTCGTTGACTCTCGATATGCGATCCTCGATCTCGTTCGTGTCCACGTCCTGGAGTTTTTCCACGGCAGTCGCCAGCTGGCTGAGCGTCTCTGTTCCCTCCGCGACTGACTCCTGCATCGTCGTGAGTTCGGATTCCAGCTCGGCAATCCGTCTCCTGAGGGACTCTACGGTTTCCTTGTCGGACGCCAATTTGGCCTCGACACTCTGCTTCTTCTTTCGCGCCTTCTCGTTTTCCGCGTTGGTCGCCTGACCTGCCTTCAACTCTTCGAGAAGGGAGCCAGCATCGACTGGTTCTTCTGGTGTCCCTTCTGGGATCTCCAACTTCTCAAGGGATTCGAGTTCGACCTGGAGCCGCTTTACGTCACGGTTCACCCCCGTCCGCTCGTCGTAAATCTCTTTTCGCTTGGCATCAAGCTCGCCGAAGTCTAGACCGAGTAGGTCTTTCAGGATGACTGCCTGTTCCTTGGGAGGCGCCCTGTCAAACGCCAGTGGATCGAACGCCCTCAGACCCATCACTTCCTTGAGAAGCGCACGGGGAGTCGCGGACGGCTCACCTGACGAGTCGATGATTGTCACTTCGTCAACAACCCGCCCATCCCGTTTGCGGACGAGGTCAAGTTGCACTTTGATGCCCTCGTCAACACCCGTGATCTCGCTGCCGTGCAGGCCAACCACGACCCTTCCTTCGTTCTCGCCATCTTTGAGTAAAATCTCAGGCCAATCGGCGTCCCGCTTCCCACACAAAGCGCACATCAACGCTGTTAGGGCGGACGACTTCCCGTGGCCGTTCTCACCCCCGATCAACACAAGGTGCTGCCCTCTCATGTCGACCTTCAGGTCAGAAACTCGCATCACGTTATGCACTTCAAACGCTTCAACTCTCATAGCTACTTCGTCTCCTGGGATAGTTGTGACTTCTCAATTTCCTCTGTGCGGGACTCAACTTCGCCAACCAATCGAGAACCTACTTCCGGTGTGATCGTGCCGGTCGCCGCCATCTGCTCAATTCGAGATCGAAACTTCTTCAGCGTGCTCGTGTCCATTGCCGTTCTGATCTTGCCGCGGATCTCAGACTCAGTGGTCTCCGCGTCCCCAAACTCCGTTTCGCGATCCCTGACATAGGCATCGTCCTCAAACTTCCCTGCGAACACATCCGCGTTGAAGCCGAGGTACGACAGCGCCTTCGACCGGGCCATCGTCATCAACTTCTTAGCCGTGTCGTCTGTCGGTCGCATCCGCAGGTCTACGGCGATTGGAAACTGATGCGGCTCACCATCGAGCGGGTAACGAAATGTCGCCGTAAGCAACAGGTTCGTACCGCCATCAACGGGGATTGGGTTGAACACGAGGTCGTAAAGTCCCCACGCCACACCGTACGGGCCAAACCGCCTCGTCGCCTCTTCAAGCTGGTAGGTCGGGTCGATCGCCGTGAATGCGAACTTCCCGTTATGGACTTCTTTTGTGTGCCCCGGATTCGTCTTGCAGACCTGATTCCAGAGTGCCATTGGGTCTTCGTCGTGCCTAAGTGGCTGCAACTCGCTCATCGCCTATCTTCCCTTCCTCAAGCTTGGATAAACGTGACTCCACCATTTTCAGGAAGAGGCGGGTCCTTCTACGGAAGTCACCTATCAAGTCCTCGTCGCGTTGGACGCGAATGATCGAGATTCGAGCCAGCTTCGGCATCCGGGGATCGAATGACACGAAGTCCCACCATGACCGACCAGTGACCCATAGAAGACCCTGTATCTGGTGCTCATAGTCACGAGGGACCGTGCCGTTGAGGGCGTAGTCAACATGGTTCTTTGAGTTGAACGGGCATTTGATCTCTACCCCGCCATCGTCGTCGATCAGGCCGTCTGGTGAACCGCCAACCCATTGTGAAAACTCTTCCTCGCAGTGCGGGAGAAACCCAACCTGATTCACAGTGGCTTCTCGGCGCCAGCAGTAAAGCGCTCTCGCTTCAGGCTCGTTCTCGTTGCCCCAATCGATGGCTTTGAAGTTGCCAATGCTCTCCTGGGGCTCATTCGTGAGCCGCTCGACGACGAGGTCATTCACATAGCCGAGGGCCACCTTACCCCACGGCTCCCTCCGCCCCTTCGCCATCACATCCGACATCCGACTGGCTGTCACCTTCCCCAGGCGGGCCTTGAACCACTCCGGTGTCCCCTGAATTACGTCCTGCGGCTCCATCAATGTCTTCCTGAGAGATACGAAACAGGTCTAGAACTCGAAGCACATCCCGGCGGCTTTTGACAGGCACCAGGAACGCGTACCCAAGATCATTCCCCATGCAAAATGCGAACTCTCCGTCTGTTGTGTCGGTAAGCTCGATCGATTGAATATCAGCACGACCATCACCTTCCCCAACCCTGAACTCTTTGTTCAGAACCCCATGTCCGAGGCACCACTCTGTGGTCAGAGGAGCGTCCACCTGACGCACGTCGATCACCCAGTCACCGATATGATCGTCACCAGACCAAGCACCCTTTACCTGCCATTGGGCACCGTCACTCCTGGCTTCTGTGATTGTGGAACACAACAACAGCAGAGCGCCCATGACGGTGACATCGTACTCACCGTCTGTCGGGAAGCTCGCGCAGTCGACCTTATCTCTGATGGACAGCGCAGCGTATTTGCACATCTTTCCGAGTGCTGCATCGTCCCAATCGAGAAACGAATATGCTTCTCGTTCCTCATCAGTCGTTTTCAGTTCGGCCATCTAGTCACCTCCGACCTCACTATCGGGCGACACTCCAGCCGCGCACGAAAAAGCGGTGCCGCCCAACCAGCAGGACGAGCACCGCTACCCGATTTGGCACCTCTGTGACTGAGGCACGGCGCAACGTTACGGACCATCCTCACCCTTGGTCAAGAACTCCAGGGCTCTTTGTGACCAATCCACGAGCTTTCGAAGGCTGCCCTCGTTCAAAACGACATCGAGCACGACTGAGCTTCCATCCGTAGAAAGTTCCTCATCGTCGCACTCCACGGAAACCATCACCTTTCCCGATTCGCTTCCAGGGACGAATTCCTCTAGCCAGAGTTTGTCTCCATCACTCACAACACACGGTATCGATTCCTTTGGGAGAACCGTCATGATCGCTCTCTTTCGTGGTGTTTCCTGTGTTAGTTGGGCCGTCCGATGGCAGACGCGAAGCATTTACTCTCACGCTGCTCTGGTCACGAACCATGGAACGCTGATCGAGGCCGTAGAGTTTGTTGGCGTTCGGGAACGGGCGATCCGGAAAGCCGACAAGTACGACCTGTTCTCAGTCGAAGGCCTGACCCCTGAGAAGCTCAACATTGCCACAGATGTCACAAGAAGTCTAATCGGAAAACCGTACGACTATCTGTCTGTTCTGCGGTTCCTTTCCCGGAGAAAACCCAGCCACAACAATCGCTGGTTCTGCTCAGAGCTTGTGTTCGCGGCGATGGAATCAGTCGGTATCAAGCTGCTCGATCGGATCACGGCCGCCGAGGTCTCCCCCAAGCTCCTCTCGATCTCCCCGCTGCTCTGTCCTGTTTCGTGACGGCCTGCTTCGTGGGAATGATCCACCGAACGAAAAACGCCACACCATTAACATCCAGATCGACCAGCGATCTTCGTTGTCCTTCGGGGTGTAGAGGCTCACTCGCGCAACACCCAAGCACGGCCATCCCCAAAGGGTGACTTCGTACTGGTGCGATTCACTTGGGCCGAACGCTTCCATCACGGCTCCTGAGAAGGTTCAAGAACGGCTCTTCGATCATGTGCAGCTTCTTGTGAAGGTCTTTCCGCAGGTAGAGCACGTCGAACTGAATCAGCACTCCGTCAATGAAGTGCTGTTCGGACATGAGGATGGGGACGAAGTCCTTCAGTAAGGGAAGCACCTCGGCAATGCTCGCCCCCTCGTTGTACTCCACGAGTGGGAGTTCTATGAGGATCAGGGATGTGGTTTTCAGCGTGTCCCTCGCGCCCCTCAGAACCGCAGACTCAGACCCCTGCACGTCGATCTTGATGAAGTCCGGCCGACCCAACCCTCTACTCACCGCATTGTCAATCGTGAAGGTGGGGATCTCCTGCGGCTCAACACCGTCGTAGGCCGCCGTCTGCTCCTGGCACACAGAATCACCCGTCCCACCGGTCGCACTGAACGGGACCATCGCAACGCTCCCGTCATGTGCCGCATATCCCGTGAGGAACGGAAAGCCGGCCTGTGCAAGTACCTCGTCGTGGTCCTTGTTGGCTTCGAACAGAACGAACTCGCTATCCCGAAGAACTCGCTTCATATGCCGGGACCAAATCCCCTTGTGCGCGCCGATGTCGTAGACCCTGTCGATCTGGAGGCCAGCTTCGACCAGCCCTCTAACCTTGTCCTGCAGCGCCTTCATTGAAACTGACTCCTGTACTTGGCTTTGGCATGTCGCCCCAATGCCCCACGGGACCACTTCCACCGAGCACCCTTAATCTTCTTGCAGACACGACATGTCCACCGTTTCAACTTGTGGTTTCTTCTAAGCGGTCCGCCACAACCAGGACACTTGCACCAAACCACTTTCTTGCGAGGGGACTCAGGAAAATGAACTGACTCGTGACATGAATCACATAGCGACCGCAACGCATCTATCGAATCACCCGTCATTGAATCTTTGTCGTACGAGTTATGGTGAACTACCGCCGCTCTTGCACCGCACGAACAGAAGTACCCATCTCGCTTCAGAACCCTGGCGCGTATGGCCTTCCACATGTCTGAGTTGAGGTAATCAAGATATGACTCAAACCCCATGTCGGACAAAACTTGAGTCCTTTCCTTGACCGAAGGACCTCTCCAACCTCGTCTCATAGCTCCTCCAGTCGGCGGTTTCACAGTGACGAGAGCACAGCTCAATTGACCGCCGACAAAACAAACCTGACTTCGACAAGTGGTTCGCGCACCGACCCCGTCAAGGGCCGGGTATTAGTCATCTGACTTGCGACAATGGGACAGAAGACCGGCCAGGACTGGCTTTGATATCGGAGTCATCCTGGCTTGCACCCGCACTCCGTTCCCACGTGAATTCCGACCCGGACGTCGTACACCGATCGGCATGGAAAATCTCTGCCCGTTGTCCCGCTGAGGACAGGCTAGGCGGGCCCTGCTGATGCCATCGGAACGGCTCCTGTCAGCTCAGGTTGAGCAATTGGGCTCTATGTACGCGCACGAAAAAAGCCACAAATGAGTAGTGCGGTACTCAAATGTGGCTTTTGGCTCGCCGTGGCCGGCAAGTTTTCCTGTCCTGTCCGCACACAGGTAAGTTGCTCGGGCTGGATTCGCACCAGCGATCTTCAGGGTATGAACCTGACGAGATACTACTTCTCCACCGAGCGGATACGACTCTGCCAAAAGTTCGACAGTCCGTCAAGTGACGTTCTCAAAACCATCTCCATCCTGGCGGCATGGGCTCGTCGGGCATGAGCACAGCGGACTCATCCGTGCGAGGGTTGATCGCCAATCGACCGCCACCCCATCTCTTGCCGCACTTCGTGCACTCCCCCGCCATTCCCGAGTAAGAAACTCCATCTGACACATGCCGTGTCACATGAAACTTACCGTGGAACATCCAGCAAAAAATGAGTCTCAGCATTGAAATTCCCCTTCATTCTCGCGCCCATCCCTGGGCCTTTCACCACGATTCCTAACGCTCAGGGGGGTAACCCAACTCTCCAGTGAATGTTTATCACAAAATGTCACTGCTATTGGAGTTGCGTCGAGTTTCAGTTCCCAAAAACACCGTGCTATTTGGGAAAAACACCGTGCTATTTGAGGCCACTCCGGGAATCGAACCCGGAACCCAAAGGTTGCTTCAAGGTCGTCAAGCGGTTGCCCGCCTCATGGACTCCACAGTTCCCCTGGTGCGCGTGCCTGTCCCCAACGCCTAGCCGTTTCGCTCGACACTCAGCGCGGACAAGTGGCCGTCCTTGATCGGTGCCCCGTGAGGGGTTCGAACCCTCGTGACTCTCGCAGTCACCCGTCCACTCACGCCCGTCGACGCTCGCTTCGCAAAGCTTCCTGAATGAGAGATGCAGGCTCCGTGGCGTACGATCCACATTGCGAGCACGCTGGCACCCATGCCAGCCTCAGGGCATCACTTCTAGTTGTGTTCGCCAATAACGGTCGTCTTCCCCGCCTCGTTGAGACGGGCCTCGATGGCACCGGAAAGCAAATCTGCCTCATCTTCCCCGTCAGCATCCCGCAAGAACGCATGGAGCTTCTTCATTACTCGAACGCCTTGTTTGTAAGAGTCCCCCCGAATATTTGGATGAGACAAGGCGAGAGTCATCATCGTCGTCAAGCCCGCGAGTTCCTCAAATGTTAGCACGATGTCGCACGTTCGACGTCCGCCCTGCCCTTGGAATGCATCCATGATTCGTTCCGCGAGCTGCTCGCCCGACATCGCTCGAAATTTGCTCATTGATCGTCTCCGGGGCCAATTGACTTCCACCCCTCACTATCGAATCCAACTCCAGCCGACCGGCTGGATTGCATCACGGTCATGTGGGGCACGCAGTCTTGGACTTCTTGCGGTTGCCCCAGTTCACCCGGTTCTCGTGATGGTCTGAGTGCAAAGCCTTGAGGTGCTCGAACGGAAGTCCAAGAACCCATTCGACATTGATCGTGCCGCGATGGTTGGGATGCTCCAGGATGTGCCTCTGGAGGCTCCGAAGAGAGCGCCCTGGCCATGACCAGTCTGACCTTCGGTCGCGATACCGGAACTCGTAACGAACCCCATTGACCACAACAGATGGTTTCGGCTTCTCCAGCACAGCATCCGGGAGAGTGAAGTCAGCGAGTGCGATTGTACCCGCCGACAACACCCCGGCGACCGACCCGAAGAACGACCTTCGATTCATCAGAACCCCCGAATAATTTCCAGGATCAGCGGAAGAAGACGCAGGATCATGGCGACGACACCCGACAGGCTCTTCTCAACTTCCATTTCCTCGGAGTCGCTCAGGTTCTGCGCAACCACTCCGTCAATCGCATCCGCTATGCCGATCAGAGCTTCCGAAATCTGCTCGGCTGTAGACAGCACTCCAGCCTTACCAAGCGATGACAGCTCACCCCCGATGTTCTTCCGGAATTCCTTCCAGTCGTCCTTGTCTGAACCCAGGACAGTGTCAGTGAGGCGACCAACCGTAGGGCCCACCTCGTTGGCGTTCTCAAACGTGCCTTTCGCCGCTTCTTCACCAACAACCCGGTAGACAGCCGCGATCTTGCGGGCGTTAACCGGCTTGTCATTCGCTGTAACCGCCTCGTACCAAGACTTGACCTTTGTGGCGAATGAAGGGGAATCAGGCGGCGATGGATCGTTTGGCGAACCAGATGTGCGAATCACTCGCTGAGCCGAAACCTTGACTCGTTTCGCGCCACCATCAGCCGTCAGTGTGACAACAGATGCACTGCCGTCCGAGTGCATCAGGATGATCGTTTCGTCAGCCAGTGCCGTTGCACCAACCACGAAACACACAACAAAAGCTAGACATCGCCCCATGGGTCGTCGTCTCCGAGATCAGGAGTGGAAGCGTCCGGGATGAATCGCAGGACGCCCACTTGCTTCCCGCCAACCAGGACTGGTGAATCGTTGATCTTGACCGTGGTCCCGGGAACCGGTGGCTCTGGGTCAGGGCGTTCGGCAGGGCCATACCCCAAACGAACGGCACGATCGACGTCGTTCTGAGTCAATCCATCTAGGCCACGGATCATGTAGGGATTCATGATGTAGTTGCCGCGGTTGTGCGGCAGCCCAAGAAGATGGCCAAGCTCGTGCAGGGCAACGAGATAGAGGTAGTGTGATGTCCAGGATCGGATGTCGTACCGCTGCTGGAACCCCTTGCCGCACGTGTTGTTTGCAAGGTGAGACCAAGCAAGCGTGTTGCCGTCGAGGTGCCCGAAATCAACTGTGCAATGCGCGGCCCTCGATGTTGTCAGGTGCCACTTGAGGTTAACGTGTTCCATCCAGTCCTTGAGTGCGCGGTCAAACTGCTCCTCAAATGTCCTCTTGGTGATACCCATCCGCCCAGACCAGTTGTCCCAGTCAATTCGAAGTTGAAGCTTCTGGGAGCAGAGTTCTGGGAATCGAGCCTCAGCGATTTCTCCATTCGCTCCAGCCACGTCGGGGACCGAGCAGCAGCGGTTCATGAGATGCTCTTCAATCGCCGGATTGACACCACCTAACTTGTCAGCCAAATCAGTGATGTCATCGCTCCAGAAGGACCGGTAGTTGTTCTTGGAGAGTCCTGTGAAACTCAACGCTCGGTTGGCAACTTCATGCATGAAAATGTCCCTGTCGGTGTCTGATGTCGTCCGCTGTCACCCCCGCACCGGCTGCGAGAACAACCAAGTCCTTGGCCATTTGAGCAACATCAAAGTCTTCGATCACCTTGAGTCGCCCAACAGCCTCAGCGGCGACGGCCGCCAAAGCATAGGCATCGTCTGTGTTTGCCGACTTAACGAAGGCATCAACGGCCGCTTTAAGTCGAACAGCCAGCGGTAGTTGTGGTTGATTCATGCCCTCACTATCGGACGGCACTCCAGGCTACTTGGACTCGGCCTTGCGGCGCTCCTTCTGTCGCTTCGACCAGAGGGACAGCAAATCTTGGAGTCGCTGAGCTTCAGCACGTTCCTTGGGCGACATCGCCGCGAGGTCGTCGGGCCGGAAGTAGAGCCGCTCGAACTTGCCCGCGCCGCGACTGAGCATGTCTTCCCGAACAAGCTCCCGGATTACCGCTTCCTTCGCACCTGGGCTGATATCGCTGACGCGAACACCCGTGAGGATGTTGGCCAGTGCTGCCGGTCCTGGGATTCGAGTCCCAGGGATCGCCTTTCGCTCATCGGTCAGTTGACGAACCGTCGTCAAGGCCCGTGCAGCCGGTGAATTCGCTACGGCCGTTTCGAGCCATTGCGGTAGTTGGACAGCCTTCTTCTCGCCTGTCACGTTCGCCAGGAGACGTCCAACGAGGGGATCGAGGTCTTCGAGCGGCCGCCCGCCGGACGGACTCTTCTGGAAGAAGCTCTGACCTGTGAAGTACTCCAGGGGGCCTTTGACGAATGGATTCATCCGGCTGAGCACCTCAAGGCCGGCCGATCGAGCGTCTGGACCGAACGACAGCGGGTCTTCGTGCATCATCCCGAAGCCAGCGAGATACCGGTCTGTGCCGGCCGGAAGCTGCCCGAGAATATTCCCCAGCGGAATACTCGCCGTGTCGCGCACGTAGTCCGGAGCCGTCTCGGCATCCTGGTGCGCAAGGCGTTGTGTGCGGATTGTCGCGCCGAGGGGTCCGCCTGGGCGCTGGGCGAGTTCACTCACCACCTGCTTGCCCATCCGGCTGGAGAAGCTCCAGAACGGGATCAGACGCTTCATGATCTGCTGCTCGAACGGCGTGAAATACCGATTCGAATACTGGACCTGTGCCTGACCCACGAGTTTGGCTGCCTCGTCTCGGGCTGTCCCGCGTCGCAGAAGCTCAATGTACGGGGCGAGACGGTTGCGACCTTCCACGTAGTGACCAATCTCTTCGCCGGCCGCGAGAGGCCCCCACGTGCTCTCCGTGGCCCCTCGAACGCCTCTGAACTGAGCTTTGAGGGGATTGAGCTGCGTGTCCGGGTGAAGGCCGGACGCCTTCTGTGCGACCCGTCCAAGCCGCATGGCGGGATCACCCACGTCAACCTGACTGGAAAGCATCTCACTCAGCGATCCGGGCTTGGCCGCCGTCTTCTCGGTCTGAGCGATCGTGGCGGTCACATCGGTGGCTTGGTTGTTTCGCGAGAGGATCCCATCGGCAGACGCCATCTCCCCGAGAATCCTACGGGCCATGTCGTCCGTAAGTCCGGGCGCATCGGCTGGATCAAACACGTAGCTGTTGCCAACCTTTCGATACCCCATGCCGTCGAGAATCGCTCCAAACTCAGGCGTCGCCTCTTCGACGACAACCCGCTTACCGGTTCCTGCCAGGGTATTGTGGAGCCGCCGGAAGTCTCCACGTCCAGGGACCGCAGACTGAACCCGCGCCACGACCAGGGCATCAGGAACCTGCACTCCCTTGGCACCAACGTCTCTACCTGCCCAATCCTGACGACGAATCAGAAGATCGGGGAACGTTTCGTTCGACAGACTGTGCGATCCGCCCACTGGAGCACTCGCCACATCCTGTACGCGAGCTGCCAAGGCCTCATCGACCAGCTCACCGCCGGCTTGTCGCCGTGCCCACTCATCACGGATGGCGGGGAGTTCCCGGAGCCCCGCAACCGCTCGCCCCTTCATGTAGTCACCAGCCATGGACTCCGCCTGTCGGCTGGTAATCCCCTTCATGAAGTTCCAGGCGAGACCAGACATGCGGTTTCGGACGTGGAAGGCCGGCCAGATCGAGGTCCACATGCCTTTGCCGAAGTTCGTAACTCCGTCGACGATCTTCAGCCATTCGTCGAGTTCGTCCGATCCGGTCATCTGCTTCATGTATTGGCGCACATCGTTGGCGATCTCCCTCGAAACAACCGCCTTTCCGAGTTCACCTGTCGTGACGTCTCCGGTCAGGCCGAGTTTCTTGAACAGGTACTCCCCAAACCCACCAGCCTCGTCAGACTTGCCCCACTTCAGCCCCACTTCCTTGACGAGTGTCATGAGCTGGACGGTGTCGCGAGCATCAGCAATCGCGTCGCCACGTAGCTTCACCACGCCCGGCTGTGAGAGGACATCGGCCAATGTTTCGATCGAGACGTCCGCGTTCTTCGACGCCAGAAGTCGTGCGTTAAGGTCCTTGAGTGGGTGGTTGCCGAATATTCCAGACTCAAGCGTCTCAGGCGCATAGCTTCCCAGCCGTTTCGCGAGGGCCTTGTACCGGCCGGTCTCCCTTCGAACCCACTCCCCAGCGCCGCCTCCGCCGGGAGTCTCCTTGAACATGCGGTAGGAGTCTGGCAGCCAGCTCCCGTGCTTTGCTTCTAGGAATTTGGCCACATCCTCGGTCTTGACGCCGTCTCGCGCGAGAACTTGCGCCAACTCCGGATCACGGGCGATCTCTTTTGCCGCGATGGTTCCGCCGGGGATGTCGCGGAAGACGTCCAGGCGGCCAATCTGAGATGAGTCTGCGGCCGAGATGAAGGCCTTGTCGCGGGCCGGCTTGTGGCCGAGAGCTTCCGCTATGAAGCGTGGAAAGTAATCGATGTAGTCGTCCGTCAGCTCCTCAGTCTTCTTCCCGATCGCCTTTCCCTGCTCGATCATGGGTTTGATCAGGTCGCGTGCATCGTTCGCAACCTTTTGCATCACCTGCAACTGCTCGGGAGTTGTCCGCTTGAGCGTTTCGTCAATCCCAGCCCTCACTGTCGATGGGACATCGGCGGGGCGCACACCCTCCATCATCATCCGCAGGAGGTCGCCAGCCGCCTCATCGGAGACGCCAGCCGTCTTGAGTTCGTTCCCGAGCCGAACCGCCTCGAGCTGCACATCTCCCATCGCAGCAATCTTCTCATCAAACGACCGCTTGGCGAATCGCTGAACCAAAGCACTCTTGGTCCCATGAAGTGCTGCGTCGAACAGACGAAACCCTGCATCGATCGGGCGAATCTCAGTGCCTGGAATGGCCGCGCGGCGGATTCCTGTGCCGATCTTGTCGAGGCGACGTGCTGCCGCCTGAGACTTTGCGCCCGTCCCCAGAACTGCTGACGGAGCAGAGAACGGGAGTCCTGCCCCAAACAGACCGCCGAGTTGCTCACCGCGGACTGCGTCCAGGGATGTTCCCATCTGCTGGGCGGCGGTGTGCGCCTTTGCTGTCGCCTGATCGCCACCATACTTGAGGAGATCGTCGAGCGTTGTGGAGAGCATCGCCTCACGACGACCGATCTGATCAACCGGCTTGCCCGCCTTCTTCGCGGCCGCAAACACCGCATCATCAAGAAGCCCCGCTCGTTTGGCGACCTGACCAGCCTTTCCTACCGCCGACGCCCCCAAGGACAGGTATGTAAGCGGGTCGAGCCCCATTTCAATTCCGAGTCCACCCCAGAAGTTCCCGGTGGTGTCCCGCGAGCGTGCGAGGCCCATGTTGCGGGCAATGTCCCGCCCCGTCGTGCGCCCCTCGGATGAGAACCAGTTCCAGGGGAGAAGCTGATCGAGCGGGTTTCTGTCGCCGCGCCGGCCGCCTGAGAACAGATTGACCGTGTCACGAACCACGGAACCCGGCAAATCCAGAAAGTTCCCGACAGCTCCCGCCGTGTTAATTGCGCCACTTCGTAGGCTCCCGACGAGAGATCGCTCTTCCTGGTCGCTCATCGGCTGTCGAGCTGGAGCCCGCCTCGATAGTGAGGCTGTCCGGCCAAGGAGCCTTGCCAGTTCTGGGTCAATCTGCGCAAGCACTTGCGACATCACAAACTCCGCGAGAAGAACATGTCCGAATCATGGAAACTGACCACGACTCGTCAGTGTGCCAAATGCCCCTGGCGGGTGGATACCGATCCGCGAGAAATCCCGAACGGCTACACCGAAGACAAACACCGGGCGCTTGAGTCTACCATCGAGCGCCGCGGTGTGGGTGAGCAACTCGCAAGCGATTCCGTGCGAGTGATGACCTGTCACGAGAGCAACGCGGGGGACGAATCGATGTGTCTGGGGTGGCTGATGAATCAGCTAGGCCCCGGAAACAACATCAGCATGAGATTGATGGCTCGTCGCTGCGAGAACATCAATGACGTCGAGCTGATTGGTGAACAGCACCAGACTTTTGAGGACACCTTGCCATGAAATTAGACGACCTGACCAAAGTTCAGCGATCATTGATCCTCTACCTTGAAACAAGGATCGTCGATCGAGCCGGTCGCCTGGACAGCAGGCACCTCAACAAGGAAGACCGAGACCAGCTCAAGGTATGGAATGCAGACGGGTTCATTCAGTACGGCCGCATCGTCATGGAAGACTGCAACTCGGACGGATCGACGTGGGTTGAGTTCTCAGAAGAGGCCTGGGACGTCGCCCATGCTGAGCGCCGGGCACGCGGCCACAGAATGTTGGAGTCCCGCAACTACACACGAACCAACGAGAGACATCATGCCGGTTAAATTCAGTGTCTATGTCGCCTCACGAGCGAGCGTTCCCGATAGACCCGAAATGTGGAGGCGTCTAAGGGAACAAGGATGGTCAATCAGCTCACATTGGATTGATGAACCAATATCCGATCACGGGAAAGACTTTGAGTCGTTGTGGACGCAGGTTCGAAGTGACATCTACAGAAGCTCTGGCCTGATTCTGTATGCGACTTCAGAAGACTTCCCTCTGAAGGGTGCGCTGGTCGAGGCTGGAATAGCGGTCGGCATGAAAAAGCGTGTCGCCGTTGTCCTTGAGGGTTTCGAACCAGAACTCCCCAGTCATCGACCAATTGGTTCATGGGTCAACCATCCACTCTGCCAGATGTTTAACAACCTCAGCGACGCCTACGCTTGGCTGGAGAAACACCATGCCGGTTGAAATGCCAGAAGAACTCACCGCCGAAAACGGTGCCAAGGCCCTCATGATTGGTGAGTTCGAGGAGGAGATTCCGAACCCGACCTATTGTGACTGTGGAGTGTCACTCTGTCCGATGTGTGAGATCACTCAGGACGAAATGTTGAGCCCGACCATGAAGGTCCAAGTCTCGTGGGACACGATCAAGAAGATTTACAAAAAGCTCGTGAGGAATCGCCGCCAACTCCTCGAAAACCACAACCCTGTTTTCGCCGCTTTGAACGCCGTCGTGAAGCGCACAAACGGAACAAAGTTCATAGTCAAACTCGAACCGTACGAGCTGAGACCCGGAGAAGAGATAGTTGCCGATCGGCCACATGGCGATGGAGACTTCTCATATTGCTGTGGTGTCACATACTGCCGCTGTGGCGATTAGCGCCTCCACTGACCCGCTTCAATCAGCTCACGCTTCCGACGAAGACCCTGCGGACTGAGGCCGGCACCGAGGTTCTCATACACGTGAGGATGAATTCCCCGTTGTGTTGCATGGCCCACCAAACCCGCATCGCGCTGCCCGGCGCGGTGATCCATGATCCCCTTCGCTCGCTCCTGAAACAGCTCTTTCATCAGGCTCTTGAGCGTCGGCGAACCGGATGGGGTGCTCGTCTCGCTGTCCTTGAGGGCGGCTTCTAAAACAGGGGAGCCGATGCTCATCTGGCCGTTCATGACCATCTGGACGAAGTCCATCGCCTTTTGTCGTTGAGCTTCATCAAACCCGGCCTCGGCAACGTCCGCCTGGAACTGCTGCTCGATCGGCGCGACCGCGGCCCGCTCCCGGGATGTCTGAACAGCACGCCGTTTCGTGTCGACCTTTGAGGCTTCCGGAACGGTTTGGGACGCCACATTCATGTTGACGCGCGGAGCCTCTGCCATTTCAGCGGGAAGCCGACCCTGCCCCGCTCGGATCGATCCGCCATCGAATAGACCGGACACGGTTGGCGCCGGCGCAGCTTGGGACTGCTCTAATCCAGCCATGCCCTGCGTGAGCATTTCAATGCCTCGCTGACGAATCGATGCGTCTGGCGACTCCGTCAATCGAGCCCCCATGTTGACCATCTGGGCAAGCGGCGAGGATTCCTGCTGCACGAGAGACGCTCGAGCTTGATCGTAAGGAGTCCCTTGGGCTTGGATGCCAGCCACGTCGCGACGGGCACCTGCCTCGATTCCGGCCACATCACGCCGGACATCCGCACCAGTCTGAAGCTCCTGCTGAGCCAACTGGAACTCGCGAAGAGCTTGATTCTGCCGGTCCTGCCGAGTCAACGCATCCTGTTCGAGGGCAGTCCGCAGAAGCGATCGTTGTGAGAGTGGGATCATGATTTAGCTCACAAGTCCAGCGAGGAGTGGTGACAAGAACGACAGACCCTGTCGCTGCTGGGAAAGGTCGAGTTCACGGTTACCTAACTGGGCGCGAAGATTCCGGTCAAGGTCTCCAGACCTCACGCCAAGCAATTGACCCAACAGGCTCTGCCGAAGCTGCTGGTCCGTTGTCTGTGCCTGGAGGTCCCGTGCTGCGTTGGCCTGGGCATTCTGCAAGTCGAGCGATCGATTCGCACGGGCGAGTTCCCCGCGGCCAAGTTCAGCCTGGAGCGTCCGAGCCTGATTCGTGTTGGCCTGATCGAGCAATGCCCCAATAAGATTCAGCCCCTGCGTCTGTTCCGCCCGTCGCTCGGCAACCCGCTGCGGGTCTTGATGTGATGCCGCGATCTGCGATTCGAGGTCTTGGGCACGTGATCCGAGGTCCTGATCCACGAGCTGGCCGAAGAGGCTGATACGGTTCTGATCGTCCGCAATCCCCTCGCGCTGCCGGCTGGCGAACTGGTTCTCTCGCGCGATCTGGCTGGCCAGCAGGTTCCTCTGGTCGGAAGCATACTTCTCGAGAGTGGCATCCGTGAGGGAATCTTGAGTGCTTGCAAGAGCCCTTGAGGCAGCTTGGCTCTGGATTGCCTGGGCTGCCGGGGACCGTGGGTCGACGCCCACTCCGGCCGCTTGGTTTTGCAGACCAACGAGATCACCCCCGAGGGAGCTTGCTGCATTGCCGAGAATCTGGTTAAGCCGACTCTGGAACAGAACTGGCGACTCCCCCCGCTGCTCCGTGATCGCCGGCTGTTGCCCTGGCGTGCGCTGACCCATCACCGAGTCAATGTTTGCGGCGAGTTGCTCTGGAGTTCGCGACTGGCGCAGCTCGATCATTGACGGCGCACGGCCGAGGGCGGCTTCTGTTGGCTGGAACAAGTTGCTGAGCATTGTCTGCCCGCCGGCTCCCAGTGACTGACCAAGAATCTGATTCGGACGAATCTGGCTTGGCTGACTGATGCCCTGATTCGCGGGCGGCGCAGTTCCTGGACCGGTGGGAACGGGTGCTGGCGCCGAGACACCGACGTTCCCCGTGAGGCCTACACCCTGGAGGATGTCGCCCACTCCTGACGTCCCTGGAGTCCCTGATGCCGAGACACTGGTGGACGAGACAGCGTTTGGGTCGTAGCCACGCAGGAGATTACTCACGGCACCGAATCCGGCACCGGAGCGGATCCCGTGCATAATGTCGTCGGACTGGCTTCCAGAGAGGCCCATCCCCGGACCGCGATGCTGAGCCCACTCCGCCGGGCCTGCGGTCGCTCCGAGGGCGCCGGTCGGCAGGCCGAACAGGTACTCGGCCAATCCGGCTTTGCGGTTCTCCGCTGCGCGCATCGACTGGGCTTGGAGATTCGGGGCGTCTGCTGCAAATGCCGCGGCGCCGAGTGTGGCGAGCCGATTCTGATTGGCGGCATACTTGGCCGCATCAGCTTGTTGGAATGTGTTGAACGCGGTCATGTCAATCCCCAGCAGTTGGATCGGTTGCCCACTGACGGCCGTCAGTGTTGAGGTCACTATACACCCTCAGTCCACCGTCAGCACTCACTGCCATCGTGAGATCATCGGTGAGAATCACGAGAATCTCGTCGCCAACCTTGTAGAGAGGAAGGACCGTCTGGGTTTCCGTGGTGTCTCCGTCCGTCACCTCGCGAGTCTGGGCGTCCGAGTACGTGTACGTGAGGCCGTCTACAGTCTTGCCGTCGAACGTTGATCGCCTCAGATAGTACGGCTTGAGTGCCTGAATTGGCTTATTGGCTTCGTCGCCCGTGGAAATGAACGGGTTGATGTAGTTGATCGTGATCGTGTCATCGCCAATCGCCGTGATGGTCGACCGGACCATTCGGCTAGACGTGGCTGCACTCTGTCCCTGGCCGGCACCCACAACGGTTGTCGTCCCGCCCGGCGGAAGATCGAACACCTGTGGAAGCTCGGAGTCCTGGATCGAGACTGGGGGGAAATCAACATCCTCAACTGTGCTGGCAACGTCCGGCTCGATCAGCACTAGTGGTGGCTGGAACAAGCTCCCGTCACCCCCCTCGATAACCACAAAGGGGTTGGGCATGTCCGCATCTGTCCCAGGCACGTTGTACTCAACTGCGACTGGTGAGTTGATCGACGCTACGAGGTCTGTGTTTCCTGGCGGTGCCGGAACGGCCGGTGCAGCATTGGTCCCGGCCGCGTCCCCGACTTCGAACACCGGACCGTCATAGTTCCTGGTGATCTTGATCGGCGCGTCAAGCACAATCGGCTCTTCAGCACCGAGAATCGCGTACACCTCCTCGGCCAGCTCGTGAACCCCAGGGTCCTGGCCATTGATGCGTCGACCCCACCTCTGTCTCTGAAGGCGTGGAAGTTGATTGGCGAACAGATTCCGGATGCTCATCCAGTCACCCCATCGATCCGCAGGCTGTAGATTTGCTGGGGAGTTTCTCCCTGAACTCCATCAATCTGCACTTCGAAGAGGCGATCTCCATCGAGATTGCTCTGGCGGTTTCCGTCGAGGTTCAGCGTCCAGAATCCATCCGTCTTGGTGGGGTCAAGAATGGCATTCTCGTCACCCTGCTCGGTAGTCACGCCGTTGGTAGTTGCTCCCAAGCCCCAATTCTCGGCCGTGGCAGATTCGTTGAGGTAGGTCCGGAGGCGGATCGCATCGCTCGCATGCCCTGGCTTTGCATTGAGGAACAACTTTCGGGCGTTGCCCTTCTCCTCGGGAGCAAACCGAAAGACGCGACTTCTCCAGTGCCACTGAATCCCGCCGATCGTGAACTTGGTTGTCGTGTCTGGCTGTTTTGTCCAGGGAGCGTCCACAAATAGCGTTGTACCCAACACAGCGCGAATTGTGCGGCGCTGGCCGATCCCCGTACCAGACGTGATGACGACCGGGTAACCAACCATGCTCGATGCGAACGTGGCCCCACTGACAGTCACAGAATCAACAGTCGATGACGTCACGGTCCCGTTGTGCGTGTTCCCATCCTCGGCGTCGACCCCGTCGAGGGACCCCATTCCCAGGACAAACACGCGGTTGGCCGTCGAGCCCACGAACACGACAGGCTCGCCAGCGACTTCACCCTCTGTGCTGCTGGTGATCGGAAATGGGTACTCTTCAATCCACCATCGCTGCGTTCGGTACGCGTAACAGATGGCATGGTACGGGTAGCGTGTGCAGCCCAGTGTCACGAAGAAGCGTATTACCTGTTGACCACCGTCATGAACGGCGTGGAAGAACTCCTCGTGCTCCCATCGAACACGCCAGTCGTAGTAACCATTTCGGTCGAACAGGTCCTGGATCGACACGCTGATTGGCTGGTCGTCGTTCCCTGCAAACTGATGGATTCCCTCGCGATCGAGGATGTACGCCATGTCCTCAACAATGACCACACACCGCTGGCTGATCATGCCGCGGTACGTTCTGTGGAAGATAGAACCATCACCACCAGCACCCTGAGGCGCCGGGTTGCGCAGGAACGAGAGCACGTGAAGCCGGTCCCGCTCACCGAGATACATCAGCGACCCCAGCCGGAACATGCCTGTGATGTCGCCGAGTGACTGATCGGCATTCACGATCAACGCATTCACCGCGGGCACGGCATCCGGAAGCCCAGACTCACTCCAGGCGATCGAGCGGCGGCGTGTGTCGATCGAGCGAATTCTGTAATCGGCATAGGGCTCCGTGCTTCCCGGGTATCCCTCACTCAACGTCAACGTCTGGTTGGTCGTGTCGACCGCCG
>ERZ869936.1150-NODE-1150-length-20271-cov-9.759992_pt1 | contig 20271 bp, 26 predicted proteins | sample MGYA00520876_ERZ869936 | MGnify/ENA primary metagenome ERZ869936 (study PRJEB32218, sample SAMN09650985) | biofilter metagenome | isolation source: enrty point of leading RO module | place: Saudi Arabia: Thuwal, RO plant located on Red Sea | collected 2016-02-17 ...
AAAAAATACTATCACGGCGACAACGTACCTAAAGTAAATATACAGGGCGTACTAGCAGAACTTATAGCCTTTCACTATTACATATATAACGACAAAGAATTTACAGCACCCAGTATGTACGGCTTAGAACCTGTAGTAGCTGCTGACCTAACAGTAGAAGGCTGTAAAATAGACGTTAAGTATATACCGCACTACGCTAAATATTTAATGGTAAACTATGACGCGCACCATAACCCACAAAAAGAAGTAGACGCTTATTTATTTGTACAGCCTATTAAACGGCTTGCTTTAGGAATGGCTAAGGCAAAACTATGGTACGCCACACATAACGAAGTACATAACTGGGAAGTACAGAAGCAAACACTAACTAAAGTCTTATGCCTAAGCCTAAAACCCACGCAAAACTAAAAAAAGAACTAGACGCAGTATTCAGTAAGTATATACGCTGGTACTATGCAGATCATAACGGAATGGTAGAATGTTATACTTGCGGACAGGTAAAGCCAGTAAAAGAAATGCAATGCGGACATTTTCAAAGCCGCAGACACACTAGCACGCGTTGGGAATTTAATAACGTACGCCCACAGGACGCGCGCTGTAATATGTTTGCGCAAGGCGAACAGTACCTATTCGGGCAAAAGCTAAAAGCTGAAATAGGCGAAGAAGCAGTAGAAGAAATAATAGCACTAAGTCGTAAAAGCGTTAAATACAGTAAAGCAGACTTAGAATACCTAATAGACTTATATAAACAAAAACTTAAAGACTTAGACATAGGTTAACAACTTTGTTAAAAACTAAGTGTCTGTATATTTGTACGTTACATTTTATTTGCTATAATGCGCTATGCTTTCTAACAAGCTAGCAATAGAACTAAAAAAGGTAGCGGCAAACTTTATACCAGCCGAAGACTTAGACGACCTTACGCAAGAAGTATTTTTATATCTTTTAGAACTGCCTAGCGAAAAACTAAACCAGCTTATAGAAGACAAGCAAATAAAGTACTACTTTATAAGGCTATGTAAAAATAACTACTATAGCAAGACTTCTAAGTACCACTATAAATATAGAAAGCCAGTAGAACGTATAGAATATACAAGCGGCAAGCTAGGCGTAACTAAAAAACAAGACGCTGTTAACTTATATTTTAATACAGACGTAATAGACAGCGACTTAATAGAAGGAATACTAAAAGAATTACGTTGGTATGATCGCGAACTATTTAGACTTTATGTACTGGGTAAGAAAGACGATAGGCGTTATACATACAGTACACTTAGCAAGCACACAGGGATAAGCCGTATGTCTATATATACTACGATAAAAGGCGTAAAACGTTACGTTAAGCGTAGGCTAAAAGAAATAAGAAATGATTTATAAAGAATTGGGTAGGCTTATAGACTATGATATACCTTGTATAGAGTTTTACAACCAATACGGCGAACTAGAATATATAGCAACCTTAGACGACTTCGAACTAGAAGATATAGATATAGTTTTACAAGACGACTACGAACCTTTTGGAATAATTAAATTAAGAAGAAATGCGAAAACCGAACTTAATGGTAAAGGCTTACAACCTCCTCAAAGCAAGCTATAAGCACGCTAAGAATGATTTTGAAAAAGCCGACCAGACCACTTACAACGATAGGGTACATACTTGTAGTAGGTGCGACTTTTACGACGATAACGATAATAGCTGCAATCTATGCGGCTGCCCTATTGCTACTAAAGCTTCGTGGAAAAGCGAAAACTGCCCTAAAGGTAAATGGTAAATAAAGAAACATACGACGAAGTAGTAAAGGCTTGGGCTGAATGTCCAAAAGGCACTTGTAAGACACACGAAGACAAGGCTAGAATAATAGAACTATATAACGAAATATATAAAGCTGGCTTTAGAACGTCTACAAACTGTTCTAGCTGCCTTAACACAGTATATAAAGGAATTAAACAAATCATAGAAAATGGCTATACCTAAATACTATATAGGAAAAACACATAAATACGAAGCTAGCAAAGTAGTAGAAGACTTTCAAGGCGACAGCTACAACTTAGGCACGGCTATAACGTATCTATTAAGGGCTGGTAAAAAACCTAACAACCCTAAAGAACAAGATATACGCAAGGCTATAGATCACTTGCACTTTGAACTAAACAGAATAAACGCAGATAAAGAAACGCTAACAAATTTAGTATATGAAAATACAAACAGTACCTATTAGCAGTATATATCCTAACAAGGAAAACCCTAGAATAGTAAATAAGGCAAAGTTTGAAAAGCTAAAAAAGTCTATTAAGGATTTCCCAGAAATGCTAAAGCTTCGCCCTATAATAGTTAACGAAAGCTATATAGTGCTAGGCGGTAATATGCGCTATAAGGCACTTGTAGAACTAGGCTTTACAGAAGTACCTATAATAAAAGCAGAAGACTTAACAGAAAAACAAGCGCAAGAATTTGTTATAAAAGATAACCTTAGCTATGGCGACTGGGATTTTGATATATTAGCTAACGAATGGGATAGTGTAGAACTTGACGACTGGGGCTTAGACGTATGGCAAAACGAAGACGACGTAATAGCACACGAAGCAGAAGAAGACGACTACGTAGAGCCAGAAGAAATAAAAGTAGACGTAGTACTAGGCGACCTAATAGAAATAGGCGAACATAGGTTATTATGCGGCGATAGCACTAACAGCGAAAGCTGGTTTAAAATTTTACCAAAAGACGGCGTAGAAATTATATACACAGACCCTCCTTATAGTAGCGGCGGTTATCAAGAAAGCGGTAAAACTAGCGGCAGCATAGGAGCTAGAGGTGGTAAAAAAATAGCAACAGATAATTTAAGTACTAGAGGTTATATAGCACTAATGGATAAAGTTTTACACAATTTAAATCAAGCACACACAGTATTTATATTTTGTGATTGGAAAATGTGGGTATATAATCAAGATATAGCAGAAGCAAAAGGCTATCGAGTTAGAAATATGTTGGTATGGGATAAAATACAAATGGGTATGGGAATGCCTTTTAGAAACCAGCACGAATTATGTTTATTTGGTTCAAAATTAGCAGGCAAAATAGGCGACGGAAAAACGCCTAATGTTTTACAGCATAGTAGGGATAGAAAAGCAAAACACGTTACGCCGAAACCTATAGGCTTAATAAATGATATGTTAAAACAAATAGACGGTTTGACTATTGCAGACCCATTTTTAGGCGGTGGTTCTACTATGGTAGCTGCACACCAGCTTAAAAGAAAATGCTACGGTATGGAATTAGACCCTAAGTATTGCCAAGTTATAATAGATAGAATGTTAAATTTAGACAATACTTTAGAGGTTAAAATAAACGGAAAGCCTTATACTAAATAACCAACGAAAATCGACACCTATGCAGGATAGAACAGAAAAAGGAAAATTAGCTATGCTAGAAGCGTTAGAACAAACGCTAGGCGTAGTAACTACTGCTGCAAAAATGGTAGGTATCAATAGGTCTACACATTACGATTGGTTAGAAGCAGACGAAGACTACAAAGCAGCAGTAAAAAGTATAGAAGACGTAGCTATAGACTTTGCAGAAAGCCAGCTACATAAGCAGATTAAAAAAGGCAGTACACAGGCTACAGTTTTTTACCTAAAGACTAAAGGTAAAAAGCGCGGCTACGTAGAAAGACAGGAACACGAACTAAGCGGCGGCGCAAGACCTATTAATATACAAATAGAAATTGACGAAGACTAAGCTAACAAAAAAGCAAGGGCTAGCGTTAAAGTATCTAAACGACAAAGAAACTACAGAAGTACTTTTCGGCGGTTCTGCTGGCGGGGGTAAAAGTTACTTAGGTGCTGTTTGGCTTATATATTTATGTACTAGCTTTGACGGTATACGCTGCTTAATGGGTAGAAGTAAACTAGACAGCTTAAAGAAAACTACTCTTAACACTTTCTTTGACGTTTGTAAGCAGTTCGGCTTACAGGCAAACGTAGACTACACTTTTAACGGCAGTAGTAATATAGTACGCTTTACAAATGGTAGCGAAATAATACTAAAAGACTTGTTTTTATATCCTAGCGACAGGAACTTTGATAGCTTAGGATCTTTAGAAATAACAGCAGCTTTTATAGACGAAGCAAACCAGATAACAGAAAAGGCAAAGCAAATAGTAAGCAGTAGGCTAAGGTACAAGCTAGACGAATACGGCTTAACACCTAAATTACTTATGACTTGCAACCCCGCTAAAAACTGGGTGTATAGCGACTTCTACAAGCCTAACAAAGAAAACAGGCTACCAGTATACAGGAAGTTTATACAGGCACTTGTAGACGATAATAAGCATATTTCTAAACACTATAAAGAACAGCTACAGAAGCTAGACGAAATAAGCAAGCAGCGACTACTATACGGTAACTGGGAATACGACGACAGCGAAGACAAGCTAATAAACTATAACGCTATACTAGGGGCTTTTGAAGTAGACAATACACCTACAGGCGACAAATATATAAGCGCAGATATAGCGCGCTATGGTAAAGACAAAACTTGTATAGTATACTGGAATGGCTTACGCGCCGAAAGCTTTACAGTAATTGACAAGAATAGTATAACAGAAGCAGCAGAAGCTATACGCAAAGTACAAAACACTTACGACGTACCGCTAAGTAATATAATAGTAGACGACGACGGCGTAGGCGGCGGTGTACGCGATATACTACGCTGTAAGGCGTTTGTAAACAATTCTAAGGCACTTAAAGGCGAAAACTATATAAACCTTAAAACGCAATGCTATTACGCGCTAGCAGACGCTATAAATAAGTCTAAGGTATTTATACGAACTAACAATACAACGTACAAGAACTTTATAATACAGGAACTAGAGCAAGTAAGGCGTAAGAACTTTGACAAAGACACAAAGCTACAGCTAATAAGTAAAGACGAAGTAAAAACAGCTATAGGCAGATCGCCAGACTTTAGCGACGCTTTAGCTATGCGTATGTACTACGAACTAAAGCCGCAAGGCAAGTATTACGTACAGTAAAAAAAAGGGCAGCCTACTACAGCCGCCCCCAAACAAAAACAATGTCGTACAGAAGTACGAAAAGAATAGAAGGCGAATATACTCATTTTTTAATATTTATATTTTATAGTATGGAAATAGTTATCAACGATAAAAGTTACTATGTACCTAAAGCATTTAGCGAAATTAGTCTAGGCAAATTTCAAGACTATATGCAGCAATACAACGAAGAAGACAGCGAAGCAAGAAAGCAGCTAGTTTTAGTATCTACTTTAACAGGCGCGCCTAAGCTTATGCTAGAAAAAGCTAAGAAGAACGTAATAGACAAAGCAGTAGAAGGACTTAGCGAAGCACTAAGCAAAGAAGCTAGTAAGCAGCTTAACCTAGTTATAGAAATTGACGGTATAGAGTACGGTTTTCACCCAAACCTACACGAATTAAAGCTTAAAGAATTTGTAGACTTAGACAATAAACTAGGAAACGGCTGGGCAGATATGCACGAAGTAATGGCTATACTATACCGCCCAGTAACAAAGAAGAAAGGCGACAAATATAATATAGAAGACTACGACTATAAGACAGCTAAAAAAAGGGCTAAACTGTTTAAAGACGAACTTAGCGTAGATACTGTTAACGGAGCAGCCGCTTTTTTTTTGAATATCGCGGTAAGCTATCTAAACATTACGCGTCAATTTTCGAAAACAATGAACCGGACACAGCGACGCAAGGCTATAAGAGCAATGAAGAACAATTTAACGAAAAATACGGCTGGTACGCTATAGTATATATGTTAGCAAATGGCGATTTATTAAAGTTTGACGAAGTGCTAGAAAAGACAGTAGACGAATGTTTTAATTTTATTGCTTACCAGAAAGACTTAAATTATATAAGAACTACTAAATAATGGGTATACTTTACAAAAAATCGCAGATAAAAAACGTAACGCTAGAACAACTTTACGACTTGTTTAGAAGCATAGGTACTAAGCACTTTTTTATACAGACTACAACTATAGGCGACATATTCGAAGTAGACTTAGTAGAAACTACTTACCCACTTATGCACGTAGGAACGCAGACCGCTAGCTTTTCGAAAGGGCAGCTAAACTATCGCTTTCAAATTATTGTTATGGACTTAGTCAGCAAAGACGAAAGTAACGAAGAAGAAGTTTTAAGCGATATGCTGCAAGTTATAGGCGACGTTTTAAGCGTACTTATAAACAGTGACTACGATACAGACTTTACAGACTTTAGACACGAAATAAGAGTAAGCGAAAATATAAGCTGTGAACCTTTTACAGAAAGATTTGACAACGAAGTAACAGGCTGGACGGCTACTGTAGATATAGCAGTAGCTTTTGATAGTTCAGCTTGCGATAATTTTGTACCCATAACAAGCTAATAAAAATATAATGGCAACAACAGTAACACCAGCAACATTAACGACAACGATCACAGAAAGTATTACGCTTAACGGCGTAGTATACGACAAAACTACAACTAAGTCTATAGCAGACGTAGCAACCTATAACAGCAGAGTATATCAGCTAAAAGCTAGTACTTCGCATTCGTTATTAACGTTTACTTCTGATCCTACAAATGGACGCTTTGATACAGACGATTTTAAGTATATGCGTATAACTAACTTAGACGACACAAACGCTGTAAATATAACCTTAGCAGACGCTAGCGACGCTGGCTTAGGCTTTCAGCTTAACGCTGGCGAAAGCTTTATATTAAGTGCTTTGAATATAGACGCTAACACTAGCGGCGACGTTTTAACAAGTTTAGCGCACACAGTAGAAAACGCTTATATAAGAACTGGCGCAAGCGAAACAGACGTAGAAATAGTTATAGCTACTGCGTAGTGAAAGTAGAAAACTTAGAAAAAGTATTCGACGCTTTTGGTAAAAAGACAGTACAAACCGCACGCGGTATACTGAATGCTAAAGGCAAAAATACTAGCGGCAATTTAGCAGATAGCTTAGGCTACCATTTAAAGGTATATTCTAGCGGTGCTTTAGAAATGCAGTTTTTAGCTGCTGGCTATGCTAAGTTTGTAGACGAAGGAGTAAGCGGTACTAAGAAGAAATATAAAACGCCCTATAGCTATACTAACAAACAGCCGCCTAGCGGCGTTATTGATAAATGGGTAGTAAGAAAGGGGCTTAAAGCAGCACGCGACGAAAAAGGCAGATTTATAAAACGTAAAAGCCTAGTATTTTTAATAGCTAGAAGTATTAAGCTGTACGGCGTAGAACCTACACACTTCTTTAGCGACGCATTAAACGAAGGGCTAAACGCTTTGCCGCCACAAATAGCTAGGGCTTATGCAAAAGACGCAGCTAAATTTTTAGAACGAGTAACACAAGAAATATAAGACAATGGCAGTAACACTATCACAGCAGCCTAGCAATATAATAAACGCAGCTTATAGCGATATAGTATATGTATTACAAGGCGGTGCTACAACGCAGTTTTACCATAAGTACGTATTACAGGTATTTGTAGGTAACAGTACAGGTATAAACAAAGTAGCAACGCTAAAAGCAAGTGCAAACGAAAACGGTAAAGGTATATTTAACATAGCTAATATATTACAAGACTTTTGTACAACAGACAAAGAAGGCTATGTAGATCCTAGCAACGTAGCTACAGCAACTTTTGACGGCGTAGGGGCTAATATGGTAAGACACAGTATACACCAAACTGACGCTTTTAGTGCTAATACAGACAACGTAAAACAGTTCTACGTTAAATTTACAGAAGAATACGCTACAACGGCAGACGGTATAGTAACACAGCAAGCGTTAAGCGCACCTACAACAAAGAAGCTAGTATTTAACGCTACACACGAACACGCTAACGGCTTAGATACTTTTGACGGTTTTCAATATTGCCTGTCTAGTACAAGCAGCAAACTACTTACAGGCTTTGACAGTAGTATAAATAGAAAGGTACGTAGGGGCGACTTCCATACGTTAGCTTTTTTAGCTGGTACTTTTGGCAGCGTAGCAGCGCAGCAAAGCTACCCTTCGCACTTTGAAGTACAGCTATATACATATAACGGCGTAGCTTTAGGGAGTGCAATAACTATAAACGTAGATACAAGTAATAACGCTTTCCCAGTATCGCTTTTTAACTGGTCTGCTGGCTTTACAGGTACAGAGGGCGCGCTTTGGCACTTTGGCTGCGGCGTTGCTAATTTTGTTAATAACGGCTTAACTATTCCAGACCCTAACACACAAAGCTACACTATACAGGCTTTTAACCAAACCACACCTATAAGCGAAATTTATACTTTTGACATTATAGACGACGACTGTAAGGGTTTTGAAACTATAAGGCTAGCATATTTAAACAGACTAGGTACATACGACTACTACAACTTCACTAAAAAGTCTACACGTACTACAGCCGTACAAAAAAATACTTTTAAATCGTCTTACGGTACTTGGCAAGGCAATAACTATACTTACGGCACTTGGGAAGGCGGCACAAATAACTACGGCGTTACTGCTAACGAAACTATAGAAGCTAACAGCGACTTTATGACAGAAGCAGAAGCAGCAGCTTTAGAAGAACTATTTACAAGCCCTAGCGTATTTATGCAAAACGATACGACAAGCTACTACGCTTACGAACCAGTAGTAATAACTGAAAGCAGCTACGTAAAGCAAACTAGAGCAAACGACAAAGTAATACAGTACGTAATAGGCTTGCATAAATCACATAACAAAAGAATACAGCGTTTATAATGATTAGACTGGTAGCATACGATACTAACGATAACCAAACTATACTAGACACGTTTGGCGGCGAAAGCGTACCGTTAACTTTAAACGTAGACGACTTGCGCGATATAGGCAGTAAGAACGGCGGCTATAGTAAAGACTTTGATCTACCGTATACTAAAAACAATAACGTATTTTTCAATCATATATACGACTTACAAGTAGACAGCAGCTACAACCCTTTTACAGCCGCAAGGGCAGAGCTATATATAAACGAAAACTTAGTATTTAAGGGCGGCTTATACTTAGTAGAATTTGTTAATAAGCAAAACGAACAACACTATAAAGTTAACTTGTTTAGCAATACAGTACAGCTTCTAGACATATTAGGCGAAAACACTTTAAATAGTTTATCGTTTGCAGACTTAGACCACACTTTTACAGAAGCTAACGTAATAAATAGCTGGGGTACTACAGGCGTTACGTTAACTGCTGGGGGCACAAGTACAGACATACACTACCCACTAATGCAGACAACAGGTATACTTAGCTTAGGTAGTAGCTTACGTATTATATCGCCTAGAAACTATACGCCCTTTATAAGGCTTAAATATATTTTAGATAAAATATTTGAGTTTGCGGGCTTTACTTACGACAGCGACTTTTTTAATAGTTCAGCTTTTACTGAAATATATCAAGACACAGGGCTAGCAGACTTTAGCACAAACGCAGACATAGACGAAGCGTATATAATTAGCGGTAAACCTTTCCAGTCTAATAGCTGGACTGTAGGCGACGACGACTATAATATAATAGGCAGCGTACAAGACCCCGAACAAGCCGACACGTCAGTAAACCAGTACCAAGCCGACGGCGGCGGCGCGCCAAGTAACGAACAAAACGCTAATACAAACGATTTATATGTGCCTTACGTAAAAATTTTAGGTAGTAGCGGCACAGTACAGAATAACATAGCTTACGAAGTATCGCCTTTTGCTTATGACAATTCAAACTTATACAATAATGGCGTAATAACTGCGCCTTCTGATAACTTTACTTTTGTCTTAGAAGCGTTTTACCCTATATACGGCGCAGTAGGTACTACGATAAAAATAGACGCAGAAATAACAAGCGGTTCTAGTAGCAATACTATAAACATAAATAACGACGTTATAGACGCGCCTAGTTCGTTCTACGGCTTAACAAATAACTTTGAGTTTACAGGTATAGCGCAGACGTTTACGCTAGACAATGCTGGCGACACTTTCGCTATAAAAATAAGCACAAGCGCAACAGCTTACTTAATGCCTTACTATTTATACTACGATACTAGCACATTTTTAAGCGGCGGCGGTAGTTCTATAATAAACGGAGTACCAGAAGCTTCGTCTATAGCAAGGGGTAGCGACGCTTACGTATATATAGAACCAATACAGCAAAACGGTAGTATAGACGAAAGGATTAAAAACAATCACGGCGAAGTAAAGCTAAAAGACATTTTTACAGATATTACAAAAATGTTTAACCTGTATGTAGACACTACAGAAAACGACAGGCAGCTAAAAATAGAACCCTATAACGACTATATAAAAGCTGGTACTACTTTAGACTGGACTAAAAAAGCAGACTTAACAGAAGTAGTAAATATATATACAGACTTGCCTAGTAAATTATCTTTTAGGTATAATAACGACGAAGACGACTACGTACTGAACCAATACAAAAAGGCTACAGGCTTTGAATACGGCAGTTTTAACATACAGTTTGCAACTGATAAAACAGAAGAACGCGAAATAATGCTAGACGTATATAGTGCTACTGCGCTTACCTTCTATTCGCACCCTTATAGCACAGTAGTACAACGCGACGAAGCGGGTGTATACGAACGTCTAAAAAATAAGCCTAGACTATTATATAAAAACGGCGAAGAACTAACGACAGCTACAGACGATTTAGTAAATATAGTAGATCATACTAGCTACGTTATGGCAAGCCACTATAACAACGAACCCGACAATATAGGCGCAAGTACGCTAGACTTAAATTTTGGTTATACGTTTCCTAACTTAGGCGTAAGTACAACCTTTAATACTGTTAACAATTTATTTAACAAGTACTACTATAGGTATGTTATAGAACGCTATACAGAAGACAGGACTTTTATAAAGCTAAATATAAAGCTATCGCCTGTAGATATAGCCGCTTTTAGATTTAATAACAAAATACGTATAGAAAACCAAACGTATATAGTAAACAAAATAGAATATAACGCTGGCGAATTTGGTATGTCAAAAGTAGAATTAGTTAAGATATAATGAAGAAGGTAAAAAGAATAATAAACGGTACTAATAAAGTTATATTTTTTGATACTGACGGCAAAGAAACAGACGGCACTATAGAAGACTGTAAAGCAGTAGGCGGCACTTTTAAAAATAGGGCTTGCTTTATGCCTGTAAATACAGAAAAAAAGCCTAACAGTTTAGGTAATAATATAAGCGTAGGGCAAGGCAACCGCATACAGCTTGCAGAAAATTGTAACGTACAAGGCAACTATAACGAAGTGCTAGGCGCAAACTTTGCAACGGTACAAGGCTATAACAGTAAGGCTATAAGACACGGCGAATATGTGCAAGGCTTTAGCGATAAAGTAGCAAGGGCGCAGCGTAGCGTATTAATATTTCAAGGACGTACTACAGACGCTAACTATACAGAAATATTTTTAGGCGGTGTAGACGGTAAACGCTTTATAGTAGACGAAGCTAAAGAATGTATCTTAGGTTTTGAAGCTTACGTACTTGGCTACAGGGTAGATAGCGGCGGACTTGGCGACTGTATTAATAAATTTGAACACGCCACTTTTGAAACTACAAGCGGAACACTTACGCAAGTAGGTAGCACTAATACTAAAACAACCCATAAAAACCACGCTAACTCATGGGATAATAGATACGTAGCAACAAGCGGCGACCCCGACTATATTAAGGTAGAATGTCAAGGACATAGCGGGCAGACTATAGACTGGACGGTAATTTTATACATACACGAACTAAGAACAGACGCTATATAATGAAGAAAGAAGAACACATAACTTTTAAGCTTATAGGCGACGTTATCGCTATGGGCTTTGCTGGCTTTAAAGATACTTTGCCACTTATAACAAAGTACAAAAAAGGTAACAAAATAATAACAGGAAAATGGCAAGCGAAGAAATATTAATAAGACTTAAAGTAGACGACGACAAGGCTACTAAAAGTCTAGAAAACGTTAAAACTTCAACTAAAGAAACTGGTAACGCTGCTAAAGACGCTGCTAGTGAATTTAGAATTATGGGCGTAAGCCTTAACGGTATAAAGTCAGCTTTTAGTAAAATTACACCTATAGCAAAAGGTATGTTTTCTACTATAAAAGCTGGTATAGCTTCTACTGGTATAGGGCTTCTAGTAATTGCTATAGGTACGCTTATAACACATTTTACTAATACTAAAAGGGGTGCTGAAACATTACAAGTAGCTTTTAAAGCTGTAGGGGCTGCTATTGCTGTTATAACAGATAGGATAAGTAGTATAGGCGAAGCTATAGTAAAAGTTTTTAAAGGCGATTTTAAAGGCGCAGCAGAAGACGCTAAAAATGCTGTTACTGGCTTAGGCGCAGAGATCGTAAAAGAAACTAAGCAAATGATTGAATTAACGCGCACCTTACAGGGCGTTAGAGATAAAGAGCGCGACTTTGGAGTAGAAAGAGCAAAGACCAACAAAGTAATTGCACAAGCTAGACTATTAGCAGAAGACGAAACTAAAACCTACGAAGAAAGACTAGAAGCACTTAGAAGGGCTAACGACTTAGAAATATCTACTACAGAAAAAGCAATAGCTTTACAGAAAGAAAAACTAGAAGCTAAAAGGCAAGAAGTAGACTTAGGCGAAAGTTTAGCCGAAGACTTCGACGAACTAGCACAGTTAGAAATAGAGTTAATAGATATGGAAACTGCTAGTTTTATGACGCGTAAGCGATTATTAACAGCAGAAGAAACGTTAAAAACAGAACAAGCAGCAGCAGAAAACGCAAGAATAAAAGAAATAGAAGCTACTAAAGCAGCAGCTAGGAAAAAAGAAGAAGAAGCAGAAAAGGCTAGACAAGCAGCTACTAAAAAGCAGCAAGAAGAAGAAGCTAAACTAGCTAAACAATTAGAAGAAGAAGCGTTAAAACAAGCAGAACTAGCTAAACAAGTAGCAGAACAAAAGCTACAAGTATCTGCTAACGTAGCAGGGCAAATAGCTGACTTAGCAGGTCGTGAAACCGCATTCGGTAAAGCCGCAGCAGTAGCACAGGCAACTATAAACACGTATCAAGGTGCTAGTAAAGATATAGCGCAAGGCGGTTTTTTAGGTATTTTAACAGCCGCTTTAACTGTCGCTGCTGGTTTAAGCAATGTAGCTAAGATAGTATCTACAGACACACCTACTTATGCACAGGGCGGTATAGTAGGCGGTATAGGTAGCGGTACTAGCGACAGCGTTAGCGCAAGACTATCTAAAGGCGAAAGCGTAATAAATGCAAAGTCTACGCGTATGTTTAGACCGTTATTAAGTGCTATAAATGAAGCTGGCGGCGGTACAGCCTTTGCAGATAGCGGTACAATAGAAGGCGGCACTATGGGCGTTACTGGCGGTACAGTAAAAGCCTATGTAGTAGCTGACGAAATGAGTAATAGTCAAGATAGATTAAGCAAAATAAGACGTAGAGCAACAATTTAATATTTTATAATATGCCTTGTAAGAAATGTAATAACGGTAAATACAGATTTGGTAACGGTAACTGTAAATACGATACCTTAGCCGCTTGCGAAGAAGCGCACGAAACCTACGATATAGTAGAACTTGTTATAGACGAAGAAAACGAAGCTATAGCTATAGACGCTATAAGCTTAGTAACAAGCCCAGCTATAGAAACAGACTTTGTATACTTTAACAAACAAGAAAACAACTTAACGCTAGCTAAAATAGACGAAGAAAAGCGTATGTTAGTAAGCCCTGCCTTAATACCATACAAGCAAATCTATAGATACAACGAACGCAAAGACGCGCACTACTACGTATACTTTACAGCCGAAACAGTACGACAAGCTGCCGAAGCGTTTATGAAACACCACAATACTAATAACGCTACAGTACAGCACGAATACAAAGTAACAGGCGTAAGCGTAGTAGAAAGCTGGATAGTAGAAGACAGTAAGAAAGATAAAAGTAACTTATACGGCTACGAATTAAAAGAAGGCACTTGGTTTGTTACTATGCGTATAGATAACGACGAAGTCTGGCAGCAAATAAAAGACGGTACTTTAAAAGGGCTTTCTATAGAAGGCTACTTTGTAAACGCAGCAGAACAAATGTCTAAAGTCGGTAGTATGGTTAGCGACGGTATGGACTTACCGCTATACGATAACGAAGAAGAAGCCTTAGAAGTAGCTAAACAAATGGGCTGCGAAGGCGTACACGAACACACCTTAGACGGCAAGACTGTATATATGCCGTGCGCCGATCACGATATAATAAAAGCACTAGGCGAAATGTTAGAACTAGCTAGCTATACTGACTATCCTAAAGGGGCTAGCGAAAACGCAGAACGCGCAATAGTAGAAAACGAAGAACGCGGCAATAAGTGCGCTACAAGAACTGGGAAAATAAGAGCGCAGCAAATTTCAGCTAGACGTCCTTTGAGTTACAAAACGGTTAAGCGCGTTTATAGTTATTTGTCAAGGGCTAAAACATACGATACAGGCGACTATAACGACTGCGGCACTATTTCGTATAACCTTTGGGGTGGCGACGTTATGCTACGCTGGGCAGAACGAATTATAAAACGCGAAAATAAAACAGACTAAGCTATAATATATTTTATAGTGTAACTTTTACTACAAAAAAAAATAAAATGGATTTAAAAGAACGTATAAGGGTAGCTTTAGGCTTAGACGAAAAAGCTACAGAAGTAACACTAGCTTTTCAAGCTAAACTAGCAGACGGTACTATAATTACGTCCGAAGCCGACGAAATGGCAGTAGGCGTATTAGTTAACATTCTTTCAGAAGACGGCGAACAAACGCCAGTACCCGAAGGAACTTACGAACTAGAAGACGGTACTAAATTTACTGTAGACGCAGAAGGTATAGTAACTGAAATCGCAGAAGTAGAAGAAGAAGTAGACGCAGAAGACAAAGACGACGAAGACTATAAAGAAGACAAAGAAGAAATGTCTACAGAAGACAAAGAAGCTGCTTTATTTGCAGAAGTAGGCGCAGTAGTAAAAGAATTACTAGAAGAAGTACGTAACGATATTGCTAGACTATCTGGCGAACTAGACGAACTACGCGGCGAAAACCTAGCAAAAGACGAAAATATAGCAGAATTACAAAACGAAAATACTAACCTTTCGGCGCAAGTAAAAGAACTAAACGAAAAACCAGCCGCAGAACCAGTTAATTTATCTAAGTTCTCAGAAAAGAAAAAGGTAGAACTTAGCGTAGAAGACTACGAAAAACTAAGCGGCAAAGATAAATACTTATATAACCTAAATAAATTAAAATAAAATGGCTTTAACTATTTCTTCCAGCTCGTATGCTGGCGAGCACGCGGGACTCTATATAAACGCTGCTCTTAGACAAGCAAAATCTTTAGAGTATTTGACAGTAAGAGAAAATGTCAACTATAAAGAAGTAATTAACGTAGGTGCTGGCGCACTTATGAAAGACGCAACTTGTAGCTTTGACGAACAGTCGACTACTTTAACGCTTACAGAAAGCGTTTTAGAAGTAGAGCAATTTCAAGTAGCACAAGAAATTTGTCGCAAGACTTTACTATCTGACTGGTCACACTCTAAAGAAGACGACTTAGTAGCTTTTGCTATGTCTTATATGGCGCAAAGAATTGCTGACGGCGTAGAATTTTCTATTTGGCAAGGTAACACAGCTACAAGCGGACAGTTCAACAAGGTAGCTACAGGATCAATGACTGCTTCTTCTGCTTCAGCAGCTTATACAGCAGCTAACATTATAGCTAACTTACAGACTTTAGTAGCAGATATTCCTTCAAACGTTTACGGTAAAGAAGACTTATATATCTATATGAATAAGAAAACATACCGTTTCTACGTTTCTGCTATTTCTGCTTTGTCTGCTTTCCCATTCAATCACATGGGGCAATACACACCAGAATTTGAAGGAATTAAAATTGCTGTTTGCTCAGGTATCGCAGACAACGTAATGTACGCAGGGCAAAAATCAAATTTATTCTTTGGTACTTCTTCTTCTTCTGATTTAACAGAAGTACAAGTAGTAGATATGCAACCTTTTGGGGAGCAAAACGTAAGAATGGTAGCTAGATTTACTGCTGGTGTACAAGTAGGAGTAGCTGGCGACTTTACCTTCCAATCATAATAACTAACCGCGTAAAAGCTAGGGTGTAAAAGCCCTAGCCTAACGCCTTTAAACTAAAAATAATATGGCTTGCGAATTAACCAAAGGGCGTAGTTTAGACTGCAAAACCGCAACAGGCGGTATAAAAGCGGTTTATTTTGCCCAACACGCAGACGTAGTAATAACAAGGGCTAGCGGCGAAGTTACAGACTTAGAATTTGCTGGCGGTGCGCCTACTACACTTTTTAAGTATAATTTACCACGCGGTACTGGTAGCTTTACAGACACTATTACTGGTTCAGTAGAAAACGGTACTGTTTTTTATGAGCCTTCGGTAACTTTTATGCTACACAATTTAAGCGCAGCAGATCAAAACGAAATAAAGCTACTAGCACAAAACAGACTTGTAGTATTCGTTCAGCTTAACGCTAAACTAGCTAACGGACACGACGTAATAGTATGTTTAGGTTCAGATAATGGCTTAGAACTTACAACTGGTTCGGCTGCTTCTGGTGCGGCGTTTGGCGATATGGTAGGCTATAGTCTTACTTTTGCTGGTGCTGAAACTTTACCAGCAGCGACAGTAGCAGACTATACTACTAATCCTTTCGACAATACAGCCTTTAACGGCGGTAGTGCTATTACTATAGACGAAGATTAAGATTAATACATACAAACTGATTAAAAGCGGCTTAATTGTCGCTTTTTTTCTTTACAAACTAAACAAAACAAGCTATTTTATATTTTATAATGTATGTTACATATAAATAGGGGAATATCAAATACAATATATTTAACGCTTAGAGATAAAAAACACATAGCGGCTGGTTCTGCTTTTTATATTTTTATTAAGTTCGTTAATGATATGACTAAAGAAGCTACTTACCTTATGGCTGTTAGCCCTGTATCTATAGCACACCAGCCACGTTATAGTAGAATAGTTTTTACAGAAGGTACGCACGTAACTTTAAACCCCGAAGGCTTTTTTACGTACACAGTTTACGAAGTAACAGACAATACGCTAACAGACGACAGTACACTAACTAGCAGCGATATTATAGAACAAGGTAAAGCGTTTATAAAAGACGCAGCAGTAACAGAAGTAAGCTATACACAGTATACGCCTACAGACAATACGAATACAACAAATAGCAATACAGTATACTTAAATATATAAAAATGGCTTATAAAAATAATACAGACTTACTACTAGAACAATTAGGAAAAAAAGGCGCAGTAGAAGTATTTACGACAGCAGCACAAACAGAAGACTTTTACGCCGTACATTTTGTAACAGAAAGCGTAATAAGTGCTATAACGATCACAAACGGTACAGGCGAAAGCGCACTACAGACGACAATACCAGCAGGTACGGTTATTTTCGCAAATATTACAGCAATAACTTTAACTAGCGGTATAGCAATAGGCTACTACAACTAATATGCAGCTTTCACGTTCATTAACATTAAGAAGTAGGGTAAGTAGCAGCTTTGCTATTACTGACGTTAGCGGCTTGCAGTTATGGCTAAAACATAACACAGGGCAAGGCACTATAACAGACGGTATACAATGGGACGATAGCAGCGGCAATAATAGACACGCTAGCCAAACTTTAGACGCGCAAGAAGGTAGCGGTTTTAGCGGCGGTGCTTTCGTTACTGACGCTGGCAATCAAGATAACCTAGACTTAGCTACTACTTTTGATTTGACAGGTGCTTATCATATTTTTGCAGTTTTAGACTTTTCAGAAGAAAGTAACGAAACATTTGTAAGTAGCGTAGATAATACTAGCTTTATACGATTTGCACAGGCTGGCACAGCTACAGCTTATAGAATGAAAAACGGCGGCACTACTTTAAATTTAACTTTGTCGTCTGGTTTTGGTACTACTAAGGCTATAGCTGAAATATCAAGAAACGCAAGTAATAGCGTTACGGTACTAAAAGACGGTACTAGCTTAGGTACTGGTACAGGTAGCGGTACTTTTGAATTTGAGCAAATAGGTACAAGCAGCAATGGCGTAACAAGCGGCGAAATACACGAAGTAGTAGTATTTAATACTTTGCTTACTGGTTCTGATTTAACAAATGTACGCAACGATATAGCCGACAGGAACGGAATAACTATTTAACTATGGATAAAAATAGACTATTAAGCATACAACTAACTAACGAAGTACAGCCTAAGACTATAGAAACACCGAATAGCGACTGGATAGCTTACGGCGACGGCGAATATAAGAACGCCTACCCTATGTACTTAATAGACTTGTATAATAACAGCGCAACGCACGCCGCAGTAATTAACGCTACTGCTGCTATGATAGCTGGAGAAAACATAGTTTTAGACGAAACAGAAGACTTACAGCAATACGTAGACTTTAAAAAGTTTATGAATAACGTAGGCGGCAACTGTACCCTACACGAATTAACTACAAAAATAGCTTTTGATCTAAAGCTACAGGGCGGCTTTGCTTTAAATATTATATGGAGTAAAGACAAAAGCAAAATAGCAGAAGTACACCACGTACCAGTAGAACAAGTTAGAGTTGGTAAGCCAGACGAACACGGTAAAGTACACGAATATTACGTAAGTTCGGACTGGGCGCAGTACAGAAGAAAAGAACATACACCACAAAGGCTAGCAGCTTTTAACTTAGAAGATCGTAGCGAGCCTAGTCAATTACTATACACAGGCTTATATAGCCCAGCTTTAGAACTATATCACACGCCAGACTATGTAGCAGCTACTAACTGGGTGCAAATAGACAACCTAGCTAGCGACTTTCACTTAAACAATATAAGTAACGGTTTTAGTGCTTCGTACTTTATAAACTTTGCAAACGGCGTACCTACAGCCGAAGAAAGAAGACAAATAGAACACCAAATAACGCAGAAGTTTAGCGGTGCTAATAACGCTGGTAAGTTTGTATTGACGTTTAGCGACGACCAAAACAGCAAGCCAGAAATTATGCCTATACAAGTTAGCAACGCAGATAAGCAGTATACTGTACTTTCTGAGCTTGCAGTACAAAATATAATGATTGGACACCGAGTAACTAGCCCTATGCTTTTAGGCGTTAGAGTAGAAGGGCAGCTAGGCGGACGTAGCGAACTATTACAAGCGCACGAACTTTATACTAACACGGTTATAAAGCCTTTTCAAAGCATTATACTAAAAACCCTACGTAAGATACTTGCTGTAAACGGTATTACTTTACCTATATCTATAGAAATGTCTAAGCCGCTTAACAGTATGTTTGACGCAGAAACGCTTAAAGAAGTACTTACGCAAGACGAAATAAGACAAGAACTAGGCTTTGCACCTTTAGAAACAGAAGAAGAAACAGTAGCTGAAGAACTAGAACTATGTAACCACGAAGTAGAAGCTAGCGACGTGCTAGAACCTAGCGAAGAAAACCTTATAAAATACATAGACGAAATTTACGAAGTAGAAGAAGACCTAATAGCAGAAGGCTACGAACTTGTAGAAGAAGAAGACATAGAAGAAGACGAAGCAAACTATAATTTTGCAGCTAATAAAGCAGCTATTAAGCCTTCTGGCTTAGGCAGTAAGTCAAGACGTACAGACGGTAAATTTTTTAAGATACGTTACGTATACAGACCTTTAACAGTAGTAGAAGGCACTAGAGAGTTTTGCCGACACATGGTAACAGCGCACGCAGATAGTATTTTTAGACGCGAAGATATTAGTAAAATGAGTAGTAAAAAAGCAAATGGCGACTTTGGTTTTTATGATATTTTTAAATTTAAAGGGCGTTTTAACTGCCGACACACTTGGAAGCGTAGAACGTATGTACTAAGGACTGCTAAATCAAGAGTAGTTATAGACGGTACAGTATACGAACGCGGCGATAGGCTACCAAACTTAGAAGAAAACTATAAAAGCGTTACAACGGCTGCGGCAGACGGCGTAAGAATACCAGTTAAAGACGCAGACGAACAAATAGCAACAAAGAAAAATAAACAAGTAGGCAAGGGCTACCAAGAATAACTAGACTATGGCAGTATTATTTATAAGCGAAGACACTATAAAGAAGTCTACTACTATTAACGGTAATGTAGACGCAGAACTACTTTTACCATACATAAAGGTAGCGC
>ERZ869936.1151-NODE-1151-length-20259-cov-19.307365_pt1 | contig 20259 bp, 13 predicted proteins | sample MGYA00520876_ERZ869936 | MGnify/ENA primary metagenome ERZ869936 (study PRJEB32218, sample SAMN09650985) | biofilter metagenome | isolation source: enrty point of leading RO module | place: Saudi Arabia: Thuwal, RO plant located on Red Sea | collected 2016-02-17...
CCTTCGTGCACCGCCCGATCTCGCGGACGGCTTGCCGCAGGCGGTGGCTGTTTTCGACGATCGCGAGGCGCAGGCAGCCTTCGCCGTCTTCGCTGAAGCCGCGGCCGGGGCTGACGGCGACGCCCCCTTCATCCAGCAGCTTCATGGCGAAGTCGATGGAACCCATCTTCTTCCAGGGCTCGGGAATCTCAGCCCAGACGAACATGCCGGCCCGCGGGCGTTTGAGGTTCCAGCCGAGACGCGAAAGCCCCTCGCACAACACGTCGCGCCGTTGCTGGTACTCGGCGGCGAGACTTTCCACGGCGGCGTCGCAGTGCCGGATGGCGACGATGGCGGCGATCTGGATCGCCTGAAAGATGCCGTAGTCGTAATAGCCCTTGATGGTGCCGAGCGCGCGGACCATCTCGGAGTTGCCGCAGCAGAAGCCGATCCGCCAGCCGGCCATGCTGTAGCCTTTGCTCATGGTGGTGAACTCGACTCCGACGTCGAGCGCACCGGGAGCGGCCAGAAAACTGGGGGCCTTGTAGCCGTCGAAGCAGATGTCGGCGTAGGCGAAGTCGCTGATGACGAGGAATCCATAGCGCTTGGCAAGCGCCACCAGATCGACGTAGAAGTCGGCCTCAACGACGGTGGCTGAAGGGTTGTGCGGGAAATTGACGATCACGACTTTCGGCTTGGGATACAGGTGCTCGCAGGTGTAGGCCACGTTCTTCAGGAACTTTTCCGGATCGCGGACGTCGAGCGCGATCACGCTCCCGGAGGCGAGGACGACGGCGTAGGTGTGGATGGGGAACGTCGGCGAGGGCACGATGGCCGCGTCGCCCGGTCCCATCAGCGCGAGGCACATGTGGCTGAAGCCTTCTTTCGATCCGATGGTGGCGATGACCTGCGAGTCGGGATCGAGATGGACTCCGTACTTTTTGAAGTAGCGCTTGGCGACCTCCTTGCGGAGGTTGCCGATCCCGCTGGACACGGAGTAGCGGTGATTGCGGGGATCCTGCAGCGCTTCGGCGAGCTTCTGCTGAATCAGCGGATCGGGCGCGTCGGTGGGGTTGCCCATGCCGAGGTCGATCACGTCGACGCCGGCGACGCGCTTCTCGTACTTCAGTTTGTTGATTTTGCCGAACAGGTAGGGGGGCAGGCGGGTGAGCCGTTCCGCGACGGGAATGGAGAACGGGGCGTCGGCAAAGGGGACTTCAGATTCGCTCCGCATTGTCTGTTTCTTTCACAAGAGCCGGGTTGGGCCGCCGCGACCTCGCGCTGGTCCGCATTGGGGTCATTTTACGCATCGTTCGACAACATCGGCGACGGCGACAAGCTCTCCGCGGTTAATGAATTCACCAGCGAAGCGAACTGTTCTCCTCGCTCCTCGAAACTGGAAAACCAGCCGAAACTGGCGCAGCCGGGGGAAAGCAGGATCACGTCACCTGCCGTCGACTGGTTCACGATCCACGAAAACGCTGCGCGGAAATCGGTCGGGCAGTGCATCACGGGGCCGTCTCCGGCGGAGGAACCCCGGATTTCCCGCTGCAACGCTGGGGCCGTTTCTCCCATCAACGCCGCCGCCTTGACGCGGCGAGCGATCGCAGCGCCGAAACGTGAGAGGTCGATTCCTTTATCGGACCCGCCGGCGAGGAGGAGGATCGGTTGATCGTGCGCGAACGCCTCGACGGCCGCAATCGCGGCTTCGGGCGTCGTGGCTTTCGAGTCATCATAGAATCGGCGTCCTTCCACCTCGTGAATCAGTTGCAATCGATGAGGCAGCCCGCGAAACCGGCGCAGACCCTCCCGGACCGCGTTCTGGTCGACACCGAGCACTGTGGCGGCCAACGCGGCGGCTGCGGCGTTCATCCGGTTGTGTCGGCCGGGGAGTTGGTTCATCGTGCAGAACGAGAATTCGGCGTTTGTTCCAGCCAGTTCGCAGACGATCGATTCTTCATCGAGGCGGGCGCTCAGATCGCCTGACGGAGAACGTCCGAACAGAAGTCGGCGGCCGCGAGTTGTCCAGCCCGCGACATCGGGATCGTCAGCGTTGAGAATCGCGATGTCGCCCGGTTTCTGCCAGCGAAGGATCGTCTGCTTGGCGGTACGGTACTCTTCGAGCGAGGCGTGACGGTCGAGGTGGTTCGGTGAGAATCCGGTGACGACGGCGACTTGCGGGCTGACGCCGATACGGTTGAGGTCCTCAAGCTGGAAGCTGCTGAGTTCGAGCACGACGTCTTCGTCTGGCCCGATTTGATCAACTTCCGGCAACAGGCTGCGGCCGATGTTCCCGCCGACCCGAGGATTGCGACCGGCGGCGGTGAGCATCTCGCCGATGAGGGCGGTGGTCGTCGATTTCCCGTTCGTCCCGGTGATGCCCGTGACGCGGGCCCGATTGTGCAGCCAGAACAGGTTCATCTCACTGGTGAGCGGCACACCGGCCCGCGCAGCGGCGTGCAGGAATCGATTCCCTCGCGGGACCGCCGGACTCGCGACAATCAGGTCGGCGTTGGTGAAATCGGCCTCATCGTGGCGGCCGAGGTGGAATTCGAGCTGATTACAATCGTGGAGGTGCTCGATCGTCGCGGCCAGTTCGATTTCCGATTTCAAATCGGTAATTCTGACTCGGGCGCCCCGAGCGGCAAGGAATCGCGCGGCACCTGCGCCACCGCCGAAATTCCCGAGGCCCATCACTGTGACCGACTTGCCTCGATAGTCCATCGGCTCTTGCAGCCAGCCGGGGTCTTGTGCCAAGTTTCGCCTCCGCCAGTGCGAATCGGGGACGTCGCGTGGGTCTGATAGGCTATTCTGGCGGGGGATGTCCACGCCGAAATCGGTATGCCCTGCAGGCCGCGATTTCACGGTGAATTCGCGTCCTGCGCGATTGAACGGACCGCTGCGATCCGCTACATTTCTCGGTCCCGCAATTCGCGGGGAGCGGGCTCAGCGTCCGCTGACAACATCTGGAGCAACGGGACGAGTTTCGTGTCTTCCACGACTTACATGGCGAATAAGCAGTCGGTGCGCGCAAAATGGTACGCTGTCGACGCAGACAACCAGATCGTCGGGCGGTTGGCGGTCCGCATCGCGACCGTGCTGATGGGCAAGCATAAGCCGACTTATACGCCGCACGTCGACTGCGGCGATTTCGTCGTTGTCACAAACTGCGAGAAGGTGCGGTTCACCGGTCAGCCGCTCGCGCACGATACGCATCCGTACTTCACCAAGAAGATGCTGGTGAAGGAGTACGACCACTTCACCGGCTACACGAGCGGCCGCAAGGTGACGACCGCCGCTCAGGTGCTCGAACGCAAGCCGGACGAAATTCTGCGGCTGGCGGTTCGCCGGATGTTGCCGAAGAACAAGCTGGGCCGGCAGATGATCAAGAAGTTGAAGATCTACGCCGGGCCCAACCACCCGCACCAGGCGCAGCAGCCGGAAGACTTTCCCGAATACGTGCGTTGAGCGAAACGCCGTCGCGCGAAACACGACCGTCAGAGACATCACAAGCGATCATGCCAGACGAAACGAACGAAACCGGCGCCCCCGAGGCGGAAACACCGGAGGTTGAGTCCTCTGAAGAGGCGGCGGTGGAACCCGAATCGGGTGCGGAACCGCACGCGGAAGAGGGGGTGGAAGCAGGTGAGACGGGACTCGACATCGGTTCCGAGGCCGTTGAAGACGAAGAGGCGCTCCGCGCGACGCCGCTGATTCGGGGGCGGGTCGACGAAAGCGGCGTGGCGATGGGAACCGGTCGTCGGAAGACGGCGGTGGCCCGCGTGCGTGTGAAGAGCGGGAGCGGACAGATCACCATCAACGATCGTTCGGTTGACGAGTACTTCCCGATCGAGCGAGATCGCAAAATGATCCTCGCGCCGCTTGTCGCCACGGACACGGTGAATAGCATGGATGTGTGGGTCCGTGTGAACGGCGGCGGGCCGACCGGACAGACCGGTGCGGTGGTGCTGGGCATCGCCCGCGCCCTCCAGGCCGGAAACCCGGAATTGCACCACCAGTTGAGCGAGGGGGGTTTCCTGACTCGCGACGGCCGCATGGTGGAACGCAAGAAATACGGCTACAAGAAAGCGCGTCGCAGCTTCCAGTTCTCAAAGCGGTAGGAGCCGGACCTGCGACCGGATAGAAGCCGCAACGGGAGTTCAGGTTACTTTTTACCCGGAAGTTGTTGCACTCGAGTCCGTTTCAGCGATCACCGGGAGTGGGTTCCTGGGTTCGAGCGGCAGCTCGCATGATCCGAGGCCCTGCCTCGCTAGATTGTTTGACAGGTGGACTTCATGAGCACGCTCAAGAAAAACAAGCGCATCAAACTGGCGAAGCGTTTGAAGAAGTACGGCAATACAAAGCCGGCGATGGGGAACTCGCTTGCGCAGCGCGGCAAGGCGAAGTACCTGGGCGGCAACGGCCGCAAGACGACCGGGATCACTCGACGGAAGTTCAAGCGGAATCTGCAAAAGATCCGCGTGGTGGAAGACGGACGGATCGTGCGGCGGAAGGTTCCGGTGAGCTTGATCCGATCGGGCGAGATCGAGAAGCCGGTGGTCCGCGCGCCGTTTACGCTGGAGAAGAGCGAATAATTGAGGAATCGAAGAGCCCACGGGTGGCAACCCGTGGGCGTTATTATGCGCTCGTCATAATTGCTCGTCGCCGGGCTGCTGGCCGGGGAGCAGGTGTCCGAGCTTTTCGCGTTTCGTCTGCAGATATCGTTCGCGCTCCGGTTTGTGCGGCGCGACCAGCAGCACCTGCTCGACCACCTTGAGGTCGACCCACCGCTCGAAGCTGTCAATCGCTTCGCGCTTGCGGGGATTGTTGGTGAGAATGCGGACTCGCTTGAGCCCCAGATCCTTGAGGATCTGCAGCCCGACCATGTAGTCCCGCTCGTCGGCTCTGAAGCCCAGGCGGTGATTGGCCTCGACCGTGTCGAGCCCTTGATCCTGCAACTGGTAGGCTTTGAGTTTGGAGACCAGTCCGATCCCGCGGCCTTCCTGCGGCAGGTAAACGACGGCCCCGACGCCTTCGTTGTGAATCATTTCCATGGCCATCTGCAACTGGTCGCCGCAGTCGCACCGGAGCGAGCCGAGAATGTCGCCCGTAAAACAGGAGGAATGCATCCTGACGAGGGGGGCGTCGACGCTGGCCAGATCGCCCCAGACCATTGCGAGCGGCTCCTGGGCGTCATGGTCGACCCGATAGGCAATGAACCGCGGTTGCCCGAACCGCTCGGTGGGAATTTCGACCTCGACCGCGCGATGGACAAGCTGCTCCCTGAGGCGACGGTGCTGGATGATCTCCGCGATGGTGACCATCGGGATCGAGTGTTTCTGGGAGAACTCTCGCAGTTCTTCGGCGCCGGCCATGCCGTCGTCGCGCTGGCTGCAGATTTCGATCAGGCATCCGACGGGAGTCAGACCGGCCATTTGCAGGAGATCGATTGTCGCCTCGGTATGCCCGGCCCGGCGGAGAACCCCGCCGTCCCGCGCCAGCAGGGGATTCAGGTGTCCGGGGCGGACAAAATCGGCAGCCTGCGAATTCCGATCGGCCAGCGCGCGGATTGTGAGGGCGCGGGAGGCGGCGCTGACTCCGGTGCCGGCGTCGCGATGATCGATTTTGACGAGAAACGGCGTCTGATGGAGGGCGGTATTGGAATTCGGGTCGACCATGGGGGGCAGTTTGAGACGATCGGCCGCTTCGGAGGTGAGTGGGGCACAGAGATCGCCGGCCGCCTCACGGAGCATGAAATCGACCATCGCGGGCGTGATCGATTCCGCCGCGCAGACGAGATCGCCTTCATTTTCCCGCTCTTTCGCATCGACGACGATCACCATGCCTCCGCCGCGCAGCGCGTTGACGGCAGTTTCGACCGCTTCGCTCGCAGAACGATGCTCAGAGTGCGAATGATCCGCCATAAGGTCCGCTCGTTCCTCTCCTTTTTCATCCCAACTCAGCCGCCAGAAGACAACGGCTCAGATTTCCGGCTCACGGCAACGTGACGCGCATCCGGGTCTGTCACACCACGGACAGAGTGTCGCGTCTTTCATCGTCTGTCACAGTGTAGGCGGGAACGTCGATTCCGGCGACAGCCGCCGGGCAATCCGGGCCGTCACTCGCGAGCCGCGGCTTGACATGCAAGCCATTGTTGATATGTTGGTTGTAGTAGGGAAGTTGTGAATTCCGTGTAAGTTGCGACGGTTTTGCGCTGCACGAACGACACGACTCCACGCGGCGCACCGGCCGACGAGCTGTCCAACCCTCGGCCGCCCACCTGTAGCACAGCCCGCCTGCCTCGTTGCCGCGAACAACCCCTTGAACCGGTTCACTGCGTCGGAGGAACCTCGATGCGACTCACCCGTCTCTCTGTTACAGCCGTCTTGCTCGTGAGCGTGGGGATCTTCGCTTCGTCCGGGTCGTTCGCCGCCGATGTGAAGAACCCCGGGCCGCTGACCGGGCTGAGGATCGATCCCGATTTCGACGGGTCGGGATTCGTCCTGCGCGGACGAGACGCCCGGCAGCAATTGATCGTTTCGGGTCTGCATGAGGGGGATCTCTTCACCGACCAGACGCGGAGCGTGACGTACGCCTCCCAGCCGGAAGGGATCGTCTCGATCGATGCCAACGGCCTGGTGACGCCCGTCGCGGACGGACAGGCGACGGTGACCGCAACGACGGCCGACGGAAAAGCGGCAGAGATCCCTGTGACGGTTGAGAACTTCACCACGCAGGTGCCGATCAATTTCAAGAACCAGATCATCCCGGTCTTCACCAAGCTCGGCTGCAACAGTGGCGGATGTCACGGCAAGGCCAGCGGCCAGAACGGATTCAAGCTCTCGCTGCTCGGATTCTATCCGGAAGACGACTACGAGTTCCTGACGAAGGAAGCGCGCGGTCGCCGGATCTTTCCCCCCGCGCCTTCCAAGAGCCTGTTGTTGCTGAAAGCAACCGGCGCGTCGCCTCACGGCGGCGGCAAGCGGATGGAGGTCGAAAGTTACGAATACCGCATGCTGACCCGCTGGATCGAGCAGGGCATGCCGTACGGCAGCGAAGAGGATCCGGTCGTGGCCGGCATCCGGTGCGTGCCGGAGAAGCGGATCATGTCGCAGGAGAATACGCAGCAGATTTCGGTGCTCGCCCGGTACAGCGACGGGACCGTGGAAGACGTCACCCGCATGGCTTTGTATGAGCCGAACAACACCGACTTGGCCGAATCGACCGAAACGGGCCTCGTCCACACGCTGGACCTCGCCGGTGAAGTGGCGGTGATGGCCCGCTATCAAGGACAAGTCGCCACGTTTCGGGCGACGGTTCCGCTGGGGGCTCCGGTGACGGACCTTCCGCCGGTCCGGAACTTCGTCGACGAAGCGGTCTTCAACAAATTGAAGGTGCTGGGAATCCCGCCGTCCCACGTGTGTGACGACGCCACATTCCTGCGGCGTGTGTCGATCGACATCACCGGCACCCTCCCGACGGATGAAGAAGTCCAGGCCTTTCTGGCGGACACCGACCCCGAGAAGCGCGACAAGCTGATCGACCGGCTGCTCGACAGCCCGGAGTACGCCGACTATTTCGCGAACAAGTGGAATATGGTCCTCCGCAACAAGAAGCGGAACAACGAAGACCTCGCGGGCACTTATGCTTTTTACCAGTGGATCTGGGACAGCCTCTACGAGAACAAGCCGTACGATGAATTCGTGGGCGATATTCTCACGGCCTCCGGCGACCCGGAATCGAACCCGGCGGTGATCTGGTATCGCGAGGTGGCTGAGACGAACGAGCAGGTGGAAGACGTGGCGCAACTGTTCCTGGGCGTCCGCATCCAGTGCGCCCGCTGCCATCACCATCCGTTCGAGAAGTGGAGCCAGAACGACTACTACGGTTTCGCGGCGTTTTTCAGCCGCGTCGGGAAGAAGAATCTGGCCGCGGGTGAGACCAGTCCGGCCCGCGACCGCCGCGTGTTCCACAACGAAGGCGTCGCCCAGGCACAGAACCCGCGTTCGGGCGCACAACTCAAACCGACCGCGCTCGGCGTGGAGCCGTACGAGGTTCCAGCGGAGCGCGATCCCCGCGTCTACCTGGCGGACTGGATGTCGTCGCCGGAGAATCCGTTCTTCGCCAAGTCGCTGGTGAACCGGTACTGGAAACACTTCTTCGATCGCGGCATCGTCGAGCCGGAAGACGACATGCGGGAAACGAACCCGCCGACGAATCCCGAGTTGCTCGAGGGGCTCGCTCAGCACTTCATCGAAAGTGACTTCGACCTGAAGCAGTTGATCCGCACGATCTGCCGATCGTCGGCCTACCAGCTCAGTTCGTTGCCGAACGACTACAACCTCAAGGACAAGCAGAACTTCTCGCGTTATTACCCGAAACGCCTGAGTGCGGAGGTACTTTACGACGCATTTCACCAGGTGACTGCGACTTCGCAGAACTACTCCGGCCTGCCGCCCGGCACGAGCGCCATGCAGTTGCGTGACGTATCGGTGGCCCCGTACTTCCTGAAGGTGTTCGGGCAGCCGGCCGCCGACACGGCCTGTGAATGCGAGCGGTCGATGGAAGCCAATCTGGCCCAGAGCCTGCACCTGCTGAACAGCAGCGAAGTTCAGGGGAAGATTGCCAACGGCAACGGCCGCGCCGCCCTGCTCGCAAAAGACACCGAGCGTTCTCACGAAGAGAAGCTCAAGGAACTTTACCACTGGGTCTACTCGCGCGACCCGGATACGGAAGAAATCGCCATTGCGATGGCGCATATTGAGAAGCACGCAGAGAATCCTCAACTGGCGTATGAGGACATTCTGTGGGCGTTGATCAATACCAAGGAATTCCTGTTCAACCACTGACGTTGTGCGCGGGAACGGCCGGCCGGCGCACGTCGGCGCAGCCGGTCCGTTGAAAACGCGGTCGACATCGGAGGTCGTCCGGCTCTGTTGCATGACCATCCCACCGCTCCGGACGTCCGTCCTGCCGGCCCGTCATCCCTCCTCGGCGGTGTTCCTGCCTGCGGAAAGGAAGAACCCGATGTTCCGTGTTCGCCAGTTCTCGGCTGCGGCCGCCGTGCTCATCGTTTGCGGCTGGTCCAGCGCCTGGGCTCAGCTTCCTCAAACCCGCATCTATTCGGTCTTTCCCCCCGGCGGCCAGGCGGGCCAGACGGTCGAAGTCACGATCGCTTCGGGTGAAGACACCGATGAATTGGAGTCGCTGCACTTCACGCATCCGGGCATTACGGCTGTTCCGAAAACTCAAGAAGTCGACGGCAAGCCCCAACCCGTGGCCAACGTCTTCGTGGTGACCATCGCCGCCGACGTTCCGGCCGGGGTGTACGAGGTCGCCGCGGAAGGCCGTTTCGGCGGCAGCAACACGCGCCGCTTCGTCGTGGGGAGCCGGCCGGAGGTCAATGAAACCGAGGGGAATAACGATCCGGCGCAACCGTCCGTTTTTGAAGTGGGCACGGTGGTGAACGGCCGCATGGACGGGGGCACCGACGTCGACTGGTACAAGTTCACCGCCGAGGCGGGTCAGCGGTTGGTGATCGACTGCGATGCGGAATCGATCGACTCCCGCATGAATGCGGTTCTGGAAGTGTATGACGACACGGGCAGGCGGCGTCTGGAAGCCGCCCGGGGTTATCGCGACCAGGACGCCCTGCTGGTGTTCGACGTTCCCGCCGCCGGCGAGTACCTGTTGCGGGTTTTCGATCAAACGTTCCGCAACGGCAATGACTACTTCTACCGCCTTTCGATCCACCAGGGACCGTACATCGAGTACGTGATGCCGCCCGCCGGCCTGGCCGGCTCAAATGAGTCGTACACGCTCTACGGATACAACCTTCCCGGCGGACAGACGACCGAGCAGAAACTGAACGGCGTGCCATTGGAGCAACTCGGGGTCAACATTGCGCTGCCTGCGGAAGGAACGCCTCTCGATGCAGAGACATTCGTGTCTCCCGTGTCGTCAGGGACCGACGCGATTTCGTGGCGTCTGGAATCGCAGGCCGGCGCCTCGAATCCGGTCCAGATCTTTCTCGCTCATGGAGCGCGAGTTCTGGAGGCGGAACCGAATAACGAACCCTCCACCGCACAGGCGGCGGCCGTTCCTGCGGACATCGCCGGCCAGTTTTCCGAGATCGGCGACGTCGACTACTATGAATTCAGCGCCGCTGCGGGCGAGGTGCTGTACATCGAAGCGTTCGCGGAGCGGATCGACAGCCGCGCCGACCCGTATCTGACGATCGATCAGGTCGTCGTGGACGCCGAGGGGAACGAGACCCTCCAGCGGCTGGCGGCGCAGGACGACGTCGCCGCCACGCTCTATCCGCTGGTCTTCGACACGAACACCGATGACGCGGTGCACCGCCTCGAGGTTCCGGCCGACGGCAAATACCGTGTTTCAATACGAGACCGCGCGTGGGAGATCCGCGGCAATCCGTCGCTCGTGTACCGGCTGGTGATTCGCCCCGAGCAGCCTGACTTCCGACTCGTCGCCGTCCCGATCGCGCCGACTCCCGGGCAGGCGTTTCCGGTGGGGCTCCGCCAGGGAGACAATTTCCCGGTGAACATCCTCGCCTTCCGGCGGGACGGCTTCACCGGCCCGATCGACGTCACTGCCGTCGAGCTGCCGGAGGGCGTCACGACGCCAGGCACGACGATCGGGACGGGCGACACATCGGCGACGCTGGCCTTGACGGCGAGCGTCGATGCGCCACCGGGCTGGCATCAGATCAGACTCTCCGGGCAGGCGCGCATAGAAGATCCTGCCGCAGTTCGGGCCGTCACGGCTGCACAGGCGGCGGTCACAAACGCTGAGAAGCCGATCCCCGACCTCACGAAGGCCCGGGACGCCGCGGCGGAGAAACTGCAGCAGGCCACCCAGGCGCAAGCGGCGGCGCAAAAGGCGGCGGACGACAATCCCGGCGACGAAGGCCTGGCCCAGAAGGCTGCTGAAGCGCAAAAGGCGGTCGACGCGGCCCAAGCCGAGCATGACCAGGCAGTGCAGAACCTGCAGAATGCCGAGACGGCCGTGGCTGAGGCCAAGGAGGCGCTCGCTGCGGCCGAGGCGCAGGCCGCCGAAAAAGCGCGGGACGTCGCGCATCCGGTGAGAGCCGGATCGGTCGTCTGGGCCAGCGGCAACAACATCCCGGCGACGTCGCGCCTCTCTGATTCGATCGCGCTCTCGATCATGCCGGAAGTCGCACCGTTCCAGGTGCGGACGGATGTGACGCGCGTGACGGTCAACCAAAGCCGCCAGATCCTGCTGCCGGTGACCGTCGAACGCCGCAGCGGTTTTGAAGAACAGGTCGCTCTCAACTTCGCGGGCCTGCGCAACAACGCGAACATCGAAGCGCCGAACGGCGCCGCCGCCAAAGGCGAAACGGAGAAAGTGCTGCGAATCTTCGTGAAGGACAATGCCCAACCCGGCGTGCACACGCTCTGGCTCACCACGGCAGGCCAGGTGCAGTATGCCCGCAACCCGGAGAAAGCGGAGCGGCTCAAGCAGGAACAGGAGGCACTCGCGGCTGAAGCGAAAGCGGCCATGGAGTCTGCGCAGGCGGCGACCAAAGTGAAAGCCGACGCCACACAGGCGGCGACCCAGGCGGCCGCCGCACTGAAGCAAGCCCAGGAGGTGCAGGCGGCCGCTGCGAAAGCCGTTCCCACCGCAACCACCGCCCTGGCGGAGGCCAGGAAAGTGAAAGACGCCGCCGACAAGAAAGCGGCAGACGCGGCGGCGGCGCTCAAGACCGCCGAAGAGGCCCTCGCAACGGCGCAGAAGGCCGTTGAAGACGCTGAGAAAACCGTGACGGACGCTGAGGCGACGGCCAAAGCCGCCGCGGAAGCCTTGGCCAACGACCCCGAGAACGAGGAGTTGAAGAAACAGAAGGCCGACGCCGACGCAGCTCTCGCCGCAGCCCAGCAGGCGCGTGACACCGCCAAGACCGCCGCCGCGACGGCTGAAGAGGCGCGGACGAAAGCGCAGCAGGCTAACGAGGTCGCTCTCAAGGAGCAGACGGAGGCGGCCACAAAAGTCAGCGACGCCGAAACGGCGCTGAAGACCGCCCAGGAAGCGCTCACCAAGGCGGATGAAGCGCTCAAGACCGCGACCGCAGCCGACAAGGCGGCTCAGGAAGCAAAGGTCGCTGCCGAAAAGGCGGAAAAGGAGGCGATGGACAAGGCAACGGCTCTGGAAACGAAGCGGGCGGCTGCGGAGAAGGCGGCCACTGACGCCGCGAACGCGGCGAAGCCCCAAGCCAAGAACTTCACGCCGACTTCGACTCCGATCGTCATCGAAGTCAAGCCTGCGCCCGTTAAACTGTCGGCCGCCGTACCCAACAATGGCGCCCTCAAACAGGGTGAGCCGATGGAGATCAAAGTGACTGCCGCGCGGCAGAACGGTTTCGCCGGACCGGTGGCGTTGTCTCTGCCGTTGCCTCCCGGCGTCTCCGGGCTGACGGCCCCGGAGGTCACCATTCCGGCTGACCAGACGGAAGCCGTCTTGACGGTGACGGCTGCGGCCGACGCGACGGAAGGTCAACTCGCCAACATGGTGATTCGCGGTTCGATGGAATTCGACGGCGAAGCCGCCGTCGACGTTCCTGTCACACTGACTGTCAACAAGTAGCCCTCCAGTTCAGCCTCTTGTGCATCCGCGCGAGGCCCCGCCTGATAATGAGTCACGCCATGCGAAGTCCAGTGTTTTCCTCTGTTGCCGTCTTGCTCACGCTTGCATCGGCGGTTTCCGCACAGGAAGAAGCGTCGCCGGCAATTGAGCCGGTGGCGCCCGATCTGGGCCGGCCGGTCGATTTCAACATCGACGTGATGCCGGTGTTTCAGGCGAAGTGTCTGGCGTGCCACAACAAGACGACGGCCGAGGCCGATCTCGTGCTGGAAACTTATGAGGGAGTCGTCGATTACGTAACGGAGGGAAGCCCGGACGACAGCTACCTGTACAGTGTGGCGGCCCGGGCGGAAGAGCCCCACATGCCTCCGCTGCCGAACAAGGTGGCGGCCAAGCCGCTCACTCCGGAGGAACTGGGCATCCTGCGTCAGTGGATTCAGGACGGCGCCAAGCCGGGCATGGCCGCCCCGATGGACGACGCGGTCAAATGGCAACCGGTCCCCGACGCGATTACGGCGATCTACAGCCTTGCACTCTCAGCGGACGCCCGGTTTATCGCCGCCGGCCGGGCCAATCGTCTGGTCGTCTACGATCTGCCGGCGCAAACACAGGTCGCCGAGCTGACCGATCCCGCACTCCTGGCGGTCCAGCAGGACGGCGAGGCCATCTACGGATCCGGCGTCGCTCACCGTGACTTCATTCACGCTTTGGCGATCAGCCCTGATGGTAATCTGATCGCCTCCGCCGGGTATCGCGTCGTCAAACTGTGGGAGCGACAGCGGAACGTTCAATTGCAGAACTTCGCCGGCGACGCGCCGGTCACGGCGTTGGCCGTTTCCGCTGATGGAACGCTGGCCGCGACCGCCCACGCGGCGGGTCCGATCCGTCTGTGGAGCCTCGCCACAGGCCAGCCGGCCGGCGTCCTGGAAGGACATACCGCCGCGATCACAGCCGTGGCATTTACCCCGGACGCCGCGCTGGTCGTCGCCGGCGCTGACGACAACACGGTGCGCACCTGGAACGCCGCCGATGCGCAGCCCGTCGCGACGGCGGCCACGCCCGCGCCGATCCGTTCGTTGATCACGACAACGGACGGCACGCAGATCATCACCGGACACGGCGACAACGTGATCCGCGTCTACCCGCTGCCGCAGCCGGAGACGGAACTGCAGCCGGCGCTCGAAATCACCGGTCACGGCGGTCCTGTGGTGGCGCTGGCGATGATGCCGACCACGAATGAACTCCTTTCGGGCAGTGACGATGCCACGATCCGCATCTGGAATCTCGAGAACGGCCAGCAGGCCTTCGCCCAGAATCTTGGAGGGCCGATCACGTCGATCGCGGTCTCCGCGGACGGCGCGAAGGTCGCCGCGGGGGGAGCCAACAATCTCGCCCGCGTCTGGGACCGGGCCGGCAACCAGCAACTGGCTGAGGTCAAAGGCGACCCGGTTCTCGATCGCACCGTCATCTCGTTGACGGACGAGCAGACGGTCGCCAAGAACAAGCAGGCGCTGGCCGACGCGGCGCAGAAAGCGGGCGAGACCGACGTCACCAGCCGCGAGGAATCGCTCAAGAAGGCCAACGAGCAAAAGGAAGCCGCCGACAAGGCTTTGGCCGAGGCGGAAACCAAGGTCACGGCAGCCGAAGAAGCGGCGAAGGCGGCCGCTGAGGCGTTGGCCGCCAGTCCAGAAGATGAAGCGCTGAAGAAGAAGAAGGAAGAAGCGGACACCGCGCTGAAGAACGAGACTGACGCCCGAGACAAGGCGAAAGCCGCTGTGGCTTCGGCCGAGCGGGCCATCAACCTGTCCACCGAAGCTCTGGCCGCCTCGAAGCAGCGGCTCGAAGAAGCGAAAGCCGCGCTCGAAGCGGCAACCCAATACGCAACCGATATGGACGCGAAGGTCGCGGCGGCGACGGAACAGGCGGGTCAAGCGCCGAAACCGATTCGCGCCGTCGCGTTCTCCGCCGACGGCAAGCAACTCGCCACCGCAGGCGACGACGGCAAGATCAATCTCTGGGACAGCGCCACCGGCAAACATCTCGAAACGCTGACCGGACACACGGCAGCGGTTACGGCGCTGGCGTTTCTGGAAGGGGGCTCGCTCGTGTCCGCTGCGGCGGACAATTCCACCGTCCTCTGGGAAACGCGACCGCAGTGGAAACTGGCGGGACGGCTCGGCGCGTCTGAAGAGAATCCGCTCGACGTCTCGGCGTCGCCCTTCGTCGATCGCGTCCTCTGTCTCGACTTCAGCCCGGACGGCGCTCTGCTGGCGACCGGCGGAGGCGACCCGTCGCGCAGCGGAGAACTGATGTTGTGGGACGTCGCCAACCGATCACTCGTGCGGACCTTCGAGGACGCCCACAGCGACACCGTTTTCGACGTCGAATTCTCATGGGACGGGAAGCTGCTCGCCTCCGGCGCGGCGGACAAGTTCGTGAAGACATTTAACGTCGAAACGGGCGAGTTCGTTCGGTCGTACGAAGGACACACGAACCACGTTCTCGGCGTCTCCTGGAAGGCAGACGGCAGCGTCATTGCCAGCGCCGGCGCCGACAACGCCATCAAGCTCTGGAATACGGAAACCGGAGAACAGCAGCGGACGATTACGGGGTACAACAAACAGGTGACGGATGTGGACTACGTCGGCGTGCAGGACATCATCGTCACGGCGGGAGGGGACTCGCAGGTTCGGACGTTCAATGCGAATAACGGCAGTCCACGGCGGCCGTTCGCCGGCAGCACCGACTTCGTCTATGCCGTCACTGCCAGCCGGGACGAAGCGATCGTCGTGGCCGCCGGGGAGGACGGTGTGATTCGGGTCTGGAACGGAACGAACGGCCAGGCGATCACGACCTTTGAGCCTCCAGCCCCCGAATCGGAAGCGGAGACCGCCGCGGTCAACTAAGTGCGAAACCGCAAGCGGATTCGACTGCGCAGCAACCACCCCTCGCCGCCCACACACGACATGCCCGCGCGCCTCCTCCTCCTCACGCTCTCCGCAGCCCTCTTCACATCGCTCGCCCACGCCGAGAACTGGCCTGGCTGGCGCGGTCCGCGCGGCGATGGAACCAGCCTCGAAGGAAATCCGCCGCTGCACTGGGACGCGGCTTCCGGCGAGAACATCGTCTGGAAAGCGGCGATTCCCGGCGACGGGCACTCCTCGCCGGTGATCTGGAACGATCGCGTTTTCCTGGTGACCTGTCTGCCAGAGAGCGAAGAGCGAGTTCTGCTCTGTCTCGATAGCGCAACGGGCGAGATGATCTGGCGGGAAACGGTGCTCACCTGTCCGCTGGAAACTCTCCACCACCTCAACAGCCGAGCTTCCGGCACGCCCGTGACTGATGGAAAGACGGTCTACGTCGCGTTTCTCGAAGTCGACGGATCGACCGTTCCTGCTCCCAACGTCGGAAGCCCGCGGGAGATTACTCCGGGGCGGATCGTCGTCGCGGCGTATGATTTCGACGGGAACCGGCGGTGGCTGGTCCGCATCGGCGATTTCGTCAGCGCGCACGGGTTCTGCAGTTGCCCGGTGATCTTCGAGGATCTGCTGATTATTAACGGCGATCACGACGGCGACTCGTATATTGCAGCGCTCGACCGTGAGACCGGAGAGATCGTCTGGAAGCATCCGCGGGCCAACGGCATCCGCAGTTATGTGACGCCGATCATTCGCGAGATCGACGGGAGAACGCAGATGGTTCTCTCCGGCAGCGAACACGTCACCAGCCTGGATCCGCGAACCGGTTCGACGCTGTGGACGATCGACGGACCGACTGAGCAGTTTGTCGCATCGATGGTGTTCGACGGCGAACGGTTCTTCATGGCGTGCGGGTTCCCCGACTACCACGTGATGGCGATCGACCCGACCGGCGCCGGAGACGTCACGACGACGCACGTGGCGTGGCATTCCACCGAAGCCCGCTGTTACGTCCCCTCTCCCGTTCTCGCAGCCGGTTGCCTCCTGGTCGCCAACGACGACGGCATCGCGCACTGCTACGACGCGGCGACCGGCGAACATTTGTGGCGCGAACGGATGGGACGGCACTACAGCGCGTCGCTGATCTCCGCGGCGGGATTGGCCTATCTCACCGACGACGACGGGGTCACCAAGATCATCCGTCCCGGACCGGAACCGGAAGTCTTGGCGGAGAACAACGTCGGTGAGTTCTGCTGTGCTTCACCCGCGATTGCCGGGGGCCGGCTCTTCATTCGTACAGAGCGGCATTTGTTCTGCATCGCCGAAGCAAATTCCGGCGAGTGAATTACAGTTCCTGCCCGGCGAGGGTGATGGTTGCTTCGGTCAGGGAACTGTCTTTCAGTTTCTGCGCTTCCTCGACGGTGCACATTGTTCCGTCCAGGCTCAACCGCCGCAGATTCCGCAGACCGCGAAGCCGCTTCAGACCGTCATTGGTGATCGCGAGACATCCCTTCAGGTGCAGCACTTCCAGGTCTTTGAGCCCGGTGAGCGCCGTCAGGCCCTGGTCCGAGACGTTGTTGTCGCTCAGATCCAACTCCTTGAGTGCGGTGCATCGGCGGAGCCCCTGCAGCGACTCGTTGCCGACAGCCGATTTGGCAACGCTGAGCGTCTGAAGATTCTCTAAGCGGCCAAGCTGCTGCAGGCCGTAGAAGCCGAACTGCGTGTCACCCGCCTGGAGGTGAACAAGTTCCGCAAAATGGTCTTCCTTAACAAGCTGGGAGAACTCGCCTCCGAGAATCAGCGGATTCCCGGAGACATTGAGCGATTCGAGTCCCTCCAGTTCGGCCAGATACATAAACACACCATCGCCGACGCCGGTTTCCGCCAGGCTCAGGCTCGTCAGGCCGGGAGCGTCGGCCAGCGCGGCATACGGTTTTTCGCCGATCGATATTCCGTCCAGGACGAGCGTTTCGAGGGACGGCATCTGCGTCACGGATTCCAGGGCGGCGCCGCTGATCGGCGTATGGGCCAGATGCAGCGTCGTGACGGCGGTGAACTTCGGCAACAGTTTCGCCCCGCCGTCTGTAATCGCGCCCCCGGACAGGATCAGTTCGTTCATTTCATTCTGAGCCCACGCCAACTCCGAGAGCTCTTCGAGATTTTCGTCGTTGCGAAGGGCGGGCTGCAGAGCCTGGAATTCTTCCACGATCTGTTCGGGCGTCCGCTCCGGTGAGGGGGGGGTCGAGGGAGGCGGCGGCGCGGAATCCGGAGCAGCGACTTCTTTGGTCGTCTGCTTCGGCAGCGGCAGCTTTTCGCAGCCGGCAAACACAACCGGCAACAGCGCGATCATCAGCCGGAATACCGGAATCGATGTGCTTCCCGCCCCGGAACGGCAAACGTCTTGCGTCGAAACTTTCTTCATGGCCAGCGCTCTCCTGCGAATATGGACGAAGGACACGATGAACGAACATGATGCTACGCTGGTCGGTCGTCGATGGCCAGACTAGAGCAAATTGCTCTACCATGTGTCCGCGTCGAGCGGTGTTTGGACTGTCGAGGGCGAGAATCCGCGAGACAGATCGCCAACACTGACTTGCAAAGCGCTATAAACGGCCGCCCCTCAATCGTTCGCTCCGTTCAGATCGAGCATCTCTTCCAGGTGAAGCCGGTCGATTCCCAACTGACGCTTCAATTCGTCGAATCGACGGCGATGTTCGTGCTCTTGTCCGGACGGCCGGTTGCGTCGCACGGCCCGGATGAGGACATTCTTGGGTGTATGCTCCATGTCAATGAATTCGACGACCCTGGTCCTGTAACCGGCAATCTCCAGTGCGCAGGCGCGGAGGGCGTCTGTGGCGAGCGCGGCGAGACGTTCCTTCAGAATCCCGTGCCGCGTCAGCAACGCGAGTGAATCGCTGCTCAACGATTGGGCGAGTTCATGCTGGCAGCAGGGCGCGGCGAGAATGACGGCGGACTTCCAGTCGACGGCTTTCGCGAGCGCATCGTCGGTGGCGGTGTCGCAGGCGTGGAGCGAGATCGCCAGGTGAACGTCCCCCTCAGCCTGATGAGATGCAATGTCGCCCTCGCGGAATTCAATCCCCTTGAGCCCCAGTCGCAAGGCCGCGTCGCTGCAGCGCTCGATGACGTGCCGGTCGCGGTCGAGTCCCACGATCCGGACCTCCCGTCCATGCTTCCCGGTGAGCAGGTGATGCAGGGCGAACGTGAGGTAGCTCTTGCCGCATCCAAAATCGACGACGCTGACCGGCCCCTGCGTTGGAAGTTGATCGTAGACGTCTTCCACGAACTCGAGAAAGCGGTTGATCTGCCGGAACTTGGCGGCGGCTTTGGCCCGGACGGCGCCGTCCGCCGTCATGACTCCCGCTTCATGCAGGAACGGGCAGGGCCGGCCCTCCGGGATCAGGTATTGCTTGTCGCGGTCATGGGGAGTCGCCGTGGAACTTCGCCTCGCTTTCGATCGGTTGAGTTTCGCCTTGCCCCGCCGCGAAAAGCGGAGCGAGCAGTCGCCGTCGGTGGTGCGCAGGTGGGCGTGTCGATAGACCGTTCCGACCTCTTCCCGCAAGCGGGTCAGCAGTTGCTTGGCATCGACGTTCTCATGCGTTTCGCTGCGCTCGAACTGCATGGCCCACTGGTAACGAAGGCCCTCTCGGAGCGCAACGGGGCGAACGCGCAGCCGCGGCGGCCGCTCGCCAGGCTCGGGAATCGGCCTGCTGAGCGTGAGCCCGGTCAGCCGATCCTCCGCGATCGATCGACTCACGATGTCCAGGAATCGCTGCAACGGTTCGGAATCGTCCACGTCGCCCTCGATTGCATTTCACTGCGCCTCTGCGCAGCATAGCAGAGGAGCCGGGACGCGGCTCACATCTCAGAGTTCCTGAAAGAGCTGTTCCGGTGCGGCCGGGGCCGGACTGGAAACGAAGCCGCGAACGTGCGTGCACCGGGGCTTCGCGAAACTCCAGCTCCAGCCACCCGACCCCATTGACGTTCTGTTCGGGCCTCTCAAATCCAACGGGGTGAACGCATCGCGCGGCCCCATCGACCCACCGATCGGCCAACGACCATGGGACTGAACAAGAAGCAGAAGAAACAAATCGAAGCTGCCCGGAAGAAGCTGAACTCGCTGCAGCAGCAACTCGCCGGCGCCCGCAAGCAACCGGATGACCCGGGCGAAGTGCCGCGACTGGAATCGGAGATCGACCGCCTCCAGACGGAGATCAAAGCGATCCAGGATGGTTGATCCACCGACCGTCATCGTGGTGCATCCCCGGGAACGCCGCAGCAAGTGTACGGTGGAAGCTTTGCGGGAGCGCCCCGGCTTTGTCTTCTGGAAGTTTCCCCGCACCGGTCCCGAGCCGCTGGACGGATACCTCAGACTGGGGCTGGGAGGCCCCCCTCTCTCACCAGAAGAGCGGGGACGAGGCTTGCTGGTGCTTGATGGAACCTGGAGATTGGCCGGCAAAATGCAGCCGCAGTTTGACGACCTTCCGGTGTACAGTCTCCACGAATGGCAGACAGCGTATCCGCGGGACTCCAAGCTTTTTACCGACCCGGCTGGTGGGCTGGCGACGATCGAGGCGATTTTCGCCGCGTACGTGCAGATGGGCCGCGACCCAGCCGGCCTCCTCGACGGCTATTTCTGGCGAGAACAATTCCTGGAGCAAAACGCCGACTTGCTGCAAAAGCTGCGGTCGGATGCTTGAAAGATACAGTCACGCGAGGGCTCTGC
>ERZ869936.1152-NODE-1152-length-20251-cov-6.882749_pt1 | contig 20251 bp, 15 predicted proteins | sample MGYA00520876_ERZ869936 | MGnify/ENA primary metagenome ERZ869936 (study PRJEB32218, sample SAMN09650985) | biofilter metagenome | isolation source: enrty point of leading RO module | place: Saudi Arabia: Thuwal, RO plant located on Red Sea | collected 2016-02-17 ...
GGACGCTGTGAATCCGTCCCTGTCCGCTCCGCGCTCGGCATCCCTGCCTCGCACGACCCTGGAACGGCATTCCCGGCAGCACGCCTTCGCTGCCGGGCTTCGTGCCCGTGAGTGACAGGGCGCGCGCGGCCGAGGCTGCATGCAGCCTTCTGAATTCTCAGCGCGAGCGTTCGACCGTCTCGATCGCCATCGGCCCCGGCGGGATGCCGCGCTCGGCCTTTTCGGCCGCGACCATCGCCGCGACGTCGGCCAGCAGCTCGCGCGCGTCGTAGACGATGCCGTCGCGGATCGTGTAGCGGATGCCGCCGACGCGCTCGACCTCGCGGGTCTCGTCGTTCAGGCGGATCGCGCCGGTGCCGTACAGCACGTACAGGTTCTCGAGCGGGTTCTCGTCGATGACGACGAAGTCGGCCTTCTTGCCGACCGTGACCGAGCCGACTTCGTCCTCTATGCCGATGACCCGTGCGCCCTGCAGCGTAGCGGCGTGGATAACCTCGAGCGGCGAGAAGCCCGCCTCGCGCAGCAGCGTGAGCTCCGTTACGTAACCGAAGCCATAGGTGCTGTAGATGTAGCCCGAGTCGGAGCCGACCGAGACCAGGCCGCCGCGGTTCTTGTACTCGTTGACGAAGGCCATCCACAGCCGGTAATTCTCGCGCCAGGCGATCTCGTCCTCGAGCGTCCAGTAGAACCAGTAGGAACCGTGCGCGTTGCGGTTCGGCCGGTAGAAGTCCCACAGCCCGGGCATCGTGTAGGTGTCGTGCCAGGGCGCGCGGCTCATGCGCATGAAGTCGCGGCTGGCGACGTAGATCGTCAGCGTCGGCGACAGCGCGAAGTTGCGCTCGAGCAGGGTCTCCATGACCGCGTTCCAGGTCTCGCTGCCCGGCGGCGCCGCCTGCTGCCACAGGCGCCCGGCCTCGCCGAAGCGGTGCTGCTCGTCGTGGTAGACGTAGTCGTTCGGGTAGTGCTGGATCGTGCGATCGGTGAACATCGCCTCCGGCAGGCCGTACCAGTGCTCCATCGAGTCCAGCCCGCGCGCCGAGGTCGTCAGCACGTTCGCGTGCTTAACGGCCAGCTGCGCATGGTGCATCGTCGAGCGCAGGCCCTGCTTCTCGGCCTCGTCGAGGGCCGCGTCGAGCACGACCTCCGGCGCACCGATGAACTTGACGCCGGACGCGCCCATGCGCTTGATCCGGCGGATGCGCTCGCGCGCCTGCTGCGGCGTGTCGAGCGGGCCGGCCTCTTTCGCATCGAACATCGGGTAGACCTCGAAGCGCGGGCCGGTGATTTCGTTACGCGCGAGCCGCGCCGCGGTCTCCACCTCCCACTCGGTCCCGTGGGCGCCGCCGACCGTGCGGCCGCTGGTCACGCCGTGCGCGAGCCACAGTTTCAATATGTACTCGGGCGGCACGTTCTGCCCGGTCTGTTCCGAGTGCAGGTGCATGTGCGTGTCGACGAAACCCGGCAGCACGTACATGCCGGAAACGTCGAGTTCGCGGGCGCCGTCGGCGGGCGGCCGGTCGTTCGGGTCGATCGGCAGGCGCGGGAAGCCGACGACGCGGATCTCCGCGATGCGGTCGTTCTCGACGACGATGTCGACCGGGCCCTGGGCCGGAGCGCCGGTGCCGTCGACGAGTATCGCGCCGCGCAGGATCAGCCGCTCCCAGGGACCGTCGCCCTCGCTGCGCGGCGGGATGACGACCTCGTCGCCGGGTGCGGCGAGCGCGACGCTCGCGAACAGGTGTAGCGTCAGGGCCAGGATCTGGCCGGCTCGTAGGTGCATGCTGTCCCCCTGTACCGAGGCCGCGCTGTCGTCGCAGCCGGCGCGTAGACTATCATAGCGGCCCCCGTTCCCCGGCCCGCGCGCATGACCGCTACCTGCATCGACGTCATCGACTCACACACCGGCGGCGAGCCGACCCGCGTCGTGCTCGACGGCGCGCCCGCGCTGCGTGCGCCGGACGTCGCGGGCAAGCTGGCCGAGCTCGCCGCGGAGCACGATCACTTCCGGCGGCTCCTGATCGACGAGCCACGCGGCTCGGACATACTGGTCGGCGCGCTTGTGCTGCCGCCCGCCGACCCGGCGAACGCAGCGGGCGTCATTTTCTTCAACAACGTCGGCTACCTCGGCATGTGCGGCCACGGCACGATCGGCGTCGCGGTCACGCTGGCGCGCGAGGGCAGGCTGGCGCCGGGACGGCATCGCTTCGAGACCGCGGCCGGCGTCGTCGGCGTCACGCTGCACGACGGGCACCGCGTGTCGGTCGACAACGTGCCGAGCTACCGGCAGCTCGCGGGCGCGAGCATCGACGTGCCCGGCATCGGCACCGTCACGGGCGACGTCGCCTACGGCGGTAACTGGTTCTTCATCGTCGCGGAACACGGGCTCGCGATCGATGGCGACAACGTCGCCGAGCTGCAGGCCTTCAGCCGCCGCGTGCGCGCCGCGCTCGACGCCAGCCCGCTGCGCGGCGCGGGCGGCGCCGTGATCGACCACGTCGAGCTCGTCGGGCCGCCGTCCGACCCGGCCCGCGCCGACAGCCGCAACTTCGTGCTGTGCCCCGGCAACGCCTGGGACCGCTCGCCCTGCGGCACCGGCACCAGCGCCAAGCTCGCCTGCCTGGTCGCGGACGGGCATTTGCAGGCCGGCGACACCTGGCGCCAGGAGGGCATCACCGGCAGCGTGTTCGAGGCCACCGCCGTGCTCGACGGCGAACGGATACAGCCGACCATCACCGGCGAGGCGTGGATCACGGCGCGGACGACGCTGGTCGTCGAGGCGGGCGACCCGCTCGGGCCGCGCGCTTGAGCGGCGCGCGCACCGTCGTCGTCGGCGCCGGCATCGTCGGCTGCGCGATCGCATACCGGCTGGCCGCGGCCGGCCACGAGGTGCTGCTGGTCGATCGCGACGATCCCGGGCGCGGCTGCTCGCGCGGCAACGCGGGCGTGCTCGCCACGCACGCTCTCGAACCGCTCGCCACGCCGGCCAACCTGAAGCGCGCACTCAGGCTGCTGTTCGGCAGCCACGGGCCGCTGTCAATCCGCCCGCGCCATGCGCTGCGCGCGCTGCCCTGGCTCGCGCGTTTCGCGCTGGCGGCGCGTCACGTCGATCGCGGCACGCAGGCGCTGGCCGCCCTGCAGGCGAAGAGTCTCGACGCGTTCACGGCGCTCATGGACGATGCCGGGCTCCGCGACCTGCTGCGCACCCGCGGCCACCTGCTCGTGACCGAGGACGGCGCCAACGAAGCGGCCATCCGCGCGGAGGCAAGCAAGCTTTCGGAATTCGGGGTCAACAGCCGCTGGCTGGACCGGCATGCGCTGGCGCAGCTCGCGCCGGGGCTTTCCGGGTCCGTCGTCGGCGGCCAGTTCTTCGCGGACACGGCGCACGTCGTCGATCCGCACAAGGTCTGTCGCGGTCTCGCCGCCGCGGTCGCGCGCGCGAACGTCGACGGGCTGCGCGCGCTGGCCGACGGCTTCGTGCTCGATGCCGGCGAGGAGCGTATCCAGTGCGACCGGCTCGTGCTCGCCGCCGGCGTGCACTCGGCGCCGCTGGCCCGCGCGCTCGGCGCGCGCGTGCCGCTCGAGGCGGAGCGCGGCTACCACCTCACACTGCCCGGCGTCACGCCGGAGTTCCGACTGCCGGTGTCGAGCTACGAGCGGCATACCTACATGACGCCGATGGCCATGGGCCTGCGCATCACCGGCTTCGTCGAACTCGGCGGCACCGCGCTGCCGCCGGATCCGCGGCGCTACGCCGACCTGCGCCGGCACGTCGCCGCGCTGCTGCCGGGCACGGACCCGTCGCGCGCCAGCGAATGGATGGGCTGCCGGCCGTCGCTGCCGGATCACCTGCCGGTGATCGGGCCAGCGCCCGGGCGCCCGAATGCACAGTTCGCATTCGGCCACCAGCACCTCGGGTTGACGCTGTCAGGCATAACGGCGGACATCGTGTTGGCGCTCGCCGAGGGTCGGCCGCCGCCGGTAGACCCGGCGCCGTACGACGCGGCGCGCTTCCGCTGAGTCGGCGAGCAGGGAACGGCTTCAGCCGCAGGCGGCGTCCCCGGGCGGCGGCGCATCGTCGTCCCTCGGCTCCTTGCGGCCGCGCCAGATCTGCAGTTTCTCCGGTGCGTCGATGGCCACCTTGACCTGGCGCCTGCCGACTTCGAGCAGCGTTATCTCGATGACGCCACCCTCGAAGAGATCCTCGATCGGCAGGCTGGTATCGATTCCGTCCTTCGGCGCGATCGTTATTATGTCTTGCGCCTTGCGCTTGATGATAAGCATGCGGTCCTTGAATCCTTCCTGGAAAACCCGTTCGCGGCGCGTCGGCTCCTTTGCGCCACGCGCGAAGACGCCCCCCCGGGCCGCGAACAACCGCATAACACTAGCAAAGATAACGGCCGATGCAATTCCAGCCTGCAGGCGCTGAACGCGTACGCGCCGGACAGACCAGTCAGTCGCTGCGCGCGGCCATTGCGGGTTCGTCTTGCGGGATGTCCTTGAGCAGGCGACCGGTAATCACACCCGCGGTCATCGCGCCGTTAACGTTCAGCGCGGTGCGCGCCATGTCGATCAGCGGTTCGATAGATATCAGCAATGCGACCAGCGCAATCGGGAATCCCATCGCCGGCAGCACGATCAGCGCGGCGAAAGTCGCGCCGCCGCCGACGCCGGCGACGCCGAACGAACTGATCGCGACGATCGCGACGAGACCGGCGACAAACGACGGGTCGAGCGGATTGATGCCCATCGTTGGCGCGACCATCGTGGCCAGCATGGCCGGATAGATGCCGGCACAACCGTTCTGGCCGATCGTGGCGCCGAAGGACGCCGACAGGTTTGCGATCGGACCGGGCACGCCGAGCTTGTCGACCTGGGTTTCCACGTTGAGCGGTATGGTCGCCGCGGAAGACCGGGAGGAGAACGCGAAAGTCAGCACGGGCCAGACCTGGCGGGCGTAATCGCTGACGTCGACGCCGTTCAGCCGCAACAGCAGTGCGTGCACGGCGAACATGATCGCGATCGCCACGTAGGAAGCGACGACGAAATTCAGGAGGTTCAGGATGTCGGCGGCATTCGAGCCGGCGACGACCTTGGTCATCAGCGCCAGGATGCCCCACGGCGTCAGCGCCATGATCATGCGCACGAGCTTCATGATGATCGCGCGCAGCGTTTCGACGAAGCTGTAGATCGCCTGGCCGCGCTCCTCGTCCTCGCGCGAAACCTGCAGCGCGGCGATGCCGAAAAGGATGCCGAACAGCACGACGGCGATGATCGAGGTCGGCCGCGCGCCGGTAAGGTCATGGAATACGTTCGAGGGCACGAAGCGCACGAGCATGTCCGCGAGGCCGAGGTCTGCGACCGACTCGCGCCGGCTCTCCAGCACGCCCGCGCGTGCGAGTTCGCGTGCGCCCTCGGTGAGTCCCTCCGCCGTCAGGCCGAACAGCTCGGCCATGAAGATGCCGACCAGCGCCGCGATCATCGTCGTGCCGACCAGGATGCCGATAACGAGGCCGCCGATCTTGCCCAGCGCGGCGATCTCGCGCATGCGCACGACGGCCGAGATCATCATGACCAGCACCAGCGGCATGATGATCATCTGCAGCAGGTTGATGTAACCGCTGCCGAGCACGTTGGTCCACTCGAGCGTGCCCGCGGTGGCCGCGTGTTCCGGGCCGTAGGCGAACTGCAGGAAGAATCCGCAGGCCACGCCGGGGGTGAGGCCCGGGAGGATCGGCTGCGCGGGTGTGAAACGCGGCGGGGCGAGGCGCGCCAGCAGGACGGCGACACCGGCGAAGACGGCAAGGTTGACGACGATCAGCAACATCGGATTGCCCCGGGGCGCGCGGCAACGGCACCGCGCCCCGACGTTAGCCGAATTGGCGCGCGGCCGCATCCGTTGCGGCGGTTACGCTCCCCCGCGACGCGTGGGCACTCGGGTTAAGGCGCGCTCGTTTTCAGCGATTTCCCGATGCCGCGGCGTGCCCCCGGCGGCTAGTCTGGGGTTTCCGTGGCGGGCCTCGCGGTCGCGGCGCGGCATCCTGCAAGCTGCCCGGGGCCTCATGGACGACGACCAACGCGTACGTGCCGCACGACCGGAACTCGTGCACCTGCCGCCGGCCCTGTCGGTCGGGCTCGTGGTCGCGACGATCGCCGCGATCGAGGGCCTGCGCCTGGCCGGCTGGCCCGTGGCCGCGCCGTTCGCCCTGATCTACACCGCCCTCGCCTTTGCCGCATCGTTCTCCGGCCGCCGGGCCGGCCTGCTCGCCGCCCTGCTGGCCACGCTCTACGCGGGTTGGTCCGTGCGCACGGGCTTCGGGCCCGAGACCCTGACCGGCGGCCCCCTGCAGCTGGCGCTGGCCGCGACGATCGCGTTCACGGTCTGCGGAGTGCTGGGCTACGAACACGACGTCCGCGCGCGTCTCGTCCGCCAGCTGCGGTCGCGCGAGCGCCGGCTGCTGCGCCGCCAGCGGCGCCTCTACGGCAGCGTTGCGGAAACCTCCGCCCGACTGCAGGAAACCCGCGGCGAGCTGACGGATACCCGCTACCTGCTCGAGCAGGCGCTGGCCCGCGCGCCCATCGGCGTCGTCGTCATCGACCGCGAATGGCGGCTGCTCCTCGTCAACCCGGCCGCGCGCCTGCAGTTCGGACTCGGGCCGGACTCGACCGGCTGCCACACCTGGCAGGACCTGCTCGGCGCGGTCGACTTCCGCGGCGCCGACGGCGAACGCCTGCCGCCGACCGGCGGCCCGCCCGGCGACGCGCTCGCAGCGGGCGCGAGCTGCGAAGACTACGAGTGCCGCATCGACGGCGCCGACGGCGTGTCGCGCTGGTTCAGCGGCTACGTCGGGCCGACGCTGACCCGCGACGGCGGGATTTCCGGCGTCGTCGTGATGCTCGTCGACCAGACGCGCCGCATGCGCACCACGCGCGCGCTCGCGCGCCTGACCCGGCTGCTGTTCCGGGTCCGCGAGGAAGAGCGCGGCATGCTCGCCCGCGAGCTGCACGAGGAGATCGGGCAGTCGCTGGCTGCGATCAAGTTCGCGCTGCACAGCGACGGCGTAGAGGAAGGCCGCGTCGCGGGCAGCCTGGCGAAGATCGACGACCTGACCTCGACGATCCGCCAGCTCTCGCTCGAACTGCGGCCGCCGGCGCTCGACGACTTCGGCCTCGCAACGGCGATCCGCGCCGAGCTCGAGCGCCTCGGCGCGGAACACGGCGTCGATTGCCGGCTGCACAGCGACGAGAACCTGCCCGCGGCCCCCGGCGAGATCGCGACGGTCGCCTACCGCATCGTCCAGGAAGCCGTCGGCAATGCGCTCGAGCATGCAAACGCGGCGGCGATCACGGTACGATTGGGCACAGCGGGCGACGAGCTGCTGCTGGAGATCCGCGACGACGGCAGCGGCTTCGATCTCGAGGCGGCCGAACTGCGCGCCGCGGCGGCGGGCCAGCTCGGGCTGCTGTTCATGCGCGAACGCGCCCGGCAGTACGGCGGCTCGCTCAAGCTCGAGACGCGCGCCGGGCTCGGCACGACGGTAAGTGCACGACTGCCGCTGGAGACCAGGACGACGGATGCCGAAAACGAGACTGGCCCTGATCGATGACCACCAGATCGTCCGCGACGGTCTGAAAGCCCTGCTTTCCCAGCTCGAACATTGCGAAGTCGTCGCCGAGGGCGGCAGCGGCGAGGATGCGCTGTCGCTGGCCGACAACGGCGACATCGACATCTTCCTGATGGACATCGCGATGCCCGGCATGAGCGGGCTCGACGCCGCGGCGCGCTTGCGCGAGGTGCGGCCGGACGCGCGCATCATCATGCTGTCGATGCACGCGACCGGCGAATACGTGCGGCGGGCCATGACCTCGGGCGCGTCCGGCTACATGCTGAAGAACATGGCGCCATCCGAACTCGCCCAGGCAATAGCGAAAGTCTCGGCCGGCGGCCGCTACCTGAGCCCGGCCGTCGCCGACTCGCTGGAAGAAGCCGCCAGCAGCGACGACGACGAAGCCGGCGGTCTCGGCGCACTGAGCGCCCGCCAGCGCGAGATCCTGAGGCTGCTGGCCGAGGGGATGACGACGCGCGACATCGCCGCGTTGCTGTCGATCAGCGCGAAGACCGTGGAGACGCATCGCAGCCAGCTCATGCAAAAGCTCGAGATTTTCGACGTGCCCGGGCTGGTCAAGTACGCGATCCGCCACGGGCTTGTCAGCATCGACTGAAGTCGGTCAGCGCGAGCGCAGCGCCTCCACCATCGCGCGCACCGCGGCCAGCTGTTCGCCGTCGCGCGCGAGGTAATCCTCGCCCCCGTAGCCCCACCAGTCCCAGCACGCGAGCGGGTTCATCGGCGCCATGCTCGAGGCCGCGACCTGTGGAAACAACAGCACGAGATCGTTGCTCGCGGCCCAGCCGAGGAAACCGGATTGCTCGATCAGCGCCGTGCCGATCTGCCCCGCGGACTGCCGGCAGCCGTGGAAGAACACGTGCAGCGCGCAGCCGCCGTCGCGACAGGCGGGCGGCACGAACAGGTAGCCTTCGTCGGCGAGCCCGGTGGCCGCGTACGGGCGCTGGTCGAAGGCCTGCGCGCGCAACTCGCCGTTCGCGGGCGCCTCGAGTTCTCCGAGCAGCGTGCCGAGCACTGCGCCGGCGGTGTCGTAGCCGCAGGCGTTGATGAACTGTTCGCCGAGCGTGTCGCAGGGCGCGCCCGCGGCGAGCGTCGGCCAGCCGTGCACGGCGGGCACGTCGTCGACCCGGGTCAGGTCAACGGAATCGCCGAAGGACAAGTAGAAGTCGGCGGCCGCCGCGCTGAGGTCGCCGGACACGATCGTGTCGGCCGCGCCGTGAAAAAGGTACACGCGGTCGCCGGCCAGCCCGGCGGGCGGATCGAGCTCGCCTGCATTGGCCAGCGCCTGCGCATGCTCGACGAGGGCTGCAGTCTCGAGCCCCTCTCCGCTCATGCAGGGTCCGAGCGCGCGGTCGAGCTGGCCGAGCGCGCAGCCCCAGGGTCCGCCCGCAACCAGCCCGGCGCCGTCGACCGTCGCCGAGTGCGCCACGTGGTACTGCGTTGCCATGTAAGCGCCGGCGGACACGCCGGAGACCGTCAGCCCGCCGTCCGCGCCGAGGCCCGGCAGGCCGGGACCGGCCGGTTCGCCGCCGCAGGCGGCGAGCAGGGCCAGCGGGACGACGAGGATGCGGCGCGTGTTCAGTCGAGTGCCTCCAGGAATTCGTCGATCGCGGCCAGGGCTTCCGGTTCGTCGAGCAGCGGCACGTGCCCGCGGTTGGCGACGACGACGTGCTCGAGATCCGGCTTGTGTTCGCGCATCGCCGCGACGATATCGGCGGTCAGTATATCCGAGTGTTCGCCCTGCAGGACGAGCAACGTCAGTCCGTCGAGAGCCGCTAAGGCCTGCCACGGGTCGCCGAAACTCGTGCCGGCGCGCCGCGCCGCCTCGCCGATCATCGGGTCCATGTCCAGCACCGGCCGGCCGGCGTCGTCCTCGCGGTAGCCGCGGCGCGCGAGTCGCCGCCAGTCCGCGTCCGACAAGCCGCGCCAGGCGATGCCGTACAGCTCGCGCGCCTGCGCGGCGGCCTCGTCCCAGTCCGCGACCGGCGGCAGCCTGCCGATGTAGCCCTTGATGCGCTCGAGGCCCTCCGGAGCGATGACCGGCCCGATGTCGTTCAGCACGATGCCGGCCACGCGCGCGGGCGCCCGCTCGCGCAGCAGCATGCTGACGAGCCCGCCGAGCGAGGTGCCGATGAACGCGGCGCGCTCGAGCCCGAACGCGTCGAGCAGTCGCAGCATGTCGTCCACGTAGGTCGGTGGCACGTAGTGACGCCACTCCGGGTCGCGCGCGGACAGGCCGCGGCCGCGGAAATCCGGGCAGTAGACCGGGCCGCGCGCCGCGAGATGCGGCGCCAGGTCCTCGAAGTCGCGGCTGTTGCGCGTGATGCCCGGCAGGCACAGGACCGGCAGCCCCGCCCGGTCCCCGCCGTACACGCGGCAGGCCAGGTCGAGGCCGTCGTCGCTCCGGAAGTAGCGCAGTTCCCCGCCGCTCACGCGCGACGCTCCGCCTCGAGGAAATCCGCGTAGCGCTTGCGCAGCTCGCGCTTCAGGATCTTGCCGTTCGGATTGCGCGGCAGCTCGTCGATCCGCGTGGCCGCGGCGATCTTCTGCTGGCGGCCGACGCGTTCGTTCGTCCACGCGACCAGCGCGTCGACGTCGACCGCGTCGCCGACGACGACCGCCAGCGGCGATTCGCCCCAGCGCCGGCTCGGCACGCCGATCACCGCGACCTCGAGCACGTCCGGGTGGCCGGCGATCACGGCCTCGATATCGGCCGGGTAGATGTTCTGCCCGCCCGAGATGATCATGTCCTTCTTGCGATCGACGAGGTACAGGTTGCCGTCCTCGTCGAGCCGGCCGATGTCGCCGGTGCGCAGCCAGCGCCGGCCGACGGAGTCCGTCCAGGTCGCTTCTTCGTTCGCGCTGTCGCGGTTCAGGTAGCCGCTCATCAGCAGCCGCCCGTAACCGACGATTTCGCCCGGCTCGCCGGGCGGCAGCGGCCGGTCGTCGTTGTCGAGGATCGCGAGTTCCTGGCCCGGGCAGGGGCGGCCCACGGATTCCGGGTTGGCCGCGGCGTCCGCCGGCGACTGGATCGTGACGAGGCCCTCGGTCAGCCCGTAGAGCTCGATGAAATCGCCCGGGATGCGGCGCACGATCTCGCGCTTGAGATCGGCGTGCAGCGGCGAGCCGCAGCACATCAGGGCGCGGATCGACGACAGGTCGTGCTCGGCGAAGTCCTCTGCCGCCAGCATGCGCTGGAACTGCACCGGCACCATGCTCGAGTGCGTGATGCGCTCGCGCGCGATCAGTGCGAGGCAGGAGGTCGCCTCGAAGGCGGGCATCAGGACCAGCGTGCCGCCGCAAAGGATCGTCGCCAGCAGCGTCACCCAGGTGATGTTCGAGTACAGCCCGAGCGACAAGAGCGCGCGCGCGTCGCTGTCGTAGCGCAGCGCGATCGCCATGTCGTAGGCCCAGGCCATGCGGCAGCCGTGCGAATGCACGATGCCCTTCGGCAGGCCCGTCGTGCCGGAGCTGTAGATGATGTTGCAGGCTTCGTCCTCGCGCAGGTCGGTGACGGACGCCGTGGCCGGGGCGGCAGCGACCAACGCCGCGAAATCGAGCCAGCCGTCGCGCGGCTCTCCGGCAAGCACGTAGCGCTCGCCGATGCCGGCCGGCAGGCGCCGCCGCATGCCGTCGAGGCGTCCGGCGTGTTCCGGCGAGGCGATGACCGCGCGCGCGTCGCAGTCGCCGATCTGCTTCTCGATGCCGTCGTCGGAGACCGATACGTTCAGCGGCACGGCGACGAAGCCGCCGCACAGGCTGCCCAGCATCGCCTCGAACATCGCGACGCTGTTCTGCATCAGGATCGCGACCCGGTCGCCGCGCTCGAGGCCGAGGCCGGCAAGGGCGTTGCCGGTCCGGTGCAGGCGCCCGGCGAGTTCCGCCCAGTTCAGGCTCGTCTCGCCGCAGCGCAGGGCCTCCGCGGAAGCCCGCTGCCGGGCGTTGTTGCGTATGATGTCCGGCAGCGCGGGCCGCGCGGGCTGAAACCAGCTCATGATGTGTCGACAGCCCCCCCGGACCGTAATTCAACGTTCGTTGAACTTTATTTCAACGCTTGTTGATATGCAAGCGTCGACTGCCTAGGATCGTGTCCATGCCGAGAAACGCCGAAGCCACGCGCGAACGCATTCTGGATGCCGCCGAGCACCTGTTCGCGAAGCGCGGTTTCGAAGGCGTCACGGTCCGCCAGATCATGTCGCGGGCCGGCGCCGACGTTGCCCTCGCCTACTATCACTTCAAATCGAAGCGCGACCTGTTCGACGCGGTCCTGCTGCGCCGGGCGCAGACGCTGAACGAACTGCGTCTGAAAGCGCTGGACGAGGTCGAGCAACGGCACCGCGAGGATCCGCCCGACGTCGAGGAGATCATCGACGCATTCACGCGGCCGCTGCTGGAGGAACTCGACCGGCACCCGGAAGACTGGCGCGACTACATGGCGCTGGTCGCCCAGGTCAACAACTCGCCCGAGTGGGGCGGCGAACTCATGACCCGCTACTTCGACCCGCTGGTGAAGCGCTTCCTCGACGCGCTGCGCCGGGCGCTGCCGGACTGCCGCGAGGAAGACCTGTTCTGGAGCTACCACTTCCTGTCGGGCGCGCTGACGCTGACCTTCGCCGAGACCGGGCGCCTCGACAACCTGTCCGGCGGCCTCTGCAGCAGCGCCGACATGGCGGCCGCGAACGCCCGCATGCCGCGCTTCGTGGCGGCCGGGTTCCGGGCGCTGTGCGCGCCGGCGGCGAAGACCTGACCTGCTTGTATTTCAACCAACGTTGAAATAACATCAATTCAGCAACCGTTGAATTGGGGGACGTTCGATGAACACCGCTCTTGCCCGGCTGGCGGCGACGCTGCCGCTCACCGCCGCTTTTTGCACGCTGCCCTTCGCCCTGCCGGGCGTGGCCGACGCCCAGGAGTCGGCCTCCCGCACGCTCGAGGAAGTGGTCGTCACGGCCCGCCGCCGCGAGGAATCGCTGGCCGACGTCCCGCTTTCGATCACGGCTTTCTCCGGCGAGGAGCTTGCACGCATCGGCGCCATCGACATCATCGAGGTCGCCAAGTCGACGCCGAACGTCACGCTCGAGGTCTCGCGCGGCACGAACACGACGCTGACGGCGTTCATCCGCGGCGTCGGCCAGCAGGACCCGGTCGCCGGCTTCGAGGCCGGCGTTGGCATCTACATCGACGACGTGTACCTCAACCGGCCGCAGGCCGCGGTGCTCGACATCTACGACGTCGAGCGCATCGAGGTGCTGCGCGGACCGCAGGGCACGCTGTACGGCCGCAACACGATCGGCGGCGCAATCAAGTACGTGACCGGCCGGCTCGACGACGAGCCCTCGGCCAACCTGCGTTTCTCGGTGGGCTCCTACAGCCAGCTCGACGCGGTACTGACCGCCTCGACCCCGGTCACCGACTCGCTGCGTATCGGCGGTGCGCTGGCGAAGCTGACCCGCGACGGCTTCGGCGACAACCTGAACCTGTCCGGCGTCGACAACTACCACAAGGATATTTTCGGCGCGCGCATGAGCGTCGAGTGGGACGCGACCGAGGACCTGTCGTTCCGGCTGACCGGCGACTTCATCCGCGACGAGTCGGATCCGCGCCAGGGCCATCGCCTGACCGTGTCCAACGTGAGCGGCGACCCGATCCTGTCCGACGTGTTCGACACGCGCGCCGGGCTGAACCTGCCCGGGCAGGAAGTCGAGTCGCTCGGCGGCGCGCTGGTCGCGGAGTGGCAGCTGAACGACAACTACACGCTGAAGAACATCCTGTCCTACCGCGACGACGTGTCGTACTCGCCGATCGACTTCGACAGCCTGCCGCAGGCCGACCTCGACGTGCCGGTCGTCTACGACAACGAGCAGTTCTCGGAGGAGCTGCAGCTGCTGTACACCGGTGAACGGCTGAGCGGCATCGTCGGCTACTACTACCTCGACGCAAGCGCGTTCAACGACTTCGACGTGATCCTCGCGACCACCGGCGCGGTGATCGGCCTGCCCGGCCTCAACGCGAACACGCTCGGCGACGTGCAGACCGACAGCTGGTCGCTGTTCGCGGACTTCACGTACCAGCTGACTGACGAAGTGAGCGTCTCGGTCGGCGGCCGCTACACCTCCGACGAACGCAACTCGCGCGTACTGCGCCGCACCTACATCGGCGGCACGACCTTCGGCAACAACAGCCCGACCCTGATAGCGACGACCTCGAACTTCAGCGGCAGCAAGGAGTTCACCGAGTTCACGCCGCGCGCCTCGATCAGCTGGCAGCCGAACGACGAGCAGAACCTGTACTTCACCTACAGCGAGGGCTTCAAGGGCGGCAGCTTCGACCCGCGCGGCCAGACCAGCGCGGCGCCGGACTTCGACGGCAACGGCACGGTCGAGCCTGACGAGGTGTTCGAGTTCATGGTCTTCGACCCGGAGTTCGTCAACTCCTACGAGCTGGGCCTCAAGTCGAGCTGGATGGACAACCGGGTCACGACGAACATCGCGTTCTTCTATGCCGACTACACGGACGTGCAGATCCCCGGCTCGGTCGGGCTCGACACCGACGGCGACGGCAACCAGGACACGTTCATCGGCATCACCTCGAATGCCGGTGACGCGGACATGACCGGCTTCGAGTTCGAGGGGCTCGCGCAGCTTAACGACTACTTCCAGCTGGGCTGGGCGCTCGGCCTGCTGGACGCCGAGTTCAATGAATTCATCGACGCGTTCGGCGTCGACGTCGCCGACCAGCGGGTGTTCCAGAACACGCCCGACGTGACGGCGAGCAGCTCGCTGACCTACTCGACGCCGCTCGCGCTCGGCTCGGCGGCGGGCACGCTGTCGGTCATCGGCTCGCTGTCCTACCGCGACGACACGAGCCAGTTCGAGGCGCCCAACGCGTTCCTCGACCAGGACAGCTTCACGCTGGCCGACCTCAGCATCGTCTGGGAAGACGACGACGGCCGCTGGCGCGCCGGCCTGCACGGCAAGAACCTGACCGACGAGGAATACAAGGTCGCCGGCTACTTCTTCCCGTCGCTCGGCCTCGAAGGCTCGGTAACGGCCTTCTACGGCAATCCGCTCACGGTCACCGGCACGGTCGAGTACCGCTTCCGTTGAGCGGGCGCGACGGCGCATTCGTGTAAGCTCGACGCGGCGGGGTCATCCCCGCCGCGTTTTTTTTCGACCGAGGCCAGGCCAGGACGATGACGACGGCGACGGAACCGACCCCGGCGGCAACGCCCGCCTACCGCGCATGGGTGATGTTCATCCTGGTCGTGGTCTACACCTTCAATTTCATCGACCGCCAGATCGTCGGCATCCTGGCGGTGCCGATCAAGGAAGAGCTGCTGCTCAGCGATACGCAGCTCAGCCTCATGGGCGGCCTCGCCTTCGCGCTGTTCTATACCTTTCTCGGCATCCCGGTCGCCTACCTCGCCGACCGCAGCAGCCGCACCTGGATCATGACGATCGCGCTGACCGTGTGGAGCGCGATGACCGCGGTCTGCGGGCTGGCGCAGAACTTCTGGCACCTGTTCCTCGCCCGCCTGGGCGTCGGCGTCGGCGAAGCCGGCGGCGTGGCGCCGGCCTACTCGCTGATCTCCGACTACTTCCCGCCGGAGCAGCGCGCCCGCGCGCTCGGCGTGTACTCGTTCGGCATCCCTATCGGCGGCGCGCTCGGCATCATCCTGGGCGGCGTGCTGACCAGCATCGCCGGCTGGCGGGTCGCGTTCATCGTCGTCGGCATCGCCGGGCTCGCGATCGCGCCGCTGTTCCGGCTGACCGTGCGCGAGCCGGAACGCGGCCGCTACGACAACCCGGGCCAGGCCATTGCACCGGCGCCGGTGCGCCGGGTTGCCGCGACGCTGGCCTCGAAGCCCAGCTTCTGGACGCTGTCCTTCGGCGCCGCCTGCTCGTCGATGATCGGCTACGGGCTGATCTTCTGGCTGCCCTCCTTCTTCGTGCGCAGCTTCGGCGCGGACCTGCCCGCCTTCTTCGACTGGCTGCCCGAGGCGCTGCGTCCGGGCGGCGGCAGCACGGTGCTGTACGCCTCCTACTTTTACGGCACGATCCTGCTCATCGGCGGCATCGCCGGCATCGGGGTGGGCGGCGTGCTCGCCGACCGCCTCGGCGCGCGCGACAAGGCCGCCTATGCGCGCGTGCCGGCGTTCGCCTTCGTGCTGGCCGTGCCGTTCTTCGTGCTCGGCGTGCTCGCCGACAACCTGCTCGCGGCCTTTTTCGCCTTCCTCGTGCCGACCGCCCTGAGCCTGGTCTGGCTCGGCCCCGTGCTGTCCGCGTTCCAGCATCTCGTGACGCCGAACATGCGCGCGACCGCCTCGGCGATCTTCCTGTTCATCAACAACCTGATCGGTATCGGCCTGGGCAACCTCGTGATCGGCGCGCTGTCGGACGCGCTCGCCGCGCGCTACGGCGACGAATCGCTGCGCTACGCGATCCTGGTCGGCACGGTCTTCTACCTGGCCGCGGCGGCGCTGCTGTTCGTGGCGGCGCGGCGACTCGACGAGGACTGGGAACGGTAAGACGCCGGTCATGACCGGCTGCCATGCTGTCCTCGTCCCGGGTCGTGGCCCTGGCCGGGATTAAGTCAAATACCCCGATCCCGCGCGCCCTGCGGCGGTAGGATCGCGGCACCGGCAAGAACAATAACGCCACAACGACAAGGCCTGGACGGCCCGCGCCGGACCGGCCGATCTGATCACAGGGGAACATCATGCCCGAGCTCCGTCCGCGCCCGCGCTTTCTGCCGTGGTGCCTCTTAAGCCTGCTGACCGCGTTCGCGCCCGCCGCCTTCGCGCAGGTCTTCATCAACGAGATCCACTACGACAACACCGGCACCGACTCGGGCGAGGCCATCGAAATCGCCGGCCCGGCCGGGACCGTGCTCGATGGCTGGAGCCTCGTGCGCTACAACGGTAACGGCGGGGCCAGCTACGGCACCGACACGCTCGCGGGCACGATCGTCGAGCAGCAGGGCGGCTACGGCACCGTGGTCGTCGAGTACGCGGTCAACGGCCTGCAGAACGGCAGCCCCGACGGCGTGGCACTGGTCGACGCCGGCGGCAACGTCGTGCAGTTCCTGAGCTACGAGGGCAGCTTCACGGCCGTCGGCGGTCCCGCGGACGGGCTGACCAGTACGGATATCGGCGTCAGCGAGGACAGCAGCACGGCGGTCGGCGACTCGCTGCAGCTGACCGGCAGCGGCAGCTTCGCCGAGAATTTCACCTGGTCCGGTCCGCTGGCCGCGACCTTCGGCGCGGTCAACACGGGCCAGACCTTCGGCGGCGGGGAGCCGCCGGCGCCGCAGCTCGTCATCAACGAGGTCGACTACGACCAGCCGGGGACCGACAGCGCCGAGTTCGTCGAGCTTTTGAACAGCGGCGCGGTCGCGGTCGCGCTCGGCGACTACGAACTCGTGCTGGTCAACGGCAGCGTCGGCACCGTGTACCAGACCTTTGCACTGCCGGACCTGAGCCTCGCGGCCGGCGACTACTACGTCGTCTGCGCGCAGGCGGCGAACACGCCGAACTGCGACCTGGATGTCACGCCGGATACGAACCTGGTGCAGAACGGTGCGCCCGACGCAGTGGCGCTGCTGCTCGCCGGCGAAGTCGTCGACGCGCTGAGCTACGAGGGCGACACGGTCGCGCCGTACACGGAAGGCTCGGGCACGGGTCTCGAAGACCTGTCGGGCACTGCGTTCGTCGGCCTGTCGCGCGTTCCTGACGGCAGCGATAGCGACCAGAACAACGTGGACTTCGCGCTGCGCTGCATCACGCCGGGCGAGGCGAACTCGGACGCGAGCGACAACTGCCTGGATCCGAACGTCGGGCCGCCGCTCGTGATCAACGAAATCCACGCCGACCCGGAGAGCGACCTGGCCGGCGACGCGAACAACGACGGCACGCGCGACTTCTCCGACGACGAGTTCGTCGAGCTCGTCAATATCTCGGGCGCCCCGCTCGACCTGTCCGGCTGGACGCTGTCTGACGGCGCGCTCGCGCGGCACACGTTCCCGGCCGGCACCGTCATCGAGGACCAGTGCGCGATCGTCGTGTTCGGCGGCGGCGCGCCCGTCGGCGGGTTCGGCGGAGCGACCGTGCAGACCGCGTCCGGCGGCGCGCTCGGCCTCAACAACGGCGGCGACTCGATCACGCTCAGCGACGGCCTCGGCACCAGCGTGGCCGTCGCGTACGGCAGCGAGGGCGGCAATAACCAGTCGATCACGCTCGTGCCGGACGTGACCGGCGTGCCGCCGTACGTGCAGCACTCGCAGGTCGCGGGCGCGGACGGTGCGCTGTACTCGCCGGGACGGCGTGCCGACGGCAGCCTGTTCGACGGCTGCGAGGCGCCGATCCTCGGGCCCTTCGAGGTCTACGAGATCCAGGGTGCGGGCGATGCGTCTCCGTACACGGGCGAGATCGTCAACTCGCCGGCCAACGTCGTTACCGCGCTCGCCGGCAACGGCTTCTTCATGCAGACGCCCGCCGAACGCAGCGACGGCGACGTCGACACCTCCGACGGCATCTTCGTCTTCACCGGCAGCGCGCCCGCCGTCGCGGTCGGCGACGTCGTGGACGTGACGGGCGTCGTCGTCGAGTTCTTCGGCTTCACGGAAATCACGAACGACCCGCTGGTCACGGTTACCGGTGCCGGCGCGAGCCTGCCGCCCGCCGTCGCCTTCGACGCGAACGTGCCGTCGCCGGACCCGGCGGCGCCGTCCTGCGCGCTCGAGTACGAGTGCTACGAGGGGATGCTGGTCGAGGTCGCGGACGGCTTCGTCACCGGCGGCAACCAGCGCTTCAGCAGCGACACGGTCGCCGAGGCCTACGTCACGGCCGCCGGCGCGCGGGCTTTCCGCGAGCCCGGCATCGAGTTCCCGGGCATCGATGGCCTGCCGGTCTGGGACAGCAACCCGGAAGTGTTCGAACTCGACCCGGACCGGCTTGGCCTGCCGAACCGCCTGCTCGGCGGCGGCGCGCGCTTCGTCGCGCGCGGCGTGCTCGGCTACGAGTTCGGCGGCTACGAGCTGTGGCCGACCGAGCTCGACATCGAGGACGCCTTACTGCCGCGGCCGGTGCGCGGGAAAGCGAAGCACGAAGTCACGGTAGGCAGCCTGAACCTGTTCCGGCTGTTCGACGACGTCGACGACGCGCCGACCGCGGACGCGCTGGGCAACCCGATCGACGACCAGGTCGTCAGCAGCGAGGAATACCTGCGGCGGCTCGACAAGGCCGCGGGCTACATCGTCAAGGGCCTGCGCTCGCCGGACATACTGGCCGTGCAGGAAGTCGAGAAGCTCGGCGTGCTGGAAGACCTTGCCGCAGCCATCGACAAGCTCGACGGCAAACCGAAGTACGCCGCCTTCCTGCTCGAGGGCAACGACCCGGGCGGCATCGACGTCGGCTTCCTCGTGCGCAAGAAGATCCGCGTGCAAAACGTAGAGGCGATCGCCCCGGCCGAGACCTTCGTCGAGCCGGACGGCGACATCGACCTGCTGCACGACCGCCCGCCGCTGCTGCTCGAAGCGCGCCTGCAGAGCGGCGATGCCTCGCTGCGCCGGCTGTTCGTCATCGGCGTGCACAACCGCTCGCTGGGCGGCATCGACGGCAGCGACGGCGAGCGCGTGCGCCTGAAACGGCTGCTGCAGGCGCAGTCGGTCGCGGCTGCCGTGCAGTCACTGCAGGACGCGTACGCGGACGCCGCGATCGTCGTCGTCGGCGACTTCAATGCATTCGAGTTCAGTGACGGCTACGTCGACGTCGTCGGCCAGGTGCGCGGCGACGTGGTCCCCGGCGACAACCTGCTGTCGGGCCCGGACCTCGTCGAGCCCGACCTGTTGAACCAGGTCTTCTCGCTGCCGCCGGACGAGCGCTACTCGTTCGTGTTCCGCGGCACCGCCCAGGTGCTGGACCACGCGCTGACCAGCCGCGCGCTGGACCTGCGCGTGCGGGGCCTCGAATATGCCCGCGGCAACGCGGACGCAGCGGTCGACCTGGTCAACGACGCAGGCACCGACCTGCGCGCGTCGGACCACGACGGGCTGGTGCTGTTCATCGACACCTGCGCGCGTGCCGAAGAGGACGGCGGCGACGAGGACTGCGGGCTGGGGAACGACGCGGCCGAGTAAGGCTAAGGCGCGGCGCGGGCGCTTCAGCCCCCGCTGCGCAGCCGCTCGGCCTCGGTCGGGCGGCCCTGCCGGACGAGGCTGTCGGCGATCAGTTCGACAGCCTGCTTGCGCAGCGCCGGGTCGCCGCCCGCGAGCGACTCGGCGCGCCGCGCGAACTGCTCGGCCTGTGCCCAGTCGGCCGCCGCGTAGCGCAGCCGCGCGAGTTCGAGCCAGACGGCCGGGTCGTTCGGCTCGATGCGCAGCGCGCGCTCGAGCGTCACGGCCGCCTGCGCCGACTGCCCGCTCTCGTGAAGCGCGCGGCTCTGCTCGATCAGCGTCGCGGTCGCCGGGCCGGCGCGCCGTTCCTGGCGCTGCGGCGCGGTGACCGGGATCTCGTCGGCGTCCGGGTCCTGCGGGCCGGGCTGCGGCGCCAGCGCGCAGCCGGATGCGGCCAGCGTGAGCGCGGCGAGCGTGCTCAGTCGAGTAGGCAGTTCAGCCATTACAGTGTCCGTTCA
>ERZ869936.1153-NODE-1153-length-20211-cov-5.066184_pt1 | contig 20211 bp, 23 predicted proteins | sample MGYA00520876_ERZ869936 | MGnify/ENA primary metagenome ERZ869936 (study PRJEB32218, sample SAMN09650985) | biofilter metagenome | isolation source: enrty point of leading RO module | place: Saudi Arabia: Thuwal, RO plant located on Red Sea | collected 2016-02-17 ...
AGCACGCGGCGGACCCGCAGGAAGAGGCCGCCGTCGGAGGCTGACCCGACCTCAGCCGCGACGCTTCGAGCTACTCCTCTCCGGTCATGGGGCCGGTGGCGCCCAGAAGCCGGCCACCGTCCACGGGGAGGACGTGTCCGCTCACGAAGTCGGCGGACACCAGATAGAGGACGGCCCCGACGACGTCGTCGGGACTGCCGGTGCGACGAAGCACGGCCTTCTGCGCTACCGCGTCCCACCGCTCCTCGGACCAGTCGTCAGGTGCCAGGACGGCCCCGGGTGCGATGGCGTTGACCCGGACCTCGGGGGCGTAGGACCGGGCCTGCACGCGCGTCAGGTGCGCCAGCGCGGCTTTGGAGACCGCGTGGTGAGGGTATCGGGTCCACGCCTGGAACGCCGAAAGGTCGGTGATGTTGACCACGCAGCCGCGGGACGCGCGCAGCAGATCGACGGCGGCGCGCACGATGAGATGGGGGGCTCGAACGTTCAGGGACATGGCCGCATCGAACTCGTCGGCGTCCACCTCTTCCAGAGGCATGGAGCGGAACGACGCGGCGGAATTGACGACGACGTCCATCCGTCCGAAGCGGGTCCGGGCTTCAGCCACCAGCGACTCGGGGCCTCCACGGGCGGTGAGGTCGGCCTGAACGGCGAGGCAGTCGCGCCCCAACGTCTCGATGTCGCGGCGGGTCTCTTCTGCGGCGTCCGACGACGAGCCGTATCCGATGACGATGTCGTACCCGGCCTCGGCCAGACCCAGGGCGATGGCCCGGCCCACGCGCACTGCGCCGCCGGTCACCAGTGCCACGGGTGAGCGATCGTCCTTCGATTCGTGGTTGTGGCGTTTCTCGTCGGTCATAGCGAGACTCAAAGAACAGGCTTCGGTACGAGGCTCGACGCCGACACGACTCGAGAGCGGTCCAAAAGGGAGAGCGATGCCGAACGTCACAGGCAAAGTGGCCATCGTCACGGGAAGCACCAAGGGGATCGGGAGGGCCATCGCCGAGCGGATGGTCAACGAGGGGGCGCACGTCGTCATCACCTCGAGGACCGCCGAGGACGTGGAGTCCGTCGCCGAGCACCTCGGCGAGAACGCCGTGGGAATCGCCTGCGACGTCGCGGACGCGGCGTCGTGCCAGGCGCTCGTGGACCGCACGGTGGAACACTTCGGCCGACTCGACGTCCTCGTGAACAACGCCGGCCTCGGCATCTTCAAACCCATCTCCGAGATGAGCGTCGAAGAGTGGCGGCTTCAGGTCGACGTGAACCTGGGCGGCGTCTTCTACTGCTCCAAGGCAGCGCTTCCGCATCTGTCGGCCACCGGGGACGGATACATCATCAACATCGGCTCGCTGGCCAGTCGCAACACCTTCGCCAGCGGCACGGGATACAACGCGTCGAAGTTCGGCTTGTTGGGCATGACCGAGGCGATGATGCTGGACGTCCGGTACGACGACGTCCGGGTGTCCATCGTCATGCCGGGCAGCGTGAATACGCCCTTCAACGACAACGAGACGGCTCCCGAGCGTGGCTGGAAGCTCGAGGCCGACGACTGCGCTCTGGCCGTCATGCAGCTTCTGGAGTACCCGAAGGAGGCCCACGTCAGTCGCATCGAGATGCGGCCGGCACAACCCAATAGGGGGTAAGGCACATGAGACGGATTACCGCGATCGCCGCGAGCCTGGCTCTGGCCGCGTGCACGACTTCGCCTGCCCCGGCGACGTCGGGTCCCGTTCCGCTCTCCTACGGGGATGCCGCCACCTTCGAGCCCCTCGTGGCCATGTCGTCCGCGGGAGCATCGTGCGTGCAGCCGGCCGAGGCGCATCTGCCCTCGGGCGCGCGGTCCGTGGCCATGCGCTACGCGGGACCTCCGGAGCGCCAGGTCACGGTCACCCTCGACGCCGAGGGCACGCCCATACGGTATCTCGACGTCCGCGGAGATCTGACGGAAGCCGACGGAGACGCCCGGGACCGGACCACCATCGGGCTCTTCCTCGAGCAGGGCTACGCGGTCCTCAGCAACCGAAGGGCGGCGGACACGCCCTCCATGCTCGAGGTCCCCCTGGACGACCTGGTCGCGTCACCGCGACTCGGGAATCCGGAAGCGGTGATGGCGCAGGTCCTGGACCGCTGCGTCGAGGTCAACTGACGGACGCGCCCGAACCCTCGTCCGCCGACAGGGCCTCGAGAGCGGCCCGTTCCGCCCGCATGGCCTGAGGCGTCCGCTTCAAGGCGTCGGGGATCCGCGTCTTCACCAGCCACCATCCGATGCCGACGACGATGAAGGTGGCCAGGCCCACCGAGGCCCAGAACGCTCCCCAGAGCGCTTCCCTCTCCAGCACGTCGGCGATTCGTGGCATGACGAAGCGTGAGAGGGACTCGGCTGCGGCTGCAGCACAGAGGCCGATGTACGACCAGGCCATCCAGATGGCGTGGGCTTCCATCCAGGACTTCCGCGGACGTCGCCGCAGGACGGTGTAGAGCCCGGCTGCCAGCGTCACCGCGCCCACGACCGCGGCGACGTGGAACGGGCCCGCTCGGCCCGTCATGTCGTAGATGGACAAGGCCGAGACCAGGACCACGGCCATGGACCAGACGTAGAGGTGTCCGACCGTGCGGTGCCATCGGGTGCCTTTGGGAAGCAGGATGACCACGGCCCCGGCTGCCAGCGCCACCAGGCATGCCAGGAAGTGGACCCAGCCGAGGGTGCTCATGGCTTCAGTCCTCCGATGAGAGTCTCGAGACGCGTCAGGTAGTCGCCGAAGGCCTCCCGGCCGTCGGCGCTGAGCCGGTAGCGGGTGGCGGCTCTCCCGTCGTCGAGGACGCGATGGGTCTCGACGTAGCCCGCGTCGACCAGACGGGACATGTGTGTGCTCAGGTTGCCGTCGGTGAGGCCGATCTGGTCACGGAGATGCGTGAACACGGCGTCGTCCACCGAGGCGAGTACGGCCATGATGGAAAGCCGGATGCGGGAGTGGATGACGTCGTCGAGGCCTCGGTAGTCGAAGGCCGCGTCTTCGCCCATCAGCCGCCCGAAGCCACGGGACGTTCCATCCGTCGCAGGGCCAACGCAGGAGCGATCTCCAGCATCACGGTCAGGGCAGCCAGGCCGAGGACCGCGGAGGGACCCTGGAAGACGAGGAGGGCCGCGCCTCCCATCCACCACCCCACCCCCACCAGGCTCAGTCCGCGCAGGCCGCTGACGAAGCCGGTGGCGAAGTAGCCGGCCCCGAACAGGATGGCCAGGAGGCCCGGCAGTCCGTCGGGAGCCACGGCGCCGGTGGGAATGCTCACCATGCCCACCATCGTGAGTGTGACGCCGAGCCCGATCCAGATGCCCGCGAAGGCCCGGGATGCGGCATTCCGCACCGTGGCCCTCGCCGCCTCCCGGCGGCCGCGAATCATGGACGCCACCCAGCCGGTCACCACGACACCCACCCAGACGGCGGCGATGAAGCCGAAGCGACCGGACTGCTCGCCCACCCACGTGAGGACCAGACCGAGGGTGATGAGTACACCCCAGACCATCTGGTACCACCAGGTTCCCCGCACCAGGTCCTGGCTGTCGGCCATGAGTGCGCGTATGGCCGCGAGGTCGTCTCGGAGGGTCGGGTCGTCGTTCATGGGAGGCGGGGGTGGGAGAGGGCGGGTGGTGGGCGCGTCGGGGTGAACGGTCACTCCGGGTGTCGTCTCAGGGCTTTGAAAAACAAAGTGACTTTGAATATCAAAGTACGCCCGAGGGGATCCTCCACCAAGCCCTTCGTGTCCCGGGGGACCTCAGTAGATTCAAGAGCCAGCCCCACCCGCCATCGATGGACGCGAACGAGGAGACCCAGCCGCCATGGCCGACGGATATCGGATCGAGAAGGATTCCCTCGGAGAGATGAAGGTTCCGGAGCGAGCTCTCTACGGGGCACAGACCCAGCGAGCCCGGGAGAACTTCCCCATCAGCGGCCAGGGCTTCGATCGACGGTTCATTCGCGCCTTGGGCCTCATCAAGAAGGCCGCTGCCGAGTCCAACGCGGAGCTGGGGCATCTGGACGGAGCCATCGCCGATGCCATCTCCACCGCGGCCGGTGAGGTGGCCAGCGGGCGGTGGGACGACGAATTCGTCGTCGACATCTACCAGACGGGCTCGGGCACCTCGACGAACATGAACACCAACGAGGTCGTCGCGCGCAGGGCCACCCAGCTCATGGCCGATGGGCGGGAGGTCCACCCCAACGACCACGTCAACTTCGGTCAGTCGTCCAACGACGTGATCCCCACCGCCATCCACGTGTCGGCGAGGGTAGCCATCGAGACCGACCTGCTTCCGGCGTTGGAGCACATGCGCGCGGCCCTCGCCGAGAAGGCAGAAGCATTCGACGACGTCATGAAGTCGGGCCGTACCCACCTGATGGACGCCACACCGGTCCGGTTGGGGCAGGAGTTCGGAGGGTACGCCACCCAGGTGGCCAAGGGGATCCAGCGGGTTGAAGCCGCTGCCGGGGAGTTGCAGGAGCTGGCCCTGGGCGGCACCGCGGTGGGGACGGGGATCAACACGGATCCGGCCTTCGCCGCCAAGGTCATCGAACGCGTCTCGCAGTCCACGGGCATCCTCTTCACCGAGGCCGGCAACCACTTCGAGGCCCAGGGGGCCAAGGACGCTGCCGTGAACGTCGCGGGCGCCCTGAACACGGTGGCGACGAGCTTCATGAAGATCGCCGACGACATCCGGTGGCTCGGCTCCGGCCCGACGTCGGGGCTGTTCGAGCTCAGGTTGCCCGCCATCCAGCCCGGCTCGTCCATCATGCCCGGAAAGGTGAACCCGGTGATGGCCGAGGCGATGATGATGGTGTGCGCCCGTGTCATGGGGAACCACACCACCGTCACCGTGGCAGGGAGCCGAGGCAACTTCGAGCTCAACGTCATGATGCCGGTCCTCGCCCAGGCCCTCCTGGAGTCCATCACCATCCTGGCGGCCATTGCCCGGGAGTTCACCGACCGCTGCATCGTGGGTCTCGAGGCCAACGAGGAACGGGCCCGGGAGCTCCTGGAGAAGAACCCGTCCATCGCGACGGCCCTGAATCCGTACATCGGATACGACAAGGCCGCGGAGGTGGCGAAGGAGGCGGCGAAGCGGGGGGTCAGCGTTCGGGAGATCGTCCTTGAGAAGGGGCTCCTGGCCGACGGCGAGATCGATGCGGCGCTGGATGTGCGCTCCATGACCGAGCCGGGTCTTCCGGACACCTGATATGCGTAGCGGACCGGGTCGACCACGGCCATCGGCGAGGCGGTGGCTGGCCCTCTTCGTTCTCGCGTGCGTCGGGTGTGGGTCGGAGGACGCTCCCGACCTGACGGTCACGGTTCGGGATTCGGCGGGCATCGCCATCCACGAGTTTCCGGCGGGCGTCCTTTCAGCACCACCGTCCCTTCGATTGGCGTCCCGGCCGACGGTACAGATCGGCGTGGTGGAAGGGGCCCCCGAGTATCAATGGACCCGGCCGGTAGCAGGGGTGAGGCTCTCCGACGGGGCCTTCGCCGTCCTGGAACAGACCCCCGCGGAGATCAGGGTTTTCGACCCGTCGGGGAGCTACCAGGCCACCGTGGGCACGGAGGGGCGTGGCCCCGGTGAGCTCCAGTCGCCCGTGGGCCTGGCCGCCCTGGCGGCGGACACCCTGCTCGTGTGGGATCGGGGCACCCGCCGGCTCACCTGGTTCGCCAGAGATGGAGCCCTGCTGCGCGAGACCACCGTACGGGAGCCCGGTGGCATCCTGACCCTGCGGGCCGTCGCCCCGTCCCCGACGGGGGACGTCATGGTCCTGGGTCCGACGACGTCGGCCCTGGATCTGGCGAATCAGGGCAAGATCCGCGAGACCTGGCAGGTCCTGGCCCTGGGGCCCGTAGGGGACGAGGGTTCGATGGTCGGAAGCGTGCCGGGCGTCGAGCGCGACATCTCCATCCAGGGCTCCGGCGGCGAGATCCAGTCGGTGAGCATCCGGGGCCGATGGTGGTGGGGCGACGGCTTCGTGTGGGCGTCCAGCCGCGGGGTTTGGACAGGAGACCGCCTCGTTCCTGAAGCCCGCCACTTCGACAGGGACGCCGGCCTCGACCTCATCGTTCGACTCCCGTCGGAGAATCGCGCCTTCACGCCCGCGCTCATCGACTCCCTCCACGAGGTCGAGTTGGAGCGCGCCGCCGATCCCGGAAGCCGGGCGCTGTGGGAGGCCGACTTCGAGGGGCGGGAGTACCCGGACCTGGTCCCTCCCGTGGCGTCGGTCTTCGCCGATGCCGCGAACCGGGTCTGGATCGGCCTCACCGATCCGCCTCCCGAGAACCTCCCATCCGGCCAGCACACCGGCGTCCGCCGCTGGGCCGTAGTGGAAGAACGTGGACCGGAGGCCGGGCCGAAGGAGCTCGAGTTTCTCGGGGTCGTGACCATCCCCGCACGAAGCCACCCGCTCTACGCCGACGAGGAAGGGCTCCTCATCGTCCGTAACGACGAAGCCTTCGACGTGGCCAGCATCGAGTGGTATCCCTTCGTCGTCGAGTGAGGCCACCCACCGAACGAACGCAGGGGCCGACCCCCTTCGGGATCGGCCCCTGCCGCACTTCAACCTGGTTGGGATCGCCCGCGTACGGGGCGATCGACCCGGTCTAGAAGGGCAGCGCCAACGGCGCCAGGCGGGTTTCGGCGGCCCGCTCCATGAATCGAGGCGTGTAGGCGCGGATGTGACGTCCGCCGGCGTACACCTCGATCATGTGGAACTCCCAGGGCCGGAAGGTCTCCAGGTAGGAGAGCCCCCCGAGTAAAGGCACCTCGTCGACGTACACCACGGGCTCGACCACGCGACCCCGGACTACCAGGCAGTGATCCCCGCGACGTCCGTTGCAGTTGGTCATGGGCGCCACGGCGCGGTATTCGACGAACTCGAGCGCGTCGCGGGCCGTGCTGGTGGCGAGAGCGTCACGCTCGAAGGCGTAGACGCTCGTAGCCGCGGCGTTCCGACGCGACCGGAATCGATCGGAGACCACTTGGAGCCCCTCGAGAAGCACGGGCTTCGCCTCGAGCTCGATGGTCAGGAGCGCATCGCCATTGGCGACGGTGCCCCGCCAGGACCGGGTCTCGTAGCCGAGTTGCTCGACCTGGAGTTCAAGGATCCCAGGTGTGACGTCGGGAATGCGGAACCGCCCATCGTCGTTGGTCAGGGAGCCCCAGTCGGTGCCGGGCAGACCGACCCACGCCCCTACGAGCGCGTTGCCCGTCTCCGCATCGACAACGAGGCCCGCCACCTCGAAGGAGAGCCCTTCGTCGCCGTGTTCCTGGCCCGAGAGCCCCGAGAACAGCAGGCCCACGGCTGCAATCGCCATGAGGAAGCCGAGGAGCGTGGAGCGAGACCCGCCCCTCATGGCCATCCCCAGTGTGTTTCTGGTGTTGATCATCGTTCGTTTCCCCCGTAATCAGCGTCATCCCGTCCCGGCCGGCTCGTGGAGCCGGCCCGGGGCACCATGAAGGGCAACCGTCGTGCCGTGGAATGCCGCGCCGGCGCGGAAGAGGGTCGAAGGCACACAAATCGTTGTTGAACAACGCTTTGTGTTGTGCGCGTGCGCCGCCGAAAGGCGTGGCGCCGCTGGGTCTGCGTCCCCTGTGGAGGACAGCCGGACGCCGCGTCCTCGGACACTGTCGAGGCGTTTGGGGTCGATGCGTCCCGGGTGTGGCGACGCGGACGGCCAGGGGGGAAAAAGCGAGTGACGGCAGGTGCAAGCACCTACCGCCACTCTTGGCACGCCCCCCCAGGGCGTGTTGCCCACCCGAACTGGCGTGGGACTTTGTGCCGGCTGGACGACTAGGTCGAACCGAACCGGCACGAAGCTTTTTTACGCGGTCTTCCGCTCGAGATCGAGCTCGAACACCATCTTCTCTTTTACTTCTGCAAGCGGCATGCCGCCATGCGGGATGACCCGGGTGACGTCGCCGTCGGCGTAGAGAGGATAGGCCCACGAACCAAATCTTACCACTTGAATCAATTCAGGTTCGCTAGATGCGACCGTAATGTCGACCCTTTCGGTGATGGAGCGCCAGACTCTGTCCACCAGGCTCATGCGCTCGGACACCGAATCCGCCCATAGGGCGAGCCGGATCCGCTTGCGCTCCTGGACCGACATGGGCCGAACGAGGCGCCGGTGGCCACGGAAGGTATGCGACAGGAGAAAGGCGACGGCCTCTTCCTCGGGCACCGGCTCGACGCCGTGATCGTGGAAACCGGGTGTCTTGACCCGACGGCTGTCACTGAGATCGATATATCCGTCAGCTGCGATGCGCATCTGTTCCTCCGCTCAATCCGCCACTAAGGGGGTGTCGTGCCTCGTTGCGGGGTAGTTGGAAGAGCCGTGCCGCATCTCCGTCGGGCGTGCCACCGTGGCCGTCGTCTTCGTAAGCTGTTGTCGCAGAACGACATTGATTGTGACTTTTGGCGGGCACATGTCGGTGGGACCCGCCGTTTGTCGCAACAATCCTTCCGGTTTTTGCAAAGTTTGCCGAGCTTCCCGCGATGCCCACACCCACGGATGAACTCGGAGCCCACGTGTCGTCCGCGGGCGGAGTCCAGCACGCTCCCGAGCGCGCTCGCGCCATCGACTCGGTGGTCCTCCAGCTCTTCACGAAACAGCCCAGCCGGTGGGCCGAACCGACCCTCGACGAAGCCACCGTGGAGGCCTTCAAGGAGGCCCGGGTGGAACACGGCATCAGTGTGGCGGGGGCGCACGACTCCTACCTCATCAACCTGTCGAGTCCCGACCCGGCGCTGTGGCGGCGGTCCCAGCGCTCCTTCGAGGCCGAGCTCCGGCGGTGTGCCGCGCTGGAGCTCGACTTTCTGGTGACCCACCCGGGCAACGCGACGGACGGCGACATCGACGAGGGGCTTCGTCGGAACGCCCGAGGCGTCACCGAATCACTGGAGCGGGTGGAGGGTCCCACCCAGGTGCTTCTGGAGCTCACGGCGGGGAGCGGGACCACCGTGGGCGCGAGCTTCGAGAACCTTCGTACCATCATCGACGAGATCCCAGCGTCCCTCCGGAAGCGCGTGGGGGTGTGTGTGGACACCTGCCACGCGTACAGCGCCGGGTACGATCTGGTGGCGCGCTACGATGAAGTGTGGGAGCACTTCCACGAGATCGTGGGTCTCCCCCGCCTCGGCCTTCTGCATCTCAACGATTCCAAACATCCCTTCGATTCCCGCAAGGATCGACACGAGGGTATCGGGGAGGGGACACTGGGGCTCGAGCCGTTCCGCAGGATCGTGAACGACGAACGACTGGCGGGGGTCCCGAAGGTGCTGGAGACGCCGAAGGGGGACGACGTCGTCATCGCCGACCTGAGGAATCTCGGTGTCCTGCGCGGGATGCGTAGCTGGTCACGGCCGTGAATTGGGCCTATATTCTCACCCCGCACATCGGAGGGCTCATTTATTGAGCCAACAAATCGAAGCCGGGACTGACTCCCGGGCACGACGCTAGGCCCCCTCGAGGGGAAAGCGGCAGGGCCTGGGGAGGTTACCAGATGTTACAGACCGGGCTTCAATAAAGCCCCTCCGGTGTGTGTCCGAGGGCCGGTGGCCGTCGCGATTCGTCGCGAGCGGTGCCGGCCCTCGGTGTTTCTACTACGGCTCGACTCGGCGCGTAGGCAGCGTTCGGTGGATCGCCGTCGTGACGTGCGGGTAGCCGTGCGTTCACGAAACCCCGAGCCCGAGTCCTGAACGATGCCCGTAGTTCGAGTCACACGGCGAGCACACTTCTGCTCCGCCCACCGCCTGTATCGCGAGGACTGGCCCGACGAGCGAAACCGTGAGGTCTTCGGCGATTGCTCGAACCCGAACTGGCACGGTCACAACTACGTCCTCGACGTGACGGTGGAGGGCCCCGTCGACCCCGAGACCGGCTTCGTCATGGACCTGAAGCACCTAAAGCACGCCATGGCAGACCGCGTGGTGGACGAGGTCGACCACCGCAACCTGAATCTGGAGGTCTCCTGGATGGAGGGTGTCATCCCGTCCACCGAGAACTTCGCGGTGGCCATCTGGGACCGTCTGGCCGATGCCCTGCCCGAACGCGTGAAGCTCTGCCGGGTCGTGGTGCAGGAGACTTCCAACAATTCCGTGGAATACACCGGACCCGAGAAGGCAGAGGCCTCATGAGCGGAGCAGCAAGCAACGTCGATCTCGCAGGAGTCGACTTCGAGGATCTCGTGGCCGAGATGATCACCCGCCTCGGCGACGATCCCAACCGGGACGGCATGAAGAAGACGCCGGAGCGGGTGGCGAAGGCCATGACGTTTCTGACCCAGGGCTATCAACAGACGCCGGAGGAGGTCCTCGGGGACGCCCTCTTCGACGAGAGCCATCAGAGCATGGTCCTCGTGAAGGACATCGAGCTCTACTCCCTCTGCGAGCATCACCTGCTGCCGTTCTTCGGGAAGGCCCATGTGGCCTACATCCCCAACGGGAAGATCATGGGGCTCTCGAAGGTGGCGCGCCTGGTGGAGGTCTTCGCCCGACGGTTCCAGGTCCAGGAGCGGCTCACCGAGCAGATCGCCCAGTCGGTCTGGGATACGACCCAGCCCCAGGGTGTGGCCGTCGTCATCGAGGCCTATCACCTCTGCATGATGATGCGAGGCGTCCAGAAGCAGAACTCGAAGACCCTCACGTCGGCCATGCGCGGGATCTTCCTCGAGGATCACCGCACGCGTGACGAGATCCTCCGCTTCGTCACCAGCTCCCACCCGCCACTGTCGTGACCGACGACCAGCGTCTGGGGGGCAGGACCGCCCTCGTCACCGGAGCGAGCCGTGGCATCGGCCGTGAGGTGGCGCTCCGGCTCGCGTCGGAAGGCGCGCGCGTATTTGCCCTGGCGCGGAGTCGCGATGCCCTGGAGGCCTTGTCCGCCGAGTCGCCGGCCATTGAGCCCATCCCGTGCGACCTCACCGACGACGCGGAGACGTGGCTCGCTATGGATGCTCTGATGGAGAGCCAGGGAGGGCCTCCCGACGTGGTGGTCAACTCCGCCGGTGCCTTCGGCATCCGTCCCCTCGCCGAGGAGACGGTGAAGGGCTTCGATGCCCAGGTGGCCGTGAATCTGCGCGCTCCCTTCCTGGTCATCCGCGCGCTCCTGCCGGCCATGCTGAAGCGTGGCAGCGGGATCTTCGTCAACGTGGGGTCGGTGTCGGGCTACAAGGCCTTTCCCGGCAACGGAGCCTACTCGGCCTCGAAGTTCGGCCTCCGCGGGCTCCACGAGGTTCTCGTGGAGGAGCTGCGAGGCACGGGCGTGCGGGCCACCCTCATCGAGCCGTCGGCCACGGACACCGAGCTGTGGGACCCCCTCGATCCGGATTCCGATCCGGGGCTGCCGAGCCGGGCCGACATGCTGCAGGCCGGTGACGTCGCCGATGCCGTCGTGTTCGCGGTGACCCGGCCCGAGGGCGTGGGCTTCCCGGTGATCCGGGTGGAGCGGGGATGACGTGCATCTCCTCCTCACGGATCGCCTCACCTGCCCACGCTGCGGGCCGACGTTCGGCCTGATCCTGCTGGCCGATCGGATGACCGATCGGCGGGTCCATCAAGGCACGCTCGGCTGCCCGAACTGCAGGGACTCCTTTGCCGTCCACGACGGGTTCGCGGACCTCAGGGCACCTCCGCGGGGCGATCTTCCCGAGGGCCGTGCCGGAACGGACCCGTCGGCCGAGGAATCTCGTGAGGGGTCGGACGGAGACGAGTCCATGGCGGAGCGCCTCGTCGCTCTCCTGGGAATCCATCGAGGGCCGGGAACCGTGGTCTTCGTCGGACGAGCGGCCCGACACGCACGAGGGGTGGCCGGAGAGGTGGAGGACCTCCAATGCGTGGTCGTCGACCCCGACACCCTCCGCTGGTCCGAGGCCCCGGGCGTGAGTCGCATGGTCGCCGCGCCAGGTCTGCCCTTCTATTCGCGGATGCTGCGAGGAGCGGTCGTGGACGGCGGGGCTGGACGTTCGCTCGTCTTCGAGGGCGCCCGGGTGGTGTCTCCGGGGTCGCGCGTCGTGGTCCTTCACGCCACCGACGGAACGGTGGAGGTCCTGGAGGAGGCTGGGCTGCAGGTGATGGCGGCCGAGTCCGGAACGGTCGTCGCCACAAGGGGTTGAGCGTTGCGCCGCGCCCCGTCGCTCGTCTACTTTCCGGCAGCGTGACGGCCCCCCGGCACGGACCGCTGGCGGCCCTCACCCGTGTTGACCGGAGTCGACCTCCGGCAACGTCCTGACCTCCCGAGCACCCTGGTACATGGCCTTCTGGAACAAGTTGTTGGGCAATGAAGAGGCCCGACCGGTGGACTACTATCAGGAGGGCCTCGATCTACTCGCTGCCGGGAAGTTCCACGAGGCGCTGACCTCCTTCCGGCTGGCCCTCAAGGAGTCACCCGGCGACGCCATCGTCCTTCAGCAGATCGCCATCTGCTACACGCGGATCGGAATGGTGGACGAGGCGGCCAAGACGTACCGGCACGTGCTGCAGAAGAACCCCTCGGCTGCCGGCGCCCATTACGGTCTCGCGTTCATTCTGCTGCGCGGGGAGGACCCGAAGAAGTCCATCCCCCACCTCGAGGCATTCCTGTCCAACGCTCCGGACGACGACGAGGCGAGCGCCCACGTCGAGCACGCTCGTTGGACCCTGGCTCAGCTGAGAGAGCGCAGCCACGAAGTCCGAAGAGACGCGACGGCGCCCGATGCCGGACTCTGATCTCCGGCAGGTCCGCCTTCGCTGGACCGGCGAAGGACTGGCCTTTCGGGGTGGTCCCGACGGTGGTGTGGAGTCGGGCATCGACAGTGACGGCGCCATCGGGCACTCGCCCATGGAGGCGCTCCTCATGGCCTTGGCGGGGTGCATGGCCGTGGACGTGCTCATGATCCTCGAGAAGTCGAGAGTTCCGGTGGAGGATCTCGAGGTCGAGGCCGTGGGTCGTCGCGCCACCACGGTTCCGAAGCGATACGAGGCGGTGACCCTGACGTATCGCCTCAAAGGCCCCGCGGAGAGCGATGGCGCCAAGGTCGATCGCGCAATCGAGCTGTCGCGGGATACCTACTGCTCGGTTCTTCACACCCTGGATCCCGACCTCGACGTCGACATCCAAGTCGAGGCGCTGCCGTGACCACCCTCGACTACGTCTCCGACGAGACCCCCGTCCCCGAGTCCACCCTCACGGACCTCTTCTTCGAGGCCGTCGATCGGTTCGGTGACGGTCCTGCGTTCCAAAGGTTGGAATCGGAAGACACCATCGTCGACATCTCGTACGACGAGGCGCTGGACATCGTGCGCAGGGTCTCGGCCGGTCTGTCCGGTCGCGGCATCCAACGAGGCGACCGGATCGCCATCCTCTCCGAGAACCGGCCCGAGTGGGCCCTGGCCGACTACGCGGGGCTCTGTTCCGGCGTCATCGTCGTCCCCATCTACCCCACGCTCACCGCTTCCCAGCTGGCCTACATCCTCGGGGATTCGGAGGCCCGCCTCGTCTTCGTCTCCGGTAAGGAACAGGCCGAGAAGGTCTTCGAGGCCGCGAAGGAGCTCCCGGCGACGCCGCTGGTGGTCACCTTCGACCCCACCGACGTCGTGGACACGGTGCCGTGGGATCTCTTCACCGACGTCGAACCCGAGGGCGATGTGGCCGAGTTCCGGGCCCGCGCACTGGCCGCCCAGCCCCACGACGTGGCGACGGTCCTCTATACGTCGGGGACGACAGGACAGCCGAAGGGCGTCATGCTGACCCACAACAACGTGGCGTCCAACGTCCGCGGGTCGTGCATGATCCTGCCCATCGGCGTCGACGACAACACCATCAGCTTTCTCCCGTTGTCGCACATCCTCCAACGGATGGTGGACTACCTCTTCTTCTGGACCGGATGCACCATCGGGTATCCTCGATCGCTGGAGACCCTCATCGTGGATCTGAAGAAGCTCGAGCCCACCGTCGTGGTCTCCGTGCCGAGGATCTACGAGAAGATCTACAACGGGGTCATGGCGGCCGAAGGCTTCAAGAAGAAGCTCATCGGGTGGGCGGCGGGCGTCGCGGATCGTGTCGCCGACCTCCGTCTCGAGGGCAAGAAGGCGGGAGGGCTCCTGGCCTTCCAGTACTCCATCGCTGACACCCTGGTGTTCTCGAAGGTGAAGACGGCGGTGGGCGGACGCCTGCGCTTCTTCGTGAGCGGAGGGGGACCGCTGGCTCCCACCCTCAACCGCTTCTTCTACTCAATCGGGCTCACGATTCTGGAGGGGTACGGGCTCACCGAGACGAGCCCCGTCACCAACGTGAACACCGAGGAGAACTTCCGCATCGGGACCGTCGGTAAGCCCATCCCGTCCACCGAGGTGAAGATCGCGCCGGACGGTGAGATCCTCATCCGCGGTCCGCAGGTCATGAAGGGCTACTACAAGAAGCCCGACCTCACGGCCCAGGTCATCGACGAGGACGGATGGTTCGCCACCGGCGACATCGGCGAGATCGACGCCGACGGCTTTCTCTCCATCACCGACCGAAAGAAGGACATCATCGTCACCGCCGGGGGGAAGAACGTGGCTCCCCAGCCCATCGAGAACCTCCTGGCCACCCACGGCCTGGTGGAGCAGGTGGTCATGGTCGGCGACCGTCGCAAGCACCCGTCGATTCTCGTCGTGCCCGCGTTCGGGCCGCTGGAGTCGTGGGCGCGCGGCGAGGGCATCGAGTGGACGTCGCGTGCGGAGCTCCTCGCCGACCCGGCCGTCCTGGCCCACATGGAGTCGCAGCTCTTTGGGATGCTCGGCTCCTTCTCCTCCTATGAGCAGCCGAAGAAGCTGGCGCTCCTCGATCAGGAGTTCACGGTGGAGAACGGGATGCTCACGCCGACGCTGAAGGTGAAGCGGCGCGTGGTCCAGGAGAAGCTCGACGCCGTCATCGACGCGCTGTACGCCGAAGAAGCGGCCGACTGCGACGTCTGAGGCAGCTGTGAGAACCCCCGCAGAGGCGGCCGTCCTGGTCGTCCTGACCACCGCACCCGACACGGCAGTCGCCCGGGCCATCGCGTCGCGGGTGGTCGACGAGCGACTGGCAGCGTGTGCCAACATCGTACCGGGTGTCACCTCCATCTACCGATGGAAGGGGGAGGTTCACGAGGACGACGAGGTGCTCGTCGTCTTCAAGACGATCCCGGCAGGGTTCATCGCCCTGCGCGACCGGATCGTGGCTCTGCATCCGTACGACGTCCCCGAGGTACTGGCCCTACCGGCTCCCGACGGATCCACCGACTACGTGCGCTGGGTGACCGGCGAGGTGGTGCTCCGGTGAGCCGTAAGCGGAAGAAGCGTCGGAAGGCGCAGAAGAAGAAGAACGATCCGGGGCAGGTCGAGCTCCTCCCCGATCTGGTGGAGGAGGCGGGAGACGCCGATGACGGTGCGGAGAGCGTAGGCGACGACCAGGCCGAGCTCCAAGGCCCCGCCGAGTCCGAGGGCGATGAAGGGCAGGACCCGGCTGACGAGGTGCCAGACGGCGACACCGTCGGCGATTCCGAGGAGTCCTCGTCCGAGATCGACTCCACCGAGATCGACTCCACCGAGGTCGACTCCAGCAAGGTCGACACCAACGAGGTCGACTCCGCGGACAGCGGATCCGACGACGAAGCCGGCGACTCCGCGGACGATGGATCCTTCGACGAAGCCGGCGATCGCGCTTCGGACGCGCCGGAGACCCCGTCGTCGGCCCCAACGCCGACCCGAGCCGCAGAGGACGACGGAGCGCCTCCGGCTCCGCGGCCTGCCGGAAACCAACTGGCCCGTGCCCGGGACCTGGTGGAGTCGGGCAGGGTGCCTGAGGCCATCGCTCTCTACCAGGCCATCCTCGCCGAGCGTCCCGACAACCTGAAGGCCCACAACAATCTGGGCGTGCTCCTGGACGAGCTCGGGGAGCGCACGCGGGCGCTGGAGCATTTCGAGGCGGCGCTGGCGGTGGACGACCAGAACGTGGAGGTGCTGACCAACTACGGCTCGACCCTCACCGAGCTCGCCCGATACGACGACGCCGACGAGGTGCTGCGGCGCGCCCAGCGATCGGCCCCCGACGATCTTCGGACCCGGCTGGCGCTGGGCATCCTCGCGTTCCGCCGCGGGCTGTACGAGTTGGCCGAGACCGAACTCCGGTCGGTGTGCGACCGCGAGCCGGAGCACGGACTGGCCTTCTACTATCGGGGTGCCGCGTTGAACCGGGCCGGTCGCTTCGGCGAGGCGGAGGAGGTCATGCTCCAGGCGGCCGAGCTCCTGCCCGAGGACCCCCGGCCGGCGTACACCCTGGGCCACCTGTACGATCGGGCGAATCGGGGCGCCGAAGCCGCCGAGATGTACCGCAGGGCACGGGACCTCCAGAAGGAGGACACTCCGTGATCCGAGTCCACCACGGCTCCTTCCGGGACGTCGACGCCGAGGGCATCCTGCGTCCCATTCGAACCGACCTGACGCCCGTGAGCCACCTGTCCCGGGATCTCGGCACCGGCGCCGGCGAGTCGGTGGAGGAGAAGCTGTCGCGCTCGGGATCCATCCTTCTGGGGCGCGCAGTAATGACTCCGGCGGGCGATCTGCCCTTCGACTTCCTCATCCACGTGTTGGTCATGTCCGAGGACGAGCCGCAGACCACCGCCACGGTGCAGAAGGCCGTCCGCAATGGCCTGAGGCGCGCCACCGACTGGGCCTTGGACTCCCTGGCCCTTCCGCCCCTCGGCATCGGCGTGGGTACCACTGAACCCGAGGACTCCGCGCGGGCTCTGGCGGAGATCCTCTACAACCACGTGGACGAGGGCGTGCCGCCCCTCGACTTCGTCATCGTCGTGTCGACGGCCTTCGAGGCGGAGATGTTCGAGCGCATCATCGATGAGCTCGCCGCTCAACGCTCGTAGTTCGGAACGGCTTCGCCTGAAGCCGGCCGGTCCGCCTCGCCCGAACCCGGCCGGCCCGCGTCGGCACCTCCACGCTTTCGTTCCAGGGCAGCCCGTCGATACTCGGTTGTAGAAATCGGTGGCGTCGGGGAGCCCGGCTCCACATTCATTGGAAGCCGACTCGTCGAGCCGACCGAACCGAAGGAGCCGATGTCGAAGCGTGTCCTCGGGACGTTCATCGTCCTGATCTGGGTTGCCATGGTGGGGTGGAAGGCTCGGGACGAGTACTTTCAGCCCGAGCTCGCCCGTATCGCCGAAGCCGCCCTGACCCTGGCTCCGGGCATCAACTTCTACACGCTCACCATGGGCGATCGCACCGTCGGCCAGGCCACCTCGCGTCTGGACACGGTGCCCGACGGGTTCGAGCTGGAAGACGTGATGAACCTGGAGCTGCCCGCTCTCGGTCAGACCGGCGTCGCCATCGCCCGGACCCGCGTCAAGCTCAGCCCCTCGCTGGTCATGGAGAACTTCTCCTTCACCCTCGATTCCGAGGTCGGCCGTTTCGCGGCGTCGGGCGAGCTCACACCCGACACGACACTCGAGGTGCGAATCGTCTCCGCCGGGAGCGAGCAGAACCTGAGCTTCCGTCTGCCCCAGCCGCCGGTCATGTCCAACGTGGTCCCCATTCGCGTCGCCATGGGCGAGGGCCTGGAGGTGGGGGAGACGGTGCGGCTTCCCGTCTTCGACCCCACCAGCCTCAGCACGCGCACGGTGGAGGTGGACATCCTGGAGCACGACACCCTCTTCGTCACCGACTCGGCGGCGCTGGGCCCCGACGGTCGCTGGACCACCGCCCGCGTCGACTCGGTCCCGGCGTGGAGGATCGCCGAGGTCTTCGGAGGGGTTCGGGTGGAAAGCTGGGTGGACGAGGACGGCCGCATCCTCCGGGCCGAGTCCGGTCTGGGCTTCTCCATGGAGAAGACGGAGTACGAACTCGTTCGTCAGGCGCAGGAGGATTCCCGACTGGCGTCCTCGTCGCCCATCGACGACGACGTCATCCTCTCCACGGCGGTCCAGAGCAACGTCGACTTCGACGATGTGACCATCCACGACGAGATCCGCTTCCGGCTCACCGGAGTGGATCTGGAGGGGTTCCAGCTCGACGGGGGGCGTCAGACTCTCCGGGGTGACACGCTCATCATCCGGCGGGAGAACTGGGACGCCATCGACCCGAACTACCGGCTGCCCTACCCGTTCATGGATCTACGGGAAGCCCTCGAGCCCGAGCCCCTCATCCAGAGCGACGACGAGCGCATCATCCGCCGCGCACGGGAAGTCACGGGTCGTAGAACGCAGTGGGCCCAGTACCCCAAGGAGGTGGCTCGCCAGCTCACCACCTCGGTGTACAACATGCTGGAGAAGGACATCACCTTCTCCGTGCCCAATGCCGTACAGGTCCTGGAGGCCCTCCAGGGTTACTGCAACGAGCACACCTTGCTCTACGTCGCCATGGCTCGAGCCCTCGGGCTCCCCGCCCGCACCGCCGTGGGCCTGGTCTACGTGAACGGCGCCTTCTTCTATCACGCCTGGCCCGAAGTCTGGCTGGGCGAATGGGTCGCCGTCGACCCGACCTTCGGTCAGTACCCCGCCGACGCATCGCACATCCGATTCGTCATCGGCGGGCTCGCACAGCAGGTGGAGATCGTCCGACTCATCGGCAACCTCGACATCGAGGTGCTCGACGTGACCACCGCTCAGCAGTGATTGCCAACCACCGGCGCCGAGAGGAACGCTCGTGATGGATATGCAAGAAACGAACACCGCCGTGCTCGCCCCGCCTGAGCCGAAGGCCTCGCCAGGCCTCATGCTCGAGCTCCGCCACGTCTGGAAGAAGTACGGCAGCTTCGAGGCCGTGAAGGGCCTCGACCTGTCGGTGAACCGGGGCGAGATCTTCGGGTTCCTGGGGCCCAACGGAGCGGGGAAGACCTCCACCATCCGCATGGTGGCAGGCGTCCTCCGGCCGACGTCGGGCCAGGTACTGGTAGGTGGCGACGATCTGGAGACGGACCCCGAGCGGGCCAAGTCCCGGGTGGGCTACATTCCGGACCGCCCCTACCTCTACGACAAGCTCTCGGGGGGCGAGTTCCTCCGTTTCGTCGCCGGCTTGTGGGGTCGGGAAGGAGACGAGGTCGAGGCGAGGGCGGATCGCCTCCTGGAGCTCTTCCACCTCACGCCATGGAAGGACGAGCTCATCGAGAGCTACTCCCACGGCATGCGGCAGAAGATCCTCATCAGCTCGGCCCTCATTCATCAGCCCGAGCTCATCGTGGTGGATGAGCCGATGGTGGGCCTCGACCCGCGTTCCGCCCGCCTCCTCAAGGACCTGTTCCGGACGTTCGCCGGAAACGGGGGGACGGTCTTCCTTTCGACGCACACCCTCGAGGTGGCCGAGGCGCTGTGCGACCGCATCGCCATCATCGCCGAGGGCGAGATCATCGCTTTCGGGACCATGGAGGAGCTCCGTGAACAGGCGCACGCCGGTGGTGCCCACTTGGAGGAGATCTTCCTGAAGGTCACCGGCGGCGAAGCCATGAACGACATCATCGAAGGTCTGCGGGAGGCCATCGGACGGTGAACGGCGTCGCGGTCCGGCCCCGCGCCGGCCTTCTCTGGCTCCTCCGGCCCAAGATCCGGACGAAGCTGAACCGGGCGAAGACCGACGAAGGACGCGTCTTCAAGGGCTTCCTCCTAGGCTTCGTGGGCCTCTTCTTCTGGACGCTCATCTTCGCGGTGATCTTCCGGATGCTGCAGTACTTCCGCGGCACGCAGGGGATCGGCGATCTACTGGCGGGCAAGCTCCTGGGCATCGCCTTCCTGACGTTTCTGATGATCCTCATCCTCTCGAACGTCATCACCGCCCTCTCCACCTTCTTCCTCTCCGAGGACCTGGAGTTCGTGGTGGCGGCGCCGGTGGAGTCGGAGACGGTGTATGCCGCCCGGCTCATCGAGACCATCGTCGACTCCTCGTGGATGGTGGCGCTCCTGGCGGTCCCCCTCCTGGTGGCGTACGGCGTGGTCTACGCCGCCGGGCCCACGTACTACCTCCTCGCCTTGGGCACCGTCGTGCCCTTCCTGGTGATCCCGGCGGTCCTGGGAAGTGCGGGGACGCTCCTTCTGGTGAACATCTTTCCCGCCCGGCGCACCCGGGACCTCCTCGCCTTGGTGGGCCTCTTTGCAGCCGCCGGAGTCGTCGCCCTCTTCCGCTTCCTGAGGCCCGAACGCCTCATGAGCCCCGAGGAGTTCAGCAGCCTCGTCGA
>ERZ869936.1154-NODE-1154-length-20209-cov-6.673365_pt1 | contig 20209 bp, 11 predicted proteins | sample MGYA00520876_ERZ869936 | MGnify/ENA primary metagenome ERZ869936 (study PRJEB32218, sample SAMN09650985) | biofilter metagenome | isolation source: enrty point of leading RO module | place: Saudi Arabia: Thuwal, RO plant located on Red Sea | collected 2016-02-17 ...
ACCTCAAACAGCTGAAATATTTTTTGAAGATGTACTTATGGCATTAGTATTTTATGGTATGCCAATACTTGCTGAAAATAATAAACCAAGATTACTTTATTATTTAAAGCGTAGAGGTTATAGAGGTTATTCTATGAATCGTCCAGATAAAATATGGAACAAGCTTTCTACTACAGAAAAAGAAATAGGTGGTATACCTAACACAAGTGAAGATATTAAACAAGCGCATGCTGCTGCAATTGAAAGTTATATAGAAGAGTACGTTGGTGAATTATCTGATGGTTATGGAAGTATGTATTTTCAAAAAACATTAGAAGACTGGGGAAAATTTAATATAAACAATAGAACAAAATACGATGCTACTATTAGTTCTGGACTTGCTATAATGGCGTGTAATAAAAACAGATATAGACCTGTTCCTGAAAGAACTACTGTATCTACAAGTTTAGGTTTTAGAAGATATGATAATAGAGGATCAATTTCAAAAATAATTAACTAATGATTATAACTGATAACAACAGTATATTTCCAGATCAGGTAGTACCAGATGAAGTAAAGCAAAGTTACGACTATGGTTTACAAGTAGGTAGAGCTATAGAAGGCGATTGGTTTAGCGGTGTAAGAACTGGTTTAGGTAATAGATATTCAACTCAATATAATAACTTTAGAATGCTAAGGTTATACGCTAGAGCTGAACAACCAATACAAAAATATAAAGATGAGTTATCTATTAACGGTGACTTGTCATATTTAAATTTAGACTGGAAGCCTATACCTGTTATACCTAAGTTTGTTGATATCGTTGTTAATGGTATGTCTGAAAAGATATATGATATAAAAGCTTTTGCACAAGACCCTGAGTCACTCAAACAAAGAACTGATTATGCTCAAAACATACTTCTTGATATTGAGACTAAAGACTTTATGGAAAGCATAAATCAAGCAATGGGATTAGACTTACATTCAAGCGCTGACCCTGAAAACTCACCTCAAACTAAAGAGGAACTTGATTTACATATGCAGCTAGATTATAAGCAATCAGTTGAAATAGCAGAAGAAGAATTAATAAATAACGTGCTTGACTTTAACAAGTACGAACTTGTAAGACGAAGATTAAACTATGACTTGTGCGTTCTTGGTATTGGAGCAGTAAAAACAAACTGGAACAAATCTGAAGGTATTACAGTTGATTATGTAGATCCAGCTAATATAGTTTATTCATATACTGATGATCCAAACTTTGAAGATATATGGTACGTTGGTGAAGTAAAAAGAATTGATTTAGCTGAACTTAAAAAAGAGTTTCCAGATCTAACACCTGATCAGTTAGAACGTATACAAAAATACCCTAACAATAGTAGTTATGTGTATGACTGGAATGCTAGAAATGATAACAATAGTGTTTATGTTTTATACTTTGAATACAAAACATATAGTGATCAAGTATTCAAAATTAAACAAACAAACACTGGACTAGAAAAAGCATTAGAAAAACCTGATACGTTTAATCCACCTGAAAATGATAACTTTGATAGAGTATCAAGATCAATAGAAGTATTGTATAGTGGAGCAAAGATATTAGGACACGAGATGATGTTAAAGTGGGAGATGGCAAAGAATATGACAAGACCAAATTCTAATTTATCTAAAGTAAATATGAATTATAATATATGTGCACCACGCATGTATAAAGGTCGTATTGAAAGTTTAGTTAGTAGAATAACTGGTTTTGCAGATATGATACAACTAACTCATTTAAAGTTACAACAAGTAATGTCACGCATCGTACCTGATGGTGTTTACTTAGACGCCGATGGTTTAGCTGAGATAGATTTAGGTAGTGGTACGAGCTATAACCCACAGGAAGCATTAAATATGTATTTCCAAACTGGATCTATTATAGGTAGATCTCAGACTATGGATGGTGGTGGTAACCCAGGTAAAGTTCCAATACAAGAGTTATCTACTAATTCTGGACAAGCTAAGATACAGTCTTTAATAAGTACATATCAGTATTATCTACAAATGATAAGAGATGTAACGGGACTGAACGAAGCTAGAGATGGTAGTACACCAGCTAAAGATTCACTAGTTGGTTTACAAAAACTAGCTATAGCAAACTCAAATACAGCTACTAGACACTTAGTACAAGCTAGTATGTATCTGACTCTTAGAACGTGCGAAAATGTAGCGTTAAGGGTTAATGATACTTTAGAGTTTGATCTCACTAGAGAAGCTCTTAAATCAGCTATAAGCTCATATAATGTAGGTACATTAGATGACTTATATGAATTAAATATGTTTGACTTTGGTATATTCTTAGAATTAAAACCAGATGAAGAAGAAAAAGCACAGTTAGAACAAAACATACAAGTAGCTTTACAATCAGGTCAAATATATTTAGAAGATGCTATTGATATTAGAAACGTAAACAATATTAAACTAGCAAACCAACTATTGAAGTTTAGACGTAAAAAGAAACAAGCTCAAGATCAAGCAGCACAACAAGCTAACATACAGGCTCAAGCTCAAGCGAATGCACAAGCAACTGAAGCTGCAGCCGTAGCGGAAGTACAGAAGCAACAAGCATTAGCTGATACACAAGTACAAATTGAAACTGCTAAAAATAATTTACAAATAACTAAACTTGAGAGAGAAGCTGAAATAAAAAGACAGCTTATGGAGATAGAGTTTAATTTCAATATGGAATTAACTAAAGCTAAAGGTGAAGCAGAAGCTTCACGTGAAAAAGAAATAGAAGATAGAAAAGATAAAAGAACTAAAATTGCAGGCACGCAATAAACAATTATATAATATTATATTATGGCTGAAGAAATAAAAGCAAAAGAACAGCCCGAGGTAGATCCAAAAACTGAAGGCTTAAAAGTTAAAAAGAAAAAACCAGGTAGACCTAAAAAGTTGGTTAAAAGCAATGAACCAATAAAATTAGATCTAACTAAAAAACAAGAAGATGCCGTTCAAGAACAAGAAGCAGATGCAAGCGATGTTCGCGTCGAACAACCCGAAGACAGTGGAAGTAGCGAAACAGTGGTACAAGAACTACGGGAGTCCAGCGACAATGAAGCGCCAGTGCAAGAACAAAATGAGCAACAGGAAGAAGTAGCTAGTCCATTAATGGAAGTTATAGAAGAAGAAACAAAAGAAGAAACTATAACTGAAGCTAAAAAAGAACAACCTGTAGAAGCTACACCACAAAGAGAACTTCCAGAAAACATAGAAAAGCTTATTAGCTTTATGGAAGAAACAGGTGGAACGGTAGAAGATTATGTACGAATTAATGCTGATTACACAAATGTAGATGAAAGTGTTTTGTTAAGAGAATACTACAAAACAACTAAACCACATTTAAATCGCGAAGAAATAGATTTTATACTAGAAGATAATTTCTCATGGGACGAAGAAGAAGATGAAGAACGTGCCATAAGAAAAAAGAAACTAGCTTATAAAGAAGAAGTTGCTAAAGCCCGTAGATTTTTGGAGGATACCAAAAATAAATACTATGACGAAATCAAGTTGAGGCCGTCTGTTACTCAGGAACAAAAAAAAGCTATGGACTTTTTCAATAGATACAACGAAGAACAGCAACGTGCTGGAGAACTTCATAATGATTTTATTAATAAAAGTAAACAATTATTCTCTGAATTCAAAGGTTTTGATTTTAACGTAGGGGAAAAGAAGTTTAGATATAAAGTTAATAACTCAGATGAAGTCATGAAAAACCAAAGCAACATACAGTCTTTCACTAAAAGGTTTTTAAATGAAGATGGCAGTATAAAAGATGCAGCTGGTTATCACAAAGCGTTATACGTAGCTAGAAATGCCGATACATTTGCACAGCATTTTTACGAGCAAGGCAAAGCCGATGCTATTAGAGATGTGAATGCTAAAGCTAAAAATATAGATATGGAAACTCGTAATTCTGCAGGTGGAGATATTTTTGTTGGCGGCTTTAAAGTTAGAGCAATTAATGGGCAAGATAGTTCTAAGTTGAAAATAAAAAAAAGGACAAAATAAAAATAAATTAAAATGAGTTTTGTAAATGGTGGGAGTTTTCCCGCGTCATTAGTTCCTGCACAAAAAAGACTAGCTTTAAACGACAACTATTTGGCGTTTAACGATGGAGCTGGTAATGATTTTGCGCAGCAATATCTTCCTGAGTTATATGAGCAGGAGGTTGAAAGATATGGTAATAGAACTTTATCTGGATTTTTAAGAATGGTAGGTGCTGAGATGCCTATGACATCTGATCAAGTTATTTGGTCTGAACAAAATAGATTACACATTGCATATAAGAACTGTTCAAATGTTACTGCTACTGGTGCTACATTTGATGTGTTAGTAACTTTAGATTTATCTGCAGCTACAGGTGCTGATGCACCAAACGGAGCTGTTAGAGTTGGTCAAACAATTTTACTTTCAGATAAAGCTACTGGTCTTGTTACACAAAAAATGCTTGTACAAGCTGTAACTGGTGCTACTAATAATGTATTAGATTGTACTATATATGAAACAGATACTATTGATCCTGCTTTAGCTGGAGCAAATGTTTCATCTTGTTTTGTATATGGTTCTGAGTATGGAAAAGGTTCAACTGGTATGGATGCTACTGTTCAACCACAATTTACTCAGTATTCTAATTCACCAATTATCTTAAAAGATAACTTTGAAATCAACGGTTCTGACACTGCTCAAATCGGTTGGGTTGAAGTTGCTACTGAAGATGGTACATCAGGATACTTATGGTATTTAAAGTCTGAGTCTGAAACAAGACTAAGATTTGACGATTACTTAGAAATGGCAATGGTTGAAGCTGTAAAATATGATGCTGATGGTGGTGGAAGAGCTGCTACTGATACTGCATTTAACTACGGAGCTGTTGGTGGTGGAGCTATCACTTCTAACGTAAAAGGTTCTGAAGGTTTATTTGAAGCTATCGAAGCAAGAGGTAATGTATATTCTGGATTTGCTGGTGCTGCTGCTCCTGGTTCAGGTGCTTTAGGTGATTTCGATGAAATCCTTAAACAACTAGACAAGCAAGGTGCTATTGAAGAAAACATGCTTTTCTTATCTAGAGAAACTGCTCTTGATTTTGATGATATGATCGCAGCTATGGCTGGTGGAGGTTATGCTTCTACTAACGCAGCTTCTTACGGTCTATTTGATAACGAAGCTGATATGGCTCTTAACTTTGGATTCTCTGGTTTTAGAAGAGGTTCTTATGACTTCTATAAAACTGACTGGAAATATCTTAATGATATCTCTACTAGAGGATTATCTAAAGCTATCGATGGTGTTTTAATACCTGCTGGTACTACAACTGTGTATGACCAAATGTTAGGTGCTAATATCAGACGACCATTCTTACATGTAAGATATAGAGCTTCTGAAACTGAAGATAGAAGATATAAGTCTTGGATCACTGGATCTGTAGGCGGTGCTTATACTTCAGATCTTGATGCTATGAGAGTTAACTTCTTATCTGAAAGATGTTTAGTTGTACAAGCTGCTAATAACTTCGTGTTATTCAAAGGAGCTTAATTTTATTAACATTTTAAAGATTAGAAATTATGTTATACATTTATGATGCTGAAAATGATATAGAACAAATTGTTTTTACTGATAACTTATTTAGTGTTATTGGTGCTGCAAACACTTGTACTATTTCATACAATAAAACTGCTACTAGTACTGGTACAGTTGTTATAAACTCAACTGGTAACGGTGTTGAAATTACTGCTAAAGTAAAAGAAGCACTTAAGAAAATTGACGGTGGCGGTTCTGCAACTGTTGATATGGAAGGTTTAGACACTACTGGATCTGGTATTGTTTTCACTGCTTAATAAGCAATAATAAGGTCCCGCTTCGGCGGGATCTTTTTAACTATTTAATTATATTATATTATGGAAAAAACAAAAGAAAAAAAGAATGTAGATACTTGGGAATATAAAGATAGAAACTACTATTTAAAAGGAAACAAAATGCCTTTAACATATACTTTACCGAGTAAACATTCAAGAAGATATCCATTAGTATGGTTTGACCCAGAGCTAGGATATGAAAGAGAATTACGATATGCTACTAATCACAAGAGTATTTTTGTAGATGAACAAGAAGGTAATGTAACTTTAAAGCACATCGTGTTTAATAATGGTCACTTAATGGTGCCAAAAGAAAAAAGAAATTTACAAGAGTTTTTAGAGAAACATCCTCATAAAAACTTAATATTTGCTGAGCTAGATAAAGTCGTACAAGCTGAAGATCAATTTGATCAATTAGAATTAGAGATAGCCGCGATGAATACAGCATATGACATGGAGATTGATCAAGCAGAAGCAATACTTAGGGTTGAACTTGGTTCATCAGTATCTGGTTTAAGTTCTAAGGAATTAAAAAGAGATTTACTTTTGTTTGCTAAAAGAAATCCTTCTTTATTTTTAGAATTATCTGAAGATGAAAATGTTATGTTAAGGAATTTTGCTATTAACGCAAGAGAAGCAAACATAATAAAACTATCAGATGATCAAAGAACATTCACTTGGGCTAGTAATGGTAAAAAATTAATGACAGTTCCATTTGATGAAAACCCATATTCAGCTATGGCTGCTTGGTTTAAAACAGATGAAGGTGTACAAGTTTACCAATCAATAGAGAAAAAGCTAAAATAACAAGTGATTATAATCACTAGGGGCCGCGATTGGCGGCCTCTTTTTAAAATATAAAACATGATAGGAGTTAATGAAGTATACCGTACAGTATTACTTATTTTAAATAAAGAACAAAGAGGTTATTTAACACCTGAAGAGTTTAATAAAATAGGTAGTCAAGTACAGCGAGAAATATTTGAAAGATATTTTGAAGATCTTAATCAAGAGTTGAGACAGCCTCAAACAGATTATGATTACGCAGATAGAGTAGTTAACACCGATGAAAAATTAGAAGTATTTAAAAAGAACGCTTCACTGACGCATACATCAGGAGGCGTTTTTGATTTACCTACTGATCACTATAGATTAGGTTCTGTATCATTTACAGATACTAATCAATTACCTATAGAAGCTGAGCGAGTTAATCGTACAGACTTTTTCCTTATACAGAGATCCGGCTTATCTGAAGCTAGTAAAAAATATCCAATATATCTTTATGAAGAATCTAAAATAAGGATGTATCCTACAACTATAACTACAGGAGTAGAAGCTCAATATGTTAAGAAACCTATAGATATAAATTGGCCTTACACAGTTAATAGTGTTGGTGCTTTTATATATGATAGTACAAGTGTTGACTTGCAGGACTTTGAGTTACACAACTCCGAAAGAATTGATGTTATATTACGTATACTAGCTTATGCTGGAATAGTAATAAGAGATCCACAAATTGTTCAAGCTGCATCTGGAGCTTTGCAAGCTGAAGTAGCTAATGAAAAAAGATAATATAAATGGGACTGATAAAAGAAACTAACGCACAATATTATTCTGGTCAACAAGTATTTAGTGGTTCTACTTCTACTGGTCCATATACTTGGACAGGTGATACTGATCTTGCTTTATCACCAATACCAAATTTTAAAGTATTAAAAAATGAAGTAGAGTTAACTATAACTACAGACTATACTGTAAGTAATAATTCTATTACTTTAGTTAGTGCTCCATTAGCATCAGATGTTATATCAATAAATCTTTTAACAGAAGCAATATGGAATAACTATGGTAGTTATGAATATATAAGCATTGATGATGTAGTAAATAATTTCTTGATGTCTTATGTAGGTTATGATAAGATAATACCAAGAGTAAAAAGAACTGACGTACTATTTCATGCTAAGCGAGGGTTGCAAGAGTTTAGTTATGATACATTACCAAGTATTAAAAAGATAGAAATAACTATACCACCAAGTTTGTCTTTCCCAATACCTCAAGACTACGTTAATTATGTTAGATTAGGTTGGACAGATTCTAATGGAGTGTTCCACCCATTATATCCTGTAAATACTTTAACTCAATACCCTACCGAAGTACCTATACAAGATGATACAGGTTTACCAACTCAAGACAAACATGGGGAAAATTTAGAAGCAGCACAATCAGAAACAGTAGAAAATTGGGAAAATTCAGATACTAATAATTTAACTGGAGAGTGGGAAGAGTTATACGACGATGCTAATATATATAACTGGAGTTGGCGTAAAGGATTTTTAGGTAGAAGATACGGTATGGATCCAGTGATAAGTCAAAGCAATGGTTGGTATGCTATTGATAGAAGAGAAAATAAGTTTTCTTTTTCAAGTGACATTGCAAATAAAACTGTAATCATAGAGTATATATCAGATGGACTTGCTTATGATGGTGATGTTAAAATACCTAAGATGGCAGAAGAAGCTTTGTATATGCATATAATGCATGCTATTGTTTCTACTAGAGCTGGTGTTCCTGAATATGTAGTAAGTAGATATAAGAGAGAAAGATCTGTAGCATTACGTAACGCTAAGCTTAGACTTAGTAATCTTAAATTAGGTGAGATGATACAGAATATGAGAGGTAAATCTAAATGGCTTAAACATTAAATATGGCTGAATCAAGAGTAGTTTTCACTAAGTCTAAAATGAACAAAGACTTAGATGAAAGAATACTAACGCCTGGAGAATATAGAGATGGCTTTAACATTTCTGTAAGTAAATCAGAGGGTCCTGATGAAGGAGTAGTTGAAAATGTTTTAGGTAACACACAGCTAACTAACTTTACTTGGGCTAATAATGTAGATATTATTGGTGTTTATGAAGATACTAATAGTGATAGGATATACTTGTTTGCTACTAACTACACAGACTCTTCAGATAATCAGTTAGATAACTTTGCTCCAGGTGAATTTGTAGATGGTAGAGGAGATACAGTAGCCGGCGCAGAATGCTTTATAGCTTACAGAGACTTAGTTACTGGTACTGAAGATATATTAGTATCAGGTAACTGGTTAAACTTCTCTAAAACTCATCCTATATACGCTGTGGATCTTGTAGAAGATCTTTTATTCTGGACTGATAATCGTAATCAACCAAGAAAAATTAATGTTGAAACAGCTATAGCTAATCCTGAAACATACTATACAAATGAAGATCATGTATCTGTATCTAAATATATGCCATATAAGCCATTACAGCTAGTATGGCAAGATACTAGTGTATGGAAATCTTCAATGATAAATGAAACAGAACAGTATTTACCACCACATGCTTTATGGGTTGTTGATAGTAGTTCTGGTTCAAATGCTAGAATAAGTTTTGGAGCTGTAATAAATCCTGATGTTTCTTTAGCCACTCAACAATTATACTTTATTAATTTAAACTTTCCTGAATTAGGTGTATTTAAAGTAAGTGCTAAAACTTCTAGCACTATAGATTATCAATGGCCTTTACCTGACTTTCCATCTTTAACATCAACTCAAATAAGAACTTTAGTAGAAGAGTCTGCTCTTGAATTTACAGATAGAGGAGCTGCTAATGACAGAGCATTTAGACGTAATGATGTATTAGCTTTTTTCTATGAAAATCCAGATTATAATGTTGATTACTCAGGTGATGAAGATTATTTAAAAGAAAGATTTATAAGATTTAGTTATAGATTTAAATATGAAGATAATGAGTATTCGTTAATGGCTCCATTTACTCAAGCTGCTTTTGTTCCTAAGCAATATGGATATTTTATAGATACTCATTTTGATACATATAGTAATTCTATGCCTACAACTCCTCAACAACAACCTACAGGTAGAAAAGCTAGGAGAGATGAAAGAGATACAGCAGCTAGTGGTGTTGTTAAGTTTATGGAAAACCAAACTTCTACTATAAAATTTAGATTACCTTTACCAGAAGCTTTTGGATTAACTTCTTCTACTACCCAAGGTAATTTTAATACAGATTTTAAAGTTAAGTCTATAGAAATATTAGCAAAAGAGTCTGATGGTTTAGCAATTAGAGTTATTGAAGAAATACAAGTTGATGAGGCTTTTTCAGGTACAGATACATTTTATATTTATGATTATTTATCAAATAAACCATTTAAAACACTACCTGAAGCTGTAGCAACTAGAGTACATGATAAAGTTCCTATAAAAGCATTATCTCAAGCTACAACAGGTAATAGAGTAATGTATGGTAATTTTGTAGAAAATCACGCTTCACCAGATTATTTAAACTACTTCTTAGGATATAGAACTAAACCTAATTTAGAAATAACTCCAGTTTTTAGACAACAAAAAAAAGAATATCCTAATCACACTGTAAAACAAAATAGATCTTATAAGGTTGGAGTAGTATTAGTAGATAGATACGGTAGATCATCTAATGTTATATTACGAAATCCAACAGAGGCTTTAGGTATTGGTAAAAAAGATTCTACTATATATGCTCCATATACAGGAGGTGGTAATAGTCCTTTAAATTGGCCAGGCAATAATATTACTGTAAATTTTTTAGATGTTATACCTACTGCTAAAACTTCAGATGGGTATCCAGGTGTTTTTAGTTCTACAAATCCATTAGGTTATTATAGTTATAAAATAGTTGTGCAACAGCAACAACAAGAGTATTACAATGTATATGTGCCTGGCGCTACATCTGGTGTTATTACTTTTATAGGTGAGTTATCCGATGGTAAAAGTGGAGCGTCAGCTGCTGGTGCAAAACCATTCACAGAAAATAATGTTAATTTTTCTAATATAGTATTATTTGGGGATAATATAAATAAAGTTCCTAAAGAACTAGGAGATGTAGGACCTACAGAAGAAATATATGGTAGTGATACTATATTGTTTCCAAGAGTTGTTACTAAATACTTAACCGTATCTAGTAATATATCAACTAATTCTAGTGTATCAGGTTATCAAGATCAATTACCAGTTTCTCAAAGTGCACAGGTAAATGGTAAATTTGTAAATGAAATATCTTCTATTGTTTCATATAATGATTTAGGTCCATGGACATCTGAAAGAGGTTTGTATGGTAGTAATTCTTCATACCCAAATGACGGCACATCAGCGCCTGACACAGAGTTTATAGACCCATTGTATTTAGGCGCTAGCTCTAATCCATTTGTTGCTCAATTATCTACAGAGTTTTTAATAGGCTTAGGTAAAAGAACTCAAGATGGCGTTTTAAATAACAATGTATACAGCGTTGCACCTGTATATTCAAGAGCATTAAATATTTTTGAAACAAATGCATTTGAATCTAATATAGAGATATATTGGGAGTCTACAACTAGTGGTAATATAGAAGAATTAAATGATGATATAACTAATGATGTTGGTTTTGTAGATGCATCTAACGTTAGTTTTACAATGGATTTGAGTGAAGATGATATAGGTTCTACAACACCTGTTAATGTAGCTCAAATAGAACCTTTAGATCAAAGTGGTAACCCAGCTGGCTATGGAACAATTACTTTAACCGGTGTAGAAGATGGCAATGAATTTGATCAATCAAGTAATTTTCAACTAGACAACATAGGTGGATCAGTATATAACTTACAATATATAGGCGGTGGAATACCCGTAGTTTCAGACATAGATGTGTCTACTTTAAATTTTACATTTACCGTGCAAGGTATAAATGAATATACAGATGTTACAGTTAATAACCAAGCTGTAGCAAACGTTGTTCCTATAGAAGGAAGTGATTGGACCACTGCTAAAACAAATGCTGCTGATACAAATATAACTAATCCTGCTGGTCCAGGTGGTGGTATTGTTTTAGTTTCTACTTCGTTTTTAAATTATGGAAGTACTAATAGAGATTATTTTAAAAATGGTTGTGTTAATCCTAACAACCATTATAATGGAGTAGCATATGAACAAGGTGTTGTTTCTCCACCAGCTACTTCAGCTGATCAAATAACCTCAGCTAGTGAATTATTATCACTAGGTGTCCTTAGTATAGTATCTCAACCAACTCCTGGTCAGTTTGAGCTTTATTCTCAAGGTGGACCACCTTCTGTAGGGATACAAGCCACTACAACAGCTGCCGCTGGGACATATGCACTTACATTAAGAGTAACTGATAGATCAGGTTCTGGTGCTTCAACAGATTTTAATTTTGATTTAGTACTTTAATAATATGGCAACAACAGTATTTGTAGATTATTACAACGCTTTTTGGTTAAAAAAAGTAATATATAGAACTAGTTTAGATAACACTGGTACTGCACCTTTTCCGTATCCAACCTCTACTGGTGGGGAAGATCCATATAGAGGAGGTTTAGGTTCTACGTTTCCTGGTTTACCTTGGAATCCAACGGATTATCCTGTATTTCCATCTGGTTGTGCTGATAGTGAAACGTATAATTATCAAGAAGTAGAAAACTGGGTTGTTGAAGAATCAAGAATAAGAGGTGGTTATAACAATGTATCTACAGATTATGGTGCTAAAGCCTATTTAAGGGAAGATAGTAATGCTTCTGAAACTAGACCTAATGCTATTATATATTCTGGTCTATATAACTCTAGAACAGGCGTAAATCAAACAAATGTATTTTCAGTAGGTGAATCTATAACAAAAGCAGTTGATCCACAGAAAGGTAGTATACAAAAATTATATGCAGAAGATACCAACTTAATAGTATTTCAAGAAGACAAAGTAAACAGAGCATTAATAGATAAAGACGCCATATACTCTGCTGAAGGATCAGGCACTGTTACATCGACTAACTTAGTCATAGGTCAAATAACTCCTTATGTAGGTGAGTTTGGTATTAGTAAAAACCCAGAGTCATTTGCTGTATATGGCTATAGAAAGTATTTTGCAGATAGAGATCGTGGATCTATTATGCGTTTATCAAGAGATGGATTAACTGAAGTTTCAGAGTATGGTATGTCTAATTTCTTTAGAGATATATTAAGAGATGTAGATGAAAACTACAAATCTATATACGATACTAACTATACTTTCTCAAGTGACAGCGCAACGACAGGTCCACCAGTAGAGTACTATATAACGTTAACAGCTAGTACTACAGGAGAAATACCTACTGGTGCTAAAGTGTTATATGAAAATGCAGGTAGTTATGTTAACGCATCTGTAAGTGGAGATGAGATAATAGTCAAAAGAGATCAATCTGGTAATGCAGATGTATATGTATCTATAGAACCTAGACCTCCTGTAGGTGATGAGGAATTAGTATTTCAATACTACGATAAAGATAAAATTATGGGTGGTTGGGATACGTATGATAGATTTTATACTGTCTCTATTAAAGATCCTGTTAGTGGTGTTGCGCCAACTAAAGCAGGTGGTGTAAACGAAAGTGGATTTAATCAGACTGTAGTGTTTGACGAGCAAGTACTAGGCTGGACATCAAGATATAGTTATATACCTGACTTTATGTTTAGTATTAAAAATGATTATTTTACTACAAAAAATGGTCAAGTATGGAAACATAATAATGAAACAAGTAATACTAGAAATGTGTTCTATGGCGCTACAAGTCAACCATCTGCAATTAAGTTTGTGTTCAATAACAACGTGAGTACAAACAAAAACTTCTTAACTATAGGTTATGAAGGTAGCAATGGTTGGCAAGTTGATTCATTTATATCTGATTTACAGAGAACTTTTGAAGTGCCTAATGACTATGCTGATCCAGGTTCTGCTGTATATGAAAATCAACAAGATGCCACAGCTCAAGTAAGAAGTTATTACGAAGGTGCGTATGATGATAATGGCAATGTATATCCAGCGACATTATCACAGCCTATAAGAAGAGCAGGTTTTGTAAGGAAAGAAGGTAAATACGTAGCTAATTTAAAAAGTGCAAGTGATATAAGACCAGGTGAAGTGATATTTGGACCTGACTCATACGGTGGTTATCCGACTAGTGGTATAAAAGGTTACTTTGCCACAGTAACTATATCAACTGACGAAGGTACAGACTTTGCAGGAGAAAAAACAATATTCTCAACGTTTAGTAATAACGTTGTATCATCAATATAAATATTAAAACATGATAATACCCGCGTTAGCAGTAGGAGCAGCAATAAAAGGTATTGGTGCGGTTACTCAATCTGCTATAAAAAATAGAGCTGCTAAAAAAGAAATGGAAAAGCAAGAGCAAATAGCTGCTGACAGGCAAGCTGCTTTAGAAGAATTAGAAAAGAATAGGCAGGAAGTTATAAATCCTTATCAGAATATAACTAATGAGTTTGAAAACTTAGGTGTAGCAACTCAAGCTGCTAAGTTCCAAGCTGAAGAAGCTGATATTGCTTTAGCTAATACACTAGACACAATAGCTGCTACAGGTGGAGGAGCTGGTGGAGCTACCGCATTAGCACGTATGGCACTTGAAAGTAAACGTGGAATATCAGAAAGTATAGAATCGCAAGAAGCTGCTAATCAAAAAGCAAGAGCTCAAGGCGCTAATGAAGTACAACAACTCAAAGCAGAAGGTGAAGCGTTTAAGTTTCAATCTCAAGAAGCTAGAGACGTTGCTAAACAAGAACAACTTTATGCTGAACAACTAAGAGCACAGAATGCAGCTGATACAGCTAGACTTGCTAAATTAGAAGCAAAAACAAGTGCAGTAGGAGATGCAACAGGAGCTATTGGAGATGCTGTAGGACTTATGGATTTTAAAATAGGAGGATAATATGGCACTACCAGGAGGAAATATAAAAGCCGATTTAGCGTCTATAAATTATAGACAGAGAAACAATTATGCTGAAGGTTTATTAGACTTAGCAAAAGACGATACTTTAGCTAAAGAACTTCGTGAAGACTTTGATGCTATTGCGTTAAATAAAATGCAAAGAGAAAAGCAAGATGAGTTATTTAAAAATGAACAAATGGCTACAGCTGAAGCCGATGCTATGAAAATATACGGCGTTAAAGCTGGTAATGAAGCATCGTCAAGAAACTTCCAAGATTTTTTATTTGGACTAAAAGACAAAGTGTATAACACTAGACAAGCAGCACGTGAAGGTAAGATTAGTCCGTCAGAAGCTGGTAGAATTATAGCTGATTTAAATAGCCAAGGAGACAAAATAGTGAACACTGCAGCTTTAGTTAATAGTCAATTAGCTGCATATGATGAAGCACTTAAAATACCACCTGGTCAGCCGGGCGCTGTTAGTGTAAGAACACTTGATGAAGTACAACAAGCTATGTTAGGTTTAAAAACAGGTGAGTCTCAGTTTGTAGAAAGAGGTGGTAGAACTTACGCTGTAAGAAATAATCCTAACGATCCTAAAAATCCTTTTGTAGCTGATCTAACTGAGGTTGCATCGATGGCTGAAAGAGGTGAAGACTTCTTTGGTTCAGTTCCTGATTTAAGTGAAACATATAAATCTGCTTATAATAATGTAGTAAAGCCTGGTGGTAAAGACAATGCTGATTTAGTCATGTTTGAAACTAGAAAGATAGGTGATCAAGAAGCTACCGTTAAGTTTATGACTCCTGAACAAAGGCAGAAAGCAGCCGAGTCTATGGTTAAAGCTAATCAGTTTAAAGGATTACTTGATGATGAAGCTAGAATGAAGTATGTATGGGCTGATCTTATGGGTAAAGATACTAACTGGATGGATGTTAAAGGTGATACACCAGAAGAAATAGAAGCTAATATTAAAAAACAAAGAGATGAAGCTGCTATGTTTTTAGCACAAAAGTCTATTGAAGATAATGCTCCAGCTGATGGTATACAAATGATACAATCAACTAGACAATATAAAGCTCCAAGTGGTAAAGGTAAAGGTAGTTCACCATATACATTAAGTGTTAAAGAAGAAATAGCTACATACACAGATGATTATAAAAAGTATTTAAAGGTAGGAGAAACAGTTAAAGGTGATCCTGATAAAGTATTAACAACTATAAAAAGAGTACAGAAGTCTGGTAACACTGGACTAATGTCACCACAACAAGCTATAGATGAAGGTTTACTAGATGAAAGCGAAGTTAAGCCTAACGTGCTTTATCAAATAGAAGAAGACGCAGATGGAAATGTGACTGTTGATAAAGATGTTTTCTATCGTATTGATACTCCTACTCAAGTAGCAGAAGTACTAGCTCAAGCTAAAGGTATAAGTGAAGCAGCTAGACAAGCTATAAGACAAGCAAATCCTATAGATAATTCTAACAACCCTAGTAGGTCATTTAAACAAAACCCCTAATTAGTATGCCTAAATATGTAATGCGCGATGCTACGGGTCAGCTATGGCATGATATAGACGACTCTAATTTACAAGAGTTCATGCAAGCTTATCCAGCCGCTGAAATAGTAGAAGAAATACAAGATGATGATGTACTACAAGATCAGCAAGTAGCAGAGCAAATAGAAGCAACAGAACCTCCTCCTACACAAGAAGATACAATTAAAAAAGAATTAAATAAGTTTGATAACTCGCAGAAGACTAATCAAAATTTATTTGATACTGCATTTAAATCTATAGAACAAAGAGATGAATTTGTTAATTCATTGAACGAGGAAGATAAAAAAGCTGTTGAGGAAAAAAGATATAATGATCTTAGTAAACAAGCTTTAGGTAGTATGGCTAAGTTTACTATGGGAGAAGCATCTGGTTCAATCATTAAAGGTAGTATACCAGCGTTATTAAAAGGAGATTTTGCAGCAGCATGGGAGTCATCACCATTAGGTGGAGTACTTACAGGACTTGGTAAGATAAATAAACTAGCGCAGTTTGAGTTAGATGAATACTCAGCTGATGAACCAGGTAAGTATCAACAAGATCTTAATAATTATTTAGAAACAAGAGATAAAGAGAAAATACCTACAGATTTTTTAGATACTAAATTAGGTGGATCATTAGTAGGTAATGAAGAAGCGGAAGTTGTACCGTCATTAAAGAAACTGTATGGTGATTACGGATTTGATTTTGTTCCTAGTGGTAGGTTTACTGATAACGTTATAGTCAGGACTAAAGATGGTACTAAAGAACTAGAAATTAAACTAGATAACTGGACTGATTCAGGCGATAGAGAAGAAGCTGCAAAACTTAAAAAGTTTTTAGATGAAAATCAAGGCGAATATAAGCCTGTAACTAATATGGACCAATATGTTTTAGATTTAGCTAACAAAAATCATTTAGATTTAAATGAGAAAGCTAAAATGAAACAAGATGATTGGGCTATAACAAAATTAGACAGAGGTATATCACAGGAAAAAGTTGATAGATTTGATAATGATTATAACGAAGATATTATAAACTACCAAACTCAAAGCGTTAACAATCAAATAATAAAACTAAATAAACAACAAGCTAAACTTCAAGCAGAACAAAACACTTTAGCTCAGCAAGCAGCTAGAATAAGACAGCAAGTTGCAGCTGGTACTCTATCACAGAATAACGCTGAAGCACAGTTAAAAGAATTAGAGTCACAAGAACAGATATTAAGAGATCAAGCTTCTGCGTTTACTAAAGATGCTGAGCAAACAATGGCTTTACGTGGAGCGCTAGATGTTATAGCTGGTAAGAAATTTGTAGTTGATGCTACTAAAGGAGATATTGGTAGTCACACGGTTAATATACTAGGTGACATGCTAGATAACTTTAACAACTTTGGTAATGTTGTTAGTTTGAGTTTAGAAGAATTAACATTGGATGCTAAAGGTGTTGATCCTGTAGAAGCTCAAAAGAAAATACAAGAACGTTTTGAGCAGATAGATACGGAAATAAAACCAGCAGAAGGGGTTACTGATGAGTATGCTCAGGAGTTTGATTCAACTATATCAGGTGGTTTATATAGATCAGTTGCTGAAATGTTAACAATGATGGGAGCATCTGCATTAACAGGACCTGCCGCACCATTTGTATATGGTGGTATGATGGGATTAAATGTGGCTGGTGGTGTAGTAGAAGAAATGAACGAGATGGAAGATGTATCTAATCTAGAAAAGTTAGGTATGGCTTCATCAATAGGTGTAGTCAATGGCGTGTTAGAGTCTTTAGGTGCTAAGTATACTAAAGTGTTTGCTCCAGGTGGATTAACAGGCGTTACTAAAAAAGTAATGCTTGATTCATTTAAAAGACTAGCTGGTAAAGAAGTTACTAAAAAAGCTTTGAAAGAAACTGCTGAACAAGTTTTAAAAGAAGGATTAGAAAAAGGTATATATAGAGCTACAACTAGAGGTTTTGTAGAAGGAGCTGTTGGTGAAGGTTTAACAGAAGTATCTCAAACAATAAGTGAAGTTGGTATTAAGTCTTTTTATAACGAGTTAAAAGACGATGAGAAATTTAAAGAGTTATCTAAACAGTTAACCGTTAGTAATTTATTAAAGACATTTACTATTGGAGGTTTAGCTGGTGGTATGTTTGGTGGACTTAGCGCTACAAGTTCTGCATACAAAACCAGAACAATGGATAGGATAACTAACAGACAGTTTTTATTTGCTAAAGCTTTAACTACAAATCCTTCTATAGCTACGCAATACAGCGCATATCTGTCATCAATGGTAGCTGACCCTAAAAATAAGATGACTAAAGAAGCTGCTGAAGCAGAACTAAGATCATTAAGAGAAGCTGGTGGAATATACAAGCAAGTATCTGATCTTGGTTTAACAACTGAAGGAGAGAAAAGAGCATTTACATTATTGCAAAAGAAAGCTAATTTACAAAAGCAAATAGATGCACAGCAAGATAAAGCATTAGTTAAAAGACAAAGAGAAGAGATAACTGCGCTTGATAAACAACTAGAAGACATTAGCTTAACTTACAACTTCGAGGCTGCGTATCAAAGAGGTATAGAAAAGTCTGCAGCAATAGCTGAAGCATCTGGTAAAGGATTTAATGTAATAGAAAATAGCTCAGACTTTGAAGCTAAGATGAAAGAGTTTGGTGAGCAAGATGATGATGGTTTTAGATCAACACCTGGTTATATAGATAGTGAAGGTAATATATATATAAATGATGAAGCTGCTAGAAATTTTAAACAGATTGGTGTAGCAAATCACGAGTTACTACATGGTATAACTGGTAAGCAATTAGCTGGTATAAGTGCTGATGAAAAAGCTGCTTTAATCGAAGATTTTAAAAGTAATTTATCTAAAAAAGAACTTGATGTTATCACACCTCGTATAAACAAACAATATGGAGGTGCTAAAGGGGTTACTGCAGAAGAGTATTTCAATGTATTTGCAGAGGCTATAATAGATGGTGATATAAAATATAATGAAAACATATTTACTAAAATAGGTGATTGGTTAACTAAAAATATATTAAGACCATTAGGATTTAATCAAGCTAGTTTCAAAGACGGTAAAGCTGTATATAACTTTATGAAAGACTACGGTAAACAAAGTAGACGTATTGTTATGGGCACTCAAGAAGACTTTGAAGGTGATGTAGCTACAATAGTAGAAGAAGGAACTGCAGCTCCTGCTATACCAGCTATGAGCAGAAGAGATGTAACTGAATTAGCTAAGTCATATAAAGAAGATCCTGGCTCTGCAGATGTAGAACAACTTATACAGCAGTATAGAAATTTAGCATTCAAAGCTTTAGGTTATGAAAGAGGTAAAGGCGATATACCTGCTTCTGAAGCACAGTCGTTTGTTGATGCTGAATTTGTAAACATAATTGATAGATATGATGGATCAACTGAGTTTTCTACATGGGTTAATTCTAATATAAGACCTAAGCGACAACAGTTTTATCAAGAGCAAATAGGTGAAACAGCTGAGAGTTTAGATAAACAAGAAGCTAGACAAGTAGCTGATGAAGCACCTACACGTAGAGAAGTAAGTGATAAAGAAGCTAGACAAGAAACTCGTAAAATAAAAGTAGCTAAAAGATTAGGTGTTGAAGAGCAAATTAAAAAAGAAATAAACAGCAAAATAAAAGATATAGATGTAACTAAACTTAATTATAAAAAATTAAAGAACTTAGCTACAGATACTGTTGGTGAACTATTTGGTATATCACCTAAAAAATTAATTAGCAACGCTAATTTAACTAAAGGTGAAATAGCTAACGCACAGAGGTTTATAGCTAAAAACGTAGACTTACTTATGTCTATGTTGCCTGAAGGTTATAGTAGTGATTTTACATCGTCAGGTGTACCTAAAGTATTATTAGAAAATTTTTACAATCAACGTAGTGTAAGAGCTAAAACAGGTCCAGGTTTAAAAGTACAGATTAAAAAACCAGATATAAAAACAAATGATTTCTTAGAAGTGTTTGGTTTTGTAGATGGTAA